>Ga0180433_10002067_pt1 | contig 32131 bp, 69 predicted proteins | sample SS_ome_8_FD_132980 | JGI IMG/M metagenome (GOLD analysis project Ga0180433, IMG submission 132980) | Hypersaline lake sediment archaeal communities from the Salton Sea, California, USA - SS_1_D_1 metaG | ecosystem: Environmental > Aquatic > Non-marine Saline and Alkaline > Hypersaline >...
ATTTATTATTTAGATGGATATAAATATGGTAATTTTTGGAGTGTAGATGTTATGCCAAATATTGGTGATGTTGATATTTGTATTGATATTGATGATAATAAATATGTTATTGGAACATTATCTTTTTTTATAAAGTTTTATGTTGATTGTAGTTGTGGTGAACGATTTGTTAATGGAGATATTTTTGTTGATAAAATTAACCTATTTGATAAACCAAAAAAGAGTGGTAATTAATGGCATCAACGTATGTTAAAAGGTGTAGTTGTGGTGAACGTTTAGAAATAAAAACAAATGCTAAACGAATTATAGAATTAGATGCCAGAGTTGTTTGTTGTAGTTGTGGAAAAATTCATGACTTGAAAATTCAATAAAAAAATGAGGTGATAAAATGATGGTAATGAAAATTGATACAAATCAAATTCGGAATGAAGAGGAATATAAAACTATTTTTGAGATATGGTCAAAACAAATGAACCAATTATATGATAATGGTAATAGAAAAGATTCAAAAACTTGGAAAAAAAGTCCAAAAGATTGGATGAAACCGTATAATGATAATATATATAAAGCTTGGTTAGCATTTGATAAAGGGAAAGATTGGAAAGAAAAACTTAAAGAAGAGACGATGAGCTTATTTGAAGCTATTAAAACAGGCAATAATAGAATGAAAAGAATTTTACAAAACAAAGCTGAAAGAGGAGATGTTATAAGAATAATATGAGGTAAAAAAATGAATACATATGAATTAGAAATAAGCCCGTCAAGTAGAACAGAATGTTGCAAATGTAAAAATAAGATAAAAAAAGATACATTACGAATGAAAATTCAGCATGATGTGTCTTTTTATGGACAGCCAGTATATAAGTTCACTTGTGAAGAATGCATAACAAATCATCTACATGAAATAAAAAATGAATTGGAAGATGAGCTTAGTAAGATAAAAACATTATTGGTGAAAAAAATTCCTTATGATATTGTTGAGGAATTAAAAAAATGAATATTGTCAAAACAACGATAACCTTGGCTCAGTTTATATTGTTTTTAGTAGCAATGAGTTTAATAGTAGGGCACGTTGTATATGTATTATATATATGGTATTTGTAAAATAACAAAGAATCGCGGGTGCTGTTAAAAGATATTATTTAGTTAATACTAAACTATACATATAAATCAAATAAAACAGAGGGAGATAATTATGTGTGAAAAATATGGTGAAACAGGTGAAAAATGTTATGATTGTATGGAGTGCATTTTTGGAGGTAAAAATGGCAACAGGTAAAGAATTAGTTAGGTTATTAGAATGTGCAATTTGGGAAAAACTTATTGAAGGCGATGATACATTTTGTTCAGCATTAATATATGATTGTAAAGGATTGCCAATCAGTAAACAAAAAGCTAAAAAAGAAACATTTTGCCATTTGAAAGTGTTGTTTAAAGGTTTAGGTGAAGAAGAGCTAAAATTGATGTCAGAAATAATGAGATTAGTTGCAAGCACAAGTTGTGAACAGATGAATAGCAACATTCACGAATATTATAGTTTTGAAGAAATAATAATAAGTTAGGGGGATAAAATATGATATATATTAATAGATTAAGAACTTGGTTAATAATGTTTTTAGTAGGGAATGCTGTTTTAGGATATTTTTTATTTATTGGAATTAAATTATTGAATTTTTTAATTGGTGTTATATCTTTATTTGTTATATATTTTATTGGGATAAGAATATTGTGGAAACTTGAACAGGATAATAGAATTGATATTGAAGATATTGAAGATTTTAGTGAAGAGTGTGATAAAATACTTAATGATATAGATAATTAATACAAATCAACAAGTTTAAATAATGATAAATATTATTATATATATGATAGGCAAAAGTATAAAGGAGGTATAAGAATGGTATGTCCTTGTTGTGGCAGTTTAGATATAGATAGAGTAAATGTTAAAGATGATGGTCAGGGTTATTGGCAGAAAGAAGAGTATATTTGTTATGAATGTGATTGTGAATGGGAGTGGAAAATGATTAAAACAATAACTAAAAAAGGTAAAGAAATTTTTAAATGCATACATTGTGGGGAAAAATTTGATGAAGATAGAGAAATTTGTTCTATTTGTTTTGAAAAAAAGACAAGAGGTGAATTGTAATGGAAAAATTAGATAGGCAACATTTGGAAAATTGTTTTGGAACAGACCCTGAAGTTGAGGATTTAAAGGCAGGAATTGAACTGTTGCAGGAATGGATAGCTGAAATAAAAGACAAAGAAGATGATATGACTGAAAATGATAAAGATTACTTAGAAGATACTAATCAAGAAGTAGATGAAGAAGACATATAAAATTTGGAGGTAAATAAAATGAGTGAAGGATATTATGAAGAAAATGTGGATGCAAATCCAGATGATATTGTAGATAGAGTTTTAGGCAAATGTATGCCTGAACCTATAGATACAGAAGCCAAAGTAAAACAAATACTTGGTATGTAATTCCATCCAAAACAATCTAAAATTAGAAAAAGAAGGGTATCTGTCCAAATATGGATTTGGCCCGAGGATTTTGCCTCTGTTTTGCCTATCACACCTTCTTCTAAATATTTAGGTTGTTTTATATTTGGAAAAACAGATGGCTCGAAATTAAGGCACGTGGATTCAACCCTCGCCTATCCAACAGGATAGGGTTAAGCATATATTTATGCATAAATATTTTGTGAAAGACGGGTAAACGGTCTGGCAATTCCTGGAGTGATTCAGGTGGAAATTCCAGTGGCGAGTGTAAGACTCTCTCTGTTCCAAAATATATAGAGGTGGTAGAAATAACAAAAGAAGAGGAAATTCAATTTGAAAAAAAGATGTGTAAATGCAGTGAAGATGGTCAGACAGTAGGAATAGATGCCAAAGGTAATGTTTATTGTTGCCGTTGTGGCGGAATAATTGATGTTGATATCAATTAAAATTCATAAAGTTTATAAATACAATAAAGTTTAATAATAACAGGCAAACGGAGTTCCTAAATACTTCAAAAACTACGAAACCTATTACTCCTCGCCTATTTTATAATCATAGATGGGCAAAGAAGGTTCCTAATAACTACCATTTGAGGTTCAAAAGCTACTTTCGGCCCATCATTTCAATTAAAGAAAGGAGGTAAAAGATGATAGAAACAATAAGACTTTTTAAGGCACTCCCTGTAGAAAAGAAGATAAAGAAAAAGCCAACACAGGTCATTTTAGAACACACCCTTAAACATGGCTTTATTTTTTCTGAAGAAATATATAGAGAATATTCGAATGAAGAACTTATAAAAATGCTTCCTCAAATAATTGAAGAAGTTGGTTTATCACAAGAACAAATGAATGCTACCTTTCATAAATCATGGAAAAAAGTTAAAGAAGCCCCTATGGAACAATTAATAATAGAACAAATGATTCATTATCTAACAACTTATGGTTTTGAACATTTAGGTATATATAATGAAAATACTGTCTATTTGCCAGATGAAAAACTGGAAATGCCTGATGTTGATTTTTCAAAAATTAAATTAACTTTGATAAAGGGATATAATAAAGAAGAGCTAAAAGATAAACTTAAATCTTTAGGCAGTGGTATTGCTTTAAAAGGTGATACAGTCAAAGATTTTGTTGCAGTTGCTAAATTTGTTGAACTAAAAGGAGAAGATATTGAAGGACTTAATAATAGAGAAGTTAGAACTGCTTTATATAGTGAACTTAAAATAATACCAAAAGACCCAACAGAGTTTTTGAGATACGTTCTTTATAACATAAGTAAAAAAACCCTTTTAATAAAAGATAAATCAACTATTGAAGCTTTTAAAAACCAAGAACATAATTTATTGAAGCAATATTATTTAAGTGAATATAAAAAAGCATATGGACTTGAACCTTTAGCAGAAGTCTTTTATAGATATAAACCAATATTTTTAGCTATGAAACATAAAGAAACAGCAAACATTATTAATAGGATTAGAAAACTTGCTGATATTCACCATAAACCTATGAAAGCAGATTTCTTAAATAATATTACTGCTATGAAAAAAGTTGATGACAGTAAATTAGATAAAGCTTTGAAAAAATCTAATATGTTTAGAAAAGCAAGATTGCTTTATACTTTGAATTATAGAGTATCAGATGTTGATAATATTGTTTACAGAATTAGAAATGGTAAAGCATGGGCTGATAGCTTAAAGGATATAAAAAATAAAACAGAGATGAAAAGAGTATATAAAATTATTGAAAATTCTTTAATAGAGGATTTAAAGAAAAATGTTAAAGGAAAAACAATACTGGTATCAGAACCTATTAATTATGCTTTACCAACAACAGAAAAACAATTTGTTGGGGACATACCGTCTGGCAGTTTTGTAGAAGTTGATAAAGATATGATTTTTGGAGTGCACTGGAATAATTTACCAGATTATAGAGTTGATTTAGATTTGAGTATCATTAATATTGAAGGAAAAATTGGTTGGGATGGCGGATATAGAAATGATGGTGGCTCCGTATTATTTAGTGGTGACATAACAGATGCTCCTAAACCAAATGGTGCTACTGAATTATTCTATGTAAAAAAGCAACTTAAAGATGCTTATATTGTTATGAATAATTTTTTTAACCATATGAAAGATAAACAAGTTCCTTATCATATAATAGTTGCAAAAGAAACACCTCGTAATTTTAAAGGTAATTATATGGCAAAACAAGAAAATGTTTTGGTAAAACTCAAAACAAAAACTCTTGAAAAGCAACAAATGATTGGTTTAGTAACTATGACAACAAAACGGTGCAGGTTTTATTTTGTTGAATCAAGATTAGATAATGGAATTTCTGCTAGAAATTCTAAAGCAACAACAATAGCAAGACAATACTTACAAGATTATTATGAAAATACTATTTGCCTTAATGAATTATTGAAAAAGGCAGGCGCAAAGTTAAAAACAAAATTAAAGAAAGATGAAAAGCCTGATTATGATTTAACTTTGGAAAATCTTGAAAAAGATAGTTTCTTAAAGATTATGACTAAAAAATAAGTGCAGGTGTGACAAAATGGATTTAATAGTTGGTAAGCTTGAAAAAAGTATAGATGACCTTAATAGAGAAATTATCAGTCTTGAAGAAAAACGTAATAATTTAGTCAAAAGGAAAGGTGTTTTAGAAGAGAAATTTTTTGATGTGAGAACACAATTTGTTAAAGAAAAAATGGGATTAGATAAACAGCTTTCTTTAATTAATAGTGAAATAAAAATGATAAGAAAAAGTTTCAAATTAAAAGGTATTCAAAAATGTTTAGGTAAAACAAAAACAAAACGTCATTTGACAAGTTCCCAAAAGCAACTAATAGTTGATTTAAAAGGTGTTAAATGTTCTATATGTGGTGAGAAAACAGATTTAATAGTTGGGTATGAAGTTCCTTTAAGTCAAGGCGGAAAGGATGAGTGGGATAATTATGAAATATATTGTAAACAATGTGAACTAAGAAACAATAGGATACATTAAAATTTAATCCATAACTTTTATATAATGATAAATATTTATAATATTATAGGCAATAATAGGAGGTGAAAAACGTGAGTGATACAAAAGTTGATTATGATGTCGTAAGTGAAATTGCAGGGCATCAACCAAATAAAGGCGTAGAGTTGGTAAAAGCAGCTGAAGACATCTTTAAAAAGGTAAAAAAAAAAGCAATGCAATGTGCCATAAAAGGTGAGTTTATAAGTTTTGGCACAATAAATGAACTACAAGCAAAGTTGAAAACAGCAGCAAAAGAAGGATTCAGTATAAGAGTTTATGACCAAGTGGTTGGAGGATAGAGGTGAAAAAATGAAAAACCATACACACAAAGGTGTTTTACGTTCTGATGGCGGTTTAAGAAGCCATCCTATAAGTAGAAAACATTTAGACCCAAGAGTTCAAAGGCACCATGATGAAGCAGTAAATAAACCAAATGTATCAAAATCAACTTTCAGTAAAGCTACATTTAATAAGTCAGTTATGTGCCCTGTTGATAGAGATGGATTTATATATGTTGATTTGACTGATAATAATCTTAAACAAAAAGGGTTAAGGGTTAAATTTATAAGAAAAGAAGGACGAAAGAGAAGAACTGTTGGTCTTGAAATCCTTAAATAATTTTTTTCTTTTTTAGATAAAAATAAGCGAGGTAAGAAAATGAAACGTATTGCTATAATTGGCTGTGGAGGAATAAATTCTTGGTTTATATACCATTTAAAAGAAGTTATTGATTTATTCACTAAGGAAGATATGGTGTATGTAAAATTGTTTGATAAAGATAGTATTGAAGAGAAAAATTTGTTGAGAGGAAATCAAAATTTTAAAGTTGAAGACCTTATGCAACAAAAAGCTGAAGTTCTTTCTAAAAGGTATAATTTTGATTTTGAGAATACATTAATAACAGAAGAAAATTTAAACCTATTAGATATGTTTGATGATATTATATTAGGGGTTGATAACCATAAAACAAGGCGGATTCTATATGATTTTTGTTTAGAAAAAGGCAAATACCTTTTAGATATGAGAGCACAAGGAACACAGATGGGTTTTGTGTTATTGGATAGAACAAAAGATATGGAATATTATGATAGTAAATATTTTGGCAATAGTGATGTCATGAATAGAAAAGGCAGTTGCCAATTAACTAATGATGTTAAAAATGACCATATAGAGAATGCAAATAAAATAATTGCTTTTTTTGGTGCTTATGGCATCTATTTGAAGCATTTGAGAAAAGAAAAACCACTTATGAATGAGTGGCAGTTTGTATATTAAGAGGTGAGAAAATGAGAAGGAGAAGAAGAGGAAGAAGAGATTATTATAATGAATATGATAGTAAAAAAGTTTTGCTTGCTGAATTTAGATTCTACAATAAACAAATCAATATTATAAGTGAAGACGTTATTGAAGATATAGTAAGTAGACTTGATAAAGAAGAGCTTATTTTTTGGACAAATAGCAGTTTTGCTGAAAATAAAGTTGGTTTTCAGTTTTCTAAAGAGACTAAAACTATTGACAAAAAAGTGCAAACTGATATATATATCAAAATGATGCATTTTAAATTTAAGTTTAATCAAGAAGTATTAAATAATGCAGTTCAAATTTTTGATGATTTTTTGTTTATAGGATTTAATCTTAAAGAAAGTCAGACTGAAATGTTAGAAAAGATTTTTGATAGTGTTGGCTATAATAGTGATTTTTATAAAATTTATGAAAAGGAAGAACCAAAACTTTTAAATGATTGGGATAGTGTAATTGAATTGTTAATAAAAAGTGAGTTGTTAGATAATTATAACAATATTCGTGATTTTAGCACTTTTAAAAAAATAATTAAAGATACTTTTGATTATGATATTGAGAAACTAAAATATATTTTTGATAGTGAAAGCTATTATTTAACTGAAGATGTATCTCATATAATGAAAGTTTTTGAAAAAAGATTTGGTGAAACTAATTATAGAATAGCAATAGTTGCTAAATTTAGATACAGAGACCCTGAATATTCATTAAAAGTATTTAGTGATAAAAATAAATATTATACTGCAATTGATGAGGGTGCAATCTTTTTTAGTTATATAAATAGAAAGTTCTTTTTAGATATGCAAATAAACATTAAAGAGGGTGAGAGTTTTCTTATACCAAATAATACTATTAAAAGCTTGAAAAATGATGTTGCCAATTTATTAACTGAAGATGAATATGTTATTAATCCAAGAATATTTAGTTTTTATAAAGAAAGAAGTGAAAAATTTACGAAGAATAAAACAAATGAAATTTTGGATAGAATATCAACTCAATATAAAATGCTTTTGATGGATGGAAAAACAATTAAAATAAATGATGTATTTATCAGTGCAATAAAAATAGAAGTTGATGATTTTGTTATGGAATTTAATCAACAATTTATTGATGTTCCAGGACGAATTGGAACATTAAGAGATTTAATTAATAATGTTGATATGAGATATAATTTCAATGAACTATATGAAAAGCTTTTAAAATTATCCTGTTTAAGCATAATAACTATGGATAATACGCAAGAGATAAAATATAAAAAATTTGAGAAGGCTGAATTTGTTATCAACAATAAAAAGATAGTTGTAATTAAAGAAAATAATAGACTCAAAGTAAATGGAATATTTTGTAGAATTGATGACTTGTTTTTTATATTGAGCCGTGCAGTTTGTTATGAAAATTTAGATGATTATGAAAAATTTATTAAAGATGTAAGTTATATTGGTGCTGTATGGTTAAAAATGATAAATAATAGCATTGCTATTGAATTGGTTAATCCTTTTTATAGTGAATTTAAAAATGTTACAGATAAAATAGTTGAAAAATTTTATATGAGATTTAGTTTATTTTGGGATATTAAAAAGAGAAGTAATATCTTTTTAATGTTAAATGGTGAAAGGTATCTAATAAAATATAAAGGTAAGTTTAAAAAATATTTTGATATGCCTTATAGAAAAATGACAATGTCTCAATTGAAAAAAGAATTGGATAGTTGTATAGAAAATTTAGATGATGACCAGTTTATTCAAATAATTGAGAATGCAATTGAAGAGGCTAAAATAATTAAGAAGAGAGGAGATGAATTAGTTGCTAATACGCTTAATGAAATTAATGCACAAAAAGTTGAATTAGAATTTCAAGGCGGAACTCATATTGGTTATTTATTTAAAGGCAAAAAAACGGGTGGTTTATATTTTGTGAAAGAAAGTGATTTATCAGTTTACAAGCAAGTTGATGGCAATTGGAACAGACGGTGTATAGTTGATGACAGCTCGAAACAGAGAATATTTGAAGATAGATTGGCTAATAGATTAGTCAATATTGCTAATGAACCTAACTACCTGGATAGGTTTTTAGCAATTTAAATAGTTTGCTCACCTCGCAACTGCCCTGCATTTTTATATTGTAGATGACTGGTATATAAGTGCCAGGGCAGTTCTTTTTTTCATTCACAAAATTTATATAAAGATAAAACTTATATAACAGATAGGGGTTAATTAACCCTGATTTTACAAATACACAAATAAACGGGTGCTACGGGTGAAAATGTTTATGTATAGTTTACTATTAAAAACAAATAATCTCCTAACAGCGGGTAAATATCAGGGGCGTTTTTTGTGTAACCACATAAAAATACTATAATATAACAAAAAATGAAGAAAACAATAAGACCAAGAGTTAGTGTAAAAGAATTAGAGGATGAGGTTAAATTTATGAAAAGTAGAGGCGTTCCAAGATGTTTAGTTTGCCATACTGACTATATAAAAGTTGAAGAAGAAAGTGGTGAGTACCATTCAACATGGAAACCAAATTGTAAATGTTTAAAAAAAGATATAAGAATAAGTTTAGGTTAAAAAATGAATGAAGATAAAATCTTAAAAATTATTGAAGATTTTATATTGAAAATGGAAGATTTATCTATTAATGTAAGTAGAGATTATGATTTCAATAATTTAAAAATAGGTGAACTTAAAGATAAAGCTAAAGAAATATTTTCCAATATACAAGAATTAAGAATGAAATTATATAAAGATTTGAATATAAGTTTTTATCCACATAACGAGAAAAGAAAATGAAAAAATATGATAAGATATACATAATTGGACATGAAGAGAACAAAGATATATTCAGTTGTGATGATGATAATATCTATATTAAGGAAAAAATTGATGGTGGCAATTTTAGATTTATGATTCATAATGGCGAGATAATTTTTGGAAGTAGAACACAAGAGATAAGTGAAAAATATATCAATGCCAAAAACTTTTTGAGATGTATGAAGTTTGTAAGAGACAAACTTAAAGATAAAGATTTAAAACTACTTGAAGGGAGAGTGTTCTTTGGAGAGAATTGTGTAAGGCACACAATGGCGTATGACTGGGAAAATATACCACCATTTTTAGGCTTTGATATTTACTGCTTGAAGAATGAAAAATACTTAGCTGAGAAAAATACCTTTTATGTAGCTTTAGGATTGCCAACTGTGCCCTTACTAAAATGTTGCACAGCTAAAGAGGCAAGAACATTTAAAGAGGAAGATATACCTAAAACTAAATATCCAAGCCCGTCTGCTGAAAACCAATTGGCGGAAGGGGTTGTGTTTAAGAATTATAAAAAACAGATATTTGCTAAATTAGTTAGAGACAAGTTCAAAGAGGATAGTAAAAAGGCATTTGGTTTGAGTAAGAAGTGGGCTAAAAATGATAGTGAAACTATACTTGCTATGTATTGCACAAATGCACGGATTGACAAGATGATTTTCAAACTTATAGATGAAGGGCATAAATCAGAGATGTCTATGATGCACCATTTGCCTAAAAGAGTATATAGAGATATCATGGAAGAACATTGGCAGGATGTTGTATTGTCTAAATATACAATTGATTTTAAAAATTTAAATAAGTTAGTGACTAACAGGTGTTTATCTGTATTAAAGCAAGTGATACAGAATAATGTATTAAATAAGGATAAATAAAATGGATAATAAAAAAGAAAAGAAAGTTAAATGTGTTTTTTGCAACCAACCTATTCATATAGATGATTTTGTAGGTATAGTAAAAGAAGGATTAATTTGTGGTAAGCCTGCTTGTTTAGCAAAATTAGCTAATATGGTAAAAAATAAAGAGGGAAATAAAAATGACAACCCAAAATGATTTAACAAAATATCACCAAATGAAAGGTGCTTTATTTAGAGAACAACAAAAATACCAACAGAAAGAATATCCAACTTTACAAGTGTGCAAAAAAGATGGATGTTTAAAACATTATTTATATGGAAAATGGGTCTACTATAAAGGTGCTATAAATGAAAAACTTGTTGAAAGGAATGAATATTGTGATACACATACCAGAAGTTTAGAAAGAAGATTATAAAATACATAAAATGAGATTTAGAAAAGACATAATAATATATAAAGGAAAAACATCAACAGTATATATAAACCAATGCCATGCACCAAGACGCAAAACAAATATATATGCTATAAGAAAAAATAGCAAAACAGGGTTGGCTGAACTTTTAGGAATAATAAAATGGCATGGAGCTTGGAGACAGTACGTCTTTTTTCCAGATAATGATACAATGTGGAATTCAAGTTGTTTATGTAACATACAAAAATTTTTAGATGAGATAAACAAAAAACATAAGAAAAGATTAAAAAATGGACAACTATAAAATATATGAAAGAATAAAAAGGGACGGCACTATCACATGGGTGAGCCAAGATTATAAAAGTTTCAGAGAGGCTAAAATAAAGGCAGTTGAACAACAAAAAAGAAATACAAATCCAGACGTTGAATACATTGTAGGAATAATTCAACCAGAAGGAGTAAATAAATCAAAAAAAGGTATTATATAATGAAAGAACCAATTAAAAAATTTTATTATTGCACCAAATGTAATTTTATGTATTGGGTAACTAAAAAACCAGTTAAATGTGATGAATGTAGTTGTAAAAGAATTTTAAGAATACAAAATTTTGAAAAGAAAGAGGAATTTGATGACGGAACTTTTCAGATAGACAGTGGAAAAGAAGCAGAAGAGAATTATAAAGATGAAATCAATCATGGGTGTAAAAGAAGAAAGTTTATAGAATTGAAAGGAGGTATAGAAGATGGTTTTTAAAGGATATGTGAATGAGGTAAAAACAATTTTGAAAAAGAAAGGATGGGATTTATTTATAAGAGCTGTAAACGAAAATAAAATTGTTTTTACCTCAACTTCACATAAATCCGATTATTTAAAGAACGATTTTGTGAAGAACCTAAAATTATTATAATATTATGCAGATAAAATAACAACCATAAAGAGAAAAAGGCGATTAATTAGACATAATCCCTGTTTTTAGGGGGTTAAAAGACAAAACAAAGGGATATAATACATATTATGCGTAATTTTTGCTTATGCAAAAACTTAAATTGCCGACGGAGGAAAAAATGCCAAAAAAGAAAGAAGAAAATTGGAATTTGAAAGTTGCTAAGAATATACTTGAAGATATTATACAGAACCAAGATAACTATTTTATGCCAAGAGATATGGCTAAAGTTTGTGAAATGCTTGAAAGTTATTGCAAGAAAGAATGCAATAAAAAACAAGCAGACTATTTTAAAAGGATGAGTAAATTATTCATGCAGTTTGATAAGAGAAATAAGAAAACATTAGGAAGAATAAGTGTTTTAGCAGACCCCAAGCAGGATTTTATTATGGATTCTTCAAAGGAGTTTAAGACATTTATACAGATAGTTGATTTAAAGAAATACAAAGGTGAAAAATGTATATGCACCTATAGAAAAGATGGCACTGTAGATGTCCAATTTCATGCTATCTCAATAAATGTTCCTAAGAGGAAGTTTGAATTATGGGAGGAACAGAAAAAATAGTCGTCGGCAATTTAGTCCTAACGGACACGCATAATAGGAATTTAATCCAATCGGCTATCACCGACTTTCCCTTTCGGGAATTAAATTCCGATATTATGTGGCTTCGCCCAAATTTCATTTTTTACTCCAAGCGAGGTAATCAAAATGTGTGAAGTAACAGAAGATATGGTTGTTTACGCATTCCGATATGCTTTAGGTAGGAAAACCTATGCAGTTCAAGAAGTTAGTGTTTATTTAATTAATAATTGGCACAGGTTTTCAAAGCATACTCAATCGCAGATAATAGATGACATAGAAAATGCGATTGAAAGAGGAGAAGCAGGAATGGAATGCGATATTAAAATGTGGAAAGCAGTTCTGTTACTTCACAATGCAGTTAGGGAGAAACTAATCGTAAAAAATGAAACTTCACATAATATGGGATAAAGAGCAAATACGAAGAATATCGTATTTGCCCAAATATGCTACGCATACTTTCCTTATCCCTAATATTATGTTCAATAAATTTAGGAGGAAACCAAGATGTCAAAACATGAAGTTATAATTGATAAATTAACAAAAGAAGTTTATGATAAAAAAGATTTTATATTAGAATTATTAAATAGTTGGAAGAACGAAGTAGATGTTGCTTTATTAGATTCTGTTTATCTTATTGCACGAAAAAATATGTCAGATTTGGTTGAACAATCTAAAAAAACAGATTTATCAACATGGAGTATAATTTCTCCTACCTTTATAAAAGATAAAATAAACAATACCAATAAATATTATTTTGTTGGACAAATGTTTTATTTAATTTATAAATGGACTGATGCTGGTAGGAAAAATTATTGTAATACCAATAATGCAACATCAGATGAGATATTAAAAAAATGGTTAAAATTAGCAAAAGAGTTAAACTTCTTTGATGGCAACTTTTTTAATTCTGATGATTATAAGAAAGAATATGAAATTTTTTTAAAAAATTGGGGAGATAAAAGTGTTTCCTCCTAAATTTACTCTTCGGGATTTTTCACTTCGTGAAAACTGAATTAAACCCTAATAAGGGATTAAATATCAATAATTCCTATCAGGATTACTCTCGTCAGTTCCTGACGAGCCTTTCGGGAATTTGAATCCCAACATTAAGCGAAATTAAAACTTAAAACCCCAAAACCTAAAGAAAATGAAAGCAAAAACAAAGTTTATGAAGATGTTTTATAAACTGCCAGAAAAGGCAAGAAGAGAATTAGTTTATGATTTTACTAACCATCCTATGACATTAAATGTATGTTGCTTAGAAATAAGAAACAATACTAAATTAGGAGATAAAATATTAAGCAAATTAGGATATAATGATGATATAGGTGATGGCGAAAAAGAGGATTAATATGGAGCAAAAAAAGGTTAATGGTTTGTCAAAAAAAGAATATCACAGAGCTTATCGTGAAGCTAATAAGGACAAAATAGCTAAATATAAGAAAGCTTATTATGAAGCTAATAAGGATAAATTAGATGAATATAAGAAAGCTTATCACAAAGCTAAAATCAGACATCAAAAAGAACATCCAGAAGAATATCTTAATGTTTTTGGAAAAAAGATTTATACTAATGGAGTTACTGAAGAGATGGAAAAAATGCTGCCAAAAATTATAGACAAATCAATACGTAAACTACTAAACGAATCAGAGGAAATAAAATACAAGAAAAAATAAAATTAGTTGGTTAAAAATAATGAAAAAAATAATATCAATATTTAAAGAAATATTTACAGGACATTTTTCAAATGGAGTGATTAAAAATTGTAGTTATGGGTCATTTACATATTGGCATGAACACAGACATAAACAGCAAATGAGTAGCACAATTTTAAAAACTATATGGATTTGGTTGCCATACTCAACAGCAATACTTGGCATAAGTCTTTGGATTCTTGTATTGTTATGTAATGATTTAAGCCTATTCAATTATGGTGGTTATATATTATTTCCTATATCTTTATTTGTTTTTGTAATTGAAGTAGATGCTAATATTTATGCAATAAGGCATAAAATTAAACAATATGAAAATCAAAAAAGGTGGAAATAATGAAAAAAGAATATTATTTATGGTTAAAAGAATTTAAAAAATACCACAACCTTAAAAGTATTAATGAGACAATATATAAGTTAATTGATATATACAAAGCCCACAACATTAAAATAGCGAATCAGTTAGAAAAACATAAATAAATACCGTAATATATATTAAAAATAAGTAGTATAGCAGGGTTTATTCTTAGTAGAATTTTTAACAAAAATTATTAAGTCTTGTTTGGTTTGTTACTTGGTTACTAATCCCTAAATATTTTTGCTTCAATGCATTAATTATTGATGGTTCTACTCCATGCCATTCCAAATCCGAAATTAAATTTTTAATTCTATTCATTGAACACCTCTCAAAGTTTTCATTTATTTCATTACCAACTCCAAAACTTGTATAACTACCCATTTTACCACACCATAATTTCTCCCTTATCATTTACCATAATTAAAAAGAAATGGTGTTTACCGACAGGATAACTCTGTTCATAATCACTACAAGTTGCCAAATGTAAATTTAGTTCATCTTGGTAAAATAAAGCGTTTCTTAATTCTATATTGCATCCTTTACAATTTGGTATCATGGTTTTTTTACCTCGCTATATAAAGCTATTTGTTGTGACTTTTTTTTAATATCACGTATTATAAGGTAAAAACAAAATATCATACCTAAAATAAAAGTATAAATGTGAGTAACTAACGGGTGCCATAAAAATTCAAACATTTTTATACACCTCTTTTATTATCCCAAATAATTATATGCTCTCTTGGTGAAAAATTAAATCCATAATCAATGCACATCTTAACTACTTGTGGTGAGTGTTTTATAACATCTTGCCGTGTAATGCCCTCAGGCATCAAATAAATTGGAATATACCTATATTTTCTTTGTAAAATATTAATTTCAGTTAAATCATCTTCACTAACAACAACAAACTTGAAAATAGTGTTATCCTTTGGAAATTGTTTTAATGCAATATGGTTTATTCTTTTTCTATCATATATATTATTTAATTGGTTACTTGATTTAAGTTTAGGTGACACATTAAAAATCACACATCTCTTTTTAAGAAATGGTTTAGGAGGTATTGTTCCATTTGTTTCAACCTCAAATGTATGGTTTGGAAGTTGTTTAAGTAAATTGATTATAAAATCTTGGTATAACAACGGTTCACCACCTGTAAATACAATATGTTGAATGTTATATCTTAAAATTAAATCAACTACATCATCAACCTTTTTAAAGTCTTCTCTTTTAGCAACCATAGCATAAGGTGTATCACAAGCTTTATCCTTAAATCTACATTTTAAGTTACAGCCACCAAATCTTACAAACACAGATGGTCTTCCTAAATTAAATCCTTCTCCTTGTATTGAACAAAAAACTTCACAAACTGGTGCTTCTAAATCAATCATAGTTTCTAATCGTTTTTTCATTATACGTCCTCTTTTTTAGGATATTGTTATTCTAAAACATATCCATTATTTAAATATTGTTATTATTAAAACAATACTTCTTTAGCAAGGAACACTAAAAACAGCATGGCATCTATATTTAGAGGGTAGTGAAAATCCTCACGTTCCTTAATGCTGAAATATTATTTTCTTTTTTCTTTAATGGAATATTTATCTAAAATTTCCATGAGTCCCTCAGCAAAACCTTCAATATCAAATTTAGTTCCAGTTTCACTAACACAAGCACCCCAACAAATTTCTCCCATAATTTCTTTAAACAATATATCTTCTGACATTTTAACCTCATTTATTTTTTCTTTGCCTTCTTTTATCCATAAAACATTTAGAATGGACATAATAATGACTATGTTTACGTTGAATATACATATATTGGTCGCCTTCTTTAATCTGCTTGCCACATATATTGCAGTTATGTGGTAAATTTTGATTTGCAATCATTTTTCTTTCTCCATATTTCTTTGAACACTATTCAAAAAATTGATTATTTCTTTTATATGTTTTGGGCAACCAAGTAACCCAATATTAGCATTTTTCCACCTATAATATGCAATTCCTTCTTGCCCTAAATTATATTTTTCACATTCACTACATGACATTTTTAGCCTCCACCATATCAATTACATTAAACAATATCTCACAATCACAATGTCCACCATTATTAGCACAAAAATTAAAAAATTTTTCTTTGTTTTCTTTAGGAAAATAGTTATCTAAAATTTTATGTGACAGTCTATAATCTTTAAAACAAGTCCACAGAGTTTCCTCTTTCCCTTTAACTCCTTCTTTTCTAAAATTACAGCCACATTTACCTTCCAACAACATACAAAATTTCTTAAAATTTTTTTTGTTCACTTATACCACCTCTTTAATAGTTTTTAAAAGTTTAGCAGCCAATTTAACAGCACCATCACATGGCCTATGCTTAATAAGTTCTCCACTATCATTTTTATATAGAGCATAACCTGCTGAATCTTCATCTTTTATTCTTACAGCAGAACGAGTGTAAATGGTTCCATTATTAATCTTAATATTTACAGTTATCATTTTATCTTACAATAATTACATTCTTTAGCAGGCAATTGGATACAATATTCACAAAAACCATTACAGGTTGCTTTTCTTATACATTTATCATGCTTGCATTTTTAAAAGCCATTAATCTCCCTCAAACATTCCTCACATACTCCATGATATATGCAATTGAATTCACTACCTTCTTCGCCACATACTTTGCATTTATATCCCTTTTTTTTAAAAAACATATAACAGAAAGGAGTATTATACATATATAAACTTTATGAATTATTTTTAATTATCCATTTATAATCTTGTGTTTGGTCTTCTTTCCAATTAAATTTACTATAAAAGCTAATATCTTTTCTCAACAAATTGGAACGGTGTGAACTATGTAACTCACTATCGCCTAGCCATGGTGGCAATTCTATTTTATTAAATAAAGATAAATAATATAGGAACCTTGGCAACATACTGTCATTATAGCCACGTTGTTTCCACTCCAAACAAACAGCTATACCATACAACAGAAGTCCTGCCTCATACCCTTTCCACATTTTAACTATTGGGTGGTTACGCCAACCATATTTTTCTACCATTAAAACCTTGTATATTTGCCAAGCCTCAACTCTTTGTTTTCCTAATCTTCTATAATCAAGTACTTTAGCACTTTTTACAAAACTCGGATAGGGTAAAAATGTTTGCATATATTATTTTATAGAATTCCTATATATAAATTTAGTGAACATAATTAAAAACCCCAGCGGACTTGGATATTCCTTATCCGCCAGGAAAAAGAGGTGATAGACCATTACAGTCTCTAATATAAACTATGTTTCTACTACTATTTAAATGTTGTGATTTTAACCACAAGATTTAAATATGGCTTATATCTACATTTATTTAAATCTGGATTAAATCTGTGTAAACTGACATTGGCCGGATTTAGGAGGAATAAAAAAATGGTATATTTAAATATAGATAAAGAATTCTTTGAAAAGAACAAAGCATCAGCAAATGAAAAAGCAAAAGAAGAACTAGATGAGGAATCTGGTGAAAATTGTTATTTATTTGATTTGAAAGATGAAGAATGTTATATTGAAGAAATAGAAAAAGATGGAACTTTGAAAATAATATCAAAAAGTGAATTAGGTTATATTTATTTTGATATTAAATTAGATGAAGATGATTATACAAATCTAGTGCAAATTTTAGTTTCAAAACTTAATAAATTCAAGAATATTATGGAATCTTTAAAATAATTTAAAGAATTCCCTATCCCCTACTAAATGAGAATAACACCCTATAGCACTAAGCACTCCTAGCTGGTAATTATGTAGGATTAAATATATTAAGCCCCCGTACAGAAGAGAAAAAGGGATGGAGTGCATAAATCCACGGTGTTTAGTAACATAAAAAGCTAAGTGAGCACTGCTTGCCAAAACGATACCAAAAATCATTAATATTTCTAAATCCAAGGGAAACAAATACTTGGTTATTAAATAACCACTAACTCCTATTAAACCGATAACCAATCCGATATATGCAACAACTTCTCTTAATTTACCATGTTTATGGTCTAAATCCATGACAAGTGGTGACGAAATTAAAATTAAAAACGAAATCGAAATTGAATTTAAACTTAGAATACTATACCAGGAGAAAAAATACCACATAACTATAATAAATGGAATTTCAATAGCTAACCCTATAAATAAATGTAGTTTCCAATTTGTCATTATTTCTTAACAACATATAATCCTGAAATGCCTTCAGTAATATTAAATCTACCTAAAACTTTTTTAACTTGATTAGGAGGGAATTGTCTTAATCTTATTTCATTATTTGTCATACGTGAAGTATAAGTCTTAAAGTTATGTTTTTTAGCCCATTCCAATGCTGTTTTTCTGGTATATACATCTCTATCAAAAACCAATGTTTGTATCTCTCTTCCAGGACCTTTATATTTTTTCATTTTTCTCTTCGTTCTCTTAAATAAAAAATACTACTTCTTCCTTTCATATATAATTTTCCAGTATCTCTTTCTTTATATACAGGTCTTTCACGCCCATTAATTTTTATTTTTGTATGAACAGGGTCCATTTTTACATACGCAATCTATCTTTTGTTGCTCTCCATTCCTTTAGCCGTTCTTCCCATTTTGTATAATTAGATTCTGGCATTGTTCTTTTAAGATGTTTACTTTCATATTTTTCTTCCCATCTTGCTCTTCTATCTGCTTGTCTCTGTTCTCTTTCTTGACCTCTAGTCATTTTCTTAGTTGATTGTTGTTCTTTTGATTTTTTCTTATAAGAATCTTTATCTATAACATCTCTTTTTAATTTACTTTCAATTTTTTTACCGCCTTTATATATATTTGTTCTTATTGTTCTTGTAGCCATTTTAACCACCTTTTACATTCTACCAATAGGTCCTCGACCTTTACCAATTCCTAGGCCTCTGCCTCTACCTTTACTTCTAATTTTTGAGCCAGGACATATTTCTGCAACTTCTTCATTATAATCTTCTGTTTTACCTAATATTTTATTTAAAATTTTATTTACACTAACCATTTTATTTAACCTCTATGTTTAAAAAATTGTACTTCTCTTTCATGTTTTTTTGCAGCTTCTAATGAATTAAATGTGCCTAAATTTTTATGAGCCCAACCTTCACCTTTAATATAATGTTTTTTACGGCTATAAAGCCTCCATTTGTTTTTATTTGGAAGTTTTTTTATCATTTTTTTATTGTATAATAACACCCATTTACTTCATAATATGGGCAATTATTATTTGGACAATACTCACATAGTTTACTAAGTTGCACCATATCTGATTTGCAATAAAGGCATACCATTAAAACCCATATCCAAATTTACTATAATTAAATTGTGATTGTTGGTACCTATTAAATTCACTTATTGCCATTTGCTGTAAATCTTGTTCACTTGCATTAGGATATTTTTGCCTTAACGCTAACATCTTCTGCAACAACGCCATTTCATAAGCATCTTGTCTCATAGGATTTTTTGGCTGGCAATCTTTTTTATCTTTTTGGCCATCCATATCCCAATCATTCTTTTTCCAATCACCTAACATTTTATTTGGTACTTTTGTTCTTACTTGTACATTAGCACTACCTAAAATGTTTCCAACAATCTTTTTATCAGTTCTACTTTTTTTTGTTCCGTATATTTTTTGTAAAACATCCATTTTTACATCACCTTTCTATTAATATTTACATTGGAGGATAATATACTACTTTTTCTTGTTTTGTTTTCATTGGATTTTTAGGCTCACAGTCTTTTTTGTCTGGAACTCCATCCATATCAGTATCTTTTGCCTTTTTTCCACCAATAATGTTTTTAATTCCTTTTTCTATATTCCACATATTAATCACCTTTATTAAAGTTAATGACCTTTATATATATATTTATCCCTGATAGCCACAATTACTACAATAGCTACCATTAAATGCATTACTACCACAAATTGGACATATCATCTTGGAAGTTTGCCATCACCAGTATGCAATATTTTACTTATTTTTGGCAACCCTATTTTATGTATTTTAAACCCTTTTGCTTGTATTTTTTCATCCCTGGCTCTACTATATTTACTATATACTCCGTTCCCTCTATGGTAATATACACCAGCTCCACGACCCTTTTTATTAGGGTCTGTTTTATAAAATTTTTGACTTCCTGGCATTTTTTTCACCCAATATATTGCCTGTTACCTTACTATCCCACTCTTCAAATTTTCTCCAAGCAGTTTTGCATTCACCTTTTAATTGGGTAACAGCTCTTTTTGCTTTTGTTTTTAGTTTCATTTTGTAAATGTGCAGTCATGGCATAATGCCAATTTTTAAATAGTTTAATTCCCGCTTTTAACTCCTGTTGTATCCATTGTTTTGTATCTACCATTTATTATCATCTTCATAACCAAGACTTCTATAACCTTCTTCTAAACTATCAGGTATAGGCTCATCTGGTGGATGACAATCTGTAAAAGGTGCGTGTAAATGTACTTTTCCACAATATTTACAAGGTCTTTTTTTATTTAATATTTTACCTACTGGGTCCATTTTTTATCACCTATGCTTTGCCTAATACTCTCCATGCTTCATACTCTTTACCTTTTGCTTTATATTTGCCTACAGCAAATTTTCTTCCTTTTCTTACAACAGTTTTAACATCTTTATCTGGTATTTGTATTTTCTTTTTTAATACTAATGAATAAAATTCCATTTTATTCCCTCCTATATTATTTTTTTAACAACATTAGTTGCAAAATTCACATAAACATCACTACCGCAATCTGGGCATACATCATCAACTTCTCTCAAACCGCCATAACCACAATATGGACAAGTTGCTACTTTCATATAATCACGTTTTTTTCTTGTCATTTTTTACTTTTTTTCTTTTTACATTTCTTTTTCTTTTTTGCCATTTAAACCTCTCCAAAAACTATTTATATTTTTTTACAACATTACCAACAGTTTTTTTATCAATTATTTTCTTAATTCTCTGCAAAACGTATTCTTTAGTAGGGCCTGATTGCATATATTGTCTTCCTCTATCTAACCATTTTCCAATAACTACCTGTTTATTTCCCATAATGTTTTTAATAAACCTTATAGTATAACCTTTATATAATTCTGGACTTAATTGCATTTTTTATACCTCCTATTTGTTCCCAATTTTCTTCCAAACAACACGCTTCTGTTTAATAGCAGTCTGCATTTTTCTTTCAGCTTCATTCTTAGTTTGCGCTTTGATTGGATAATCTTTTCCTTTAACAGTCATAATATATTCAGGCATTATTATAACCCCATTATCTATTTTACTGTAAAGGTTACTGTTCTTTGTGGTTGTCCTTTAATTTTCAAAAGTATCTTTCCACTTGCACCCTCAAGATTTGGTATTTTTTGTAATACCTGTTTAACCTGTTGTGCTATATCTCCTGTATTTATATTTAATGAAATACCTGGACTTCCACTTCCTAATATTTTACTTGTATCAAACATTTTATATCAACCCTCTGCTTTTATAAACCATATATTGTGCTTCCAAATCACCATGCCCTTCCATTACTAATTTATGGTACATACTTCCTGAATCAGTTTCTAAACCATGCTTCTGTCTTAATTCACCACTTAAGATTCTCATAATAATTTTTCTGAAATATCCATTTTTATAACCCTAAAATTTTATCTACTTCTTTACTACCAGTTTTCTTTTTGGATTCTTTTGATTCAGGCATTAAACTCATTCCAACAGCTGCCAAATTTCCAACTTGTGCAAGTTGCAATCCTGATACTGTTGCTTGAGCTGCTGGTCTTACAGTTGGATGAGCAGCTCCTACTCTTCCAAAAGCATATGAACCTAAACCTGTTAGTACTCCTAAACCAACTGTTCCTTTAGCACCTTTCATTAATTTTTCTTGGTATTCTTCTAGTTCTTTTTTGTTCATTATTCTCACCTTTTAAATTCAATACTACTCTTACTTGGTAATTCTATATCCTTTTCTCCAACTATATTTTTAGATATATTATCACCAAATTTTTTATCTATTTCTTTTTCTATATTAAACATTTTCTTTCATCCTTTTTATATATATTTATTTTAACTTACTAATTTTACAATTATCACCATTATCGCCATAAGCACAGCAGTTCCAACAGCTAATATTCCAACTGTTGAAATAACCACAGTTATATCTTTAACTCCAAAATAAAACATTGACACAACCATAATTGCCCCTAATAATACAACAACCACTCCAAATGCTGATAGTATATATATTAGATAACTTTCAATACCTGTAGAATCAGGCTCAACTGGTGTAGGAGGAATGACAGGGGTTCTTATAGTTAATTCATTACTACATTGTTCTATTCCATCTTCTCCGCCATCATTAGGAGTAACACAAGTTTGCCATGTATCATTTAATTTGGTTTCTTGTGATATAATAGTATTATAATATCCATTATAATTATTCATTATTTGTTCTGGTGTTAGACCAATATTATATGATTGCACATTATCAATATATCCAACCCAATATCTCGTGCCTGAAAATCCTTGTCTTCCAACTGCCAAATTATTTACAGTCATATTACCTGTTATATTTGTTTCATTTGCACATTCAATTCCATTAACATATAATCGTTTTGTTCCATTACTATAAGTAAATGCTACATGAATCCATATATCATCACTTATTACTCCGCCACAACTAATGCTTGAGTCACTTAATGTACTAGAGAACATTCTTAAAGTGCCTGCATAAGTATCTAAATAATGAGCTGACCCATCACAAAAAATACATTCATAGTCTCCTGTATCATTAAGTCTTTTAACCCATACCATAACAGAATAGCTTGATTCAATATAACCAATTGCACCAACAGCTATATCAACACTACCATTAAAATAATAAGCACCAAAACCATCAACTCCGCCAGTTGAATTCCAAACAGCACCTCTTACAATACCATCAGTACCATAAGAAGAATATTCTTTTGTATAAGTACTATTACTTCCACCCTCAAAAGGCAAATTAATAACATATATTGATTGATTATTTTTTAACCAATCAAAAATTGGTTTAGTGATATTTCCATCACTATCTGTTATATTATAACTTACAGTTAAATTATCATCAGTTATATTATTTCCAGAAGACGAAGATAATATAATATCTTGAACCTGAGGCGGTGCACCGCGAACTATCAAAGACAACAAAACAAATATCAATGTTAAAAATATTATTTTTTTCATTTTTATCCAATCGTTCTTACTATTATAACTACTAATGTCATAAGAACAACAAATCCAAGAGCTAAAACAATTATTATTGGTGTCCATAATGTTAAATCTATTGCACCTTCATTTGTCACCAATAATAATATAAATATAGCACCAATTATTAATACTACAATTCCAAAAACAAATAATATATATATTAAATAATCACTTATTGAAATGTCCCCAATTGGTTCACTAGGAGATGGTACTCTTAAGTTATAAGAACCGCCTGATGTTCCATACCCCCCACTACATTCAATAAGTACTTCAATATCAGTTGTACCATATGATAATGTTGTACAATTAAGTGCTAATGGTAGAGTTACACTTGGTCCAATAATTCCTATATTATAAAATAACGAAAACCCAGTTGATACATTAATTACACTACTATCAGAAATTACAATAGTTGCATTGCAATTAGTAGCATTTTCTGTTCCATAATTAGTTAAATTAGCACGACTTACAAAAGTTTCATTTAATGAAAATGTTGTTCCATTTGGTGGATAAATCATATCTAAACTTAAATTAACTTCAGTTGTTGGCGGTGTATAATTAAAAGTTGGACTTAGGAATCCATACCCTTCAATTTTACTTCCATTTATCCAAGGAACAATATAATAATTTCTTGCATTAGGCACACTTGAAAAATCATACACATAACTTAAACCTGAAGTAGTATCTAAATAAATTAAACTTCCACCAGTAGTATTATAATAAACATCATAAACAACATCTCTATCAGCATCTTGTTCACTCCATTCAAAATACATACCAGGAGTTATATTTGTTTTATAAACAAAATAATCTGGGTCTGTATATCCACTTATAATACTTAAATTAGGATAACTAACATAAGTTGGATTTTTACTATAATTTGTTTGTGGGCCCTGAACTAACCAATAGTCTGTTCCATAAAATCTACATTCATCAGCACCTATAAGCTCAAATGAAGGGCAATCAGTTACACCAAATGCGCCCAAAATAGTTTGGTCAAATAATATTGATGTAAATCCAGGAAACCCTAAAGTACTAACATTCGCTAAAGCCAAAGAAAAATTTTGACTACCAAGTGCAAGACCTTCTATTTTTTTATCAGGTGAAACATTAATAAAATCAAAATCTGTTCCATCAGTAATTACTAAGGTTAAACCACCATCAAAATCTGTTCCATTATAATTATATAAACTATATGATGCAAACCAACCCAACCCAACAGTTGTTCCATTAGGATTATAATCAGTACCATTAGCAATACCACAATCACCACTATATTGTGTTACACTTTTCTCATAAAAATTTCCATATATGCCTGCTGGTATATATCCACCACCACCTGACCATACCTCAATATCATCAAATCTCCAAGCTTCACCATCATGACCTCTCCATAAACCAAGCCAAGTATTATTATAATTAAGTGCTTGAGTATATGTAAGTGTAGGACTTCCAGGTTTGGCTGTTCCATTTTGCCAAATAGTTAATTCCATTGAATTATTAAATGATAAAACCGCATCACCACCCCTCCATTCAAATTCATACCAAGTTGACGCAGAAGTTATTGTTGCGGTTGTTGTTTCTTGTGGTGTTCCTGGGCCCTGGCAACCTAAAGCAATTGAATTTATATTAATACCATTACTTCCATTATACCCGCCCCATCCGTTCCAACCAGTTCCTGGATTTTCATACCAATAGCAACCTTCTTTAAGCCAACCTGGTTGACCAGGTCCTAAATCAGAACTATTACCTTTTACATTAATAAAAACACCACCAATAGCAGAACCTAATTCTCTATAAAATTTTCCTGTTACAACCCAACCACTTTGTTGTCCAATATTTTGAACCAAATTTACTCCATGTAAACTACTTCTATCAGCCACATAATTATTTTCATATATTTGCCAATTACTTGTTGAAACATCGCCACTTGGTCCATTAATCCAATTATTGCCTGGTGCCCCATTCGCTCTATTAAAATCATCACTAAAAATAAATTGTGAACCACCATTTAATACATTTAAATTGTCAGCATCAACACATACTTCTACATTTATAGTATCATTAATGCTACCATATATATAATTATCACCTTTAATAAAAGAATTTTTATAAATACTTATATTTCCTGTTCCTGACTCATACATATCAACTATTAAACTTGAATGATTCTCATCTCTACCTTCAAATAAATTACTTACTATATAAGCCCCATAACTATTTTCAACATAAACCAATGGGTCAAATCCATAACCAAAATTATCAGGTGATGTATAACCACTAATTATATTTAAACCTGGATATCCTACATAACTTGGATTTTTATAATATTGGCCATTAGTTGAATTTAAAAGCCAATAATCAATTAAATATAAATAACAAACTAAACCTGGAGCAATACCCTCAAGTGTTGTGCAATCAGTTGCCCCAAACCCCCCATAAACTGTTTGGTCAACAAGTGCTGAATCAAATCCTGCTGTGCCAACAGCACTGCCATTAATTAAAATTAAAGACCAATTCTGTGTTCCAATAGGTACATTATGCAAATATTCACCTGGTAAATCATCAATTGTATCAGTATGCATTCCATCAGTAGCTAAAAATGCAAAACTATCTGAAAAATTTGTTCCGCCATAATTATATAATGAAAAAGTTGTATAATAATTTTTTACATCATTGGAAATATTACCTGGTCTAAATTCATTTTTACCAACTACTATACCTGAATCATGGCCATCATAATTTGTTAAAAATAAATCAATATATGAAGTTATAAGATTAAAACTTATAGTTGAATTATCAAAAATGGTTAAACCTTCTTTATCATTCATATAAATTCCATAATCATAAGTTGAAATTATACAATCACTAACCTGTGTTTTTGTATAGGTTCCATTATCTTCAAAACTAACACCAATATCACCATTTAATATATATAATTCTCTTATTTTGTTATTCGTTGAATTGCCTCTAAAATAAATTGCAGTTCCAGTGCCAGACATTATTAAAGTAGTTGGATAACCATTAATTTCAATATTGTTTGAATTATTAATTTCAATCCAATGCGAATTTCCTGTATAATAATATGTATTATTGTCTAAAGTATAAACTACATCATCTTGTATTATTATTATGGTATTATTTGTATTATTTTCTCCTTGTAGTGCCGAAGTTAAATTTTGGTATTCACAAACTAATGAATTATCACATACTAAATTATTATCTAAAATTGGTGGTGTAGGCCCTTCTGTCACATTTACGCCATCACTACAATTAGTGGCGCCTATTCCATAACCATCAGTTGGAGTAACACAGCCTTGCCAAACACCTTCTGATGCATTTAAAATTATATTAGTTTCATTTTCATATATTGCTCTTATCTCATTATCAGTCATAGCATAATCATATATTCTTATCTCATCAAGAACAGCATCTGTACTCCATGAACTATAACCAGTCCAAACACCAATAGATAAATTAGCATTATTAGCAACAGGTGTTATAGTCATACTATTACTTGCATTAAGTCCACCATCAACATAAATTCTTCCCCAGTTGCCAGAATCACTCCAAGTAAAAGCTACATGGTGCCAATTAGTATCAACAGTGAATGGTGTTGTTAAAGACCAACCACTACTTCCAGTGCCTAAATAAGCAATATACCCATTACTTATACCGCCCTCATAACCTAAACCAAATGGAGTAGTAAAATGATTTGCACCACTATTTTTAACCACATATATATCTAAAGAACCTGTGAATTGTTGTTTTGCCCACAACATAATAGTTCCTTCTGAAGTTACAGAATCAAGACTTGCTGAATCTTCTACTGTTAAATGTAAATCACCACTAGTATCAAAATCTACCCCTCCAAATATATAACCATTTTGAGACCAACCAGCTGTGTGCTCAATAGCATCATTTCCATTACCTGAAAAATCCTCAAATGAATTGGTGTAATCAAATGGTAAATATAAAGTTGCTAATGGCGTACTATCCTTATACCAGGTTGTAATGCCACGAGTCGGGTCTGAATCAGCATCATATATTGTATAATTTAAAGTTAAATTTTCCCCCTCAGTAACATTAATCACGCCACTTGTTGAATTTAAATAAATATAAGTATTATATGGTAAATTATTTGGTTCACTTGTAATAGTCACATTATTACTGCATACCTCATTACCTAAATTTGTTCCATCAAACGGTGTTACACAAGTCTTATAAACACCAAGACCTAAAGGCGGCAATACTCTATTTTTATAATGTCTATATAATGCATTAACCTCTTCTGAACTTAATGAAGTGCTATATATTCTTACTTCATCCATTACTCCTACATATAACTCAGTAATACCATCATGACCAATAAGTAATTCCCCATTATTTGCTGCAAGTCTTTTTGCTGTTCCTGAATTTAAAATATTCTCACCATCAAGATAAAATGAAACTTGATTAGCAGTATTACCTCTTACTGTTGCAACAACGTGGTGCCATTCATCATCTGTGAGATTTATAGTGGCATCAGTTACAGTTTGCGCCCCATCAGGACTCCAAATGCCTAATGATAAGCCTCCAGTTGAAGTTATATACATATTATAATTAAAATATGGTGATGCACCCTTTTGAAATATTGGCATAGACCCTGCACCACCATTCCCTGGAGTTTTAACCCAAACACTTAATGAAAATTCATCAGTGTCATTAAAATCTAAAGAATTATCATCAGATATGTTTAAATATCCGCCACTACTAAAAGTTGCAGCTGTATCTCCAAAAGGGCCATTTAAATCAATACTAACAGAATTAACAATTGAACCATTATTATTATTTGGACTTTTATCTATAATGTAATCTTCATCTGTATAATAACTTGTTGTATCATTATAAGTTGGATAAGTATTGCCTGATACAGACAAACTTAAAGATGCTATTATTATTCTTCCAACACTACCAGTTCCACCAGAATTATTACCATTGCCACCAGAAGCAGATAAATTTCCAGTTATATTAACTGATGTACCTAATATCATAATTGTTCCGCCAGAACCGCCACCACCACTACCAGCACCAAAACCGCCATTACCGCCATCAGCATTAATTAATGCACTTGAAACAATATTGATATCATTACCTGATAAAAGGATAGCTCCACCTCCGCCACCCCCACCACCACCACCGGTAGTGCAGGTTCCAGTTCCTCCACCGCCACCTCCCCCTGAACCACCAGTTAAAGATGTTAAATTGCCATAAGCAATTCCGCCACTACCATTTAAAGCACCAGTACCATCAGTTCCAGGATAAGCATGTCCTGCACCGCCACCCCCTGAATTATCTGCTCCACCTTCACCATGACCAGTTCCTGTACCGTTATTACCATAATCACCACCTGGTGGGCCACACCCACCGCCACCGCCACCATCACCACCATTTACAGCACCTGGACCGCCAGCACCGCCTGCACCTGCGCCTATTTCATCTTGACCATCTTGACCATTGATATTAATTGTTCCTGCAATTTGAGCAGTACCACTAATTCGAATTTGAACAGCATAATCACCAACAACATTAACCGTAGTTCCAGAATTAACAGTAAAATTAGTAAAATCCCAACCACCTAGATTGGCAGTAGTATTTAAAGTACAAGTTCCACTTAAACAAGCATATGCTCCATCACTTCCATTACCTGTATCAATTATAAAATCACTAAAATCATAATATAAATTAGAATATAATTCTGGCATTACAACATTATCAGAAAAATTACTAAAAAGTGTATTATTTCTATACCATGTATAAAAAGTGGTAACAGTATCATTATCAGCATCTGTAACATTAATTTCATAAGCTATTAAAGTACTTGAAGTATAATTATTACCATCAGTTGTATTTAAAATAACATTAGTAATAGAAGGAGAAGCACCAAAAACAACACCACAAAATATAATAAACATAACAAAAACTAACATTGATTTAATATTCATCCATTATCACCTTTATTAATATGATTATTTCAACATACTTATTACTATATTACCAAATAAAAACAATAATCCTTTATATATATATTTATTTAGAACCTACGTCATTTGCATCTCATAATGGTAATCAATATTATGTAACCCACTTTGCTCTAAATATCTCAAAGTTACCTTTGGGTCTCTATGATTTAATACCTGTTGTAATTTATAAACATCTTTAAATCTTTCCCAAAAACGTCTTGCAAAACATCTTCTAAAATCATGAGTAGCAAAATCATTTTTATCAATACCACTAATATTTAATGCTTGTTTTAAATCTCTCCAAAATCTTAAATAATTCATTCGTATTAACATAAATTCATTTTCTACATCACCAGGTCGAAATCTACGTGGACTCTCAGTTATAAAATAATATTCATTATGCCCTTGATTATTTGTAATATAATTCATAATTAATCCTTGTGCTACTCTATCATGAATATAAACAACATTTCTTTTACGGCCTTTTCCTGTAACAACTAATTTTAAAACAGGATTTTCATTATACACTTCAGGAACAATCTGACTATATCTTAATCTAAATACATCACCTGCTCTTATACCAGTCAACATCTGTATTAATGCTATTATTCTATGTTTTTCCTCATTCATATAATTAATAACTGATAAAAGCTCATCTTCAGACAAATGTTTTCGTTCTTGTTTTATATCACTTCTTACTTTTGGTTTAATAAGACCATCTAAAAGTCTATTTTTTAATCCTGCATCTGTTATTTTGAAATCAATAAATGCTCTCAAAGCACTATAAAAATGTGTTCCTCTTTTTTTAATCGAAACTTCAATAAGAAATTTATTATATTCCTCTAAATTTTCTAAATCAGGATTTATTACTAAAAATCGTTCAACAGATTTTAAATATGTGTAAACTGTTCCATCACTAACATTTTTCTTTTCTCTCAACCAATTTTCAAAAAGAGATGAATCAGTCGGATGCGGCTTCATCACCATCTTCATCACCCTCATTTTTTTCTCCATCTACTGATTCATCATATTCTATTTCTTGAGTTATTTCAACTCTGCTACTCCCTAACCCTTCAAAATCAACACTATGTCGTTTTCCTACAATTTGTTTTAATTCTTCAATTGTTGAACTATCAGCTATTTCTTTATATTTTTCAGTAGCAATCTCAATATCAGGTTTTTGCCTAAATTCAGGTCTTATAAAGTAATGGAAATATTGCAATACATCTTTAACCAAAGTTTCAAAATTATTTAATTCATTAATTATAATATAAACCTTTCTTTGTGTATAACCATATTGCTCACAATGCTCTATCATTTTATCAATAATACCAATTGCTACATCAGTTGTATAAATTCCTTCATCTCTTGTTTCTAAATTAAGAGTTGCTCGAACTGTTGGATTATTTCTTAAAAGTGTTCTTATATTTTTATAAATTTGTTTGATAATTGCACGAACTTCTAAAATCATAGAAATACTATAATGAACATTCATACTTATACTTTTCATATCTAAAAGGTAAAATAATATTGCCATACGTTCATTAAAGAGAATAGAAGAATGAGATTTTATTTCTTGAATGCTGTTGAATTTATATCCAGCTGCAGGTAATTTTTGATTTGCCATTATAAATAAAATTAACCGCCTTTAGACGGAAATGCAAGTTTAATAACAAGTGCACCTAATAATATAGCACCTAACATACCACCAAATATTAATAAAACTTGTGGCACATTAATTTTGCCAAACCCTTTCATTCTTGAAGCAATAACTTTTTCTATTTTAGCATTAATATTATGAGGTATCAATGCTGTCATCATATTCTTTATTGCACCAAAATGAATACTGGTTTTAAGAGCATCAATTGTTTCACTATCATCAATTAAATTATTAGCAACAGCATGTCTTAAAAGTTTTAATTGTTCTTCATCTTTCATTATATATTCTAAATCATCAGCTAATTTAGCAGCATGAACATTTACACTCGCACCAAATGATGAATCAAAAGGAATTAAAACATTTTTTGTTCTTTTATCAATATACGTTGCTTTTTCATTAATAATAAAAGCACCATAATCATTATCTTGTATAACTCCAGCTTCTGGTTTGACTGGTTTCCATTCACAATATCTATTTTCTTGAAAAAATAAAGCAATAGGATAACCTTTCAACCATGATTTAAATTCAATTATTGCATGGGTTTTCATACCTAAAATTATTAAAAGCACCATTAATAATCCAAATAATAATAAGAATAAAAATGATATTCCTATCCACAAATAAACATTAGCAATCCAAGCCATAGCCATATTAATTACCTCCTAATATTACCTTAAACCCCTAAA
>Ga0180433_10002068_pt1 | contig 32128 bp, 34 predicted proteins | sample SS_ome_8_FD_132980 | JGI IMG/M metagenome (GOLD analysis project Ga0180433, IMG submission 132980) | Hypersaline lake sediment archaeal communities from the Salton Sea, California, USA - SS_1_D_1 metaG | ecosystem: Environmental > Aquatic > Non-marine Saline and Alkaline > Hypersaline >...
CAGAATCGAACTGAAAGGGCCTTCTTTGCGACGTCAGAAACAGGGAAAAAATATGTAACTTACTCACACCAAATCCGCCCATGGATAGTGGTACACTTTCGAGCAGAATGGGTGGTACACTTTCACCAGAATTCTCAGACGGAGCACAGAAACCGGAGTGTACACAGAGTACATGAGGATTTCGAACACCGGCCAACGTAGTATTCGGGTCGCGCAACAAAGTAATAGCGGTGCCCTAAAACAGGCGTGCATGTGATTCTGCCGTTTGTGAAGGGCCGGCAGCCTACAGGTCGATGAAAAACGGGGATTTTATTGTATTTTAGCTTAACTAAATCCATATATAATCAGCTATTTACAACGTAACCTTCTATAAAAAAAGACTTATGGAAAAATCAGCACCTCCTGCAAAGCCGGCAGCTAAAGCGGCAAAAGGGGCTCCTGTAGCAAAATCAGCCCCGGCGAAAAAACAGGCGCCTTCAGGAAAGAAAGCTTCAAATCTGGAGAAACCCCTGCGGATGCCACCAATCGATACCGGGTTAAAAAATAAATATCGCTAAGCTTCACCTGCGTTGAGCGATTGCTAGAGCATGCTGTAGATGCAAGGCACAGGGGTCCCTGCTGTGGTAGACTACCGCAAGTTCCCTGTAACGAAGCAGATGAAGCATGACCGGCAATCGATCAACGCAGGTTAAACCAAACGGATTTGCCGGTATTTTTTCCTTAGTAGTTCTTTATATGCTTCCTGCTTTTCCTTATCAAGAAAACTCCTGTCTATCAATCCTTCCCACACCGGCTTCACCTTTCTGAACTTCGTGAACATGCGCTCCTGAACCACTTCATTAACCGACAAAGAATCCAGAGCCGTTTTGAAATCTTTTAACGTGATCCTTTTTTTCTTTCCGTTAAGCGTCAAGGCAAGCTCTTCTTTATCAGAGGGTAACACCAGTGCTGTTGAGACCAGATCATAGGAAGGAGCAAGGTTAATGCCTCCTTTTTTTGGAATATCGATCAATGAAAAGTTCTTTAAATGCATATCTGCATTCCCGGTCAGGAAGCTAAAAAGCACCACCTCAAAAAAGTTAATAACATCAAGCCCCGGATTTGCAGAGTAACGAAGGATAGCTTTCGCTATCTGCTCATATGAACCATGATACTTATTTTCAGTGAGCCGTCCGGTCAGCTGACACATATCTTCCATGTGCAACTTTCCCTTCCTGTAACGATCAATACGTCGCGTCAGATATGCAAGGCTTCCTGACTGCATGCGAATCAAACTATGCGGTACTGTCGCTATACGGGCCGCTTCAGCCATATGCATCGTCACATCCTCTATCTCGGGCAACTGCGAAAATCTTTGAGATGGGGGGTTGAGTATATACCCGCCCCATAAACCGACAATCGTCAATCGCTGAGGTGCAGCCTTTGATCCGGCAGGCTCAAGATGAAGTGACAATTTAGGCTGCACTCCGGTAATGGTAACCTGGCTCCGAATGATTTCAAGGGCAAGTTCATCAAGCTGATTTTCACTATAGGGCAACAGTGGCGGAGTGTCAGTTCCAAATATTTTTTTGCTGCACTTTGGATGAAAATCAACCTCATTGGGAGCCAATGGCTCATAGCAATAGAGACAGCGATTTTCCATTGCTCACTCCCTGATGACAGGATGCACACTGACCGCCCCGATGCAATCCTTGCAGCAGTTCATCAAAAGTCCCATGCGATCTCGCGGATCAAGCTTCCAGTTTCTTTCCGCAACATCGAGTAGCCAGCCTTCGGGTATCAACCCGTCAAAAAATGGAAACATAGTCGTACTTGTGTATTCACTTTCCCGCAAGGGCAGCGTAAGACTTACCGGTTTGGGATCCCTGGAATTCAGGTACTCCTGATCATAAATAAAATGATACCCCTCTTCATCCTGAATCAGCCAGCCCGCGGTTCGATCAAGGTACTGTATCTCAGCTTTTTGCATCTGCTATACCTCCCTTTCCTGCTTCACAGGAGCAAGCTCGTAACCAAACAATCCAAGAACCTGGTTTACCTTGTCCATTCGTAACGTTTTCTTCCCTTGTTCAAGATCACGAATGAAACGAAGACCCGTTCCGGCTTTTTCTGCCAGCTCAGGCTGGGTCATTCCCAAAGACTTTCGCTTGAAACGAACAAATTCTGATAGATCTTTCATACATGAAAAATACCTTATCGGGTATAAAAATCGCCTCTTATAATAAGAGTATACCATTTCAGGTATAAAAACAAATATAATCCGCATATGTATACCACTTCAGGTATAATAAACCAAAGTTGAGCGATTGTTGAGCATGCTGTAGATGCAGGGTACAGGGAACGCCGCTGTAGTGTACTACCGCAAGTTCCCTGTAACGAAGCAGATGCAACATGACCGACAATCCCATAGGGTTTCAACACATGCGATTTTTCAGCAGTATGGTCGCGCAACCCGTCGGGTGAGATGTTCGTGATAAGAAAAATCAGCATAACGCATTATATAATATAAAGTTGACAGCATAAAACATTTGTTGAAACGATCAACTGAGGATAAAACATCTCTTTTTAGCACATAGTTACATCCATAACGAAAACCTTTTTCATCACGAACGATCCTGCAAACCATTCGGAGCACATCATTGAAAAAACTGCATAGCTGACATCATAGACCTCAGTTCCTCATCCGACTTGCCGGGAATATCCTTACAGCTTTATCGATGCTTTAACCTGAATACTTCACCAAAGGAAGAAATAAAGGGTGTACAAGGACGTGAAATCTGAGCATCTGTTTCACAGGTCTTACACGGGAATCCTTCGCCTTTATTTCGAGGCAAGTGAAGCACCATCAAAAAATGCAGAGCTCTTTTTAATCTTTTTTTTGACTTTTGACTTTTTACCTTTGACTTTCTTCATTGATGGATGCCGGATCACCCTGTGTAATATTAGTACACGGGGCGGCATGACTCCTCTCCACTTCCTGTCATTCCCGTGCTTGACACGGGAATCCATCTTTGGTGCCGGGGTCTGCATGGATGCCGGATCACCCTGTGTAATATTAGTACACAGGGCGGCATGACTGCAGGTGGTTTTTAGCTTTTTTTACCGGTTTTCGTAGTAGTGAACCTATCTTCTCCCGACTGCTTTTCACATCCCGGTAATCTCGTATATTGCATCCTACGTTGAGCGATTGTTGGTTCACAGTAACCCACGGAGAGTATTGACATGGTATCGACACTGAGCTGCAGCAATCTGAAAAAGATTTACAACAAACGTGAAGTTGTCAGAAGTTCGACCCTGGAGGTCAGACAGGGGGAGATTGTGGGGCTTCTCGGCCCGAACGGAGCCGGGAAGACGACAACGTTCTATATGATTGTCGGTCTGATTCGTCCGAACGTTGGGGATGTGTTTCTCGATGAGCGGAATATCACCGCGTTACCCATGTATAAACGGGCGCGACTGGGGATCGGCTATCTTCCCCAGGAATCGTCGGTGTTCAGAAAACTGACCGTGGAAGAGAACATTCTCAGTGTTCTTGAATTCACTTCCCTCTCAAAAGCCGAACAGCGGGAAAGAACCGAGGAGATGCTCGAAGACCTGAACATCGCCGGCATCCGGAAAAGCATGGGCTATGCCCTCTCGGGAGGTGAACGACGCCGGACGGAAATAGCCCGTGCGCTTGCCATCCGGCCGAAATTCATTCTGCTTGACGAACCATTCGCCGGAGTCGATCCGATCGCCGTGGAGGATATACAGGAGATAGTAGAAGGCCTTGTCAAGCGAAACATCGGGGTACTCATCACGGACCACAACGTCCATGAAACCCTCTCCATCACCAACCACGCGTATCTCCTGTTCGACGGCACAATTTTCATGCAGGGAACCCCGGAAGAGATCGCCGATAATCCGGAAGCCCGAAAACTCTACCTGGGCGAAAAATTCACCCTTGATCGCTACTGATCTGCCGGCCATTTTTTCACCCGCCTCTCCTGCTGTTCAGGAACGAAAAAATCTCTCCGGGAGTTGTATAGTAACGAATTGTTTATAGTGTAAATACATTTTTTGCGCAAACAAGGGATGGCTGGCACATGAACAGATAGAGATATACTATGATACCCTATTTGAAAACGATCGACTGATTTATGAATATCCTGCTGCTCTATCCCGAGTTCCCGGACACTTTCTGGAGTTTCAAGCACGCGTTGAAGTTCGTGAAAAAAAAAGCCTCGTTGCCACCTCTCGGACTGGTGACGGTGGCGGCTATGCTGCCCCGCCAATGGGATAAAAAACTGGTCGATCTCAACGCATCGGCATTATCGCAAAAAGACCTTGAATGGGCGGATATGGCGTTGATCAGCGCGATGGGTGTTCAGAAAGAGTCGGCGCAGAAAATAATCGCTCGTTGCAGATCCGCGAATCTGACCATTGTGGCAGGAGGCCCGCTTTTCACCTCTGAACCGGAATGTTTCCCGGAAGTTGATCACTTTGTGCTGAACGAAGCGGAAATCACTCTTCCTCCCTTCCTCGAAGATCTTGCCAACGGTACTGCACGAAAATTCTACCGTTCGGAGAACTATCCCGACATAAAAACCTCTCCGGTTCCGCAGTGGGAGCTGCTGGACATGAATAACTATGTCGCCATGGCGATACAGTTTTCAAGAGGGTGTCCCTATCAGTGCGATTTCTGCAACGTCACGGCGCTTCTCGGGCACAAGATCCGCACGAAAACCAGCGACCAGATACTACGGGAGCTTGACGCGATAGATGAAAGAGGTTGGCGTGAAAGCGTGTTCTTCGTTGATGATAACTTTATCGCTCACAAAGCGTACCTGAAAAAGGATCTCCTGCCCAAACTTATCGAGTGGCAGGCGTCAAAAAAAACATCCAGAAAATTCTTTACCGAATGTTCCATCAACATAGCCGATGACCCTGAACTCATGGAGCTGATGGTTCGTGCCGGGTTCAACCAGGTCTTTATCGGCATTGAAACCCCTGACAACTCGGCTCTGGAATCCTGCGGCAAACAGCATAATACCTCACGGGATATGCTTGAAAACATAAAAAGGATACAGCGGGCCGGGCTGGAAGTGCAAGGAGGATTCATCGTCGGATTTGACACCGACACACCTTCCACTTTCCAGCAGCAGATAGAGTTCATTCAAAACAGCGGCATCGTTACCGCGATGGTCGGGATGCTTCAGGCTCTGCCGGGCACGAAACTCTATGAGCGCATGAAAACCGAAGGAAGACTGTTGAGCAGTTCATCCGGAGACAATGTCGACAGCACCACGAACATTATCCCCAAGATGGATATCGAGATTCTTCGAAAGGGATACCGGGATATGATGGATTACCTGTATTCTCCAAAAAACTACTACCAACGCATTAAAACCCTGCTGCTTGAATACAAACCTGCCAGGTTCAAATCCAGGGTCAAGCCCCGGCAGCTGGTCGCCCTTTTTCGCTCCATGGTGGTACTTGGCATCGTGGGTGAAGAACGGTTTCACTACTGGAAAATGCTCGTCTGGACTCTTTTCAGACAACCGCACTCTCTCTCTCTTGCCATAACACTGTTCATCTACGGACACCACTTCCGCAAGGTGTGCGCTATTCACCTGAAAAATGGAGGTTATGCAAATTCCGCGACTTCACCAATTGTAATACAACGCTGACACCCCATATGATTTCCAACTCTTTTCTTTTCCGGTCTGAAGGCGGTTTTATCAGGCTTCCGGTATGGGGGCACATTCCTCTCAACACTCCCTTAAAGAAAATCCTGTCACATCCGGCATTCCTGAGACTCAAAGGCATACGTCAGCTTTCATTTGCCCAGCAGGTCTATCCCGGCGCGAACCATACCCGTTTCGAGCACTCGATCGGCGTCTATCACCTCATGAAGCTCATTCTGCAACGGATAGTGACCAATCCTCTTGCAGAAAGCCTGCAGAACGAGACTCTGGCTTTTGATGATCACACCTGCAAACTGTTGCTTGCTTCCGCGATACTGCACGATATAGGGCACTATCCACACGCTCATGTTCTTGAGGAACAAGCTCCGTTCCATGAGGGAAAAGCGGTTTTCGCCGCACACGAAACACTTGTTGACAGGTTTCTGTTTGAACGCCATGAGGGGTTTTCGCCGATAGCTGAAATACTCGAAAGCGACTGGGGTATCGACCCGCTCGAAACAGCCGGCATCATCAAGGGAACCGCGCCCGGACGGTTTAAGAAACTGATCAGCGGCACACTCGATCCCGACAAAATGGATTATCTGATGCGAGACGCGCATCACTGTAACATACCCTACGGCAGTATCGATATTGAAAGGCTCATTGAATCATTTGTTCCCGATCCTGAGCGGCAGCGTTTCGCTATCACGGAAAAAGGCATCGCTCCCCTTGAAAGCCTGCTCTTCTCGAAATACATGATGATGCGCAATGTCTACTGGCACCATACCAGCCGGACATTCTCGGTCATGCTGCGAAGAATGCTTCAGGACGCGATCAACGCATCTGTTATTCTTCCCGATGCACTGCGGACGCTCTTTTACGATAATTCTGATGACAGGGTGCTCCATGAACTCACGCAACGAACAGAGCGCTCATGGCCGGCTTCAAAAGAGCTTCTGGGCAACATCATGCAGAGAAAAATCTACAAACGTGCCCTCACCTTCACCCCGTATCGGAACGGAGCACGTGAACCGGAAACGTGGATGTTTGCCTACACGACAGACCACGAGCGCCGCACACAAAAAGAGATGGCGATCTGCGACATACTCAACAGACATGCTGCTCTGGGCCTGAAAGGTCATGAAGTGCTCATCGACCCGCCCTCTCTTAAAGATGTCTTTGACTATGCCGACCTCAGGGAACTCCGTGTTCACCCGACCCGCAGGGAAAATCTGACACATCAGCGATCATCACCTGAACCCTCTATCCGTTTCGATGATTTCGGTGAGTCGGTCTTCCGCTCGGATTTTATTCTTTCTTTCGAACGGTACACAAAAAAGTTCAGGATTGTCTGTCGCGATGACCTCAGAGAGCTGATAGTGAGGCATGAAGATGAAATCATGGAGACACTGCGGGAATAACTTCCGCCCACTGTTCGTTGAGACTTTTTTATTACTTTACAAGGTAGATCATCCAAAACATAAGAGACACACCATGGACAATCAGGATAACTATTATAAGGGCCTCTTCTATGGCGCCGCTCTCGGTGCGGCTGTCGGTACGGTTATGGGGCTGCTCTTCGCGCCCGACAAAGGACAGGAAACGCAACGAATCATTACAGGAAAGCTGCGTCACGCAATTGATCGCGCGACGGACAAAGCCGCTGAATTCTATGACGAAGATGAACAGGGTGGCATCTATGATAACGAAGCAGGGCAGAGGTCAAAAGAGATCATTGACAACGCCAGAGATGAAGCACGCAAGATACTCAATGATGCAAACTCCATCCTTAAAGAGATAAAAACCCAGGCAAAAGGCCAATCAAAGCCTCAGGATAATTAACGCGTCTATCGAACAGACTATGCTAAGCTATACAAGCGTCCATCTGCAGACAACAGCACCTCCGGAGCATGCGGTGCTGCTGCTTCACGCCTTTCCGCTTTCCGCGGAGATGTGGAAACCTCAACTTTCGATGTTCGAAAAAGAGGGCATTCCTGCAATCGCGCCGAATGTTTTCGGTGTTAATGGATCAAAAACAATACCGAACTGGACGTTCAGCGACTACATACAGGAGCTTGCCTCTCTGCTCTCTTCACTTCATATCGACAAAGTAACGGTAGTCGGCCTTTCCATGGGGGGCTATCAGGCATTTGAACTCTGGCGGACGCTTCCTGAAAAGATCTCTTCCATGGTTCTTTGCGATACCAAAGCGGAGCAGGACAACGAGGCTGCACTTGCCAGTCGCAGGGACTTCATCTCCGCTGTCAGGGCTCGCGGTGCTCAGGAAGCTGTAGACAGGATGCTACCCAACATTATGGCAACGGAAACCTATACCTCCAAACCTGAACTCATTGAGACGTTTAAAGAGATCGTCAACAAACAGTCTGGTGATGTCATCGCGGACACCATGCAGGCAATTGCATCCAGGAGCGACTCGGTTGACACGCTTGCGACCATCAACCGTCCTGTCACTTTTATTACAGGAATAGAAGACAAGCTCACCCCGACGCATCTCGCAAAGTCTATGCACCAGCATGTTTCAGGTTCCACGCTTCACCTTGTTGCAGGCGCAGGCCATCTTTCCAACATGGAGCAGCCGGAAGCTTTTAATCGCCATCTGCTTGATCATCTTAAAGCAAGTGCCTGAACAACAACAGGGGATCAGGTTGCAAGACTCTCGATAATCTCGAAGAAATCGGGAAAAGAGACGCCGATCACCTTAGCGTCCGATATATCGAGTTCCATCGGCACTACCCTGTCGGCTATCGCGAAACTCATGGCAATACGATGGTCATCGTAACTGTCTATAGCGACCTTTCCTGCAGGCATGACATCTTTTCTTCCTGTCACAGCAAAACCGTCGGCATATTCATCGCAGACAAAACCGATACGTTCCAGATTATTTACCACCGCGCTGATTCTGTCGCTTTCCTTCGCGCGCAGCTCTGCCGCGTTATGCAGCTCAAACGCGCCTGTCGCGCACGCTGAAAGAACGGCAAGCATCGGTATCTCATCGATACTGTTGGCGACAACAGCCGGATCACTGATGCTCAAAGGCTTCATCGACGGGCTGTGACGAACCAGGATATCTCCGATTTTCTCGCCACCGGTAAAACGGATATTTTCCATTGCTATCTCTGCCCCTGCTCCCGACAGAACATCCATATAACCGGTACGGGTCGGATTCAGACAAACGTCGCGGAGAACTATTTCAGAGCCTGAACTCAGCAATCCGAGCGCTATGATAAAACAGGCGGCAGAAGGATCGCCGGGAATGTGAAAAGGCTTTGCCGGAACAGTTTTCCGCCCTGGAATAATAACAGCACTTCTCCCGTCTGAAAGAGCCTCGACCTTCAGGCCGAGCATCAGTTCTGTATGATTCCTTGAAGGCAGGGTTTCGATAACTCGACTCTCGCCCTCTGCATGAAGAGCAGCCAAAGCAACAAGTGATTTCACCTGTGCGGACGGAACCGGTAGCTCGTAATCGATCGGGCGGAGATGCTTTGTCCCTCTGATAGCAACCGGAGCCGTATTATCAGGAGAAAGCGCAACATCCGCACCCATAAGCCTCAAGGGATGTGCCACTCGCTGCATAGGCCGTTTCATCAGCGAACTGTCGCCGACAAGTCTGCTCTCGAAGGGCTGAGCCGCAAGAATGCCTGCAAACATCCTCATGGTGCTCCCTGAATTGTTGCACATCAGCTCCTTTTCCGGACCGGACAGGCTCCAGAAACCCTGTGCGTGAATGACGACATTCCTTGAAATCAAACCGTTCGGACCGCGTACCTTTTCCTGACGCACAGCAATACCGCAAGCGTTCAGGACACCGAGTGTTGACTGGTTATCGAATCCCCCGGAGAAGTTCGATATTTCCGTTGTCCCGTCCGCTACAGCTCCAATCAGCGCGGCACGATGAGCTATTGATTTATCCGGTGGAAGAGCGTTCACCTCTCCTTTATAGACTTTCATAGAGAATTACTTGTTTGCTTGAGGGCACCTCTATTTATTTATTCCGCGATGCAAGTGCTTCGTTGAGCGGTGCTCGAAATCCTCATGTACGCTGTGTACACTCCGGTTTCTGCGCTCCGTTCGCCTCGCACTTGAATCGCTCATGACAATAAATAGAGGTACCCTTGACAGTTAACGGGAAAAGGCACAAAAAAAAGCAACTCCTCAAGGAGCTGCTTTTCTTCGTAGTACCTGATATTCTCAATCAGGAGTTACGCTCTTCATTCGCTCTCTGAGCTCTGCGTTTACCTCTCGACCGTTTCAGACGATTATCAACAGAAGGCTTCAAAAAGTATGCTTTTTTTCTAAACTCCTTTAAAACACCGGCTCGCTCGTATTTTTTCTTGAAGCGTTTGAGCATTTTATCGATAGACTCGTTATCATTAGACTGTACGCTGACCAATTCATTCACCCCCTCAGTAGCAATGTGCTTTTATCGTTTTAACTTCGTTTTCAAAATATTCTTTAATGACTCGTTCTTTCCGGCTTTGCCCTGATCTACCTGAACGTTTTCAAGCAGTTGTTTCCTGCCGCTATTGATAAACTCCACGATAATCACATGGGCTCCGCTTCCGGTGGCGTTTTTCTCACGGACAACGCCAACCTCTTCTAATGACTTATGATATACCGCGTCTCCCTGAGCATAGATGCCGTGCGGAGAATACACCTGGCAGTCATCAGGCTTGAGTTCCTGAAGATTCAATTCTTTATCAATCTGAATCTGCCACTCCTTGAGCAGGTGTACCTGGTTACAGGATGCACATTTGATCCAGTACTGATTTTCAGCGGCAGAAGGTTGCTCTCCGGCCTCTGTTTTTTTCTTACCTTTTTTTTCCGGAGCCGGCTCGACAAGAATATCGTATTGCCTGGGCTTGTCACTCGGAATCCACTCTCCGACAAAAACCTTTTTAGTATGCTCTTCACAGCCTTCGCAATAACAAGCTTTTATCTTTCCCTCAAGAATATACTGCCTTTTTCTTGACTCGACTAAAGGAGGCTGCTGTTGCTCTTTTTCTACAGGTTTTCCGGTATGCTCAACCGCTTTCTTTTTTCTGGTTTTCTTCTCAGCAGTCATACCTTGTTAAACAATGTTTTCAGACCCGTTCTGTTGCCGGCTGGTGACGTATGTCAGGAGTGCTTAAATAAATAAATCTGCAAATAAAAACAACCTCTATTTACGATACAGGGCTTAAGTCAAGCGCCTGAATGAACATAGATGACGACAAACAAATGCTGCAGGTCGTCCGCAGAGCGTATGTCAGCACCCGGATTCAGCGTGAGCGAAAGCATTTCGTGCGCTTGACAGGCTACCGGCATCCGCGCCACTCATCTGAGAAGATGAACAGCGTCAACTGTTCTTCGATTGACGCAACAATGATTTCTGTGTCAACGCTTCGATGAGATCCGATTTGGTGAGCAGTTGCAGTGTACCGTCAGAAAGGGTTATCAGCACTCCTGAAGCACTTACCTGCAGCTTTTCGGAAAGTTCGGAAATAGGGGTCTGCGCGTCACATACGGGGAAAGACTGTTCCATATACCCGATAACCTTGGAATTCATTGCCTCATCATTCTCGATCAGGATAGAGAGAATCTTGTTTTCGCTGATGCTTCCGATTGCCGTTCCGTAAGACACAACAGGAACCTGGGAGACATCATGCTGCCGCATCATCTCGAACACCTCTGAAAGAGTATGTTCCGGGTGTGCAAAAATAAGCTCTTTTCTGGTTTTCAGACCGACGACATCTTCAGCTGTGATCTCGTCTTTCGGAGAAGAGGCTTTTCTGTAAAAACCTTTCTGCTTCATCCACTCGTCATTGTACATCTTGCTGAGATAATAGCCGCCGAAATCACTCAGCACAGAAACGATCACCGCGCTTTCATCCAGAAGAGCTCCTGCACGCAGGGAGGCAAAGAGCACCGCGCCGGATGCTCCTCCTGCAAAAATCGCATCGTTCCTGAGCAGTTCGCGTCCGCAGTTGAAAGCGTCACGGTCGCTTACCTGAACAATATCATCAATGACATCAGCATCCCAGCAGTTAGACTTCCACAATCCTCCTGCCTCTTCAAGCTCGTAGTCAAAAGCCTTGCCCGCTCTGCCTGTATGAAAAAGCTCACGGTATACCGAGCCTTCAGGTTCAACGCCGATAACCTTGACTTCGGAACGTTTTGTCTTCATAAACCTGCCGAGACCTGAAATCATCGCGCCGGAGAGAACAGGAACGAACAGGTGGGTAATCCTGCCTTCGGTCTGTTCCCATATTTCCGGACCGGTAGTATCTCTATGCACCTTGCTGTTCAGGTCGTTCTCATACATATTGGTGAAAAAAGCATGTGGCAGGTTCTGAACGAGATTTTCCGCGACATTGATACAACTGCGAGGCTCTCCGGGCCGGGCATCTGAAGGCGTTATGACTATTTCAGCACCCAGCGCCCTGAGCAGCTGCTGCTTTTCGCGCGAAATCCTGTCCGGAACAACCAGCAGCACCTTGTAGCCCCTTGTTACAGCCGCCATCGCCAGAGCGATGCCGCTGCTTCCGTGGGTCCAGTCGACAAGGGTCATGCCCGGCTCGACAAGCCTTTCTTTTTCAGCATGATCGATAATGGTGTTTGCAACACGACAAAAATGGGTTCCTGAGGGATTCAGGTACTCTACCTTCGCCAGGATCCGCGGCGATACATGCCGTGCTGAACGATCGATCAGTACCATGGGTGTCTGACCTGTATTCATGAAAATGCTCTGCTGCCACATAGTGCTACAGGAAGAAGTGTTGAAAGAGAGTGGTCTCGTGCCTCTATAATGTAATGGACTTGAAAATCAGGAACAAAATATGTTTTTTACGTAAAGGTACCTCTTAGTATCGGCAATTGAATTCACGGAATACCTGGAGAGAGGTTCCACGAAAAGGCACGGCAATCGTTCCCTGGCTCTGCCACCTGATTCACGAAGTCCAGAAAAAGCTCACACCGTTGACTACTGATCAAATACCGTCTTCAGGCGATAGTCTCATGGCCGGGGAGAACCTCACTTCAGCATTCATCTCCTCATCGAACCTCGAGCACAACTACCATCTGACACGGAGCAGAATTCCCGGACACTGTCGGGTAATGGGTGTCGTTAAAGCCAATGCATATGGACACGACGTGGCAGGTACGTCGAAAATTCTGGAACGACTTGGTGTCAGGGATTTCGGCGTGGCAAACATCGCTGAGGCCGCTTCGCTCAGAAAGCAACTGACGGTTTCCGGACACTCTGAAATTCTCGCTTTCTCCTCTCCCCTTCCTGACCATATCGCCCGGTACCTGGAACACGATATTGCCGCGACCATTTGTGATTTCAATATGCTTCGTGCTGCAGAATCAATTGCCTCCGCGCACAATGTGCCGCTGAAGGTACATGTCAAAATCGATACCGGAATGGGGCGGCTTGGAACCACTCCTGAAAATGCATTTCAGCTCCTGGAGGCTGCCGAAAAAAGTCCTCACCTCAGGCTTTCGGGGATCTACACGCATTTCGCCCAAAGCACAAGCAGAGACGCTTTTACCGGAAGGCAACGTGATCTGTTTACACAGATCTGTTCCGAATTTGAACATCGCATGCAGAGAACTTTCTGTAAGCACGCGGCAAACAGCGGAGGCATTCTCTGCCATGACAACGCTTTTTTTGACATGGTCAGACCGGGAATAATGCTCTACGGCTACTTTCCGGACGACAGTGTGAAAGGACGCGCTGATCTGAAACCGGTCATGCTTTTGAGCACCAAAGTAATGTTCATCAAAGAGGTTGAAGCAGGCACGACAATCAGTTACAACAGAACCTGGACAGCGCCGTCCAGGCGGAGAATAGCGACTCTTTCGGCAGGATACGCTGACGGGTACCCGAGAACATTGTCAAACCGGACAACGGTGTCGATCAGGGGAAAAACTTTTCCTCAGGTCGGCACCATCACTATGGACCAGTTCATGGTAGATCTTGGAAACGACCGGGATGTCCGGGTCGGGGACGATGCACTGCTTTTCGGGGGAGAGGGGATTTCTGCCGCCGATCTCGCGCTCACAGCCGGTACAATCAGCTATGAACTGCTCTGCGCTGTATCCTCAAGGGTCAGGAGAGTTTTTGTCTAAGCGATGAACATCAGGGACAGAATAGCAGTCATGCTCAGCATGACCAGAACAGAAATAACCGTCGTAACGGGACTACTGCTGTTTTTCCTGCTCGGCGTGATCGTCAACAGCAGCCATTCACTCCAGGAAGCGAGAAGCCATCCTGAAATAGAGCCGATCGAACAGTTCACGGATGCGGAAGTTGACAGCCTGCTCAAAGAGGCTGCTCTCCTCGAAACCGCTCTCGATGAATCCGGAACAGATGCATCCCATAGCCGGAATCAGGGTACTCTCTCGACAAAAAAGACCGCTCTCTCTCAAAAAATCGTATTTTCAAAAGCCACGACTGACGAGCTTGCGACCATACCGGGAATAAGTTCGGTTCTGGCCGGACGACTGATCGCATTCAGGGAGTCCAGAAAAGCAAAGGTTGAAGGATTTCCGGACTTTCTGGAAGTTAAAGGCATCGGAAAAAAACGAATGGAAACTCTCGAACAGCATCTCATCCTCGAATAAATGAGAACAACCAGCCATGCATGCGCCATAGACGCATACGCGACTGCGGTAGCAAGCATCGCGTATGATACACGTGATGGTTACAGCATCACTTCATGCAGGACAGTTCGTGCCGGCCTTGATGACTATACAGGCCCGAACAGTGCCCGGGCATTGCGAAGATTAGCCTCCCTGCTCAAAAAACAGGGGATAGAACACCTTGCCCTTTCTGTCCATCCTCCCTGTTTTTTCCCGATGGTTTCGGTTTTTCCCGACATCATCACCAGTGAGGCATTCGAGACCTACTGCAGAGCCGAGGCCTCCAATCTGCTGGACAGACCCGGCGACTATCTGCACGATCACATCCCCTACGCTCTTCGCTCCGGGGACGACAGGTTACGCAGACAACTGCTGCTCTATTATCCGGGTGATCTTTTGGAGAAGATATACCGTCATCTTCGCTTACTCTGCTCGATCCACATGGGTTCACACTACCTCAAACCGATGATCATGAGCATGGCCGCGACCAATCGGCCGTTTACACTTCTTGAAATTGAACCGGAGTATCTGACCTGTTCGGTCGGCAGCAACGGAGAACTCGATTATTTCAAGTTCTGGCAGCTGAACCACAGCAGCGACGCGGAATATTTCGCGTTGAGAGAAGTAACGGCAAACCCTGAATACCGGCAATACCCGGTCTTTTTCACCGGCGCGCTCAGTGCGGACAGCTCTCTCATGGAAAAAATATCAGTCGCCGCCAAAAAAGACCTTCAGCCCCTGAGCCTTGTCAACCTGTTTTCAATGCAGTGCAACCTGCGTTCGTCCTGCTCCTCCCCTGCAGAGCTGAAAGCCTTGTGCGCCGCGTTCGTCAGTCTGTACGACCAGTCACCTTCATAGCTTTCCGACCAGTTTTTCAGCAATCTGTACCGCGTTGGTTGCCGCGCCTTTACGCAAATTGTCGGCAACGATCCACAGGTTCACTGTTTTCGGCTGCCAGAAATCCCTCCGTATGCGCCCGACGAATACCTCGTCTTTTTCATAGGAAGTAAGCGGCATGGGATAGAGGCCTGAAGAAGGATCGTCCTGAACGATTATACCCGGTGTTCCCGCAAGCATCTCGCGGAGCTCATCGACGTCGAAGTCATCCTCGAATTCAATATTCATTGATTCCCCATGCCCTCCGTACACAGGAATGCGAACCGTTGTCGGAGAGACGCTCAGAGATTCATCACACATGATTTTGCGTGTCTCGTTGACCATTTTCATCTCTTCTTTGGTATAGCCGTTATCGAGAAAAACATCGATATGCGGCACTGCATTGAAAGCGATCTGATGACCATGCACAAAAGATTCCGGCATTTTACCGGCAAGCTCATCCTCAAGCGCGTCACGTCCCTGCTTTCCTTTACCGGTAACGGACTGATAGGTCGAGACAACAACTCTCCTCACACGATATCTGTCATGCAAAGGCTTGAGAACAACCACCATCTGTATGGTTGAACAGTTGGGATTGGCAATAACGCCTTTCGGCTTGCCTTGAGCGTCAAAAATGGCCTCCGGATTGACTTCAGGCACCACCAGAGGAACGTCCGGCTCCATACGGAATGCCGAAGAATTATCGATAACCACCGCGCCCGCTTCCGCTGCTACCGAAGCCCAGGTTCTGCTTGCTGTCGCACCGGCCGAGAAAAGCGCGATGTCAGCCCTGCTGAATACTTCTGCAGAAGGCACATCTGTCCTGAAAGATTTTCCCCTGAAGACAATCTCCCTGCCCCGGCTTCTCTCCGAGGCAAGCGGCAGAATTTCGCGTACCGGAAAATCACGTTCATCCAGCACCTGCAGCATGGTTCTGCCGACAAGGCCCGTTGCCCCCAGAATCGCTATACTGTATGTTTTTTCTGTACTGCTCATTATGTTCTCTGCTTCCTTGTTTGTTTTCTTTTCATGATTCGAAATACTACTAAAACTATCTATCGACCGCTCGTCACCCCTTCATCCTGCCCACTGCCTACTGCCTGCTGCCCACTAAAGACTATCCCCTCACTTCACTTAAGCACCAGCCGCTTCGAATGATCATTGAGAAATTCAGCATACTCCCGGATTTTCCCCTCACGTTCGTAACCCTCGCACTCAACCTCGTACTCCCTGAGTATCTCGATAACCTGCCGCCAGTCTTCCTCCCTGACAAGCTTGTCCCTGACTCTGGAAACCCTTGGCAGCCCTTTGAGGTAGGTGGCATAGTGTCTTCTCATTTCAAGAGTTCCGTATTTTTCGCCCTTGTGCTCTACGGAAAGCGAGAGATGCTCTATAGCTACCGAAATCCTGTCCCTGAAATCAGGCAGTGTCGTCATGGCACCGCTTTGCAGAAATTCCTTCGCCTGCCTGAATATAAAAGGATTACCGATTGAGCCGCGTCCTATCATGATACCGTCCGCTCCTGTATGGCTGAACATGGCCAGAGCATCCTGTGCCGACCAGATATCACCGTTGGCGATAACCGGAATCTTTGCATGCTCCTTCACTCTGGCAATCCAGCCCCAATCAGCTCTGCCTTTGTACATTTCACTTCGTGTTCGACCATGCACGGCAATCGCGGCAATACCCGCATCTTCAAGCCTTGGGATAATATCAAGAATATTGACCGAATCCCTGTCCCAGCCGATCCGGGTTTTCACCGTCACAGGAATCGATACCGCCTTGACAACAGCAGCTGTAATAGCAGCCATTTTTTCGGGTTCCCTGAGCAATGCCGCTCCAGCCCCTTTCCCTGCGACCTTTTTGGCAGGACAACCGAAATTGATATCAAGGTAGTCCGGTCTGGCAGATGCAGCGATGACCGCCGCCTCGGCCATCGCTTCCTCGGAATTCCCGAAGATCTGAATGACTGCGGGACGTTCGCTCTCCTCGAAAAGCATCTTTTGAAGGGATTTCCCGACACCTCTTCGAAGGGCCTCAGCGCTGACAAACTCGGTATAGACAATATCCGCACCAAACCGTTTGCAGATCTTCCTGAATGATCTGTCGGTAACATCTTCCATGGGAGCGAGAATCACCGGACGCTCTATGTTCAGACTTCCTATTCTCATACACTCAATTACACTGCTGAATCAACCACATCGGGAGAAGGATTCATCATCTCCCTGACCTGCTTCCGGATTGTACTTAACAATGCACTATCCTCACGCAGCGTCTTTTTCACCGCTTCTCTTCCCTGACCGAGCTTATCCGAATCATAGCTGAACCATGCTCCGGCTTTTTTTACAATACCGAATTCAACAGCCAGATCAATCAACTCTCCCAGAACGGAAATGCCCTCTCCGTAGAGTATGTCGAATTCAACTATTTTAAACGGCGGGGCCACTTTGTTTTTAACCACCTTGACCTTTGTCCTGTTACCGATTATCTCGGCACCATCTTTGATCTGAGCTATTTTTCTGATCTCCAGACGAACGGATGAATAAAACTTGAGGGCCTTGCCTCCGGTTGTCGTCTCAGGGTTGCCGTACACAACGCCTATCTTGTCGCGAAGCTGATTGATAAAGATCACGACAGCGCTTGACTTCGAAATAGCTCCTGTCAGCTTTCTCAATGCCTGGCTCATCAATCGGGCCTGCAATCCCATGACGCTGTCGCCCATTTCCCCTTCAAGTTCAGCCTGCGGAACAAGCGCCGCGACAGAATCAACCACAACGATATCTACCGCACCGCTACGAACAAGGGTTTCAACGATCGAAAGGGCCTGTTCTCCTGATTCAGGCTGGCTGACCAGAAGAGAACCGATATCAAGCCCGAGCTTTTTTGCATAGGTCTGGTCAAAGGCGTGTTCCGCGTCTACCATTGCAGCTATCCCTCCGCCCTTCTGCGCCTCGGCTATAGCATGAAGCGCCAGCGTCGTCTTACCCGATGACTCCGGCCCGTAGATCTCGGTGACCCGTCCCCGTGGAAACCCTCCGACACCCAGAGCGAAATCCAGCGCGATCGAGCCGGTGGAGACCGACTGAACAGGTATTATTGCACCCTGATCACCCAAGCACATGATAGCGCCTTTACCGAACTGTTTTTCCAGCGTCTCAACGGCCAGGCTCAGCTGTTTCAGCTTTGCCGGATCCGCCGTCTTTTTCTCCTGCACATTTTTTTTTGTATCCATTGCTTCTGATCCTTGTCTTTCAATAAGGTTTCTTCATCCTGCGTTAAACGATCAACGCAGGTTCACGTCACTATTGATTGTAAAATCTCCTTTACCGGACGATAGCTCATAGCGAGACGTTCGACCGATTTCCTGTTCGAATAGTACAGATAACGCCTTGCAAGCCGCATACTTTCAAGCGTGATATAGGGTCTTCTCCCTGAGAGCAGCGAAAAAAGCTCACCGCCTGCTCCGGCAATCCCATACAGGGCACTGCTTGCCGGAAAAACGGTCCTGTCACTGCTTCCGGGAATTTCCCGGATCATAGAAAACAGCTCCTTGTAAGAACAGTTCTCCGAGACAATGATATAGCGCTCTCCGGTCTGCCCTTTCTTCCAGACCTCTATATGAGCCCTCGCGACATCCAGGATATCCACAAGGCTCAACCCTCCGGAAGGATAGAGAAAAATTTTTCCCTGGTATATGCTTGTAACCGCTCTGGTAGAACTGTTGAGAACCGCCGAACGGCCTTTGCCCCTGCCGAGAACAACTCCCGGATTAACCATCACGACATCCAGCCCCTCCGCAATACCACGTTCACCCTCAATCTCCGCGAGACGTTTCGATTCCATATAGGCTATACCGTGCTGCCAATCACTGAAGGCCGTTTCTTCATCTGCCTGTTCAGCGCCCTCTTTCACCCCTGTCGCAGCGACAGAACTGGTCATAACAAGACGCCCTACACCCTTTTGAAGGCATACGTCGACAACGTTCGACGTACCGGTAACATTTGTCTCATAGAGCAGGTTTCGACACTGCTTCGTGTAGGCGACAAGACCGGCACAATGAAATACAGCGTCAACAGCGTCAAACGGCTCAAGAAGAGAGACCGGGTTGAGAATATCGCCCCGCACAATTTCCACTGCAGGATCGGACAGAACACCAATCCCGGAACGCTCTCTGACAAGAGCCTTGACATGGAGCCCGTCTCCGAACATTTCCCGTAGCGCATAGACAACCTGCGAGCCGATATATCCCGTTGCACCGGTTACCAGAACAACCTGCTTTTTCTGATTCAAACGCTCTTATTTTACAACTTATCCAGGGACTATTAGTTTCAGTTCGTAAAGATAAGAAGAAAAATTACATTGCACTCACATCCACCGTTGTCTGTTCAGACTACAGGCGCTCTCATTTGAAATTAACAGCGACGTTCATGCAGCATGACAACCTTTGTATCTCAGCCGGACAGGTTATCGAAGATACTCTCGAAAACGGCCTCAGGGTATTCAGCAACCATACTCCCCATGTAGATACTATTACGCTGGGCATCTGGATCAACGCAGGCTCAAGAGAAGATCCTGAAAAATTATCCGGCCTCTCTCATTTTCTCGAACACGCTGTTTTCAAAGGAACGCTTTCAAAAGATCATCTGACCATTTCACGATGCATCGAGCAGGTAGGCGGCTATATTGACGCTTACACGACAAAGGAGAACACCTGCATCTACATTCGCTGTCTCAAAGAACACCGTGCACTTGCATTTGATCTTCTTTCAGACATGATCTGCAACCCTTCTTTCCCCGAAGACGAGATAGAAAAAGAAAAAGCGGTAGTCATTGAAGAGATTCACGGCATTAACGACTCTCCTGAAGAGCTCATCTTCGATCAGTTCGATACCCTCGCGTTTCCCCGGCACCCTCTCGGACCGACAATCCTCGGCACGGAAAAAACCGTAAACAGGATCACAACCGGCTCACTGCGAAAATTCATGCGTCAGCATTATGTCGCCGAAAACATGCTTGTCACGGCCGTTGGCAACATATCGCATGAAGAGATCATGCGGCTTGCCGAAAAAAGTTTTTCAGGGCTTGACACCCGCCCATCTTCTTCCGGCACCGAAAGGACGTTCCGGCAGGAAGATTACCATCCCTTTTACCTCAAAAGGAAAAAACCGCTCTACCAGGCCCAGTTGCTTTACGGCATGGCGGTCCCCAGAGACGATACATTCTTTTACAGCCTCCTGCTGCTCAACACCCTTCTCAGCGGAGGTATGAGCTCGATACTCAGTCTCGAACTGAGAGAACATAACGCTTTGGCATACAACGCCTACTCTTCGCTCACTTTTTTTGACGACGCCGCGCTGCTGAATATCTATGCGGCGACAGATCCGGAGAATACGGACAAGGCTCTCCTGATCATCAAAAACGTCCTCAGTGCGGAGAATATTTCAACAGTCTCTCAGGAAGAACAGCAGGCGGCAAAAAACAAACTGCGCGGCGGGATGCTGATGGAGATGGAAAAAATGACCCAGAGAATGTCAAAAGCTGCAAGAGATATCTTCTATTTCGGAAAAGCTGTCGAACTGGAAGAAAAAATCAGCCGCATTGACAACATAACCCCCGATGATCTGGGGTATGCTGCAGAATATCTGCAACAGCATACAGAGGCATCCACACTGTTGTACGAACCGGATGAGGATCTGCGCTGAATCGTTTACCGGCACTGCCAGGCGGCTCCTCTGTTGAAAGGCCTCTTTTCCAAAGTCCGGAATTTAATTGTATATTGATATTTTATGAGAAAACCTCTAAGAATGTGAATTTTTAGAGGTACTTTTTTTTCTGCAAAATCAATCACCAAGAGAATACTGCCTTGCAAAAGAACATCAATAACGTCAGCGATACCGAACAGAAGCTGGAAATCACTCTTTCAGCAGAGGAATTCACCCCTGAAATAGATCTTGAAGTTGAGAACGCGAGAAAAACCATTCAGATCAAAGGGTTCAGAAAAGGACATGTACCTGTGGGCATGATAAAAAAAGTGATGGGGCCTGCCATTGAAGCCTCGGTTGCGGAAAAACTTGCCTCAAAATATTTTGTAGAGATCTCAGAATCCGAAAATATTAAACCCGCAAGCCGCGCCGAGCTCGAAGACTACTCTTTTGACGGCGACACCCTCAGCATCACGCTCTCCTATGAGATTCATCCTGAGTTCGAAATAAAGGATTTCAACGATTACGCGTTTGTTCAGGACATATACACCGTAACCGATGAAGATGTCGAAAAGGAAATCAATCTTATCATTAAAGGACACGGCACACTCGTTCCGGTTGACACGCCTTCCGAGGCAAAAGACACCGTCATCGCCGACCTTGAGAAACTCGACGCGTCCGGAAACATCCTCGAAGATCAAAAAACCGAAAACTACAGTTTCAACCTCGAGTATCTTCCCGAAGACAACCCTTTCCATAAAGCACTTGTCGGGAAAAAAGCAGGCGAAAAAGTGACTGTCGATATCGAAGGCAAGGAGGAAGGCGAAGAAACATACCGTTACGAAGTAGCCGTCAAAGAAGTCAAGCGCATGGAGCTTCCCGAACTCAGCAATGAGCTTGTGAAAGAAATTTCACAGGAAAAGTTCGAATCGGTCGAAGACTTCCGTACAGATGTCAGAGGGCAGCTCGAACAGCACTTCAGCAATAAATCCGAGCAGGATCTCCTGGAATCAATTTCCGCCAGGTTCATTGAGGAAAACCCGGTCCCGACACCGTCAGCCATGGTTGACTCTTTCGAAAACATGCTGCTGGAGAACGCAAAACGGCAGATGGGCGGACAGCTCCCTCCGGGTATGGATGAAAACGGGTTCCGTGATTCCATTCGCCCCAACGCTGAAAAACATGCTCGCTGGATGCTGATAAGTCAGAAAATCGCCGAGCAAAACTCTCTCGAGGTTACTGACGAGGACATTAAAGCCTACGCGGAAAAAGAAGCGGAGAACAATCCCGGACTGAATGTCGAAGAGTTGATAAAAACCTACATGTCTACGGAATTCAGAGATTATATGACCGACACCATTCTCAAGGACAAGATTTACACCATCATCAAGTCCTCGGTGACCATAAACGCGGAGAACAAGCCGCTTCCGGAGCACAAAGGATAAGAGGATAAGATATACAGCAATTCAGCTCATCTTCGGTCTTCCGCCTTCACCTGTATGAGTGGAAGACCAGGAGAATCATGGGTGCAGTATCACCGGAACCGGATGGTCATGGAGAGATCCAAAGCTGAAACGCTATGGGTCAGTTCTCCGACAGAGATATAATCAACTCCCGTTCCGGCAATTTCAGCGACAGTATGGAGCCCGACATTTCCCGAGGCTTCGAGGAGAATCTCCTGTGCATGTTGCCGTACAAAAGAGACCGCCGCTGCAAGCTCGTCAACGTTGAAATTATCAAGCAGAATAATATCCGGACCTGCTCCTATCGCCTGCTGAAGCTCTTCGAAAGACCGTACTTCCACCTCGACCTTCATGGCCATACCTTTTTCAGCAAGATATTTTCTCGCACGCCCGACGGCAGGAACAACACCTCCTGAGGCATCGATATGATTATCCTTGATAAGCACAAGATCGAACAGACCGTAGCGGTGGTTTTTTCCCCCGCCGATCTTCACCGCCTCCTTGTCAAAATAACGCAGCCCGGGAGCGGTTTTTCGGGTATCGAGTATTTTTGCGCCGGTATGGGAGATCAGCTCAACAAATGATCGGGTACGGGTAGCGATACCCGACATTCGCTGCATAAAATTAAGAGCGGTACGTTCAGCCACAAGCAGTGAAGCTATTTTTCCTTCCCCTTCCAGAACAATATCTCCTTCAGAAACCTGCGCCCCGTCACAGACCGCCGGATTGACCACTATATCCCGGTCAATCGCCCGGAAAACCTGGTCTGCCACTGCAATCCCCGCGACAACCCCGTCGGTCTTTGCCCTTATAACGCCATATCCTGTCTGAAGCGGGTCAATCGTGGCAAGAGTTGTCACATCACCATCATAACGATCCTCTTCAAGGGCCTGCATGATAGCCCTCATCCTGCACATGGCAAAAAAATCGAGAAAATCTCTTTCTTTCATGGTTGTATACTCAGGACATATAACGAAAAAAGCACCTCTTTGCATACTATGATAAGACTGAAAAACCCCTCAATCAAATAGTTTTGCGAACATACTATTAATCGTTAAAATATCTTTCCGGAATACGGCAACAGAACGGGAAAAAACATCCTCTGCAGCAACCTATCGATAGCACGTTATGAACAGCAATACCCCCGACTCCTGCATACGTCTTGTGAATATGACGTTTTATGCACACCACGGTGTACACAGGGAAGAGCATTTTGTAGGATCGAAATATGAAGTTGACGCTGACATGTATGGTAACTACAGTCAGGCCGCGCAACACGATGACATAACAGGAACGATCGATTACAGAATCGTTTACGAAAAAATCCGGCACCTGGTGACACAAAAGAAGTTTTACCTTATTGAAGCCGTTGCCCATGCGATTGCAATGGAATTTCTGGAAGAGTTTCATCTACTCGACAGCGTCACGATAAAAGTAAGAAAGCGTAATCCTCCCATCGGCGGTGTTTGCGACTATGCAGAGGCAGTCTATAGTGCACAAAGAGTGACATGAGTATGCATCTCCGGCACGCAAACCATACCATTTATGTCGGTGCAGGCTCAAATATGGCCAACAGGCTCGACAACTTGAGGAAAGCCATTGAGCTGCTGAATCAACTGCCCCGGACATCCGTAAAAAAAGCTTCGGCTGTCTACCACTCTGAACCGCTTGGTTTTTCTGCTCAGAAATGGTTTTACAATGCCGTCTTTGAGCTACGGTCGGAGCTGAACCCTGAAACCTGTCTTGTGCAGTGCAAACGGATAGAGTGCCTTATGGGAAGACCGGCTGACCACAAGAAATGGGGACCGAGAATCATAGATCTCGATATTCTGCTTTATGATAACAGAACCTGTAATGAGGAACACCTCACTATCCCCCATCCTGAACTTTCCAACAGAAGGTTCGTTCTTCTTCCAATTCTTGACCTTGCCAATCCGGTTCACCCTGTTCTTGGACAAACAATGCGGGAACTGCTCGAAACGTGTCCCGATACGTCATCCATTGAACGCACTGGGCATACGCTCCTTACCGTCACCTAAAGCATGCGGTATCCATCAATGAAGAAAGTCAAAGGTAAAAAAAAGAGGCTATCTCAGAAGGGCGGCCTCTCGTATTTTGAGCAGGCAATAGTGAGCGGCATCCATCCTGGTTGTCATCCTGGGGCATGACCTCTTCTCCACTCCCTGTCATTCCCGTGCTTGACACGGGAATCCATTCTTGTCATGTAAAACCCCATGGATGCCGGATCAAGTCCGGCATGACTGTATGTGGTTTGAACCATAGGTGACAGGCTTCTGAGACAGCCTCTTAATCGGATCTATGCACACCGTTGTTTACACAGCGATACCGCTAATTGGTAAACGTGATATTGAGATGACCCTCGTCGAAATCAGCTCCCTGGGTTTTCCTTCCAACAAGAATGTTCGGAAGAACAATGCTTTTTCTGAAATTGTTAATATCGACAAGCAGTTCATCCCCCTTGATGTTCACATTCAACTTGGTGATCTCGACATTTGGCATATGCAGACGCAACACATACTTGCCGTCAACTTTATCCAGTTGTTGTGTTTTGCCGTTTTTATAGAGTACCTCCACAGGGTTGTTGCCGTCAAAAAGCTGCCGTCCTAATTCATGCAGCTGGTCGGTCTTGATAACTTCGTTGGCGACCTGAGAAGCCTTGAAAATCGGCAGGGGATAGAAGCAGTCGTCAATAACTTTCAGGTACTTCTGCTGCAGTGCGATGAGACTGGTCAGATAATCATCGGATGAACTCTGCGGAAGAACCTTGTTTACGATAACGGCATCGAGCTTGTAACCGAAAAGGTTAAGATATGTCTGAACCCGAAGAGCTTCCTTGATCACCATGTTTTCAGGATTGACCACAACCCTGAACGTTGTGATACTTGTATCCTGAAGCATACCGTGAAGCTCTTTCATGTGTTCATTTATCTCCGGCATGAGCTTGAAGATATTCTTCTTGGGCATGAACCGGTTGAGCAGTGGTGCCGCGAAACCGATAGCTTTCGAGTGCCACCCTCCAATCTTTTCTGAATACCATCCATAGGATTCGGGCATGCCGAGTAATCGCATGGTTTCGCCTGTCGGAGCCGCATCGACGACAATAGCATCATAATTACCTGATTTAGCCGCTTTCCAGATGTAGCGCAGGCTTATCATTTCTTCCATGCCGGGAACAACCGCCAACTCTTCAGCAACAACTTCATTCGCACCGTCGCTCATAAGAATTGACGAGAAATAAGAATACAGTTCACTCCAGTTCTCTCTGATCTCCGCCAGAACGTTGACTTCCATCGCGAAGAGATTTTTTTCCACCTCCTGAGGCTGGGGAGTCAATTCAACACCCAGAGCGTCGGCCAGACTGTGAGCAACATCCGTGCTCATGATAAGAACCCTTTTACCATTGCGAGCAATTGAGGTCGCTGTGGCAGCTGAAACTGTTGTTTTACCAACTCCACCTTTTCCCAGATAAAGAATAATTCTCATGTTTTGTACTAAAAAACTATTGTGAGGATTTAACCTTGATTATTTGCTTTTTTGTTGTGAGATCCCCGAAAAATTGAGTTTGGCTCAGGGTTTTTCGGTCGGCCCTTTCCCTCCTGAGCTTCATCCTGACGGGCTTCTGACTCGATTGTTCTGTACACCCTTGACTCTTTTTGTTCTACCGGACTTTCATCAGGCTCTACCAAAGCTTCCCTGAACTCTTCCTCCACCGCTTGAGGCATACCTTCAGTTTCAGTTTTCACATTTATTTTTTTTCGTGACGCAACCTTGCTGCTCCCGGAACCTTCAACCGAAAAAACCTTCTTCCGCGGTTGCTCCTGATGAGATGCCGCGAGGGGAATGCTGGATACCGACTCTTCCGGAACGTCAGCTATAACCGTTACTTTTTTCCTGTAAACACCGCCCTCACTCTCTTCGGAAGAACCTCCTGATTGAGCAGAAGAAATACCGGACTCGATATCAGGAAGAACCTGATCAAATGAGTCGGCGAAAACGCCATCTGGAGCTTCATCGCTATCCATATGAATTTTCAGCTTCTTACGCCGGGAGGTACCGACGTAGTCATCTGCAGGCTGAGACCTTGCGTTATCGGTGCCACGAGCAGCTTTTCCCGCCGCAGAACGACTTGCTGACGATTGCTGTCCACCAGGCTTTTTGCCCATGGGACCGAAACTTTGTGTCATCTTGATCATTTTTCCGACAGAACCCAGAATGCCGTCATTTTTCACAGCTGTCTGTATGGCAGTAAGAACAAACTTCTCAGCCTGAGGATTGTCGGAAATATTTGACACCAGCTCGTTAACCGCGGTAATCACCGTAGCAACGTCACCTGGTATATTCTGAAGATCTTTCATTACCTGATCACGCAACCTGAACGGCGCATCACCTACCATATCCTTCAAATTTCCGGCCATCCGCTTCAAGGCTTCAGGATCTGTCGGCAGTAATCCCTCGATCTCCTTTGGGATACCCGGCATTGCCGGACGACAAGCTCCTGCGGACTCTTGAGGTGCAGCTCCGACCGCGAAAGAGGGCCCGCGTTCAGAAGGACTGCCTGAAGAATACCCCATGGAGGTTTTGTACTTTTCCAGCAGATCCTGGCCATACCCTATACTGCTATTATGCTCCGAACCTGATGGCTGACCTGCCGAAGAAGAGAAAGAAAGAGGAGAGGGAGGACAAATATTGATCGCTGACGCAAATATCTGCCCGGTGATCTGGTCAGGTATTTCTTCGCGGAAATTGTTCCCCAGGTGATTCTCAATGGTTGACTCAATAATCGTGTGCAATGTACTGATCTTCTCGGCCTCTTCTATTTCAACCATATCAAATATGACGTAGACAGGCTCCTTCCCATCCCTTCTGATCCTGAGATTGAGCGTTGCGAAATCATTGTCCTTGTTTCTGCTGTTAATAGAAACAGTTCCCAATGCAAACCTGTCAAGATAATCCTTGTTGGCCCCTCTGGCCCAGAGATATACCGCTCTGTCCGAGTAAATCAGGTAATCCTGAAAGGCAATATTACGTATCTTGTCATGATGTGATTAGTGGAAGACCTCGTCAACGGTTTTTATTGGGCGCTCTCCTGCATTGAGTAGCTGCTTTTGAAAAAACTCGGCGATATCACCCGCTTCAGCGTGTCCCGATACGTACGTAGAAATAGTAGCCATCTCAAGTCCTGTCCTTTACACTGGTTTGCACTACAATTCAGAAATCAATAAAAATATGAAAACAAATAGAAATTATATAATAATAAGCTGTAGAACAACCCCCATTCTCCGATACGCGCAGTCGGTTCCGGACTTCCAATCACAGTCCAGAGAAATGAATCAATACCTAAAGAGTAACACAAGGAGAGCAACAAACTCAAGATCAGGCGGTGTTTCGATATAACTATGATATGAATGGTGAAGATTTTTCGCAGGCTGCTTATCCGGCAGTCTCTTAAACCTAAACTGAGCGTTTCAACAAATGCTCCATAGTAAGCGTATTAATAACTATCTGTTATACCATGTTTGTATAGACATTATCCCTCACCTGTCGGGTGAACGTGAAACTGATAAAGAGCCGCATTTTATGAAGCCCTTCGGGATTGCCGATCACACCGGATCTGCTTCGTTACCGGGAACTTGCGGTAGATCACTACAGCGGCATTCCCTGTGCCTCGCAGCTCCGGCATGCTCGACAATCGCTCAATTCAGGTTAAAAAAAAAGGCAGTGGGTAGCGTAACGCTACCCACTGCCTTTTCAGATAATTTGCTTGTTCGCTTACTTTGCGAATTTTGACTCAACCGCTTTGGTTGGCACAGCAAAACCGGAAACTTCAGGTGAAGAACCGCGAAGGCTTCCGCCGCCACCGCCGCCAACGCCATAAGCATTCTGGTTGATTCTTGCGACACCTTTACCAAGAGAATCAAACAACATACCAACAGTTGCCCAGTGACCCTCTACCATAACCTCGAAAATCCGACCGGATGCGGCAAGAACATCGGTAAATACGCCTCCTCCACTCATAATTCCTCCTTTTGGAATTTGTATTATTAGAAACTTAGCAGATTAAACAGAAATAGACTCTATGAAAGAATTTACGGTAAAATAAAAAAAACACAAAATTAAAATCACATTTACGTCTCCAGACAACGCAGGATCATTTACTTTTTACCGCTGGACTGCTGAAAAGAGCCCTGAACACCCTTAACGGTCTCGGAAGCCGACATACCAACATCACCAACAGCTGTTGCCGCATTTTCGGTCACATTTTCAACATTCTTTACCGCATCCGAATACAGCTCACCTGCTGTTCGTGATACGTCTTTGACCGTAATGGCTACCCTGTCAATGGTATCGCCGACAACACCGCTTGTAGAGCCAAGCAGTCTGCCAATCCCGGTGGCGTCCACAAGAGAACCAACTGTCCCGGACAAGGTTTCCACAAGACTACCCGCAAGTTCAAGACCGCCCACGACTGCACTCTGCCCGGTAAGCAACGCACCTTCAGCAAGAAAAGTCATGCGGTCAGTCAATTCCAGGTCTTTAAAATCCTGGCGAATTTTCTGATACGATTCACTCATAGCTCTCTCTCCTTCGAGACCATTTCAAGTCCCGTTATTTTTTTATTGATGTGCCTTGAAAAAATGTAAACATAAAAATCATCTCCAGCAAACCGTGCCTGCTGCAACCCGTCAAACGTCATCAAGCCCTGTTGTATTCCTTTTCTCTCTGATGTTCTTTCTGCTTGTTGAGGTCAAACGGTATATGCAGCCACTTGTCCTTGAATACGGCATCTCCAGGCTCAAGCCCGGTAAGACTGATCGGAAGCGTGATTATTTTCCTCTGATTTCCTATCTGAACGAAAAGTTCATCTCCGGTAACCCAGACATCGATATCAACCGGATTGGCGAACATAAGCTTCAATTGAACCTCATAGGTGTCACCACTCCTTTCGAACTTGATCGGAGGCTCATCGAACATAAGCTGAGAGGGATCTGAATCCCCATACATGTCTTTGGCGAACACATCGAGGGCCGGCAACCCGACAATTTCCTGATCGTACATCTTGAGACGTTTTACCGGCAGAGGTGTAAATCCGCTCTCGATCTCAAGAAGATACTTCTGCTGAATAGATTTCCATTTCTCAAGATATCCGCTGTCTTCCTTGACATCAAGCAGCCTGTTCACCAGAACCATATCCACGTTGAATCCATAGAGATTCAGATAGGTAAGCGCTCGCATGGTCTCCTTGATAGACATCTTTTCCGCGTTCATAACAAGTCTCACGGTAGAGTTCTTGTTGTTGGTAAGAATCTCCCTGATATCTTCAAGCTCGTCAAAAACCTGATCGACAGAATCAATCGCATCTTCAGGAGGAATATAGTAGGCAATCTTGTCAGACATCTTTGCGAGCGGCTTGCTGAGCGGCTTCATGATATATTTATTGACATTCTTTACCGCCTTCATGCCCCATGAAAGGGTATCCGGAAGAGAAAGAAGCCGAAGCGTTTCACCTGTCGGAGCAGTATCGAGCACAAGTACATCGTAGAGTCCCGAAGACTTGTAGCGCTTTATTCTCAAAAGCGAAAACAGTTCTTCCATGCCTGGCAGGATCGTCATCTCATCAGCAACCACTCCTGAAACACCTTGAGCCGCGAACACCCTCGTATAATACTTCTGAACAGCCTGCCAGTTTTCTTTTAAATCGACATATGGGTTTACTTCGATGGCATGCAGGTTCTCCTTGATCTTGGTAGGTTCAGGCCCTAAGGAGATATTAAAAGAGTCGGAAAGGCTGTGAGCAGGGTCAGTTGATAATACCAGCGTACGATATCCCATTTGCGACAAACGAACGGCTGTTGCTGCGGAAACACTTGTCTTGCCGACTCCACCTTTTCCTGTAAATGTTAAGATACGCATGAACCAAGCATTGAATTTTATTAGACTTTCAAAGTGTACAAGATATAACTATCGTGTCATTCTTCAAAAGCAGAAACGTCACTCACAATAGTGAATGTTTTTTCAATTTCTATGCATTTTATTTTCCGAGAACTCTTATTAGTTTGTAAATAACTACTACTGAAGGTTAACTTTTCCTGCAAAAGTCATATTTCATCACCGTTTCAGGTCTATTCCTCACTCATGCGCCCAGACTCGACAATATCAGACAACACAGTAATCATTACGGCCAGCCGCTGCCTCGGACAGGATGTTTCCCTCATTGAATTCAGCTGTCCGGAAATTGCCCGAACAGCAAGACCGGGAAACTTTGTCAACATTAAAATAAGCCCGAATAACGAGCCACTGCTGAGAAGACCTTTTTCAATACACTCTGTCGATGGCGACAGCGTTGCGATCATGGCTAAATCAGTCGGGTGCGGAACCGCGCTGCTCTGTGGCAGTCCTGTCGGTACAGAATTGCAGGTGCTGGGACCACTGGGCAATGCATTCACGATAGACGAACCGCATTTTGAAACTGCCCTGCTGATATCCGGCGGTATCGGAACCGCACCGATGCTTTTTCTTGAAAAGACGCTTCTTGCTGCCGGAAAAAAAGTCCATCATGTTATCGGCGGCAAAACAAAAAAAGATATTCAGATCAGAAACCTGACAAATTGCCACATCGCCACGGAAGACGGTTCAGAGGGATTCAGGGGAAACGCCATTGACCTTCTTCGCGAAAAAATCGAGCTTTTAGCGGTGTCGGGCCCGGTTAAGGTTTTTGCCTGCGGCCCGAATCCCATGCTGAAAGCTCTTGCTGTGTTCTGTCAACAGAACAACCTGCCCTGTGAAGCATCTCTTGAATCGATCATGGGGTGCGGAATAGGCATATGCTACGGCTGCTCTGTAGAACTTGAGAACCTGTCCGGCAACGGAACATCAACGATACTCCTGTGTCAGGACGGCCCGGTCATTGAAGCAGGAAGACTTCTTATCTGATTTTTCCCAACACCCAAAGACATCTCTACATTATGGCACGCGGACTGAATAAAGCAATGCTCATCGGGCATCTCGGAACCGATCCTGAAATGCGGGTAACCCCTTCGGGTCAATCTGTCGTCAATTTCTCCCTCGCAACAAACGAGAGCTTCAAAGACGGCGGGGGCAACCTGCAGGAAAGAACGGAATGGCACCGCATCGTCGCCTGGGGCAAACTCGCAGAAATCTGCAACCAGTACCTGAAAAAAGGGCGGCAGGTATACATTGAAGGCCGGCTGCAGACAAGAAGCTGGGAAGACAACAAGACCGGCGAAAAAAAATACACTACGGAAATCATCTGTTCCGACATGCAGATGCTCGGATCAGGCAGGGACCAGGGCGGTCAGGGATACGACAACAGCCCTTCATACCAGCAGCCCGCTTCCAGGAAACAGAGTTTCGGAAACAACAATCCTGAAGAGAGCACTCCCTCTTCTGAAACAGAAAAGGACGATTTGCCGTTCTGACAACGCAAAAGCCTTGTTGAGTTGTTGAATCGTTGAACTGACAGTAGAGACTCACCCTGGAGGCGCCCCGTGAAATCCGGGCATCTGCTTCACAGGGCGACATGATTGTTCTGACAAAAAGGAGAACTGACAATTGAATGAATGAAAGGGCGAAGACTTGCGACAAGAAGATCGAATTGTCAAGGCGCTCTGTCTTGAGGGCACCTCTATTTATTTATTCCGCGATGCAATTGCTTCGTTGAGCGGTGCTCGAAATCCTCATGTACGCTGTGTACACTACGGTTTCTGCGCTCCGTTCGCCTCGCACTTGTAATCGCTCA
>Ga0180433_10002069_pt1 | contig 32127 bp, 24 predicted proteins | sample SS_ome_8_FD_132980 | JGI IMG/M metagenome (GOLD analysis project Ga0180433, IMG submission 132980) | Hypersaline lake sediment archaeal communities from the Salton Sea, California, USA - SS_1_D_1 metaG | ecosystem: Environmental > Aquatic > Non-marine Saline and Alkaline > Hypersaline >...
ATCTACTTTTCACAGCCTATGGAGCTTATAAAAGAGGACTTTGCCCTCTTTTCTTTGGAAGGGTTTCGAACAGTTGGTGCTCCTAAAATAGAGACAAAAGAGGTGGGGGGAGAGTCTGTCGAGATTATTACTCAGCAAGTTGTTCCATCACAACCAGGAACTTTTTCTTCTAGAGAATCAGTTCTTGAAGGGATGGTTGTCTTAACAGATAGTGGAGGAAGAAAAGTGCGAGTACCTCCTCTTTTACGAGCTCGCCTGAAGCCTCAGAGTATTGAGATTACCGCCTTTCCCAAAAAAGAAAGGCCTTCTAGCTTTTCAGGAAATGTGGGAATTTTTTCATGGAGCCACCGTCTGTTGTCTCCAAAACGAGTAGCAGTTGGAGAAAAGATCAAAATTGAGCTTCTTGCACAGGGTTCAGGTAACTTTGAAAGTCTGACTCTTCCTGATTTAGAAAAACAAAAAGGGTTTAAGGAGCTCTTTGCATTAGATCCTCTTCCTTCAAAAGGAGAGATTGAGGGTGATTCAAAGACCTTTATCTTAGAGCTTACACCGCTTTATGAGGGTATAGAGGCAGTGCCTTCTATGGAATTTTCCTCTTTTGATCCAGCAACGAGAAAGTACCACCGCTTTTCCTTGCCTGCAATACCTATAGAAGTGTTTCAAAAAAGTGAGGAAAAAAGAAAAGAGGTCTCACCTCTTATTGGAGTGGGGGTCGCAAAATTACATGAGGGCAATGTTGAGGCGCCATTTCTTTCTGTGGGGGTTATTGTTTGGATTGTGCTTCTTCTTTCTAGTGTAGTTGTATTGGAGCTCTATCTCTACTATGTCTTCCTTCCGGCAAGAAGAAAGAGGCCGCAGCATACAAGTAGAGAGCTTTTCTTGCGGGCGCTTAAAGAGAGAGAAAAGGGCGAGGTCGCCATTCCTCTTATAGAACAGGCTCTTTTAAAAAGATTGTATGAGATTGGCGAGGTCCAAGAGGAGATGGAGCACCCTGAAGAGTTAAAAGAATATGGTATTTCAAAAGAGGTAAAGGCGTTTTTGCTCTCGATGAGAAAAGAGCGCTTCTCCGATGAGAGCGACCTGCAAATACTGGATGTGCATATAAAAGAGGCAACGGCGCTCTATTCCAAACTCAAAAAAATTAAGAGGAAAAAATGAAAACGATACTTTGCTTTCTTCTTTTGATTGGGTCAGTAGCTCAGCAAGATCTTTTTTATGATGCGGGATATGAGGCGTATAAAAAAGGAGAAATGGCAACAAGTGAGGAAGAAAGAATCGACCACTTTAATAAAGCCCTCTCTTTTTATTTACAGTATGATAAAAGAGAAGCTTCTGGCTTTGTTCTCTTTAATATTGCTAACACCTACTTTCAGTTAAAAGAGTATGGCCTTGCGATTGCCTACTATCATAAAGCAAGGAAAATGCTTCCTCGTGATGAGAGAATTATGCGAAACCTTTTGAAAGCCACTGCAAAAGCAGGGGTGACTCATGAGGGACGGGCGCTCTTTTTTTCCTCTTATGAAAGAAAGCTTCTGCTCTTGGCATTTTTTATTTCTGCATGTATATTTTTTTCTTTATTTCTCTGGTGGAGGCTTGTCTCTTGTGTCTATTTAGCCTCCATTTGTATATGTGCTTGTTTATTCTTTTTTTCAGACCTTCTCTACCACTCTTTTCGAGCTGATGAGGCGGTCGTGATTCAAACAACTCTTTTACTTGAAAGTCCTATTGAGCAGCCTCGTGCTGGAGAAGATGTGCTGCTTATAAGCGGAAATCTTGTCGAAGTGCTCGATAGTCAAGAGCAAGGAGAGTATTTCTTTGCGCGACTTCCCTCGGGGAGAAAGGGGTATATTAAAATAAAACACCTCCGAATAATTTAAATTTTTATTATTTAATTCTTTATAATTATTGATCTTTTTCTCTTGTTCTGATAGAATTGTTTGGTTTTGTTATAAAAAAATTAAGGAAAAAATAGATGGATCCAAGAATCTCGCCAACAATGGGGCAGCAAACTGTGTCTTTTCATGATGTAGCTGCACCGTCTTCTAGTGTAGAATTACCACAAAGTTCTCTTCGAGCATTACTTGCTGAGATAAAAGCAAAGAAAGGAGAAGGGTATGACAAGGAATTTCAAGAGAGCGCAGAGAAAAGAGCGATGTACCTTGCTCTTAAAGCTCCGATGGAGCAACTTCTCGAGCGAGATGAGACAGGTTTTACAGTCCTTGATCGAGCAGCGCAGCTTGGACTGCATCGACTGGTTCGTTTGCTTCTGTCCATACCAGGAGGGTATGAAGCGACACGCTCTTACTATAACATGTCGACTCCGTTAGAAATAGTTCAAGAGGTATTCAAAAATCACAGGGATGTCCTTTCTTATGAGGAGTTTGCCTCTTACGTGCATATCGAGATGGATCTTAAGTCTTTTGAGCAGCGTTGTAGTCTTAATACTAAGGAAAGGAAACAAGAAGAAAAATGGATGCTTTCAAGGACTCCTTTACAGCGCATTTTATTTGGAGAGAGCTTGTATCGCCTCGGTACTGATGAGGCAACGCTTTTAGATATATGTAATGAGATGTCCCCCGAAGAGCTCGGAGCGTGCAATGATCAAGGCAGAACAGTATTTGATGAGGCCTTTCACTCTACAAAGGTAAGGAAGCTTCTTCCCTTTCTTGCAAGGAAGATGAGGCTAGAAGATCTCCAGCGGCCAAGGAGTAGGTGGGGAGGTAAGGAGGTAAATGCGTTACAACATGCAGTAGACCAAGAAAGAATGGATGTAGTGTTTGAGTTGCTTAAACGAAAAGACGCACAAGAGCTATTAAAAGATAAAGAGATGAGAGCATTCCTCTTTGCTGCATTTCATGCTGAAGCACACGAAGCGCTTTCTAGTGATATTTGGAACACAATTTTCTCTGAAAGGCAAGAGAAGCTAAAAAATTACATAGAGGAAAGGGAGAAAGACCCCCAAGCCTTTATTGAGTTTCTCCTCCATGTAGCTCATACAGAAGATTTTTCTGGCTTGAAGAAAATAGATATTCCGATGAGGAGGAGAGGATTTCCTGTACCAGGGTTTTTCCCCAATGAATACGTGCCGCCCATTTTCAGGAATTGCCTACTTCGCTTTTCTGTAGTTATGGGAGTTTATCTTAATGCTCTCGAGCGGGCATGTATGGAAGATCAACGTGAGGAAGCCCTTGCAGAGATCGATAAACTCTCTCCCGAAGAGCTTGCAGGACAAGAAAAGAGTACGGGTTATACAGCACTTCATATGGCCTGTGCGAGAAAGTGGCAGGAGGTTGCAGTAGGGGTTGTGTCGAAGCAGGAGCCGAGCTCTTTCATTAAGCAGGATGTGTGGGGGTATAATGCTTTGCATAAAGCAGCATCTTGTGGGCAAAGAGAGGTTGTCGATGTTCTTTTACAGCGCATGGATCCTGCTGGACTCAATATGCTGACTGCCAAAGGAGAGACTCCGCTCCAATTGGTGCAAGGCCTTATACAAAAAGGCGAAGAAGAGTGTAAAAAAGAGGGGCTCGATCTGCAAGATCTTCGTGCAATTGAGCGTCTTATTCAAGATACATTGAATACAGTGACTACAGGGACTTTGCCAGTGGCTAGAAGGGTGGTCTCTTCTGCTTTTCCTCCGTCTGTAGCAGCAAGAGCTGGAGCAGTGAGAAAAAAAAGACAGAGAGAAGGAAGTCTTCATATTCCAAGACCAGCGCTTACGGGTGCATTCTCAAGTGCTAGTGTTGCAACCTCTAGTATATCAAGTTCTAGCAGTGGAACTGCCTCTGTAACAGCAGCTCGTTTGAAAACACCGTTATCACTTCATGAAATTAGAGCAAAATCTCCTGCAGCACTGCGTGCAGGTTTGCATGTGCATTCTTCATGTCTACGAAATAGTGAAGAGGAAGCAATACTCTATTTAGGCGTAGTTTCTTCGCAAGTATTGGGAGGTCAAGTAGGAGAGTGTGCAGAGACAGCTCTCCATATAGCGCTACGGAAAGGTTTGTATACAGCTGCTTTACGTATTGGAGAGAGAATGTTTAAAGAAGATCTACTCAAAACGGACGTAAGAGGGAATAATGCACTCCACGCGGCTATTGAAAAGGGGTCTGTAAGAGTAGTGAAAGCTCTCCTTCAGAAAATAGATAGAGAAGGATTAGAAGCGAAGAATAAAGCAGGAAAAACCCCGCTCCAGCTCGTTCAGGAGCTTATTCAAAAAGATGGTGTCTTGGTATCTAGTTTAGCTCTGGAGGGTAGTGTGAGAGCTTCAGTAGGTGCTTTGAAAGATATTGAGGCAGCGATGCAAAAGAAGTTGAACAAAGAAGAGGCTTCGGCGGCAGACCCTGATGAATTAGTCATTGATGAAGAATAATAATATATAAGGAGAAAATAAATGAGTCTATTACCATCACAACAACCAATGGGTCCAGTCGGACCAAGAGTTCCCGTAGAAGGAGCCAGAACTTCTTGTTCTCAGGCTTCCTCTTCTCTATCGGCATTACCTTCAGTCCGTCTTTTTCCGGCTGCCAGGGCGCCACAGGCAGCCTCTTTACAGGATCGAAATGTACAGTTAGTGAAAGGTCCAAAAGGTTTTGGTATTCCTGCTTCTATCGATTTTAGAACCATGAGCCCAGAAGAACTTATCCGTTATATTCCATTTTGTTCTCGAGAAGAGCTTGGAAAACAGGATGAGTCCTTACGCACACCTCTACACACTATTTTAGAGCGTATAAGTGATGCAAGAGATAAGTCAGAAAAATGGAATGAAGTAGATCCTAATCTTCAGCGTGTCTCGATCCTTTTAGCGGTTTATATGAGGCCAGAAGATTTGTTAAAGCAAGATAGTCAAGGTATGACCGTCCTTCATCGAGCATCTCAACTCGGGCTCACTCTTTTGTCTTTTCAACTTCTTACTCGTTCGTGTGCAGATGAGTTAAAAAGATCTCGTACGCATAGTGGGATGACTGCTCTAGAGATTGTAGAGGCTGTCCTTCAAGCTCCTCTATCTGATTTTGCAAAGGGAGAGAGAGAGGCGTATGCCAATCTCAAAGCATTTTACGAACAGAATTTGTGTTTGAATGAAAGTAGAGTAGAACAGAATGTAGGGGACCCTTTAAGGGAGTTGTGGCGTATTTTAAAGGTAAGATGTTCACCTCCACGACAAAATGTTATGTTGACTCTGTTCCAACATGTATCTCCCTCTGTCTTTTGTGAAAAAGATGAGGCTACGGGGCAAACCCTCCTTCATCAAATGGTGCGTGATACTGGAGAGAAGAGTACATACTTTCAGCAGCAATTTGTTTATAAAGTTTTGCAACTCGTTCCTTTACAGTCTCTTATGGAGTGTAATCGAGAAGGGCGTACTGTGCTAGAAGAGGCGTGTGTGCATAATTCTTTTATTTCTATGCTTGCAATACTGCATAGAAAGGGAGGTGTGCAATTCTTGGAGCAAGGTCCAGCAATTGTTGAGCAGGTTGCACGATGTATTTATGCGCATCAGAAAGCTATGGGAGTAAAGCTTCCTTCATTTGATATATATAAGAGAAATATACGCTTTGCTGTACTTGGCAATGGAGATAACCTGAAAAGGGCTTCTATAGCACAAATCAATCAGTATAAATCAGAAATGGAACAAAAAGCGAGCTCGGATGCTCAAGCTTCTTCTCTTAGATCGTCCCAGTCTGCAGCTTCTCAATCAATTAGCTCAGAGGTATCCCCATTACCTACAGCTAGTTCATCTGCTGCTGTAACGCCTCCTCCTGCATATACACAGCATCCATTATGGAAAGCGATGGAGGATAATCAAGAAGAACAGGCTTTAGCCATTGTAAAGACATCTTCAGCAGAGGAGCTTTTAAAGTCTTTTGGAGTTGAAGGGGTTAAGAAACTTATTTTGAGGGCTATTACAAATGGCTCTTCTCGATCTTTATTGCAGTTTGTACGTACGTTCAAGGAGGTAATCTGCAATGATTTTTCTGTTAAAGCTCGAGGAGCCTTTTTGCAAGCAGCGCTATCGGCAGGATATTATGATGTAGCACGAGAGTTTCTTTCGCAGATACCTGTAGACAAAATGGATACCTTAACAAAGGTTACTGTAGAAAAGCAAAATGGAAAGCTAGAGACTACAGACATGTCTCTTACGGATCGGCTCGTTTATCTCATAAACGCGCAATGTTATGGATTTGGGCCATGCCGGTATGAAAGATCGGTGCATTCTGAAGACGAGCTTTTTTCTCTTCTCGAGGAGATCCATCCAAAAGTAGAAAAACGAGAAGGCTGTGTCCTAGTATTTGTCAGAAACCGTGATTCTTCTAAAGTGATAGCTGTTTCGGTATCAAAGGATGTTGCAGAGCTTTTAACTGCAGGTTTCAGACATTTGCCGCCACGTCCTGCATTATCACGTCCTGCATTATCACGTCCTGCATTATCACGTCCTGCTCTATCAGGAGGGCTGGATCGAGAGCCGGCAGGAACTTCAGGTTTAGCAACTCGACCTTTGTCTCTTTCTGATTTAGTCCATCAGGCAGGAGGCTCACTAGGTCCAATACCAGCAGGAGTCGCTTCATCAAGCGCTTCTTCATCAAGTTTTTCAACCTCATCAGTAGCTAGCGTGCGTGCTGCATTGCCACATGTAAAGCGTTCAAGAAAGAGGAAAAAACCTGAACCAGTCCAGAAACCTGATGCTCTACGGTCTAGACCAGCTTTGAATGGAGGTATGGCATTACGCCTACAACCTTCTGCTTCAAGCTCCTCGGTATCGAGCTTGTTACCTCCAATGAGCGCAACGATGCCTTCGATCCAGCCGCAGCCTGCAGGGCAATTGAGTCAAGCATCAAGCTCGTCTTTATCCAGTTCATCTCTATCAAGTGCAGCCGCACTAACTGTACCATTTCCAACAGGACATGTTCCTTATGTGTCGCCTCAACCTGCATTAGCAGCAGCTGCGGCAGCATCCAGCATGTCTTCTGAAGTTACACGTGCGGCAGAACTGCTCGTCGAGATGAGGCATTCTCCGGAAAGGGTGCAGGCAGAAACGCCTCCCGTATTTCCAACGAAGTTGCATCAAGCATGTGCGGAAAAAGATGAAAAAGAGGCTCTTAAGTTGCTCCCAGCTACAGAAGCAGTATATCTTGGAGCTACAGATAGTGAAGGGAATACAGCGCTTCATCTTGCACTCCAACATCGATTATTTGAAGTGGCGCTACACATTGCTCTAAAACAGCGTTCAAAAGATATGGCACTGCAGAATAGTGAGGGAGATAATGTACTTCATCTTGCAGCGAAATATGCAGGGGTTGATGTCCTCAAGGCTATTTTACGGAAATATCGCGGTCATAAGCATATCACTGCGCTCGATGCAAAAAATAAAAAGGGGCAAACACCTTTAGATGTAGCTCAAGAGGCTATTAGAAATAAAGGTATTGTAATTATTGCGAAAGGAAGGCGCATAGGTATGCTTCAATCATTTCGTGAAACTGAAAAGCTTCTCACAGAAAAGATGACAAAGCAGTAATGATCTATACACAAACAAATCTTTGATTTGTTTGTGTATAAATAAGCTTTTTAGGCACAATAGATGGCAATTAGTAGATTGTAACAGTTGGTATGTATAAACTATGACGCAAAAAGCGCTTTATAATGCATTACGGATGAGGTATCTTCAAGAGCCGGAAGGCTCTATAGAAGAGTGGAAGGTAGCAGATTACCGTGCACTTTCGCTAGAAGAGATTTTTTCTTCTTTTAGAGAGTATCACATTGCACTTGATAAGGCATTGTTTAAAAGCTATGCAGATCAGTGCGATGGCCCTGAGGAGCTTGCTGAATGGTTTATAGATGATCAGGAACTCTCTCCAGAAGAGTTTGATCGATTCTATCTTTTTATTTTTGAATTGTGGCGTCGCCTAATGCCAGAAAAGCCCACCATATCTATTTTGTGTGATGAACTTGATGCGCAAATTTTTCTCTATGATGAAGGGACTGCGGATAACTTTGAATCGCTTCAGGATGCACTTTCGAACCTTTATAGTATTTTAGAGGAGAATGTCGATCATGGATTGCAGCCTCAGGATGTTCTTAAGGTGATTGTTGAGTATTGTGCACATGATATTGAACACTTTCTTTATGACTTTGTTGCAGAGCTGATAGACCAGGGAGAGATCGATATTGCAGTGGAATATGTCGAGCAGTTTTATCCCTTTATCATCGATAAAAAGTGGTTTGACTTGCTGCGTGCGCGTATTTTGTATATTCAAAATGAAAAGCAGGGAAAAGCTCTTTTAGAAGAGATTGTGCGTGAGGCTATAAAAGAAGAGGACTTTGATTTTTACCTCGACCTTCTTTTAGTGCTCCGTGATGCAGACTGTAGAGTGCACTTTATTGATTTAGCAAAAAAGATGCTCAATCTGATCGATACGCGTTCTGACTTTATTACCTTTGCAGGGCTTGTGGCAGAGTTTTTTCACCAGCATAAGGATCAGCGTGCACAGTACCTTACAACTTTACTCACAGAAGAGGTTGCAAGTCATATTTCCACTCCTCTTACAAAAGAGGATCCAGATTTTCTTACGATGAAAAAACTTTTAGAAGAGTAAAGTTTAAGTAGTCACAAGAAGTAAGAAGATAGTGGGTCTTGTTTCTCTTACCAAAAGCCTTCTTTTCTTTTGAGACATTATGCAGGTGGCCAAATAGAACAAAGTCTATACCATGTTCTTCTAGTAGCTTTCCTGCTCTTGATAGGTTAAGAAGGGGATCGATTGGCGGAAAATGGGTCATGCAAATTGTAATTTTTGCACTTTGAGGGAGCTGTTTGAGCCCTTTTTCTAATCGCATAAGTTCTCGCTCGAAAATTTTTTCATCCTGCTCTGTATATAGTTTGGTATCAAATGAGTTGGAATAGAGCGAAGAGCAGTCGATATCCTTATCATCCCATAGGCGTGTACCACAAATGGCAATATCGCCCATTACAAGGGTTGTATTGTGGATTGGAATAATAGAGGGGGGAAGAAAGTCGAGCAGTTTTTTCATAGAAGGCCACCAGTACTCATGGTTTCCTTTGATGATCACCTTCGTCCCTGGTCGTTCGTCAAGCCACTGAATGTCTTTTTTTGCCTCTTCTAAGGTCTTTGCCCAGGAGATGTCACCAGGAATAAGTACAAGGTCCTCTTTTTGCACATGCGTATCCCAAAATGTTTGAATTTTTTTATGGTGCAAAACCCATTGAGGGCCGAAAATATCCATCGTTTTATTTTCACAACCAAAAGAGAGGTGGAGATCAGCAATTGCCCAAATATTCATAGAGAAAAGTATGAAAGAGAGCGGGAATCTTTACAAGATGAAATCATCAGGGAGAGAGGCCCCACGAGGAACGATAATAATACCATCACGAATATAGATATTTTCCCCATTATAGGTCTCATGTTTATGCTTATTGATGAGTTGGACCCGCTTTCCAATAGAGACATTTTTATCAATGATAGCTTTTTTGATTATACAGCCCTCATCGATGTATAAATTTTGACTCAAGTGTTCGAGAGATGAGTCTGGGGTATAAAATTCATTTCCCATAATATAGGAGTCTTCGATAATCGTACCCTTTTTTACAACCGCGCGCTTTCCCAAAATCGAGTTTTTAACAAGAGAGGCATCACATAAAGCCCCCTCACAAATAATAGAGTTCTGTATGGAGGTGTCTGTAATTTTTGGACCTGGTAGATGGTTCTGCGCGCTAAAAATAGGATTTTTCTCGTTATGACAATCTATTGGAGGAACGGGTTTTGTAAGATCAATATTTGCCTTATAAAAAGATTGAATAGTGCCGATATCTTCAAAATAGTCATTGTGAAGAAAAAGGCCTATGTTACCCTTCTCAACTTGTTTTGGAATGAGATGTTTTCCAAAATCCTCTCGATTGTCCTCTTCAAGGAGTTGAAACAGTGCCTGTCTTTTAAAGAGGTAGATGCCCATGGAGGCAAGAAAACTGTGTTCAGATGATACTGAAAGACGTTTTTTCATTTTTTCTGAAAGGGAAAAGCGATCGAGAATGTGCTCATCAGTTGGTTTTTCTGCAAAATGGGTGATATGCTGGTCCTCATTAATGCGTAGAATGCCCATTCTTGACGTATCTTCTTTAGATATAGGAATTCCAGCAACTGCTACATCGACATCCTCCTCAACTGCCCAGGAGACCATTTTCTGAAAGTCCATAGAGTAGAGGTGGTCTCCAGAAAGAATGAGAAAGTATTCTGCAGGGGTCTGTTTCAAGTAATCGAGATTTTGTCGTATTGCATCGGCAGTACCTTGATACCAGTCACTTTTTTCAGGTTTTTGTTCTGCAGCAAGAAGCTCGATAAAGCCTGAAGGGGTATTGTGAGAGCGGTAGGTGCGAAAGATATGTTTATGGAGAGATGCCGCAAGAAACTGTGTAAGCACAAAGATCTTCTCTATGCCAGAGTGAAGAGCGTTGGAGAGAGGGATATCAATAAGCCGGTAACGACCGAGAAGAGAGATAGCGGGTTTGCAGCGACTTTGTGTAAGGGGAAAAAGGCGACTTCCTTGCCCACCACCTAAGATGAGACAGCATATCGAGCGCATATCAACGGCTTTTTTTTCACCCTTCTTTTTTTTGCGTGGTTTTTTAAGAAGAGGAATATGGGGTGTTAAAGCAGTTGGCATAAAAATTTTCCTATTTAAGGGTAAGCTGATGCATAGGAAAAAAGCACTTTTTTTTCAAGGAAAGAAAAAGGGTAGTGTGGACTTGTTGCAAACTGAACCGGTCGATTTGTGCAATAAAGAGCTTCTGGAATTTAATTTTTAATATCATTAACTTACCAAAATTAGTTTATTATTTTATTAAAATCAAAATTATGTTATTTTTAAAAAAAAGGAGCTAATTTATGGATAATGTATCATTTTGGACACCTGTTTGCTTTGACAAGAGCGATCGGTCAAATAGAGAATCTTTCGTTGAAACTGTTGATAGTTATTTTTATTTAGGAGGTAGAAAAGCCAAAGTTATTTCAAAGCAGTCTGGTCAAACTAATCAAGAGGCACACTTAATCGACGGGTCCTCTTCACGATGGAAAAGTGCTGCAAAAATAGCCTCTTACTTTACCATCATTCTCCCAGTCATTATGCTGGCTATAAAATATCTCTTACGCTCAAATTCTAACTTTTATGTACAGAAAAAGGATAGAGTTTCCATTATTACCGCTCAGGCAACACCTCCCCAGAAAACTGATAGTATTCAGGGAAAAGAGACAGAACCGACAGTAAGTGCTGCTAGTCCTCGAGAAGCTGTTAAAATGAGCGAGGCTGATTCACTCAAACCCGAGGAGATCCCTGAAGAGAAGCTGGAGAAACAAAAAGTAGCGAGTGCTATAAAAATTCAAAAACTCTATCGAGGACATTTGGCTCGCTGCGCATTAAAAAAATTCCATCCAAAATTTGATTCCTATGAAGTATATCTTCAGACTCCTGGTCAAAAAAGCCAATCCTTACAGATCTCAAACTATGCTGACATTGAAAAGGTACTATCAAGGATTACTCAGATGTTATCAAAAAGTCGTATAGAAGAGGAAATTTATTTTCCTCATCTAACAGACGGTGAAATTGCTTCAAAAATTGAGGATTTTCAAAAAACACCCTCAGGAAAGTCTTTGCAATTTACCGTTTCTAAGTATGCATACAGAACCTTGGTTATTCAACCTAAACTTCTGCAAGTCGAAGAACTCTCTTCTGGTGCAGTACGACGTGTGTATTCAAACGGTATAGTTGAAGAAATGGTTCAGCAAGATCGAAAAAATATTGGTACTCGTTCTTTTCCTGATGGGACAAAAGAACAAGGGATTTTTAACCCAGAATCTGGCGAATTTTTATCAGGATACAAAAAAGACAAAAAGGGATCAATTCAGTTTCTTAGCCCTACCCCTTTAGCTTCTTGCGAAGAAGAAGACGCTAGCAAATTATTGATTTATGAAGTTGAAGGCAAGCTCGTCGTTTTACGGCAAACATATGACCAAGGCGAATTCACATATACAATCACTAAAAAATCTGTAAAAACAATACTTTTTAAATCAAGTCAAAGAGATGGAGTGATCGGAGATGGAGAGAGTATTAAGAAGATTTTATTACATAAAAGTTTCAAAGAGAAGGCGCAGTTCTTAAAAGATATGTTAGCCAAAGACAAAAAGGGGGATCGAAAGTTATTTAGTTTGTCAAACAACGCACTTTTAGATGTAATAGAATTAGCTAGTGAAAAAAGAGATATTAACCCGCTAACCATTATCGATAAAGCATCGAAAAGGAATCTATTCTGTCATGCAGCTTTCAGGAGTTGTGAGATTTTATGTAGTGGTCAACTATTAGATAAACTTATAGAGCTTTTTCCGCAGCAATTTTTAGAGGTGGGTCAAAAGGTTATTGAAGAAATTTTAAAAACAGGAAAAAAGGCAGAACTTGCTGGAGCCTGTGCTCGTCAATTTGACAAATTAGGCGGTGTAATAGATACATACCATCTCATGTGGTTGATGGTAGCGGTACCGGGTGGAATAGAACCAGATGCAAGATTTAAAAAGGAGTTTGCTGTGTTGTCTCAGAGCGAAAAACAGCAACTTTACGAAAGTGCTTATCTATATAATAATCCTTTTATTCATGAACCTTCTGATGTACCGGTTGCTCCAAATCAATATTCTGTAAATTTAATGTGGATAAATAAAACGAAGATGTCATCCGATCAAGAGTTTTTATTCGGTCAAGGAGTGACCAAAAAAGAGCAAGAGTCGGACTTCCAAAAAAGATTTATTGAACCAGTCTCTAAATGGGCCAAAAAGAACCCTGGAAGCATTATCAATATTTGGGTCGATAGTGAAATGGCAACTCAAAAGGCGATTGAGCGTTCACAAAGAGCTCTTGAAGCTGCTTTAGAAGGAACAGACCATGGGACTATTCAGTTCAGGGATGTTCGCGAAATGAGTGTTGTTCAGTCAAATCCTCAAGTATTTAATGAAGAAACTGCAGTTTACTTCCGGGTAGATTTATTACGAGCCATAGCTGCAGATCATATTTTGAAAAAGAAAGAAAACCAGTTTTTTGTCTATGGTGATATCGATATGGAGCCATTATCTGGAGAAGAACTTTTTGATAAAAGAACTATGAATTTCTTAAATGACTATGGTTGCGTTTTTGCAAAAGGAGGGCATCTTGGCTTTGAAAATGGCTTTCAGATTTTTAATGGTAATAACCGACAATTTTTGGACTCTCACAAAAAGGTGCTTATAGATCTCAGTGTAGAGATGGCAATTGAAAAACCAGATAAAATTAACGAACAGCAAATTTATGATACCTATCCAGCTGTAATTACGCATTTCTTAGCGGAGAATGGGCGTTATGGTAAATTAAATCTCTTTGAAGGCTTCGAAGAACCTAAAGATGAAAAGACCAAATTAGCTTATTTTAGAAGAGATCGTTTTTTCTCTGCGGACAGACTTCCATTAGGGGATCGAACGATTGAGTTATCAAAAATTATGCCCAGAAAGCCAGTACAACTTCCTCCTTCTGATTTTCCACACAAGGCCTTAAAGAGGTAGTGGAACATTTTTATTTCAGAAGCGCTCCAAAACCACCCTCATGTTCTCTATCAAGAGGAAGGGTGAGTTTTGAATCGATGCAATGAAGACCTGATTTAGAGACGACATCTTGTGTTTCCTGAGGGAGTATGCTGCATGAGGTAAAAAGGATGTGGCCGTTTGGAGAGACTATTTTTTTTGCGGATTGTAGGATAGCAAGCTGCTTTTCTGCCAGTTTTTTAATGATATCTTCTTCTATCTTCCAGCGAGCTTCTGGACTTTTAAAAAGCACGCCACTACTACTACATGGAGCATCGACGAGTACAAGATCAAACGTGCTCTTTGGTATAAAGTCCTCTCCTTTTTGAGAGGAAAAAGAAGCTTGAATGTTATATTTGTGTAGGTTTTCTTCGAGGAGCTTCAGGCGTCTTTTTGAGGGCTCATTAACATGGATAGAGCTTTCAGGGAAAAAGTCATGTGCAAGGAGTGTTTTGCCTCCAGGAGCAGCACACAGGTCACATATAGATTGAGGAGTCGTGATTTTTTCAAGAAGTGAAAAGACTATTTCAGCTTGCGTCTTGTTTTGAACGTAATATTGAGAAGAGTGAATAAAATTCTCGAGAGTATAAACTTCTTCGAAAAGAAGCTGTTTTTCAGTACGTTTTCGTGCAAAAAGAGTCGGCTTTGTGTTTTGAATAGAGAGGATTTTCTTTGCCTGTTCTTCTCCATACGACTGTATAAGAGTGTTGATAAAAAAATCGGTATACGAAAAACTTCCTTCAAGTGCTTCTGAAGGCATATTGCGAAGAAAATGGTTGAAGAAAGGGAGGAATCGAGGGTTGCAGCAGCTTTTTGCAAGCTCCATCATCTCATCCCCAATCGCATAGGAGGGTATTTTGGACAAGAAAAGATGCTGATAGAGTGCAAGGAAGAGTAAAATTCGTTCTTTTTTCTTTTTTGGAAGAGAGAACGTTGTTTGAATAGTTTCAGAAAGAAGGCGCCTCATGCGGAGGGTTCCAGCCGCAAGTTCGTGTGCAAGGGCCAGCTCTTTTTTCTCTAATGCACATTGAGAAAGGGTTACGTCTAAAAAAGTTCCGTCTTTTTCTTCCTGAAGAAGGGCTAAAAAAGCAGCTTTGCGTCCATTCATAAAAATCCAAAAAATTCTTTTTAATAAAAAGCTGGTTGTGGGTATAAAGAGGTCGATATAAAATAATCCCAAAAAACACCCGTTGTTTATGCGTTCTAAAATAAAGGCTACGGTAAAAACACTCACGGTCCCCTATGTATACGTGGGTTTTTTAGCCATTATGGGCCACTTTTTCGTCGATGTCATGCTCAGTATATGGCCTCTTTTTAAGACCATGGCTCACATCAATATTGCAAAGGCAGGGGTCGCATATGGCGTTGCCATTACTGGTGGGGAGTTTTTACAGATTGTCTTTAGTCGCTACGCGGATAAAGGATACCATAAAGCGCTTTTAATTTTTGGTCTTCTTTTTGCTTCTTGCCCTGCTCTTTTTCCTTATGCAGGGACCTTTGGATTGTGTGCGGTGCTGCTGCTGCTGACGGGGATGGGCTCTGCAGCATTTCACCCTACTGCCGCAGGTCTTTTGGGTCATGATAAGATGAAAAATAAAGCGGTCTTTTTTGCCCTTTTTCAGGTGGCAGGTAACCTAGGGATCGGTTTTGGTCAGCTTCTTTTTCAGGCAACAGATGAGTTTTTTCATGGTCAGACTGCTGTGATGCTCATTTTACCTGTTCTTTTGTGTTTGTGTATTTTACGCTCCAAGTCTTTTAAAACGTTTCAGAATACAGGAGAGAATGCAAGAGAGTCAGTTTCCTTTAAAGATATATGGAAGTTATTTAAGTGTAAGCCTTTAAGGAGCTTATATTTTGTTCAACTTTGTAATCAGGCAGTTTTTTGGGCGATTATTTTCCTTCTTCCAGACTTTCTTTTGCGCCGTCATTATGATGAATGGGTTGCTTTTGGAGGGGGCCATTTGGCCTTTTTCTGTGGAGCAGCGTTTGGCTGCTTGCCGATGGCCTATTTGCGCCGTTATGTAGCGACCTCTAAGATTATTGCTATGCAACTCGTTGCAACAACTTTTTTATTTTACCTCTTTTTAACGATTCCTTATCTCAGTGTTGTCAATCTCATCGTGCTCTTATTCTTAGTGGGAACGTTTTTAGGAAGTATTATGCCCCTGGTTCTTTTCTTGGGGAGCGAATTTTTGCCCCAGTCGAGGGCGATGGTCTCTGCTTTTCTAATGGGTCTTGTCTGGGTGATCTCAGAGGGACTGGGGGTAAGTATAGCGGGGCTTTTAACCTTGTGCTTTTCTCATAATGCGCCAAAGAAGGTGCTTTTTTATTTTGGCCTACTTCTTATTCCAGCGCTCTTTTTCATAAAGCCTGTGATAAAGGCAGAAAAAGAGCAGTTTACCTGGAAAGGAGAGGGGTAGAGTTACTCTGGGTTGTAAAAAGAGGGTTCATCAGGGTCTTCTTCAGGGGAACGGGATGCTAAAATAGTTTCGCGTGCAACTTCTGCAGGCAGTTCGGAACTACTTTTTTTGCTAAAAAAAGGTTGTGTTTCAAATAGTTGACTTGACTCTGCGGAGGTTGAAAACATTATGAGCTTATATTGCCTTTTAAGCCTTGAGGCCTTTTGAGGAGTGTCTTCCTTGTTAGTAACGTGTTGTTCCCAAGTTGAAGGAAGATATTTGGCTATCCACTTCGAGTTGTTTATATGCGCGTCTCGAAGCTCTCTCCAGTTCTTTTTTGCCGCTTTAAACTCATTTCGAAAGTGTATATTACCTTGGTACGAATTTTGAAAAATAGTCACGATATGGTTGATTGGAGTACACTTTTTCAGATACCTTTGTGCGATACTTTCTGCAAGAAGATGCATGGCAAGGTGCGTTTCTACTGCCGCAGCATCAGAAAGAGTAAGAGAACGAGACTCTGCATGTGGAGGTTCTTCAAAAAGAAAAGAGGAGTCGGTTTCCTTATAAAAAATATTGAGTTTGTATAGGCGCTCATATTTTGCGTTTTCCTGTGGTGTAAAAGAAAACTTTGCCATTGTCTCTTTCCAGTTTTTTGAAAGGAAGCGTTTTTCAAAAGCTTCGCTAGAAAGCACCGCTTCTCGAAGCTCTCTCCAGTTCTTTTTTGCGATTTTAAAGCCTTTTCTAAACTCTACATCCTCTGTATAGTTTTTTTGTGTTGCTTTAAGTAGAGCAATTTGTTGCCCTGGTTCTATCATATCAAAAGGAGTAAAAGAAGGTGTTTCGATTGAGAGGCTTGTAGTTGCAGCAGATGATGCAGTCATAAAATTTTTCTTATTAGTTATTTGCGCTATATTGTAGCAAAGAAGTTTATTTTTTAATAGGCTCTTGACAAGCTAGAACAGCTTGCCGTGCTACTTTTGCAGGTAGCTTAAGAGAGCCTGTTTCTTTAAAGTAAGGGGTCTCTTTAAAAAGCTGAACGGTCATATGTGTGTCAGGGAAGATGGAGAGTTTGTACCACCTTGCAACGTGCTCTCTTGTAGAAGTATCGTTGACATTACGAAGGACATTTCTTTCCCAGTCTTTTGGGAGGTTTTTTTTCATCCACTGTTTTTCCTGAATGATCTTTTCGCGTAGCTCTTCCCAGTTTTCTTTAGCCGCTTTAAAATTTCCGCGGAAAAAGAGGTTTTCCTCATACAACTTTTGAAAAAGCTCAATGAGTTGGTTGAGTTTGGGTAACTCTTTCGTTGTTATCGAGGTCATTGCTGTCAGCGACTGGGAAGAAGATGAGGAGGCAGAAGGGGTCATAATATCCTCTTTTTTAATTGTTTGTAGTAAATTAGAACTGTCTTGTTTATTGAAGCCATTCTTTTTTTCAGAGTTTTTGACATTGTATCGACCGGTGCGTTATCATGTCTACTCGTATGTAAGTAGTGCGTTGTGTATGAGATATCTTCTTTTTTTATGTCTGTGTAGCCCTCTAGTGGCTTTTTCTGCAAGAGAGCTTTTAAAACCGAGAGATCCTGCTTGGCAAACAGAGCTCCTTTCAACCTATGAAAATGGGCAATCACACCATCTTTTGCTAGTAGGAAGTGATAAAAAGCCTCAGAAATTACTCGAATACCACCGTAATGGGCAACTAAAGAGAGAGACAGACCTTAGTAAAGACGGTTCTAAAGAGGGTTATGAGCTTGTTTTTTACGATAATGGAAAAATAGAGCAGTTTGCTTTATATAAAAAAGGGGTTTTACATGGCCCCTTTTGCCGTTTTTTACCTCTAGGAATACCCACAGAAGAGATAGACTACATCAATGGCCTTCCTCATGGCGAAGCGGTCTATTACCATGCAAATGGTAAAGTAAAAAGCCGTGTGCCCTATTTGAAGGGTCTTCTCCACGGAGAGAAAAGAGAATGGAGTGAAAATGGCGAGCTTGCTTCCATCACCCCGTATGTGCAAGGAATGATCCATGGTGTAAAAGAGGAATTTTTACCTGAACAAGAAGAAAAGAAATCTCGCTTTTGTTTTGGGCTACGTCATGGTTATGAGGTAACTATCACTATTGATGGAAAAGAAAAAAGGGTCTGTAGCTATAAGAGGGGCAAGAAAAATGGAAAAGAAATTGAGTTTTCATCGGATCATACACCTCTTCTAAGAGGCTCCTGGAATGAAGGAATGCCCGTTGGAGATCATATCGAGCAGTATGATAGAGATCATGTCGCAAAAATGGCCGTCTATGATAATGAGGGACACCTCACTGGAGGGCCTATACGCACTTTTTCACGGAATGGTGTGCTACTAAAAGAGGAAAATATTGATAAGGGGTGGTTAAAAGAATACTTTTCTTCTGGGGAGCTTTCCAGAGAGCTTTCTTTTTCAAAAGAGGGTTTTGATGGCTTTCAGAGGGAGTTTTACCCATCGGGCCAGCTCGCTCTTGAGGTGCATTTTCAGTCAGGTAAAAAAAATGGTGCGTATAAAGAGTGGTATGGGGATGGAAGTAAAAAGTGCTCCTATACCTATCTCCAAGGTATGAAGGAAGGTCTTTGCGAGAGTTGGTATTCATCAGGACAGGAAAAGAGCCGTGCACAGTATTCTCGAGGGCTTCCTGAGGGATCGGTTCATTCTTATTATGCAAATGGCGTTTTGCAAGAAGAGATGCAGTATAAAAATGGTCTACTCGAAGGCGAGCTCTGTGTCTATGCAGAGGATGGAACGCTTCTTGCACAAGAGTCCTATGAGGCAGGAAGACCTACCAAGGATGCCCTTCTCTATTACCCCAATAAGCAGTTAAAAGAAGAGCGCCATTATATAGGATATAAGCCAGAAGGTGTCTGGAAGCGATATTTTGAAAATGGAGCGATACTGCAGGAAGCATTTTATAAAGAGGGCCTTCCAGAAGGTGAGTGGAGGGAGTTTTATCCACTAGAAAGGGGAGAAAAAAGGCAGATTTTGAAGGTTTTAGAAAACTTTAAATCAGGTCTATTGGATGGGGAGCAGAAACAATTTGCAAGAAATGGACAATTGCAAGTTGTGATTGGTTACGAGGATGGTGTTTTTCATGGAAGAAAAGCGCTGTTTGATGAATCGGGCAAAAAGGTTTTTGAAGCATTCTACAAAAAGGGCAAGCTTGAAGGAAAGCAGTTAGAGATAAGCGAGGATGGGTTTGAGCAGATAAAGTACTATAAAGATAATGTCCTTCATGGCGATCACTTTATTTATTGGCCCTCAAATATGCTCTCAAGGCGTTGTAAGGCATATGAGTCGCATTATGAAAATGGTCTTCTTCAGGGAGAGGTGATTGAATACACTCAGAGTGGTAAAAAAAAGGTCGTCTATACCTATAAGGACAACAAAAGAGAGGGCCCTGCTCTGTTTTATGATGACCAAGGGTACATAGAGATGGAAGCTGCTTTTAAAGAGGGCAAGCAGCATGGCCCTATGAGGCATTTTTTCACGAACGGTAAGGTCCAAAAGGAGCTGTATTATATTGATGATCTTCAGCATGGTGATGAGATAACCTACTTCAGAGATGGGCGTATTGCCTCTATTCGCTCATATAAAGAAGGGAAGTTGGATGGTATTTCTCGAGAGTATAACAAAAAAGGCCTCCTTCTTTTTGAAGCAGAGTATAAAAATGGCGCTCGTAATGGAGTTTGGAAGAAGTATGATGAAGAGGGTGATCTCCTAGTCAATAAGACTTTCATGAACGATCGTGAGGTAGCTCGAAAAAAGTAAGCGTACTGTTGCCATATGTACGAGCCTTTACTTCCTGTAGCTTTTTTAGCTCAATAAAAGAGAAGTCGAAGCCTTTTACACTCTCAACAATCAGAATGCCCTCTGAGGCAAGTATCGAGTGATTGTTGTCTAAAAATACAATTACATCCTTATAGAGAGCGTGGTCGTTGTAAGGTGGATCGAAAAAGATAATATCAAAAGGACCTTGTGCTCTTTGGAGCCCCTGTCGGGCATCTTTAAAAAGAACGGAGCATTGCTCTTTGATTGAGAGAGTAGTGATATTGTCTAGAAGAGCCTCGAGCGGTGCTTTGTGCTTTTCTATAAAGACTGAGCTCTGTGCGCCCTGACTTATTGCTTCAATGCCTACAGCACCATTTCCAGCGCAGATATCGAGAAAACGTGCACCTTCAATAGAGTGTTGTAAGATATTAAAAAGGGATGCGCGTATTTTTTGTGCGGTAGGGCGGACAGAGTCGCCTTTTACAGTGCGTAGCTTTCGCCTTTTTAAGAATCCTGCAGAGATGTACATATATCTGTAAAAAATTGGCCATAGTAGGCGATGCTTTTCATTGCTTTCTCAGGATCTTTTTCCTGGAGTCTTTTATATGCTTCAAGCCCTTTTTGCTGGAGGCCTAGCTTAAAAGAGGAGACTGCAAGCTTATAGGTAAAGTCACTCTTTTCTGGTTGAAGGCTTTCGAGCTTTTCATATAAAGGAATGGCGTCCTGAAGAGTGCCTAAAAGCTCATGAGCCCGTACAAGCTGTTCAAGAACCTGTATTTTTTCAGGAAGTAGCTCATCAACGAGAGAAAGCTCCTTCACAGCTTGCTTGAGAACCTTTTTGCCCTTTTTCTCACACTGCTTCGACCCTCTTTTAAGGTAGAGTTCGCCTAAATGGACGAAGAACACACCCAACATGTAATGGTGTGAGGGGACAAGCGGTTCCTCTTCTACTTTACTAAAGTGCAATTGGATGGCTTTAATAGAGAGAAGTTCCTTAAAGAGAAAGAGGTCGTTTTTAAATAGAGCATGGGTTTTAAGCGAATTTGATAATTGAATCGGATAAAAAGGGTCCTCTTTTTCAAGAAAAAGAGAGTCGATAAGAGAGAGGAATTCTTCGGGTTTCTGTTCATTGACGTAGAGTCTTAGAATAAAATAGAGGAGAGCGGTAAAGAAGACGAGAGCAAGTGAGAGGCCTAAGAAGAAAGAGTCGATGAGAAAAGAGAAGAAAAAGAGTATGAGTATGAGCTCGATTGAGAGGATGAAGAGAAAGGCGCCTTGGTAAAAAAGGTACTTTTTACTGATATCTAAAAAGGAGGTTCTAAGAGTCTTTTCCATAGAAAAAACGATACCTTAGGTAGCTATTTTTTTAATAGCTGTTTCCTCGTAATAGAAGATAACAAGACCAAGGATAATAAAGGCATAGGAGATCCAAAAAGCAGGCTCTGGGACTTCTTTGTGAGCAAAGAAGGCAAAAAGAGCGGTAAAAACAGGCGTTGTAAGCCCTGCAAAAGAGAAGAAAGTTGCAGAAAAGCGCTTCAAGATAGCTCCTGCCAAATTATAAGCAAGGCCATTTGAGATAACTAAAAGAGCTATAAAACAGAGGGCAAATGGATACATATGGGTTACAGGGAGCGGGTTCCAGGTTTCTGTTGCCCCGGAGTGCAAGAGGGCCATAAGTCCGCCAAGAAGCATAGAAAAACCATTGGCATAAAGAGGAGAGAGTCCCTCTTCTGCAACGAGCTGGCGCAACAAAATCCATCCATAAGCAGAAGCAAAGACCGCAACGAGTACAGAGAGTTCTGGTAAGGAAAAACACAACAGGGTGCCCACGCTCTCCTCAAGTGATGTTTGAGAGAGCAATAAAGGCATAAGCCCGACGATGCCAACACCAAGCCCAAGCCACTTTTTACTGCTGAGCTTTTCCCTAAAGAGGAGGAAAGACAAAAGTGCAGATACAAAGGGTGAGAGGCTGTAGAGAAAACAGGTCTTCGAAGAAGAGAGGTACTTTAAACCCCAAAATTCACATACATTGGTCAGGTATATATTGAAAAAGGCTAAGAGAAAAAGAGAGAAAAGAGCTCTCTTTTTAGGCAGAACCCATTTCCTTTCTCGAATAAAAGCAAAGAGAAGAAAGAGCCCACCCGCAATAAGCATACGCGAGCCAATTAAAAAGAAGGGGGCTCCGTGAAAAAGTGCCTCTTTCGAGATAACAAAAACAGAAGCAAAAAGGGCAAATAAAACAAAAACTAAAATCATCAGGTATATTCTTTAAAAGAAAAAATTATACCTGATAACAGTTTTTTATTCTAATAGTTTTTCTGCTCTCTCTTTATCGATAGAGTAGAGTTTTGCTTTTATTTTGGCCCTTTCCTCCTCAATATTTGGATGTTCTGATGAGATCACAGGGTCTAAAAAAGCTTTGTATAAAAGAGAGAGTGCCTCAAAGTTATTAGGTTCTTTTTGAAGAAGTTTTCTGAGGTGTCCTATTGCACTTTCAGGGCTCTGCAACTTGATTAAAAGTGAGGAGATCTCTAAAAGGAGCGCTTTATTGTCAGGCTTAATTTTGAGAGCTTCTTCTATGCAAAAGCGGCTTGTTGGAAGATCCTTTGCACGTATTGCAACATGAGCCATATCAAGCCATAGAGGAGCTTCTCCTGGGAGGAAGAAGAGTGCTTCCTCAAGAGCTTTTTGTGCGTGGAAGAAATCGCCTTCTTTTGCTTCGAGAATGCCGATCTGCCATGAAGCCTTAGCAAGAGAGGGGGTCATTGCAAGCGCCTGCTGTAAAAAGCGTTTTGCCTCACTCCTCTCTTCGTTTTGGATGAGGAAACGAGCGTGATAGTAGAGGGGCTCGCCTAGGTCTTTACGACGGAAGCAGAAAATCTCTACTAAAGAGCTGTAGCGTTGCATAAGGAGCTGGATCTCCTCCTCGGCAATAAGCTCAGGATGTTTTTCTTGAAGTTCGAAAAGAAAATCGATCTTTGGAAAGAGGGTAAACACTTTCAGCGCCGACTCTTTTCCAGCATCCTGTTGATACTTTTTGAACTGCTTCTCTAAGCGATCGGTATCTCCTCTCGACGCTAAGAAAGGCTCTTTTGTCATAAGGAAAAGAGCATCTTTGCTTTCGAGCTTTTTAAGAATCTGATCTGCTTTTTCTTTCTCTCCAAGTTTTGTGTAAATACGTGCTTGTGAAAGAAGAAGAGCGGGGATGCCATTTGTTGCTTTTTCATTGCCTTCCAACAGCTCTTTGGCACCTTGCAGGGCTCCAATATGTTCAAGTAGGTCGATGAGGGCGATAAAGGCTCGAGGAGAGGCGACTTTATCGACCTCTTGCCATAATAGCTGGAGAGGTTTGTGGTTTTTACACAGAACCGAGATATGGGCAGCTTTTATCTTCTGCTCTAAATTCAGCGGTTGCTTTTCTAGGTATGTAAGGATAGAGAAGGTGTCGACCAGGTTTTTCTGCATGACAATTGAGCGCGCCTGCTCGATGAGGCTATCAATGTCATCCTCATGGTCTTTGAAAAGAGCTTGGAATTGCTTTTCAGCAAGATCGTGTTTGCCTAAGAGCTGGAGGAGATGGCCATTGAGCTTATAGATCGAGCGTGGCATTCCCTCTTTTTTACTTAAAGGACGCAAAATCTTTTCTGCCCCTAAAAGGTCATTGGTTGCAAGGAGGTATTCTGCGCGGGCCAATTTTTTGTAGAGGCTTTTACCCGCTTTTTCTAAGAAAGAGTTGAGCTCTTTTTCTGCTTTTTCGAAAAAGCCCAACTCTAAAAGGAGTGCGACTTTCTCATAGTGTGCTTTTGGAGAGAGGTTTTCCATTTTGGTATAATCTTCTAAAGCTAAAAGAGGGTTGTTCATCACTCTGTTAGAGTAGATTGCGCGGGCATACTGCATGGAAAAAGAGCTGAAGATTTCTTTTAAAAATTGGAGAACTTTTGGGTGAAGTGATGGGTCAAGAGAGGTAACTTGTGCATTCTGTAGAAGCTCTTTTGCTTTATCGAAATCTTTTTTCTCAATAGCCGCCTGTAGTTTTAAGGAAAGGAGAGGTTCTGTTGCACCTTTGATTTGCTTTAACGCTTCATCGATCTCTCCTTTTTCAAAAAGAAGGAGGGGAAGTAAAAGTGCGCCCTCTTTTGTCTCTTTAAGCTGCTCGATAAGAAGAAAAGCAAGGTCATAGGCCTCTTCCTCTAGAAGTAAAAGAGCCGTTTCTAAAGAAAAGGAGTTGCCCTTCTTAAGTATGGTCTCTAGTTTTTCTTTGAGCTTATCTTTCTTTGATAGAAGAAGTTCGAGTGCTTCCTTATATGTCTCAAAGCCATGAAGAGGGATATCTACCTTATCAAGAGCTTCAAGGGCCTCCTCATATTTATGCTCTTTGAATAGAGAAAGCGCTTCGAGAAGAGGTGCTTTTTCATTTTTTTCATCGATGGAACCGATGAGAGCAACAAGGTCTCTGCAGTTGCGGTAGTTTTTTTCTTTAAGAGAGTGCTGTGCTGCTTCTTCAAATGAGGAAAGCGAGCTTGCTAGCTTCTTTTGAAGTTCGTTGTGGCCCGTCTCTTTTTCTAGTGCAAGAAGGTCGATAAGAGTTTTTGGATCACTTTCGTTGCTTGACTGGATCGATAGAGCAATGGCATCTAATATCTCTTTTTGGAGGTCATATTTTTTTAAAGCTGTAAGCTCTTGAGAGAGCATTTTGGGGGTGATTTTCTTTTCATTGAAAAGCGCAATGAGATATCTTGAGATATTTTCAGTAAGGGGTTTTTTACTTTCAGGAGAGAGTACAAAGAGTATTTGAATATGAGGGTCATACTTTTTGTGCTGAGAAAAAAGAGATACAACAGTGCGTGTAAGCTCTTTTTCAATTTTCTGAAGCTGCTTTTTTTCAAGGACTTTTTTTGCAAAATCAAAAGCCATGCGCATCGATGGATGAATTTCACTCTGTCGAGCTTTTTTAGCTATATATTGCTCAAAAAAGGAGAGAGCTTCTTCATCTTTCATCATGTAGGAAAGGACGCCCGATAGCTTCTGAAAGCTTTTTTTGTCTTTTTTGGAAAAGATCGAAAGGATGACCTTTTGAAAAAGAGAGTCTTTTTCAGGGAGAGATAGATTTTTTTCAAGAGCCACAAAAAAGAGAAGGTTTGGAACATGCTGCTCTTCTAAGGCCTTTTCTGTTTGTCTGTAGATCGTTTCAGAGAAAGGAGAGGGCTCTTTTTTTTCATGAAGTGCGTCGAAGGCAAGGTCTACAAAGAACTCTTTTGCTTGCAGAGCTTTTTCGATTGGTTTTTCACCCTTCTGGGGCAGCAACTGCTCGAGAAGCTCTTCAACAAGCTTTCTGTGTGTGAGGAAAAGTTCAGGATCCTGATGTATAAGTGTTTTTGCCTCATGGATATGCTTTCTTTTCAGATAGACAGATAAGAGAAGCTGTTTTTGTGCTTTTTTTGGAAAAATCTTTTCAAAACAGAAAGAAAAGAGCGTTTGTTGAGAGGAGTAGTCATTCATATAGTAGATAAGGTCATTGGAGAGCTCCTTAGAGAGGTTGCCGTCTTGTGCCCAGGCAGATAAAAAAAGCCTATAGAAGGGCGCAATCTCTCCATTTGTTAAGACTCGACAAAGGGATAAAACCTCCTCTTTATTCTCTTTTTTTGCCTCAATTAAAAGCTTCAGAAGGCGTATTTCCTGCTCTTTTTTATCACGTGCAAGAGGAGGAAGGCCCGAGAGAGACGTTTTGAATAAATCGATACTTTGTTCTGCTTTTTCCACCTGATTTTTAGCGAGAAAAAAGTAGGCACATTCAGTAGGAGAAAAGGCCTTCTCATTACTCTCTACATCGATATCTTCCCCATTTTTTAAAAAAGATAAAAGCTCATGTTGCTCCCCCTTTTTTTGAGAAGAGGTAAAAAGGGAAAAGAGTGCTTTTCCAGCAAAGCAAAGAAGGGAGAGAAGAAGAAAAATCTTAAAAAACTTTTTTATCATAAGGTCTCACGAGTTAAAGATATTTTTGCTTCATACTCGATCTTTGAATTTTCTTTAAGAAATAAATACTCGTCGTATGGTACGATAGTACTTTTCAAAGAGGTTACTATATGCAAAAACAGAAGATTCTTTTAATAGAAGATGAACAAGACATTGCAGATTTAATTAAGTTACAAGCAGAAATTTCAGGATATAATTTCTGTCATTATGCTGATGGCTTAAATGGGTTTGAGGCGATATTCAAAGAGAAGCCCGACCTTATCATACTCGACCTGATGTTACCGGGCCAAAATGGTCTTCAGGTATGTAGGCAGGTGAAAGCCAGCGGAGAAATAAAGCATATTCCTATCATTATGGTTACTGCAAAGAGTGAGGAGGCAGACATTGTCCTCGGCCTAGAGCTCGGCGCAGATGACTATGTCACCAAACCCTTTTCTCCAAGAGTGCTCCTCTCCCGTGTACAAGCGGTTCTACGAAGGAATGAGACAAGAGGCGAGGCGATATGTAAGACAGCATTTGGCGAGTTCGAACTGTTGAAAGATAAGTACCAGGTGAAAAAGAAGGGTAAGTCTATCGCCCTTACCCTCTCTGAATTTAGCATACTCCAACGCCTTGCATCCAACCAAGGAAAAGTTCTCACAAGAAACCAATTGCTCGACTCTCTTCAAAATGACGACGCCTTCGTCGTCGACAGAAACATCGACGTTCACGTCGCTGCCCTCCGCAAAAAGCTCGGCCCCAGTTTTGACTACATCGAAACGGTTCGCGGCGTAGGCTATCGTTTTCGCGATGAGGAATAGAAGGTAGAGGGGCAAAGAGGGGACGGCGGGACTCTGTCCCGCACCCTGGCAAAGGGCGATGATCGCCCTTTGAACCCCCGCAGTGGGGCGTTTTCTTTTTTCGTGAAACGAAAAAAGAAAAGTTGTAATTGTTTAGGTTTGCCCAGGTAAAGGTCTTTTGAGGTTATTGTCTAAAAATATTTAGAAAACCACCGAGACACAGGGGCACAGAGAGGGGCTTTTTTTGCAAAAAAGCCCTTAGAAGTAAATCATAACCTCTTTTTTTCTCTTTGTCTCGGTGCTTCTGTGGTCCAAATAACATTTTTAGCCATTACATCCAAAAGACTACAAGTTACACAAACGCTGCTTGAAGAGAGGCAGAATGCCCTATTTCTTCTCCCGGAGAAAAAATATTTTTAGCCGTTGCCGTAGACTTTATGCTGATAGATAGAGGAGAGGACCGATTCCATCCTCGAGAGTTCTGCGCCAAAATAGGACCAGCTTAATGAAGAAGCAAGCTCCTTTGTCCCTTTGCAAAAGCGCAAAGGCTTCATCGAGAAAGAGGTGCGGTCTAATGAAACAAGTATTTCGCACGAGAGCATCGCCTTAAAAAACCAGCGAGAACTCTCATATTTTGACAGTGTTACCTTAAAACTATTATTTCGCATCTTCTTTAAGGAGATGATTGGGTTGAATGTATGCGGGTCAGAGAGAATATACGAGGAGTAAAAAGCCATATAAAACTCTTTTGGCAGTACCGCTATCTTCTGTAATGTCTTATTCAGGGGCTGATCTTTAGATGCAGGGGAGTAGAGTAATTTTTTTAGCTGGTCATCCCAGAAAGTCTTGTTTTTTTGGTATCTGTTCCAGAAAGAGATCAGCTCTTTGCGCGTAGAGCGTAGTTTTTTAGGCGTCGAAAAGAGGGGAGAGTAAGTTGTCTTATAGGTATTTACCATAAATGGCAGGGCAAAAAGGGTAAAGAGTAGCGACAACCAGAAGAGCGCGCTATGAAAAAGGGGCGGCAAAAGGGAATGCTTTTCTTTAAAAAAAGACTTAGTTTGTGCTTGTTTAAGGGTAGATATCTCCATACAAGGAGATATTTTAGGTCGGCGAGGTATTTTCTAGCAATACATATAGAGGAGCTTTATCTTCTAAGATCCTGTGTGCAAGTCGTTGAAATTGTTTCGGGTTGCTCGATACATAGAAGGTATCCTGCTTTTCCTCTGCAGGTTGTATACATGTTTTGAGTGTGTTAATAAGAGCAAGGGCTGGGTTTAAAAGTTCAATCTCTTCTCCGAGCACTTCTTGCACAAGAGGGGCAAGGAGAGGGTAATGGGTGCATCCGAGAATGACTTTTTTAGGCGATTTCTTTTTGATCTCTTTGAGGTAGCTCTGAATAACTGGAAGAAGGATCTCAGGATCGGTGATCCCTTTTTCTATAAGCGGCACAAACCGGGGGCAGGGGGTCGCTGTAAAGGTGTGGTATGGAGAGAGGCGCTCTTCATAGACCTTGGAGGTCACAGTTGCCTTGGTAGCAAGAAGACCTATGGAGGTGGGAGGGTGTTTTTCAAGCTTTGAGCAGAGCGGGTCAATAATGCCAAAGATGGGTATGGAAAAAAGCTCTTTGAGGGGCGTAAGGGCGTAGGCCGTTGCTGTATTACATGCGATAATAAGAATATCGACCTGCTCTTTTTCTATAAGAAAACGAGCAACTTCCAGAGAGTGGGCAACTATTTCTTCCTTGGTCTTAGAACCATAGGGGCTTTTTTTTGTATCGCCAAAATAGACATAGGAAGCTTGGGGATAGGCGTGCTGAAGCTCCCTTAAAACGGTAAGCCCTCCTACTCCTGAATCGAAAAGGCCTATTTTGGTCATGAGGGTATTTTCAGCTCCTGCCCTGGAACGATTGTATTTGAGTTGAGGCTGTTATACTCTTTGAGCTCTGCAAGATGGACCTTATGGTCTTTTGCAATTTTCCCGAGGGTATCCCCTTTTTTTACAGTGTAGAGTGTATCGCTCTCTGTATACTTTTTTTCTGTGACTACCGCAAGCGCCTTTACAGCACGCTCGAGCTGGTGGAACTTACTCTCAAGCTCTTGATATGCCATTTGCTGTTTGTGGACGGCGTCGACAGTTGTATTGCTATGCTCTTTGAGGAGAGAAAGGTCTTTCTTAAGCGCGTCTCCGGAAGATTGTGTGTTTGACTTACATGAAGCTTTGCACATCTCTTTAAGTAAGACAATCTCTTTTTGGAGGCTTTCGATTTTTGCATCTTGATTTTCTACAGCATGGCGCAGATAGTTGATCTCTGCTTCCATGTTGGAGATCTGGTTTTCAAGATAAGTATTGCCCTCTACAGGCGTAGAGAGCAAAAATGAGCAACTAGTAAATAGAAGAACAAATCGAATCATTTTTTAAAGATGCGGAACTGTGCTCGTCTATTTACTTTCCATGCTTCCTCGTTGTTTCCTGCAACTAAAGGACGCTCTTTACCATAAGAGATGGTAAACATATCGTTGAGAGAGACCCCCTCTTTTGCTAAGAAACTGCGTACAGAGTTTGCTCTGTTTGCACCGAGGGCAAAGTTATATGCAGCAGGCCCCCTTTCGTCACAGTGGCCTTCGATAAAGATAGAAATAGGCTGGTTGTTTTTCATGTAGGTCGCGATCGAACGAAGCGTGTCGATAGCTTCACTGGTCTTAATTAGGGAGCTGTTATAGCCAAAAGGAACATTCTTGAAGATTTGTGCCAATTGTTTATTGTTGCGTGGATCTTGGAATGCATCGATACTTGGGATAGAGCTGCCCTTTTCTCCAGGTGTTTCATCGGGAGGGGGGAGTACATCACTGCTTCTTAATCTTTGAGCGGTGCCTTCTGGATCGATAGATACAAAGTCATCTTCGTAGCCGCCAGAAAAATCAGCAGCATTTTTTATCTGTCTCGACTCTTTTTGCTTACCAAAAAGAGAACGGTTGGCGTGACGGCCTTGTGAACAAGTATCTCTGTACATATCATCGACAGAACGGCGGCAGCCGGTCATCATCGATAAAGAGAGCCCACAACCTACTAAGAGCAGTAAAAGAAAAGATCTTTTCATAATATAGTGCCTCATATTGTTAGACATGAAAAAAAGTGTAGCAAATTATTTGCTTACTTCCAATAAGCAAATCGTTTTTCGCCCTCTTCGCTTATAATTTTTACAGCTTCTGGCTGGTTGATGTTGATTAAATAGAGATCTGCTTTGCCATTTTCTGTGGAATCAAAGAGAATGTGGAGGCTGTTGGGCGCCCATACAGGGTTTTCCTTATTGCCTGGGCCACTTGTAAGTGCCCATTCTTTATCTTGTTCAAAATCATATACCCATATCTGCCTTGGCCCTCCAGAGCGGGCACAGAAGACAATTTTTTTTCCATCAGGAGAAAAATTGGGTGCCGTATTTTCTCGACATTGCTTAGAGATGAGTGTGAGACGTACATCTTTTATGGTCGCCCCCTCTTCTGGAATGTTCATCACATAAATCTTCGGCGTGCCATCTCGATTTGCTGCAAAGGTGATTTTTTTGCCATCAGGAGAAAAAGAGGGGTGAGAGCATGCAGTATTTCTTTCTGTATAAATCTGTCGAGGTTTAGCTGTGGAGCCCTTTAAAGGATGAAACGGCACGAGAAAGAGATCGCTTGTGCCGGTAAAATCACAGCAGAAAGCGATCCAGCGGCCATCTGTTGATACTGCGGGATTAAACTGGTTGCCGCGTAGAGGAGAGAGGCGTTGCGGTGTTTTATCTTGAGTAGTTGCATAGTAGAGTTTTTGCTGCCCTATCTTATATGAGGTCCAGAGAAGAGTTTGAGGCAAGTTCGGAATAAAGACAGGTTCGACAGCATAGCTCTGATCAAAGGTAAGCTGCTTTTTATTCATTCCGTCATAATCAGTTTCATAGATCTCTGCTTTCCATCGAGCCATCTCTGTCGGCTCATTGAGGGGGATTTTTCTGTGTGAATAGATAATTCTTTTTGATGCAATGCCATCCTTGTTAAAAAGAAGCCTGTGGATATTGTCTGAGAGGGTATGAATGAGACGGCGATCTTGGTCGATTGAGCCACTGAGTGTAAGCGGTTCAATCTGCTTTATCGTTTTTGAATTGATCGAGGAGACCTGAGCAGAAAGGCTTCTATTTTTGACCATAAGTTGAATTGCATAAAAAGCGCCCTGCTTTTTATACCCGGCAAAGTCGAGAGGTTTTTCTTTTTTCGATATTACGTTGGTCATTCCATTGTGGGACATATCGAAGAGAAACACAGCTTCTAATGCCTCAACATACTCTTGAGAAAAGGAGGGCTCTTTTGTCTGTACCTCAGTAATCGCAATGGGGATAAGAGGGGATGCAGTATCGAGAACGACGCGTATTTCCTCTTCACCTCTAAGAAATGGAAAAAGGCAAAAAGACAAAATAAAGAGGCATGCTGTATGATATCGCATAAAAAGTCCTATAGGCTATTTTGGAGACAATGATGGAAGAGAGAGTAATTCTTGTAAACGAGCAAGATGAGGAGATTGGAGAAGAGGAGAAAATAGAGGCTCATAAAAAGGGGCTGCTTCACCGTGCATTTTCCCTTTTTCTTTTCAATTCCAAAAAAGAGATGCTGCTTCAAAGAAGGGCGCTTACTAAGTACCATTGTGGAGGTCTCTGGACTAATGCCTGCTGTAGCCACCCTCGAAAAGGTGAGACTCTTGAAGAGGCAGTAAGGCGCCGCATCGTCGAGGAGTTTGGCTTTTCTTGCCCAGATATCCGTTACCTGTTTTCTTTTATCTATAGAGCAGAGCTCGACCATGGAATGATCGAGCATGAGTATGACCATGTCTTTGTTGGTCAGTATGATAAGGAAGAGATCACACCCAATCCTGATGAGATTATGGATTTTCGTTATGTCTCTCTTGATCAGTTGAATAGGGAGATTTTGGAACATCCTGAGTCCTATACGCCCTGGTTTAAACTAAAATGGGAAGCTGTCGGGCGTTCTTGTCTGGATAGTTAAGCTCGTAATAGGCAATAGAGTTCCTTTGTTTTTCTATAATATACAATTAAAATTGTAATTATACCCATAATTTGCTATTAATGAGTTTTAGAATTAATTTTATAATTGTATGAGGTATATTATGGGTGCTGTTGACGGACCAGGTGGGTTAAGTGAGGAAGACGTACAGAAATTTGTGGCTGATACGCATGATTTAAGGGTAGCAGGCGAGGATAAGGACACAGGCAAGACTCAGTTTAAGGTCGTAAAAAAAGGTTTCTGGGGGAGAGTTTGGGCCAAAATAACCGGTAATCCGTTTGAGACAGTAGTGTTGAAGTTTTTAGATCAGGCTCCCAAAAAAGATGCAGTATCTCCACAAGAAGAGGCATTTTATAAAGCTCTTTCAGCAAGAATGGGTAAGCTGCAAGAGAAAAGGAAAGGAGACACAAAGAGAGAAGCCAAAATAGAACATGTGAGTAATCGATTAGGTGTCCACACAGGGCATTCTGACAAAAAAGATTTGACAGTTTATATATAAAACTTAAACTTGCCTCCTTAATAGGAAAAGGAGTTCAG
>Ga0180433_10002070_pt1 | contig 32092 bp, 33 predicted proteins | sample SS_ome_8_FD_132980 | JGI IMG/M metagenome (GOLD analysis project Ga0180433, IMG submission 132980) | Hypersaline lake sediment archaeal communities from the Salton Sea, California, USA - SS_1_D_1 metaG | ecosystem: Environmental > Aquatic > Non-marine Saline and Alkaline > Hypersaline >...
GCACTCAGCACTCAGCACTCAGCACTCAGCACTCAGCACTCAGCACTCAGCACTCAGCACTCAGCACTCAGCACTCAGCACTTTCCAATCGCTTCTTCCTTGCGAAGAGCATCATTCTCGGTGAGGTTTCCTCATCAAATGCCGATCCTTCGTACTCTCCATATATCTCCATGATTGTAAAACCGGCCGAATCGAGCATCTCTTTGATCGTTTCAGGTTTGTAGAGCCTGACTGATTCTTCAAAGGAGAGCGTCTCCTCAGGAGAGCTTATCGTGATCTGTTTGCGGACACAGTCGTTTTCGATGCTACGGGTTTCAGTGATTGTCAGATCATCGATGGTTCTTGACGAAAAGGGGGTCAGGTTTTTTTTCAGGAACACCGGGTTAATCAGATCGAGGACGTACCACCCGTCAGGCTTCAGGGCATGGTGAACATTCCTGAGAACCTGCAGATCCTCGTCTCTTGTCTTAAAGTAGCCGAAACTTGAAAAGAGCTGTACAATCAGGTCGTAAGCGTTGTCTGCCGACAGGTGGCGCATGTCCTGCCGGGTGCATGCAAGAGAAAGGTTCTCTTCAGAGGCACGGGTCTGCGTGCATTCAAGCAGAAACGGAGAGAGGTCGTTGGCTGTCGTCATATAGCCCCGTCTGGCAAACTCCAGGGCATGACGTCCGGCACCGCAGGCGATATCCAGTACCTGTATATCCTCCGGCGTCAGGGAGTCCATGTTTGTTTTCTGCAGGATGGTTGCCAGACAGGTATTTGCTTCTGTTTCATCCCTGTGGCTGTAGACTTTCAGATAGAGGGGATGATTGAACCACTCTGCAAACCACTCTTTTTCTGGTGTATCGGTCATAGTGTCTGATTGATGAGATGCCGTGCTGCCCAGTATCCTGAAGAAAAACAAAGAGCCGTGATGTTCTCACGGCTCTCGGACAGAATTCTATAGTGTTCTCTTACTTGGTGGCGCTGCTGACAAAATCAGCAAGTACTTTCTGGTCGTTTTCGCCGTTAGGAATACGAACGTTTTTTTCCATGAATTTCCAGCCGCTTGTTTTCTCTGATTTGACAGAGTAGACAAGCTTTGCAACTTTGAAATCTGCGCCGCCTTTACTTGATGTCTTGTCGCCGAATGTTTGTTTCTTGGCCATAGCTCAGGTATCGATTTCGTGATGGTTTTGCGGAATACTTATCCGCACAATAATTGAAAACCAATGTAAGAAAAAAACATGTGACGGACAAGACATCGATACTGTCAAAAATGAGAAGTAGAAATCAAAAAAATGATACTTGTACTCAGCTTGGATTTATTGAATTATGTGGCGTCAAACAGGTTAAAAAAGAGCGAAATACGGCATGGTTCGGAGTGTCAGATTATTCCGATACAAGAGTTTGCAGGATTTTTTCGTGATGCCGGTTATTTTTTTACTCAATCAGGTGTTACTACCAGACAAGACAATAATTACTACATAAGCCGAATATACCATGCATGCATTGAAAGAAATAGACACAGGCGTTTTGAAGGATCTTCTTGAAAACAAGGATATACATCTTACAGATGTACGTTCCATTGACGCATACAACGGCTGGCCGATGCGTGGTGAAGCGCGAGGTGGGCATATCAGGGGAGCGAGAACGTTGCCTGAAAAATGGCTCGGTTACCCTGAGTGGAAGAATATTCTGCAGTTCAAGCATATTCTGAAGGATGATACCGTTGTTGTTTATGGCTATACGCCGGAAGAGAGCAGGAAAACAGCTTTGCAGTTAGTGGAACATGGCTTCCAAAATGTTTCAGTCTATAACGGTTTTCTCTCAGAATGGTCTGCCGACGACTCATTGCCGATGGAAAAGCTGGCCAACTATCGCCAGCTTGTATCACCTGAATGGGTCAAATCGCTGATTTCCGGAGCAGCGCCACTGGAATACGACAATGACCGCTATGTTGTCTGTCATGGACATTACCGCAACCGGGACGCCTATCTCAGCGGGCATATACCGGGAGCGATTGATATGGACACGCTCGCGCTTGAATCTCCTGAAACATGGAACCGGCGAAGCCCGGCAGAGCTGAAGGCGGCTCTGGAGCAGCATGGCATCACGGCGGACACGACGGTCGTTCTCTACGGCAAGTTCATGCACCCAGACAATGCGGATGATTTTCCCGGCAGCGCCGCCGGGCATATCGGGGCCATCAGGCTTGCCTTCATCATGATGTACGCGGGAGTTAAAGATGTTCGGGTGCTCAACGGAGGTTACCGCTCCTGGATAGATGCCGGCTTCGAGACCAGCACGGAAGATGAGCCTAAACAGCAGGTCACCGAATTCGGGGCCGATATACCGGCACGCCCGGAACTCGCGGTAGACACACCCGAAGCGAAAGAGATGATCCGGGCGGAAGACGAGGATATCATCTGTGTCAGAAGCTATCCGGAGTATATCGGCGAGGTGAGCGGGTACAACTACATTAAAAAGAAGGGTCGTATACCCGGAGCGGTGTTCGCCGATTGCGGCAGCGACGCCTACCACATGCAAAACTACCGGAACCTCGACCATACCACCCGGGAATATCATGAAACAGCAGCCATCTGGAAGCATTCAGGCATCGTGCCGGAAAAACATCTGGCGTTCTATTGCGGTACGGGGTGGCGAGGAAGCGAGGCCTGGTTCAACGCGCTGGTGATGGGATGGCCGAACGTTTCCGTCTACGACGGAGGCTGGTTCGAATGGAGCAACGATCCGGATAACCCCTATGAAACCGGAGAACCGAAAGGAAGCTGAATGGATTATTCTGAAAAAGAGGTTTTTGAGTGCGGACATGCCGAAATAGTGAACTTTCTGCCTGAAATAGGGCTGGATACGGCGGTTACCGAAATTATCACCGGTCTGAGAGCGAGTCCGAAACGGATATCGAGCAAATATTTCTACGACAAAACCGGATCGGAGCTGTTTGAAAAAATCACCCGTCTCGTCGAGTATTATCCGTCGCGTACGGAAAAAGTCATTCTCGAAGAGCTGACGCTTGACGAGGTGACCGACTGCCGGGATGTCGATATTATCGAACTTGGCAGCGGAGATCACAGCAAGATCAGTCTTCTCCTTGAAAAGGTTCCTGCAGGCCTTCTGCCCGGCATACGATACTTTCCGGTCGATATCAGCCGTCCGGCGCTTGAATCCTCGATCCGGGAGCTTACCTGCATGTTTCCGGAACTTGAGGTGCAGGGTATCGTGGCCGACTACTTTCACCAGATGCATCTCGTTCCCGGAGGCCGGAAGAAGCTTTTCTGCTTTCTCGGCAGCACGATCGGCAACCTGGAACGGGAGGAGGCGTCAGCGTTCGTAGGGGATATCAGCGATGCAATGGAGCCCGGAGACGGGTTGCTGATAGGATTCGACAGAGTCAAGGATACGGCCGTTCTGGAACAGGCTTACAACGACGCGGAGGGGATTACTGCCCGCTTCAATCTGAACATCCTCAATGTCGTCAACACTCTGATCACATCGGATTTCAAACCCGTGGATTTCAACCACAGGGCGTTTTATAACAGGGAACTGAGGCGCATAGAGATGCACCTCGAAGCCGGGAGCGATGTTCGAGTGAAGAGCCTGTTTGCGGAAGAGGAAATGCTGATCCGGAAAGGGGAGCGCATCCACACCGAGAGTTCACACAAGTTCGAAGAGTCGGACATCCGGACTCTTGCTGAAACGGCAGGGCTTGTTGTGAAGAATATCTTTTCCGATGAAAGGGAGTGGTTCAGTCTGGTGCAGTACGGGAAAGAGGAGTGAAGGATATGCATTTGCGATTATCTGCTCACAAACCGGAATTCAAACCTTGAATGATCAAGCGGTCAAGGCATGGGAAATTGATCAGAACGTGACAGGTATGGGTTTCAGCGATGAATGAGATTAACTCAGGAGGGCGATGTGATGTTACTTCGAAATCCTTTCAGAGTGGCTGCTGCTCAGGTAGCGCCGATATTCCTGAATCGGGACAAGACCGTCGAGAAGGCGTGCGATGTCATCGCCGAGGCAGGTCGGAACGGTGCTCAACTTGTCGTTTTTCCCGAAGCGTTCATTTCAGGCTATCCCGACTGGGTATGGCTCATCCCCAACAGCAAGGGAGCGGTCTTGAATGAGCTTTATGCAGAGCTTGTTCAAAACGCGCTAACCATTCCGGATACATCGACCAGCAAGCTGTGCAAGGTGGCGAAGCAGTCCAAAATTCATGTCGTCATAGGGATACATGAACGCAACACAGAAGCCAGTAATGCAAGTCTGTTTAACACGCTCCTGTTCATTGATGACCATGGCAATATCATGGGCAAGCATCGCAAACTGATTCCTACCGGGGCTGAACGCCTTGTTTGGGCACAAGGAGATGGCAGCACTTTGCAGGTGTTTGATACTTCATTTGCCAGGCTGGGCGGACTCATTTGCTGGGAGAATTATATGCCGTTAGCTCGTCAAGCCATGTATATGGGCGGCACACAGATTCTTGCTGCACCTACCTGGGATAAAAGTGAAAACTGGCTGCTCAGTATGAAACATATCGCCAGAGAGGGTGGAATGTTTGTCATCAGTTGCTGCATGGCGTTGAAGATGCAGGATATTCCTGATAACTATGAGTTCAAAAAGTACTATCCCGAAGGGCGGGAGTGGATTAATACAGGCAACAGCTGCATTGTCAATCCCGATGGCGAAATCATCTCCGGTCCTGTTCAGATGAAAGAAGAAATTCTCTATGGAGAAGTTGATCTCACGCTTGTTGCACAGTCCAAAAGGATGTTTGATGCGGCAGGACATTATGCAAGACCGGATGTTTTCACGTTTGTCGTCAATCGAGGGGAGCGTAAATCGTCGTGATTCGAAGCAAGAAGCAATGAGTCTTTGCGCGAGTGGTTGCGTGAATTATCGGGGACCGATCGAAATAAAGTCGCAAACAACTCCAAAGCCCAACTTGAAATTAGCGATAAACAGAATGAGGAGTACCTGATGAACAAGAAAAATATTGGCAGTAGCTTCGACGACTTTCTCGAAGAAGAAGCGATTCTCGATGAAACGACGGCAGTAGCTATAAAGCGGGTGATAGCCTGGCAAATCGATCAGGAAATGAAAGTGCAAAAGCTGACAAAGTCAGCCATGGCGAAGAAAATGCATACCAGTCGGTCGGCTCTGAACCGTTTGCTCGATGAAAACGATACGAGCCTGACCCTCACGACTCTGTCACGCGCGGCATCCGTTCTTGGGAAGAGATTCAGGATTGAACTTGAGTCCTGAGGTGGTACAGGGGAGCGATTTTTCAGGTTATTCGTCAGGCTGGTGATACAGGTGTTTTGTGTTTTGCTTGAAGTATCTTTTCGTAGAGCGTTTCAGGAGCACTATCAGCGCCGTTGGACCATGCTATGGTTCCGCCTTCAATAGTTGCCTGACGGAAAAAAGCTAGATCCTTCAATGGTTCGAATATTGGTCCTTTCCGAAGAAATTCGGAGAAGTCAATATCACCATGGGTACCGTCGTCAAAAAGGATGTGATAGACATATCCTTCTTTGTAGGTGATTTTTACGATGTCGTTCATATTCCACATAACATTGTTCCTCAGTTGAGCGGTTCAATCTGTTTGATAAGCCAGATCACCTCTCAAAATGTTTCCTTGAAAATCAAATACGGCCTTTTTCCCCTGGAATTCGGCATGAAGGTGGGGAGGATTATGATCCTCGTAAAACATTCTTATAACAATTCCGAAAAATCTGGAGATTTCTGGCATAAAATCAGCTCTGTCGAAATTCACGAATGCTCTGTTCGTATTTCTTCATTATTACTAAGATACAGAATATCTCTAAAACCAAAGGTGCAACGAAATAGTACTGTTTTGTGATGGCATAAGGTTCTGAAGCCTTTTAAGCTTGTCAAAAATGGTCCATAAGAGAGGTAAGAACCTCTGTGTCGGTATTGGTGAAACCTGCAATACCCTGCAGATATCGTGGGCGACCTATTACCGCTTTTTTGAATATCGGGGAGTGAAGCTTGAATGCGAAAAAAAATGCAATTAAGCTGTATCTTATTCAATAAAAATAAGAAAGGCTATTGGAGCAATAATAGTAATTAATCTCATGCGTACAGGAGGTAAGAAATGCGCGTTCTTAGAATCATCACAACATTCTTCGTTTTAGTTGCTTTGTTCGGTTGTGCGACTGGGTCGGCAATCCTCACAGGAAAAGCGAGGCCCGCAACTGATCCGACTGAAGTAAAAATCTATCTTGATCCGCCATCTCAATATGAAACCATAGGGATAGTCGAGGCTTCCAGTGACGTCGAATTTTCAACACAGGCGGCACAGGACAGAGTAATAAATGAACTTCAAGCCCAGGCAGCTAAAATAGGTGCCAACGGTGTGATTCTCATGGATACAGGACATAAATCCGGTGATATGGTTGGTTTTTATTCTGGTGGCACTTTTTATTCCAGCGCAAGTGAAACGAAAACAGCGAAAGGAAAGGCGATATTCATAATTCAAGAATAAACATCTCACAACTGCAAGTATATAAGCATTTGTGGTTCATGAAGGAGACAATGATTTTGAGTACAGTACGAATACTATCAGCCTGCATGTTTAGCATCTTGATGGTACTGTTTATTTTTTCATCTGAACAAGTTGAAGCGAAAGATGAACTAAAGACAATAGTGGAATTGGAGAGAAAGGTGCAGCATTTGGAAAAGAGGGTAGTCAAACTTGAAGCCCTGCTCCTACAAAGAGAGCATTCGGGATCGCCTTCTAAACCTGTGCTTTCTGGCGACTGGCGCACTACCGCTAATTGGAGATCGCTACAGAAGGGCATGACGAAGCAAGAAGTCAAACAATTTCTCGGAGAGCCACCAAAGGTTTGGGCAAAATCTTACGGTGACACATGGTTTTACCCTGATCTCTCCGGAGGGCAAGTCCAGTTTGACGGTAGCGATAGACTAGAAGGATGGAACGAACCCTGATACTGACCAAACAAGCCATTGAAGGGCAGCTAAAAATCCGGTGCGTTTGTTGCCGTCAACAAACGGATGGTTACGAATAATGCCATAGGCATAGGACGCTGCCAGATCAAAGACGGACGGATCGTCGCTATACTTTGCCTGGTGTTGCGGACGGGCAAGCGCTGACGATAAAAGACAGGCATCACGAATACCAGTGCTTCCGCCATGCTCGGCAATTTGTTCGTCATGTATCGCCAAGACAACCTCATCAACAATCCATCGCCAGCTCATTTGGCAAGTTCATGAAGAGCGTTCCTGTATTCAGACATTCCCTCGCGAGCGGCCTCGATTTGCTCGGCAAATTCAGGATCGTAAGGCGTTACGGCATATCCCGAAGGGGTTTCCGTTAAATACACGATGTCCCCTGGCTTGATCTTCAGGCGCTCAGCTACAGCCTTTGGCAGGATAACGCCTGTCGAATTACCAATCTTGGTTACTGTTGCGCGCATACAATCACCTCCGTTCTGTTATACCATATGTTATAACAAAACAGGGCTATGGCCAAAAAATTTTTTCCTGCATGTGTTTAAAAAACCAAAGAGAGGCGTTTCCGCCCCTTGCGACCGATAAATATCCTTTAATGTACTGATCTCTTGAAACACAGAAGAGTATGCGCGATTGGTTTTTGACATTAAGCGGTTTCTCAGTCAGGTGTATGCGGTGGAAGAACCGTCGTTGCTGACCTAGAAATGGCAGCCACGGGGCGGGGGATTTCAGGACGTGGTTTCCGATGGATGTCAGGCGGCCAACGAGAGACAGGATTTTTATCGTGACGTTGAAAGGCGGGAGGTTCCGCATCGGGTTCACCGCGGAGGATGGCGGGCGTGTGGAGGAGTTTTTTCGGTCGAGAGGGTTGATTGGGGACGGGTGTCTGTGAAAAGAACGGGGGCGGGAGGGCGAAAGATTTTTCGCCCCTACGGAGTATCGTGGCGGGGCGTTCCTATGGAGGCAGTATTTACGTTCTTCCTGATACTGTCTTTTTAATCCACGCAGGATCTCGTCGCATTGGAAGTACGGCAATAACACTAACGACTTTATCGCTGATGTCGTAATAAATTGCGTAAGGAAATCGTTTTGAGATCAGTCTGTAGAATCCGAACTTGACCTGGTGGGTTCCTGCATAAAGGTAGAGTGATTCAATGTCACTCAATATGGAATCCCAGAAGTATTCCCCCAGCCATGATCTGCGGTAGGCATAGAATGCTTTCCCTTCGTTCAAGTCATCAATGACTTCGTTGAGTACAAGAACATGGGAGGGTTCGATCATACGGATTTGAGTCTTTTCAATTCATCAAGTGTCAGAAATTTCGCTTGTCCTGAATTGATGCGCTGTTGTCGAGACTCAAGTAAACCTTTATGCCATTCGGGGGACTCAGGAATCTGGTTTTCTTCAGCGAGAGAATCCCAGATCTGCTCCATGATTATCAACCTTTCCTGAGGCGACATTTTTTTGATTTCATCAATCATCATTTCAATTTTTCCTGTTCAAGCTTTTTTAAGTCTGAATCTCATTTTGTATTGCCGTATACATTCTGCATTGATGATCAACCTGCTTACCTAATGATACAGGAAATATTGTAAAAATTCCATTAGTTGAGACTCGTTGCATGAGAACGTATTGTATCACTATCGAGAATATATGTCGTGTGGAAGAGATTTTTCGGTCGAGAGGGTTGATTGGGGACGGGTGTCTGTGAAAAGAACGGGGGCGGGAGGGCGAAAGATTTTTCGCCCCTACGGAACACCAATGTAAGGATGGACTGACAGAGCTCGCGAGACTCTCCTGAACAATTCAACAGTTTAACAAATCAACAACTCAACATTTCTCCTCCTACTCCAATCCATGCAGCATTCCCTTGTGATAGATTCCCACAGCTCTTCCTTTCATGGTTCTGCCGAGGAAGGGGGTGTTTCTTGATTTGGAACGGATGAGGTCTTCGGTGCAGGTCCAGGTTTCTTCGGGGTCGATGAAGGTGAAGTTGGCCGGGCTGCCGGGTTCGAAGCGTATGGGGGAGAGGCCCATGATTTTTCTCGGGTTGGAGGAGAGCAGCTCGATCGCTCTGTAGTCGGTGATTTTTCCTGTATGTACCAGTTCTGAGAAGGTGAGGCCGACGGAGGTTTCGAGCCCGATGATACCGAAGGCGGCCTGATCGGCGGGGCACTCTTTCTCATGGCGCGCGTGCGGGGCGTGGTCGCAGGCTATGGCGTCGATGGTGCCGTCGGAAAGCGCTTCGAGAATAGCGTCCCGGTTTTCGCTGCTGCAGAGCGGCGGTTTCATGATGTAGTTGCCTTTGTCATCTGCTTCGTAAAGGTCCTGCTCGGTGAGTGTGAAGTGATGAGGCGTGACTTCGCAGGTGATCTGCATGCCTTTTGCTCTGGCCTGACGGACCAGGTCCAGGGCGCCTTTTGTACTGATATGCGCGACGTGGTATCTCGGAGGGGATATCGGCGGATTGAGCTTGTGCTTCTGCAGGTAGTCGATCAGATGGATGTCTCTGGCGAGTGTAATGACTTCAGCCACGTCAGGGATTCCCTTGAGGCCCATCAGGGCCGAGTATCCGCCTTCGTTCATGACGCCTTCTTTGGAGAGGGAGGTGTCTTCGCAGTGCTGAATGACGAGCATGTCAAAACTTGCGGCGTATTCGAACACCAGTCGCATCATCCGGGTCGTCTGTACTGCGGTTCCGTCGTCTGAAATAGATGAAATGCCATAGGAAGAGAGCTTGCCGTAGGGGGAAAGAGTTTCTCCCTGGCTTCCCTCGGTCATTGCGGCAACAATCTCGATATCGACCGGCAGATCCTTTGCGTTGAGTTTGATAAACGCGGCCCCAAGGGGACTGTCAATGACCGGTTTGGTGTTGGGCATGACGGCCACTCCGGTAAATCCTCCTGCAACCGCGGCTCTTGATCCGGTTTCCAGTGTTTCCTTGTATTCCTGACCCGGTTCCCTGAAGTGGCAGTGCATGTCGAACAGTCCTGAGGCGATAATTTTACCGCTCATGTCGATGACGCGGTCATGAGAGCCGGAAGGGATCGTCTCTTCTCCAAAGGTGATCGTATCGATCACTCCTGTTTCAGAGAGCTTAATGGAGCCCTGCATGTCAAGATTCTGTGCCGGGTTTATGAGTCTCGCGTTCTGGAAAATTATGTTCATGTCTGCTTTGCCTGGATGATTGTTGTTACTTTTCGACGGCCGCGTCGAGAACAGTCAGCAGCTCGGGGCCGCGATCGCTGTTCAGGAAGAGTTGCGCACGCAGTGTGTCGCCGTTCTGTACCTGACCGACTCCTTCAGGGGTTCCTGTAAACAGGAGGTCTCCCGACTTTAGTCCGTAAATATACGACAAATAGGAGATCAGCACAGGAATGTCGAACAGCATTTTTTCGGCCCGGCCATTCTGGACAGTGGTGTTGTTGAGTGTGAGTTCAAATGCAAGCTTCTCAGGATCGGGGATATCATCTGCCGGAATGAAGTCTGACACCAGAGAGCTGTTTTTGAACCCTTTGGACTTGAGCCAGGGCTCTCCTCTGCCTTTTGCGTCCATCTGCACATCACGCAGTGTCATATCGAGCCCTATGCCGTATCCCGCGACACAGGAGAGGGCTTCTTCTTCAGCAACACTGTCCGCGTCTTGGCCGATAAGCACGACCAGTTCGGCCTCATAGTGCATGTTGCTGGATACGGGTTTTCCGCGATAGTGAGGGATCGATGTTTTTTTCGTGGAGGAAAGGGAAGAGGAGGGTTTGAGGAAGATAATCGGTTCCTGCGGCTTTTCGGCTGTTTTCCTGACTGCCTCGCCTTCCGACTCCCATTGCAGCATTTCTTCAGCGTGGAGCTGGTAGTTTTTTCCGACGCAATAGATCGAAGAGGGGTTGAGCGATGCGGCTGTTATGCGTTTCATGCTGACTGCGTATCATCTGGTTGACGTTTGTAGGCAAATGTATGAATATTTCCGCAATTCAGCTTCCGGTTACGGGTGGCTGAACGCGCTACATCCAGAGGTAATGTGACAACTCTGTTGAGCAGGAGTATAAAAGAGGGATAATTTACTATCTTTAAAGTCAGCGTATTATGTTCCTTTGTACGCGTAAAGGGCATCTCTTTCTCCTGATATGAGCGGTTCAGGCAAAGGCGAACGGGGCGCATAAGCCGGAGTGTACAGAGGGAACAAGTGAATTTCGGGATCCGCTCAACGATGCAATTGAGTCGCGGAATATATACATAGAGTTGCTGTCAGTGTGTGGCGCTTGCGTAAGATTTGTACTACAGGACATGAACAAGGCTGAAAGCAAGGAACGTATCAGACGGGAGTGCAGGGAGCGTCGTGCTTCGATGGACAGTGAGGAGTGGCGGTCAGCAAGTAGTCTGATTGCTGAAAACGTCGCAGGAATTCAAGAATTCCGCGAGGCTCGAACGGTCATGATGTATCTGTCCATGAATGAACGTCGTGAAGTCGATACGGCCCCCCTGATCTCTCTGTGCGCTTCTTTCGGGAATAGTTCCCTGTATGTGCCGGTGACTCGCGGTGAAACGCTTTGTATGGTGCCGTTTAAAGAGGGTGACGAGGTGACCGATGGCAGGTTCGGGCAGCCTGAACCGGTTTCAGACAACGGTTGTGCGGATGTCCTGCCGGACGTGGTCATTCTTCCGGTGGTTGCCGTTGACAGGGAAGGGAGACGGCTCGGTTATGGAAAAGGTTACTATGATCGTTTTATCGCAGGGCTGAGACTGCAAGGTGCAACGCCGTTCACGCTCGCGGTGGCGTTTTCTTTTCAGCTTGTATCGCACGTGCCTGAAGATCCGTGGGATGAAAAAATTGATTGCGTGGTCACCGAAAAAGAGGTGGTGAGGTTTTAGATAACGTCGAACAGTTATATACACAATGGACAAGCCTGCAGAAGCTGTTAACAAAACAGTGAATAAACCGGATTTGAGCAGCTCCTCGTATTATCTGAACAGGGAATTGAGCTGGATGGATTTTAACCAGAGGGTTCTTGAAGAGGCTCTTTCTCCGGATGCTCATCCCCTGCTTGAGAGGGTGAAATTTATTTCCATTTTCAGCTCAAATCTCGATGAGTTTTTCATGATCCGCGTTGCCGGCCTTGAAGACCAGTATGAGGCAGGCATACAGGATCGTTCTCTCGATGGCCTTACTCCCCGGGAACAGATCGAAAAGATCCGCGATAAGGTTCTTGAGCAGTTTCATCTCAGAAACAACTTTTTTTACAAGGAGATATGTCCGGAATTGAGCAAACACGGTATTGATTTTGTTGAATACCGGAACTTGAATTCGAGTCAGAAAGAGGTGCTGAAGCGATATTTCAGGCATGAGATTTTTCCCGTGCTGACTCCGCTTGCGGTCGATACCGGTCATCCATTTCCTTTCGTTTCCAATCTCTCATTGAATCTGGCAGTAGAACTGGAGGATATTGAAACCAAAGCACTGAAGTTCGCCAGGGTAAAAGTGCCGAGAATTCTACCGAGACTGCTTCGCCTCGATACTATCGAGGGGTTTGATTTCGGTTCGGACAGGATCGGTCTGCTCTGGCTGGAGGATCTGATCAAAAACAATCTCGAACAGCTCTTTCCACAAATGAGGGTTGTGCAGAGCCATCCGTTCAGGGTCATCCGTGATGCCGATATCGAGATAGAAGAGGACGAGGCCGGGGACCTTCTTGAGACAATCGAGCAGGGTATACGATCAAGGCGTTACGGAAAGGTGGTTCGCCTTGATCTTACACCAAGCATGCCTGACTATATGAAAGAGCTGCTGATAAAAAATCTCGAAATTCACTCGAGGAACATCTATGAGATTTCCGGTGCGCTGGGTCTGAGTGATCTTATGGAGATGATGGAAATTGAAAAACCTGAGTTGAAAGATCCGCCTTTTGCTCCGGACAATCCTATTGAAGAGAAGGCAGGAGGGGATATTTTCAGTCTTCTTCGAAAGAGAGACCAGCTTCTTTATCATCCTTACGACTCGTTTCAGCCGGTTGTTGATATGATCAATCAGGCGGCAAGTGACCCGCAGGTGCTTTCCATCAAACAGACGCTTTACAGGGTCGGCAGTAATTCTCCGATAGTCAAGGCGCTGATGAACGCTGTTGAAGAAGGCAAGCAGGTCGCTGTTCTTGTTGAATTGAAGGCTCGTTTCGATGAAGAAAATAACATCGGCTGGGCAAGGGCGCTGGAAGATGTCGGCGCTCATGTCGTCTACGGATTTGTCGGTCTGAAAACCCATGCCAAGCTCACACTTATTGTCCGCAGAGAGCATGATAAGCTGAAACGATATCTTCATCTCGGTACGGGCAATTACAATCCGTTCACGGCAAAGATATATACAGACTATAGTTATCTTACCTCTAACGAGGTGCTTGCCAATGATGTATCGGAACTTTTCAATGCTTTGACCGGATACTCCAGGCACAACTCATACAGAAAACTGATCGTCTCTCCGGTCAATACCCGCAGCAGGATCATCGAGATGATTAACCGTGAGATCGAGTGGCATAAAAAAGAGGGTAACGGGCGGATTATCATGAAGATGAATGCTCTTGTCGACAGAAAAACCATCAAGGCGCTCTATAAAGCATCAAACGAGGGTGTTTCCATTGATCTGATCGTACGCGGCATATGCTGTCTTGTTCCCGGTATTAAAGGTGTGAGCGAGAATATTCGTGTGATCAGTGTTATCGGAAGATTTTTAGAACACAGCAGAGCGTATTATTTTCGCAACAGCGGTATGGATGAGGTATATCTCGGCAGCGCCGATCTCATGCCGAGAAATCTGGATCACAGAGTTGAGGCTATGTTTCCCATTATGGACAAGGAGCTGATAGAGGTCGTCAAATTTGAATTGGAGCTTATACTGAGTGATAACGTCAAGGCCTGGGAGATGACTTCTGATGGTTCTTTCGAGAAAGTCTGCAAGGAAGGATCTCGAGTGAACAGTCAGAAAATATTCCTCAATCACGCATCAAAGAAAAAATCAACAGGTAAAACCTTAAAGTGAACGGATTATGAAAATAGCTATCGGGAGCGACCACGCCGGGTACGCATTAAAGAAAATTGTTTATTCCTGGCTTGACCAGCACGGTTATGAAGTCGATGATATGGGACCCTGGTCGGAGGAGTCGGTTGATTATCCTGATTTTGCCCGAAAGGTTGCCGAAGCTGTCTCAAGGGGAGATGCTGATCAGGGGGTTCTGCTCTGCGGATCCGGTATCGGTGTTTCTATCGTGGCAAACAAGGTAAAAGGCATCAGGGCAGCACTTGCGTTTAACCCGGAAATCGCGAGCCTTGCCAGACAGCACAATAACGCCAATGTTCTCTGTTTTCCTGCCAGATACAGCGATAGCGGCACGATAGAACAAAGCCTTGAAAACTGGTTTAACGCGGAGTTTGAAGGCGGAAGACATGAGCGTCGGGTGTTAAAAATCGAACCATAGGAATTATCCCGTGTCTGCGATCGTTTATAGTGCTGAAAATGAGTATATGTCATGCTATAGCATAGCGTGTTATGGTTTATCTTAGCTGGATGGGCGTTCATTCAGGATATTTTTTTTGACTTTTGATCTTGTTCCGATGAGCATTGTAGAACGATACATAGAGGTGGATTATCCGGTGTTTCAGGCTTCGGACAAGGTCTCAGGCCTGCTTCCGCTGCTTGATGCCACCGCTTTCAAGGAGGCTCCTGTGCTTCAGGACGGGAAGCTTTTTGCGGTTGTTCGATCATCTGATCTTGCCGGTATTCCGGAAAATGATCTGCAGCAGGATCTTCGGCTTGAGCAGATGACGTTCGGTGAGCCTGAAACAGTGCAGGAGGACGAGCATGTTCTTGATGTGTTCGAGCGCCTGATTGCTGCCGGACCTGGACATATTCTTTGTGTGACGGATCAGGATTCATGCTATAAAGGCGTTGTCGATCCTGCTGATATTCTTCGTCAAATCGCGAAGATGTTTCATTTTTCCGAACAGGGCTCGACGCTTGAGATAGAGGCTCCTGCGTTGGGCGTGAAAGTCTCTGAAATTATCGGTGTCATTGAAAATAATGACGCAATGGTGCTGAGTTTCGGTGTTGTCGAACCTGAACCGGGCGCCCAGGCAATGGTGATGACTTTCAGGGTGCAAAGCAGTGATTTTTTTCGTCTGGTTACAAATCTGGAGAAATACGGATACCATATCCGCTATGCCGTTCCTTCCGCTCAGGGGGGTGTCGATGAACTTCGGGAAAAAGCCCTTGAGTTCATGAGGTACATAGATATGTAACGACCAGTTGACCATTTGCCTGGATCTCTCCTGTTTTATTAATAGTCCAATTGATTTATGTCTGAGAACCCCTCTGCGATCATAGAAAGCATTCGAGCAAGGGCAGGTGAACTGTATACAGAAATAGTCGGCCTGCGCCGTGATATTCATCGTCACCCCGAGCTTTCCTTCCAGGAGTTTCGCACCACATCTCTCATCAGGGAGTACCTGTTGAAACATGACGTTACGGTTGAGCATGATTTTCTCGACACCGGGGTTGTCGCTCTTCTTAAAGGAGAAAAGCAGGATGCTCCTGAGAGAAGTCTTGTTGCTCTTCGGGCAGATATTGACGCCCTGCCGCTTCAGGAAGAGAATCATCATGATTTCTGTTCGGTCGAGGAAGGGATCATGCACGCGTGCGGACATGATATGCATACAGCCATTCTGCTGGGAACAGCAGCTCTGCTTTCAGGCATGCGGGAAGAGCTTCGGGGAGATGTTCTGTTTATTTTTCAGCCCGCTGAAGAAAAGGCCCCCGGAGGAGCACAACCCCTTATCGAAGCAGGGCTTTTCAAGCGTTACAGCCCTTCGGCAATCTTTGCGCTTCATTGTTTTCCGCATATTCAGTCAGGCAGGATCGCCTTGCGTGAAGGGAGCCTGATGGCTGCGGCTGATGAGCTGTATATCACCGTTTACGGGGAAGGCGGGCATGCTTCCGCACCTCATAAGGCTGCGGATCCTGTGCTTGCCGCCGCGCACATCATTACCTCTCTTCAGCATCTTGTAAGCAGGGTTGCCTCCCCTTATGAGCCGGCAGTGCTCTCCATCAGCTCGATCAACGGCGGTCATGCCACGAATATCATTCCGAGCAAGGTTGTCATGACAGGCACCCTGCGAACCATGAACGAGGAGCTACGCTCTTTGCTGCACAGGCGCTTGAAAACGGACATAGAGCATACCGCTCTTGCGATGGGTGTTGAGGCTGAACTGACCATTGTCAATGGTTATCCTGTGCTGGTCAATGATCATGAGACGACCCGCAAGCTCAGGGAATTCTCTGCTGACTATCTCGGGGTTGAGAATGTGGAGGAAAGCGAACCGGTTATGACCGCCGAAGATTTTTCGCACTATCTCCGTTACTGTCCCGGATCCTTCATGCAGCTTGGTACCGGCAGGAAAGAGCCTCAAAAAGGAGACTCGCTTCATTCGCCTTATTTCAACCCCGACGAATCATCGATCGTCACCGGGATGGGTGTGATGAGTTATGCCGCATGGAGCTGGCTGGAAACGCAGGCACGAAGTGCCGGAAACGAGTGACGAGTGACGAGAACTGAAGGGTTAACTTTTCTTTATTCAAATACTTGTCACTTGTCACAAGCCCCGGTTCTAATCGGGGCCTGTCACTAGTCACTGTTTCATTTACGCCTTGTTGTTCGATCCAAGCACATTGATGTTTTTGTGCATATAGAGTTTTTTGAGCGCATCCCTCGCAGGGCCGAGGTATTTTCTCGGGTCGAACTCTTCCGGTTTGTTGTCGAGCACTTCACGAACAGCCGCCGTCATGGCAAGACGTCCGTCCGAGTCGATGTTGATTTTACAGACGGCTGACTTCGCGGCAAGACGGAGTTGTTCTTCACTGATGCCGATTGCGTCCTTGAGTTTTCCGCCATGCTCGTTGATGGTTTTTACCAGTTCCTGCGGGACTGAAGAGGAGCCGTGAAGCACGATCGGGAAACCGGGAATTCGTTTTTCAATCTCTTCAAGGATGTCAAGGCGTATTTTCGGATCCTCTCCAGGCTTGAACTTAAAAGCGCCGTGCGATGTTCCAATAGAGATCGCAAGGCTGTCTACACCGGTTTTGCTGACAAAATCTTCAACCTCTTCCGGTTGTGTATAGGTGTGTGTTTCAGCAGAGACTTCGTCTTCTATACCGGCAAGGACACCGAGTTCGCCTTCGACGGTCACATCATGCTGATGAGCGTAGTCAACGACTTTTCTGGTAAGGGCTACGTTTTCTTCGTAGTCCAGGTGTGAGCCATCGATCATAACTGAGGAAAAGCCTGTTTCGATACAATCTTTGCAGAGTTCAAAGCTGTCTCCATGGTCCAGGTGGAGGACGATGGGGATTGATGCTCCCAGCTCTTCGGCATATTCCACAGCCCCACGGGCAAGATGGCGAAGAAGGATCTGGTTCGCATAGTTTCGGGCTCCTTTTGAAACCTGAAGAATGACCGGAGAACTGGTTTCCGCACAAGCGAGGATGATCGCCTGAAGCTGTTCGAGGTTGTTGAAGTTGTAAGCTGGGATCGCATAACCGCCTTTAACGGCAGATTCAAAGAGTTTTCTGCTGTTCTGCAGTCCCAGTTCTTTATAGCTGACAGGTTTGGTTGACATCAAGGGTTCTCCAATAATTAATATTTTTTTTGCGCGTACGTTCACTGAAAATAGAGAGAAGTCGAAGAATATATCGTCATAAAATATAATATATTTGCATTCTGTTTCAAGTTGCGTTTGATAATTCACTGATAACGAACAGTATTTCATGTTACCTCATATCAGAAAGTTGTTGTATCTCTCAGCGTTGTCGCTGATCATGTTTCTTCTGCCTCTGGCAGATGCTCAGTCTAAAACAGTTGCTGCATTGTCGGATGATATCGTGTTCAAGGCTTCTCCGGTTCAGGAAGAGGCTGAGCAGTATCTCAGCCGCTATCTTATGCAGTATCATTTCAGGCGTGTGGCGGTAAATGATTCACTTTCCCAGGAGATTCTCGCCCGTTTTCTCGAGCAGCTTGATGAAACGAAAAGTTACTTTCTCGCTTCCCAGGTCGAGCAGTTCAATAAAGAGACAGGGAAGAGTATAGACGATCAGTTTCTTGCCGGAAAAGCCGATGCGGGATTCAGGATTTACAACACATTTTTGTCACAGGCGAAAAAGAAAATGCGGTTCATGATCGACCTGCTCGATACAGCCCGCTTTAATTTCACCGCCCGTGATACCTTTGATCTCAAAAGAAAGGACGCTCTATGGCCGTCAAACAGCGCTGAACAGCAGGAACGGTGGATGAGGGAGGCTAAATATCAGTTGCTTACCCTGAAATATTCAGGTGAAGAGGAGGATGATGAGCCGCGCAAGGTGCTTAAAAAGCGGTATGAAAATCGTCTCTCTCTGCTTGAAAAGCAAACAGCCGATGACGCTTTCCGCGCGTATAACTATGCTCTGACAACATCGTTTGATCCGCATACAAGCTATTTTTCTCCAAGGGATTATGAGGATTTTCAAATAGATATGAGCCGCTCACTCGAAGGTATCGGCGCCAAGCTGCAGAGTGAAAACGAGTATACTGTTGTCAACGAAATTATTCCCGGTGGTCCGGCGTTTAAAAGCGATCTGCTCAAAAAAGGAGACAGGATAGTCGGTGTTGGACAGAATGCCGGCGGCGAAATCATCGATGTTGTCGGATGGAGAATCACTGACGTGGTCAGACTCATCCGCGGCAAGAAAGGATCCACAGTCCGTTTGAAAATTCTTCCTGTGAGTCAGGCGAATAAAGGGCCTTCCAGGATTATCAGAATTGTAAGGGATGAGGTGACGCTTGAGGAGCAGTCCGCAAAAAAAGAAGTGATCGATCATAATGGTAAAAAAATCGGCGTTATAACGGTACCGGCATTTTACCTTGATTTCGAGGGTCAAAAGAATAACCGGCCTGATTACAAGAGTACCAGCAGGGATGTCGGGAAAATTCTGACCGAACTCAAGAAGGAGGGTGTGGACGGTGTTATTCTCGATCTGAGAAACAACGGTGGAGGCGCGCTTGAAGAAGCGGTCAAGCTTACCGGTCTTTTCATCCCCGAGGGTCCCGTGGTCCAGGTGAAAAATGCGCGTGACGGCGTTGTAGTGCTGCGTGATGAAGATGCTGATGTGGTATATGACGGACCACTTGCAGTGCTGGTGAACCGCTATAGCGCCTCTGCATCTGAAATCCTTGCCGCAGCTATCCAGGATTATGGAAGGGGGGTGATTATCGGAGGCAGGACATTCGGAAAAGGCACGGTGCAGAGTATTCTCAAGATCAACAGGCCGTTCAACTTTTTCTACAAAAATAACGATGACCTGGGACAGGTTAAGCTCACCGTTGCCAAGTTCTATCGTATTTCAGGAGAAAGCACGCAGCACCTTGGTGTAACTCCTGATATCATTTTCCCGTCCTTTATTGACAGCAAGGTGGTTGGAGAGGATACGTATACAAGCAGTCTTCGTTCTGATGTGATTTCTCCGGTAAGGAACTCTGAGCCGACGCGGCTGACTGTTGATTCTATAAATGCCCTCAGGAAGCGCTATAACGAACGTTTAAAAACCGATTCTCTCTATGCCCGGTACGTAAGTGACCTGAACACACTCAAAAGCTTCAGGGATAAAGAGGTCATATCTCTCTATGAGCCTGATTTCAAGGCGGATACGGATCGTATTCAGGGATTCGAAGCCCAGTGGAACAAAGAGGATGAACCGGATCTTCTTCTCAAGGAGTCAGCAGGAATTGTTGCCGATATCGCCGATCTTTCAAAGAAATCGCTTATTGTCGGCGGTGAGGCGGCACCTTGGCAAACGAGAAGGAAGTAAGGTGGAGGACTATACGAGTAACAAGTGACGAGTAACGAGTGACGAGTAACTTTTGCCCTTTACCTTTTGCCTTCCCTTATTACTTCCTGAGTTTGCCTCTGGCGATAGTTATCTGTTGTTCAACCGAGGCAAAAGAGGTGCTGCCGTGAGAGTGTTTTGAGTTGATGCTGGCTTCAGGTGTCAGCGCGTCGTAGAGGTCTTCGTTGAAGAGGTCGCAAAAAACCCTGTACTCTTCCAGGGAAATCTTCGGCAGGGAGGTTCTTTTTTCGATCGCATGGCTCACGATCTTTCCGGTTATCCTGTGTGCTTCGCGGAAAGGAAGATTTTTTCTTACGAGATATTCGGCGATTTCCGTTGCAAGGCTCAGGTCTTCGCCGGTAAGGGTTTTCAGCCTTTTTTCGTTCAGTCTGGTATGCGCGAGCATTTTTGTGAAGATTCTTACACTTGAAACCGTCGATCCTGCTGAATCAAATAAAGGCGGTTTGTCCTCCTGCATGTCCCTGTTATAGGAGAGAGGGAGGCTTTTCATGATCGTCAGAATACTCATGAGATTACCGTAAACTCTTCCTGTTTTTCCTCGTACTAGTTCAGCAATGTCCGCATTTTTTTTCTGGGGCATGATCGACGAACCGGTAGAGAAGGCGTCGCTTATCTCTATATAATTGAACTCCGAGCTGCTCCAGAGTATGAGGTCCTCACAGAACCTCGAAAGGTGCATCATGATGATCGAGCATGCTGAAATGAACTCAATGATGATATCACGGTCACTGACGGCATCAGTGCTGTTCTGGAAAAGGTCACTGAAATCCAGCAGTTCCATGCTTCTTTTCGCGTTGATAGGCAGTGTGCTTCCTGCGAAAGCCGCGGCGCCGAGGGGAGAGATGTCGACCCGCTTGAAGAGGTCTTTGAGTCTTTCGCCGTCCCGCAGGAACATATTGAAGTAGGCCAGATAGTAGTGTCCTGCAGAGACAGGCTGTGCCCGCTGCAGATGTGTATAGCCGAAAATAATCGTGTTCCGGTAGATATCCGCCTTTTCGACCAGCAGTGTTTTCAGACCGTCAAGTGCCTCACCCAGTTCGCCGATCACCTTTTTCAGGTAAAGTCTTGTATCAGTGGCGACCTGGTCGTTCCGGCTTCTGCCTGAATGCATCTTGCCTGCAATGGGTCCGATCTTTTCTTTCAGCCTGTTTTCTATGACAGTGTGTATATCTTCATCTTCCCAATCAGGTATAAGCGCTCCTGAGCTGATCTCCTGTTCGATATCCTCAAGTCCCTCGATGATAAGTCTCGCCTCTTCCACAGGAATAATCGCCTCTTCCGAGAGCATGGTTACATGAGCGATCGAACCTCTGATATCTTCCTGGTACAAGACCTTGTCGACATCAACTGAAGATGAGAACAGCAGCGCCTCCCGGTCAAACGGTTCAGAGAAACGGCTTTGCCAGAGGAGTTCTTTTCCGGTGCTTTTGTTCTTGTCCATCAGGTTGAAAATCAGGTTGGAGAAGTCTGTAAGCCGGAAGATAAGAAATATTGCTGCGCTCGAAAAGTTTGTCGCGTTCTTGTTATTTTGCGCAAAGTACTTTAAATAGTGAAGTTCTGACATAAAAAAACTGCGCTATGGAGGGAGAATGGGACTTGTTAACGTCGATTAGTACACGGAAGCAACCCGTTGTTTGAGGCGGTTACGTGTCCTTTTTCAGGTCGAGTTTTTCAAAAAGGCTTTTGGTGGATCGTTTTACCGCGACCGAGGGTACCATGATGTTTTCCACCAGTTTGTTCAGGGATGGCGGGTTTGCGGAGCGTTGTTGTGCCTGATTGAGCATGGCTTGCGCGATCGAGTGTTCGAGCTGTGTCAGATCTTTTCTCTTTTTCAGGGCGGCGTCAAGCAGAGAGAATCCTTTTGTAGTACCGCTTATTCTTGCGAGATCGGCAAGCATCTCTTGTGTACGTGCGCGCGAAGGAGTGCCGCTCCCGGTTTCCGGCTCTATGGTGACGCGATGGAGGAGCCAGGGGGCGGTTGAGAGCATGCCATTGGAAAAGCGGTCGGAAAATGAGCCTTCAGGTACGATGGAGCTGCGGCGGAGGCTTTCGCGAGTCAGGAGTTCCCAGCTTCTGGTCAGCATGGGAGGCGAAGAGAGTGTAAATGATTTTTTGTCAAGTCTGTCACTGCTATTTCTCAGCCAGAGTGACAGCACGTCGGGATGTGGTCCGAGTAAAGACTCGAGTTGTTTTGCTATTTCATCGATGATCGTATAGTCAGGCCTTCGGTTACCAAGCAACTGGTGCGCGCCGTATATACCGAACATGGGGTTGTCGATATTTTCTGCAAAGAGTTTGCCGAATGAGTTCTCATCGACAGCCGTTCTTCCGCTTTCAAGCGCAATTTTCGACAGTTCTGTCATTCGGCTGGACGCTGACGCGGGGTCAAATATTTTGCCGGTTTTCATCATGTGTACCGACGATGATTTTAGCAGCACTCTGGAGATATGTTCCTCAACCGCTTCTGACTCTCTGAGAGAGAAATCGGTCGTCATTCCAAAGAACAGCGTTTGCCAGTTCTCACAGGCGACAAGAAACCTTTCAAAGGTTCCAAGGGATCCGGTATCGACCTGCAGACGATAGGTTCCGGGATCGAGCTCTACCTGTAAACACCAGCATCCGTTCTCGCTGCTGTGAAGACCATCGTCCATACCGGCAATTTTTTTTCCTTCAAGGGAGTGCAGGGTTACTCCCTCTCCCGGGTTTTCAGATGAACCGGAATGCGGGTGGCGAATAAAGAGAAAGAGTCTGCTGCCTTTTCCTGCTTTCAGATGAACTATGCTACTTTGTTGCTTTGCGATGGTGCACTGACGGGCGTTGTCCTCATGGGTGTTGACAAGGGGAGTCGTTGATTCGAATGATAACGGCGGTTCTTTGAACACAACCTGTGACTGATTCTTTCCCACTTCAATAAGCCGGTCTTCCTGCGTCATGCCGGAACGGAAGCGTACCTTGTAGAGTCCGGGAGAGACCGACTGTTCGAGTTTTCCGATGCCGCTCTCGATGCGTTCAAAACGGTCGCTTACAAGAAAAATTTCCGTGGCATTATCAGGAGCCTGGATGGTCAGCGGAATTTTTTTTTCAGATCGTGATTTCGATGTCATCGTTCAGAAGTTGAATCAGTTTATTTCTATCGGTTCCTTCAATCGAAAATTTATAGAGGCCGGGGTCAAGACTTACGGACAGACGTTCGCTTGCGAAGGGTATCGAGTCGAGCGCTTCAAGCGCGCCGTTTTGAATGTGGCAGATCTCGTTCCCTCTGAATTCCGGCAGTGTAATCGTGACAAGAGGTTTGTAGGGAGATGTCGAGTCTTCACGTGTAAACCAGATCAGGTCATGATAGTTACCGAGGTCTATCTCCGGAGGGGGTACCTTTGTGTCGCCTGCAATTTCATCGATAACATTGTGGATATACTTTTTAATGGTTTCACCTTTGACATTGCCAAGCCTGTTAGCTCTGGCTTTTGCAAGTGCCTCGAGCAGCGCTATGGTAAATATCCCGTACGTTCTGTTGCCGCGTTCCATGAAACGTTTCTCTTTTGCCGCATTTCCCCACGGTGATGCGAACGCATAGAATTTACGGACTTTTCGGGCCTTTTCCGGGTCATGGCTGGTATTGGTCAGGACAGGATAGGTGAAGGGGTGCATCAGGTTTTTTGTCCTGCAACAATCCATTACCAGGACAATTTCATCAAACACTGCTGCCTGTGCAAGCCAGTTCGCATAGGCTGTAACAGCGACGTGCAGCCCGAAATACACATCGGCGTTCGCGGTATACAGAGCCGTGTCCATAGGATTTGTATGACTGTCGGATGCTTTTCCGAAACCATGTCCCGAAGCGAAGATGTAGAGCCTTCTTCCTGAAGTGTTTCCCAGTGTACCCGCTATAACCCAGGGGCGGAAAAGCTTTTCAATATCTTCCCGGTTCGGTCTTGCTTCCTCGATCTGTTCACAGCAGGAAGGATCAAACTTTTTTGACAGACAGAAACGGGAGGTGCAGATGCTGATATTTTTCTTTGGGAGGTTTCCTCCATCCTTTTTCCTGAGCCACTGTGTAAAGAGATCGACATCGTTTTCCGGGCCTTCAAGAGAGCTCAGACCGGGATAGCCCGAGATGCCGATAACGATGGCGTAGTCGTCAGCTGCCATTGGAAAATCCTTTTTTGAGAAGGTGTTCGATGCTTTTCAGCGTTTTTTTATCGTTGTCAAAATCACCATGCTTGAGGGAGGCGCTTTTCATCCCTGCGAGAGAATCGCTTTTGGTGACTGACCAGACGACACCTCCCGGGGTGCTGTTTATGAAGTTACGGGCAACGGTAAGTTCGGGAAACCTCCTGTCAGGAAAGAGGCTGCGATTGAAAAACCGCTGCATGCCGATAACAGGTACGTCATAACCGTTTTCGAGGACCCCGGAGATAAAGTACAGAAGCGAGTGAGGGTAGAGGAAAGGCACGAGCTTGTCTGCTTTTTCGAGCTTGTCCTGCATGGTGAACATGCGGAAGCTGTCAATTCTGTGTTTGTGTCGTTCTATCGAACCCGTAATCTTTGCAAAAGTGGCCGCGGGAGCGAGAAAGATTATTTCAAAATGCTGGTCGGGTAGAAGTTCTGCGGCTTTGTCGAGAAACTCGGCGATATAGATCGCTCCTGTACTGTGACCGACTACTGTTATCCGGGGAGGAGCGGCCGGATCTGATTTCGCTGCTATTTCAGAAAGGAAAGCGCTGCCGCCGAATATTTTTTCGTTATCTCCGAAAGCATCCGCTGTATCCTTTTTCATCAGGTCCCATATGAATTTCCCTGCATTTGAGAGATACAGTTCCCGCAGAATCTCTTCAACAATGGTTGCATGCAGTCCATGGTCTCGCTTGTTGACAAAACGGCTTACCGTTCTTGCGGCAAGGGCGGCTATCGCCTGTATCATTTTTCCTGTCTCAATCAGACCTTTTTCACCGGAAGACGGTCTTGTTATAAACCGGTCAAGCGCATCCGGATCGATCAGGGTCACGGTTGAAGCACGGACATGAAAACCACGCTCTTTTTTTTCTTGTTCTATTGCCTCGGGTGTGCGCAACGTTTGTGAAATTTTCTGTATTTCACTGACAAGCTGGTAATCGAGATACAACTCCTGTTCGAGAGAGAGTCGCTCGAAGTCGCTGAGTTCGGATATCTTTTTATCGACGGTGAAGGATTTGAGAAGAGAGGGATTCTGCGAACCGAGGGCTTCGTCCACTGACGCGGTCAGGATCGAACTCTCAGGGGTGTCTGTCAGGCTGACTGGACCGCGTATGCCCTCAACCTTTGAGAGCTTTCGAAAAACAACCTTGAGGAGCAGTTTCCAGAGGTGGCGGAAAAACTCTTCCGAACAGATTTCATCGAGGTTGTTGCGAAGAATCTCCGGAATTCCCGATTCCCAGATAAAAAAAACCGGATACGCTTTGCCTTTTGTGTATGAAGAGGAAAGCCGTGCCGCGTTTTCCAGAGCGGTATCACGGCTGACAAGCCCCCCATGAAAGTGAAGGACGATATTGCCGTGCTCAACTGCCCGCGAAACAAGGCTGGAAACATGCTCAAAAGGGGTATCTGCAGCAAGTTTTCCGTTTTTCAGGTGGATACATTGTTCGTGCAGTGACATAGAAGGTCCCTCCGTTGTCTACTGAAAATGCGCTGGTGGATATGTGCCCTGTAAAGCTGCTTTTAGGGGAATAGGTTATGCGTATTTACAAAGTAATGTAGGAAGAAGGAAGGGAAAAACAAAAGCCTCCGGAGTTTCCTTGCTCTGGAGGCTTTTGCTTACCGCTATGGTTTTTGAAACAGCATTCCGGGTTTGCACAGAAGTGTTTCTGTTTTCTTGTTGTTGTTTTCCTGGCCTTCTTTCACCTTGTCCCAGATGTCAATCTTTGCGGTAATAACAGATTTTCCTGAGATCTGAAGGTTGCTCGTGTAAACAGCTGTTCCTCCTGGGCTCTGCAAGGACTTTGAAGGATCAAATTTCCAGATAGTAGCCCCTCCCCAGTTTTGGCCGTTTTTGAGGAGGTATATCCCTGCGCTTTTCGGTTCATGAACCGTCCAGACTTCATCCGCAATCTTGCCGGGACCATTATTTTTAACTCGAACAACTACCTGGCAATTCTTGTTCAGCCAGATGTCGTCTATAACAAGGTCTGGTGAAAAATTGACGGGAGTGATAACGCCAGGGACAAGTTGTAGCGATCTTTGAAACGTTTCCGACGAGGTATAGTTGGAGCGGTTGCTGCCGTCGGTGAAACGGGTAAAGGTTTCTGCTTTCAGACGGTTTTTGCCTGCAGGCTTCACGATGACGAGAGTCTGGCTGAAGCTGGTCTTAAACATTGCTGACATGGCTTTGCCTGTCTGCATCATGTCGGCTGAAACGTTAGGCGCAAAGAGAAATGCCGGCACTGTTCCCCAGTCGCAGTCTTTAGGATGACACTTACCCCATGCATGCAGTTTGATCGCGGAGCCCTGGTGGGATATTTCCATTTTGGTTATCCCGCGGGTGTTGGAATTCATGTTGACCCATGTTCCATTGAACTGGTTGATGGATGCCCAACTGACAGACTGGTGCAGAAGTAGCAGGAGAAGAAACGACGAAACGGTCAAGAGTATCTTTTTCATGAAAAACCTCCTCGTATGGGATTTGTGGTGAGGGTGAGACCAGATGTAAATACGGAACGATAAAAGTTACTGCACAGGGAGGTTAAAAGCAATTGTGCAGGGTAACTAATCTGTTCGAAGCATTGAAACGACACAGCCCCGGCTGTGTAAACCGGGGCTGTGCATGAACGATATGTTGATATGTTTAGGGCACCTCTATTTATTTGTTCCGAAGCCCGATTACTGCGTTGGGCGGTGCTCAAAATCCTCATGTACGTCGTGTACACTCCGGTTTTTCAGCTCCGTCCGCCTTGTCCTCGGGCTTCTCACGACAATAAATAGAGGTGCCCTTATTTATTCCGCGATGCAATTGCTTCGTTGAGCGGTGCTCGAAATCCTCATGTACGCTGTGTACACTCCGGTTTTTCCGCTCCGTTCGCCTCGCACTTGAATCGCTCAATTCAGGGACAATAAATAGAGGTACCCTTTACTTTCTGTTATTCGCCTGAACCTCGCTGTAGGTTTTCAGACCGAGGCCGTAGAGGTGAATGAACCCTTCGGCTGCCTTGTGATTGAAGGTGTCGGCTTCGGTGTACGTGGCCAGTTCTTCATTGTAGAGCGACCAGGGAGATGTTCTTCCGAGCAGGGTGACTGAGCCTTTGAAGAGCTTGACCCTGACAAGGCCGGTGACATGCTTCTGGGTTGCGTCAACGAATCCGTCAAGTGCTTCGCGCATCGGGGAGAACCAGGTACCGTTGTAGATAAGGTTGGCGTAGTCCTGGCTGATCGTGTTTTTGTATTGAAAAACGGTTTTTTCCAGTGTCAGCCTTTCAAGTTCACGATGGGCGAAATGGAGGATCGTAGCCGCAGGCGCTTCATAGATCTCTCTTGACTTGATGCCGACAACCCGGTTCTCGATCATATCCAGACGGCCGACTCCATGGGCGGCACCGTGCTTGTTGAGTTCCACAATAAGATCAAGGCCTTCCATTTTCCTGCCGTCAAGCGCGACAGGCACACCCTGTTCAAACTCAATATCGATTACCGCGGCGTTGTCAGGGGCTTTTTCCGGAGATGTCGTGATCTGATACGCGTCTTCCGGTGGGGCTACCATCGGATCTTCAAGAACACCGCACTCGATGCTGATTCCCCAGATGTTTTCATCGATGGAGTAGGGGCTCTTTTTTGTGGCGGAAACCGGGATACCGTGTTTTTCAGCATAGGCCATCTCTGCTTCCCTCGAATTGAACTCCCATTCGCGAAGCGGGGCAAGAACCTTGAGGTGAGGTGCAAGCGAAGCGAAGGTTACTTCAAAACGTACCTGGTCGTTACCCTTGCCGGTACATCCGTGAGCGATCATGGTGCAGTCTTCGGAGAGAGCGACATCCACAAGGGCTTTGGCAAGCAGCGGGCGGCCAAGGGCTGTCGCGAGAGGATACACCTCTTCGTACAGTGCCCCGGCCTTGAGCGCGGGCCAGATATAGTTTTCAACGAATTCTTTGCGCAAATCCAGGAAAGAGAATCCTGACGCTCCCGTATCAAAAGCCTTTTGTTCAAGGTTTTCTATTTCTTTCTCTTGGCCGAGATTGCCGGTCACGGCAATGATATCAGCATCGTATTTATCTTTCAGCCACTTGATCATGACAGATGTATCGAGCCCGCCGGAATAGGCTAAAGCGATTTTTTCCCTTTTCATAGTTGTATTGGATCAGTTGTTTAAAAGATTTGTTTGCATGTAGTCAAGTATGGAACGAATATCATGAACTGAAGACGGAATAACAAGAACAGTATCGTCTCCAGCGATAGTACCGAGAATTCCGGGGTTTTTGAGATGGTCGATAAATGAACCGACTCCGTGCGCTCTGCCCGGAAGGGTTTTGATCACTATTGAAGATTCATTGGATTCAATGGACTGGATCTCCATTTCCACCAGCCCCTTGATCATCTGTCCGGGATTGTCTTCCGGGATCATAAGCCGATAACCGCTGGCTGTTCGTGAACGAAGCACACCCAGCTCGGAGCAGTCTCTTGAGAGCGTCGCCTGAGCGACATCAATACCTCTTTTTTCCAGAAGCAGGATGAGCTCATGCTGATTGGTCACCGTGCTGCTCAGTAGAATTTCCTTGATTTTGCGATGCCGGATCTGTTTGCTCATGATGTGTTATTCAGCTGATTTCAGGATATGAGCTTTTTTGCAACATTGTCAAGCCTGTGGGTAAGATGAAACTTCCTGTACTCTTCATGGTTGAGGAGTTTGACCAGAACTGCTTTCTGAACGTGCAGCCGGTTTTCAGCCTCGTCCATAACGATGGATTGCGGGCCGTCCATGACTTCTGCGGTGATCTCCTGACCTCTATGGGCGGGCATGCAGTGCATAACGACCGCGGAAGGCTTTGCGACTGCTAGCAGTTCGGCGTTGATCTGGTATTTCCGGAATGTCTCAAGACGTTTTTGGGTCTCACCCTCCTGTCCCATACTTGTCCAGACATCGGTATAGAGCACATCCGCCTCTTTGGCTGCTTCAAGAGGGTCATGGATGATTTCTATGGTGCTGGCGCTGTTTTTTCTCGCGGTTTCAAGAATTTCACCGTCAGGCATATATTCGGCATCCTCAGGACAGGAGAGCACGAAATGGAAGGGGAGAATTCCTGCAAGCTCTATCCAGGAGTTAGCCACATTGTTGCCGTCTCCGATAAACACCACTTTGATCTTTTCATTCCAGAGTCCTTTTTCATAGAGCGTAAAGGCATCGGCCAGGATCTGGCATGGGTGAGACAGATCGGTAAGCGCGTTTATAACAGGTATTGAAGCGTGTCTGGCAAGGGATTCGATAACCGAATGCTCATGCAGTCTTGCCACGATAGCGTCATTGTAACGCGAAAGAAGCAGCGCGATATCTTCGACCGATTCACGTGAGTTGACGCCAATGGACTTCCCTTCGAGATTCACGGCATAACCGCCAAGTTCATGAATACCGATTTCAAAAGAAACCCTTGTCCTGAGAGAGGGTTTGTTGAAAATCATGGCCACCGTTTTGCCTTCGACAGGTCGATAGGGATGATCGCCAGTTGCTTTTCCGCGCTGTTTTTTTATGAACAGGGAGAAGTCGAACAGCTCGACGATTTTAGCTGCATTCAGGTGGGAAAAGCCGAGAAAATCCCTTTTACCGATTTGTTTTTCCAATAGAGGTCTCCAGTGATGTTGTTAGAGTTCGGGTTCCTTTTCGGTGACAAACTGAGTCCCGACACCCTGATTGGTAAAAATTTCCAGCAGAAGCGAATGTATGAGCCTGCCGTCAATAAGATGAATCTTGTTGACACCGCCGTCAAGTGTTTTATAGGCTGACAGCGCTTTCGGGATCATTCCGCCTGAAATAACACCGCTTTCTATGAGGTTGGCCGCTTCAGCCTTACAGACGCTTTTCAGAATTGTCGTTCCATGATATACCCCCGGGACATCGCTGACATAAATCAGCTTTTCAGCTTTGAGGGCTATAGCTATGGCGCTTGCGGCATCATCGGCATTGATGTTGTAGACGTTACTGTCATCATCGAATCCTATCGGGGCGATCACCGGAATAAGTCTTGCCTGGCAAAGCAGATCGAGATAGGCGGTATTGATTTCCGTTATTTCTCCTACCAGCCCGAGCAGAGGGTTGTCCCGGCAGGCAACTGCTTTGATGGTGTTCGCATCGAGGCCGCTCACGCCAACCGCTTTTCCCCCGTGTTCACTGATCAGGCGGACTATATCCTGATTGACCTTTCCGGCAAGGGTCATCTGAACGACCGAGATCATCTCGATGTCTGTAACTCTTTTGCCGTGCACGAACTGTGTTTCGATACCCATTGTTTTTGCGACACCCGTTATCGCGTCACCACCGCCGTGAACCAGAACGACATTGATTCCTACCTTCCGCAGCAGCGTTATATTCTGTGCGAACGCGCTTTTCAGCAAGGGGTCTTTCATGGCCGCCCCGCCATACTTGATGACAAACGTCTTGTCCTCAAACTGCCGGATGTAGGGAAGTGCTTCTATGAGCACCTGGCCTATGGTGGAGTGCTGTTCCTGTTCTCCTCTGCCTTTCGGGAGGTGGTTGAAATCTTCCATATTTTCTGTGCGCATAGTGTAGGTTGCAATGAGACCGGTGGTATTACGTTCTGTAGCTTCCGTTAATAGTAACATATTCCTTGCTGAGATCGCACGTATGCACTACTGCCTTGCCGGGCCCTTTTCCAAGAGTGAGAGTGATCGTGTACTCATCCCGGCTGAGTATTTTTTTTGCCTCTTTTTCAGAAAAATCAGAGACATAACCGGGTTCGAGAATGACCAGATCGTCAAACCGTACTGATACGTTTTCCGGATTGAACTCAGCTCCCGACCTGCCTGCAGCGGCAATCAGTCTGCCCCAGTTGGCATCCTCTCCATGAAGTGCGGTTTTTACCAGATTTGAGTTCGCGATGGTTCGTGCAGCTTTTTGTGCATCACTTACAGAGGGAGCTCCCTCGACATGTATCGCGACAAGTTTCGTTGCTCCCTCACCATCCCTGACAATCAATCTGGCAAGAAATGTCATCAGGCTTTCGAGAGCGGAGTAGAAAATTTCCGCGTCGCGACTGCCGGGAAGAATTTCCTGAGCATCCCCGTTACCCGCAAGGATTGCCGCCATATCATTTGTACTGGTATCGCCGTCAACGGTGATGGTGTTGAAACTGTTTTCATTTGCTTTGGAGAGCATATCCTGAAGCAATGTCTGACTGATATTCGCGTCTGTTACCATAAACGCGAGCATGGTCGCCATGTCCGGACATATCATTCCGGATCCTTTTGCTATGCCGCATATACGGACAACCGAAGATGAAAGTGATACATCCAGGGCAAAAAATTTAGGAAACGTGTCCGTGGTCATGATCGCTTCAGCCGCTTTGGCGCAGGAGTCTTCCAGAACTACAGCTGAAAAGGAGTCGAGTGCGCCCTTGATTTTTTCTGCCGGAAGAGGCACGCCGATAACTCCTGTAGATGAGACAAGAACCTCATGCGGTTCAATGCCAAGGACTTCAGCTGTTTTTTTAGCCATGAATCTCGCGTCTCTCAGTCCCTTGTCTCCGGTTGCCGCGTTTGCATTGCCGCTGTTGCAGACAATCGCACGCATCGAAGAAGATGCCTGTGCAAGGTGTTCTTTAGACAGAAAGACCGGTGCAGCTGAACAAAGGTTCCTGGTGAACACGGCAGCAGCCGAAGCAGGTTTTTCAGCGGCGATAACCATAAGGTCGCGTTTGCCGGATTTTATTCCTGCCGATGCCGTTCCCGCTGCATAGCCTTGTGGCCAGAACTTTTTGCTATCCGCGTCCCTGATGGTGACGGGCGTCGCATTTTCCGGCCATACTGTGCCGTCAGCCAGCGTTTCAATGATTGTATATGCTTTGTGTAACATTATTTACACCTAAGTTGATCGTTTCAACAAATGCTTTATGGTATCAACTTTATACTATATAATGCGTTATGCTGAATTTTCTTACAGCGAACATCTCACCCGATGGGTTGCGCGACCATAAAGCGGAAAA
>Ga0180433_10002071_pt1 | contig 32089 bp, 28 predicted proteins | sample SS_ome_8_FD_132980 | JGI IMG/M metagenome (GOLD analysis project Ga0180433, IMG submission 132980) | Hypersaline lake sediment archaeal communities from the Salton Sea, California, USA - SS_1_D_1 metaG | ecosystem: Environmental > Aquatic > Non-marine Saline and Alkaline > Hypersaline >...
GGTCTTCCTCGTGCTCAACCTCCTGCTCGAGTATTTGGAGCAGGATGTTGTGAGTAACAGGATCGGCCGTAGCCGTCATCTGCATTAAGTTCTTATATGTTGAAATTGCACATTGCTCTCCCTTAATATTTTGTTCGAGGATGGCTTTTACAAACGGATTGTCCGGAGCATCATATCCGCAGTTTGTCCACTCATACCAGTCTTTCGGATTGTTTACAGGTGTTCCTCCTAATTGTATGATTCTTCCGGTCAGCAACAGGGCGTGGTTGAGTTCTTCGGTCGCATGTTGTTCCAGCTCAGCAATGACCGCATCCTTCATAGGGCCTTTGACGACCTTGGCTCCGAGCCAATACTGATAGTAAGCCAGCCATTCGTCACAATAGGCTTTGTTCAACAGCTTTATTAGCTCATTAACATCCATATCAACGATCTCGATACCTTTGGTGCCCATAAGTATCCTTTCTTTTTTAATTTACAAAGTCATATTGAGCTATTTTTTGATGTAGCCTATACAAAAACCACTATCTTTTTTTCCTTACTCTGGGACCATCGATCTTTTCTGTCCGGTTTATCCCGCTGCTTGCATAAATTTTGATACATCATCAGAGTCAAGCTCAGGCGGCTCTATTCCTTTGTCTTGCCACGCAGGTTTTATTTGGACAGGCCGTTGTTTTTTTGTTAAAAATTCCTGTTCCAAACCAAAATTTTCACCGTAGTCACTCAGGCAAAACAACCGCATCGATGACATGAATCACACCATTGGAGCATTCTATATCTGTTTCTACTACCTTTGCAGAATCAACCATTACAGAGTCACCTTCAATTCTTATGCTAATTGATTGACCATTCACGGTTTGTGCCTCGGACATTTGAGTTACTTCCGAAGCCATTAGTTTACCCGGCACTACATGATAAGTTAATATTGAAACAAGCTTTTCTTTATTCTCAGGTTTTAACAGATCTTCAATCGTACCGGAAGGCAATTTAGCAAAAGCATCATCCATTGGTGCGAATACAGTAAACGGACCTTCACCCTGTAAGGTTTCAATTAATTCTGCTGCTTTCACTGCTGTACATAAAGTTTCAAAATTTCCAACAGAGGAGGCTGTTTCAACAATATTTTTTATTTTTTGTCCAATTTCCATGATTTTTACCCTTTCTTAATAATTATACCTCCATGAAAACTATATGAGCCAATCCCTTTCTCAGGTTTAGTTTGTAAATACAAATTTTAGGCTTTTATTAAAATCTAAGTTACTACTTCAAACACCAAAGCTTTTCCGAGACTCAACAATATAGTTTATTAGCCAATTTATTTTACTTTGGCAGAACAACCGCATCGATTACATGAATCACGCCATTGGAACACTCGATGTCGGTTTTGATAACATTGGCTTTATCCACTTTTACCGTTCCACCGTATGTTTTAATGCTCAACGATTGTCCATTTACGGTTTTGGCGTGATCCAAATTCACTACGTCAGCCGCCATTACTTTGCCCGGAACGACATGATATGTCAGAATCGAAACAAGCTTGCCCTTATTCGCTGGTTTTAAGAGACTATCGAGGGTGCCATGAGGCAGTTTTCCAAAAGCTTCGTCGGTGGGTGCAAAAACAGTAAAAGGCCCTTTGCTTTTAAGAGTTTCGACAAGCCCGGCGGCTTTTACAGCGGCAACCAGAGTGTTGAAATCGTCCGCCGAGACCGCAGTATCGACGATGTCATGTTTGGCCCACGAAGTCATTTTTTTATGTTCCGATTCGCTACAGCCGGTCAAAGTAAAAGAAATGCCGACAATGAGGAACGTCAACAAAACCAAAATTGCAATGTTTTTCTTTTTCATTTGTTTTCCCTTCAATAAATTCTAAACAATAATAATTTCCCAAAACTCTAATCAGTCAGGTTTTTCAACGGTATAACATTTTGCAGCACAGTAAACGTCTCGTTATCCAATGATCCCACTGCGTATAAGAAATAAACTTTTCGATTCCGGAGTCGCAGATTGAGCGGGCCGAAAACAGGATCTTCGAGACCCGCAGGTGCAATCGAAACTTTCCACGGTCCGGGGCGGGTATTTAAGATGCCCTGGTCACCGTTGCTTACATTTTCGAGCTTCAGGACTTTTCTGTGTCGCCTGGCCTCGATGTCAACAGTTGGTGCCGCTGCGGTATGGTGAACGACCAATGGTGATTTGAACAAGAAGCAGCCTTTGCCCACTTTATTTGAAAATACACTTGCAGTAGGGTCTCCTTCCGCGGTCAAATGCGCAATCATAGTAACATTTTCGCCGGCAAATAACGCCACATCGGCTTCAATCACCGCCGGCTCGCTACAGGGATTAGCCGGATTTGCCAGACCAATTTTCACGTTGTAAACGCCCGGTATCAGGGGCAATCCATCTGTTATCTCGCCGAAAGTAAACCCGGGCAAGGCGCACTGTCCGTTGAGGGATATATCTACGGGTAAATCCGGATCCAGGCCGAGGTCTTCACCCGGGATTCCGTGAACGACGTAGACAACCGCCCCGACCATCTCCAGCTCCGAGCCGTTCCTGCAATTTAATTTGTAAACGAGCAGGGTAAGGGAACCACTATCGACAGAGCCGACAGCAAAAACGAAATAAGAGCTGCAGAATTCGGTCCTAAGTTCAATTGGTCCCAAAACCACATCGTTCGAACCTGCCGGAAACAGAGAGATTGCCCAGTTTCCGGGAAATACTTTTACTTCAGCCTGTTCGCCGTTGGTTATGTTGTTTATGTTTCTGCTTCCTACCCACCAACCTAAGGCCCGTTGTAGTTCGATATCGACTGCGCCGGCAGCTGCGGTGTGATGAAGGACCATCTTCGTACCGTTGCAATATTTATAGGCACCATACGCGTTATTGTTACCATTATCGTCGTCATCGTCGTCACCGTGATTGAAAAATTTTCGGCTATATCCACAGTTAGTGCTGACTATAAACTTTGAGGCGGTAGGTGTTGCGTCTTCGGCCAGATGAGCAATCACAACGGCGGTCTCACCCGCGGAGAAAGGCACATCGGCTTCTATTACCGGTGTGCTGCTGCAGGGGTTGCAGGGATCGGCGAGACTTATTTTAATGTTGTAAGTACCCTCAGGCAGTTCGATTGGTCCGGCGGCCTGTCCATAAGTAAAGCCCTCAAGGATACAACCACCTTGGACGGCTACATCCACCGGCAGAGCGGCATCAAGACCCAAATCACCGCCCGGTATCCCGTGAATCACATAAACCGATGAATTCGAGTTTCCACCATAGGAGCTGGTTAACAGCACAAAGACAATTAAAATAGGTACACTTATTCTTTTCATGATACATCTCCTTATAAAGTTCAGTTAATGGTTTTAATTTTTACTTAATTCTATAAAAACCACATACGGTTCTATGCTTTATTATCGCACAGTTTTAGGCAGACAGATGTACCGGTTGCGTTTTGTAAGGAGACTCCTTGCTGTTTACAGAACCAAAACTCAAAGATGCCGGCTTTGGGATTTCGGATCGCAGAGGATTAAAGAAGCCCCTGTAAGATTCCGCGACTTTCGTCCAGATAAATTGTTTGCTGTACCGGTAGGCTCTGGTTCTCATTTTTGCAGTTGACGATTCATCCTTGAGAAATTCAAGTATTGCACCGGCCATATCGTCGGGATCACCAAATCCGACTAATTTTCCCCTGCCGTCAGCCAGCATTTCCTCTGCGGCCCGGTATGGCGTAGATACAATTGCTTTGCCCGCCCCCATGGCGTAAGCCAGGGTGCCGCTGGTAAGTTGTTCTTTGTGCAGGTAAGGAGTAACATAAACATCGGCGGCGCCGAGAAAAAGAAAAAGCTCCTTATCTTTTACAAAGCGATTGCAGAATACAACGTTGTTCTCCAGCTTCAAATCCCCGGTCATTTTCCGGAGATGCCGTTCATAAAGATTACCCTCATGACACAACACCTCCGGATGCGTAGCCCCCAGAATTATGTAAAGAATTGATGGGCAGGACCTAACTATCCTCGGCAAAGCTTTTAACATTACTTCTATGCCCTTGTTCTTACTAAGCAGCCCGAAGGTCAGTATTACTCGGCGCCCCCCGACACCTAATCTGCGTTTACAATAACTGCCTTGGCTGAAGGGCAGATTCGGAATACCGTGTGGAATCAGTTCTATCTTATTACTTGAAAGCCCGTATGTGTCCCGGAGGATTTCAATGCCTCGTTTGTTCATTACTACAACCTTTTGAGATGCTCGGCATACATCCATCAAAGAATCGTAATAATCGGTCGAAGTTTCCTCCGGCACAGTGTGCAGGGTGGTAACCACAGGTTTATTTAACTTGTTAAGAAGATGCTTAAGGTATGAGCCGCCGTTGCCTCCGAACAGTCCGAATTCATGCTGGATGGATACAGCCTCGATATCATTAAGATTGATGTATTCGGCTGCAAGGAGGTAATCGGGCAGGACGTCCCTGCGAACCGTAAATCCCACAAGCCCGTTGTAATTTAATCGCTCCTGCGATTCCATTGCGACAACCAACGGTTTAAATTCTTGTCCGCTTATTCGCCTCATGTTATCTATCAGGTCCGCCGTAAAGGTCGCAATCCCGCACTTTCTCGGTCTGTACGATGAGATAAATGCAATCTTTTCTGCGGGATATTTCTGTGCTTCCAACATTCGCTCCTTTACACTCTTTCTAAAACAATGACAGATACACATCTGCCGGCTCTTGTGGTATCAGTAAAACCATCCTTCGGCGCTTGTCTGTTCAGACGAATTGCGCATTAATGTTTCACTGATATACGCTTTTCCACACAGCAGGCTTCTTATCGCTGTTATAACTTTTTCGGCCGCCTCGTTTTTCATTACATATCCTGAGGCTCCTGCTCTTAGGGCTCGTTCGCAATAGGCCGCTTCGTGATGCATTGTGAGTATCAACACGGGCATGTTGGGATATAACGAATGTATCTTTTCGGTAAGTTGAATACCGTTTATTTCCTTAAGAGAAATGTCAACCACCGCCAGGTCAAAGGGTTGTTCTTCAACGGCCTCTAAAGCCTCCAGGGCGTCTCCGGCCTGAGCGCGTACTACAAAGTCCGGTTCCTGATCGATTAAATCCTTCAGTCCTCTGCGTATGATAGGGTGGTCGTCAACAATCAGTATCCTGACCTCGTTTTTTTTGTTTTCAGATTTTAATTTCTCATTCATAGTTTCAACTGTTTTCCGATTCGCGTTTTCCTGCGATGTAAAAAAATCATAAAAAAGGTTCGCCCGGTTCTTTAGCAAACATTTCTTTTCTGCCGGTAGCCTTAATGTCCCTTTTTATTCTCATCGGCACCCACCGCAGGGCCGATACGCCCGGGCGAACCTTTCCGCCTTGAAACTGAGCAATTGTAATTTCATGTCTGGGCCGGCGATAGCGCATCGTTTTGTTCATCGTGCCAGAACGGGTGTTTTCCTTTTCCTTAAACCTTTGTGCAAGTAGCCCACGTGCCAGCTATCGCTCAGCTCCCTTCAAATTTCCAAATAGCTGCTGCGTCTTTTGTTTATTTCAATCGCAGCTTCTCATACTGCGCCTGTTTTCAGCCGAGGTCGCTCCTTTCCCGTTTGTCGGGCAGGCGACCTCGGTCCGGAGGAGGAGGTGATGATTGATTGTTAAGGTTACCATTTTATATCTTTTGTAAATTCCTTTTATCGGATTCTGTCTTCTCATTTACATAGCAAATGAATGATACCACTACATTGTTTTTTGTAAATCGGGGCTGAGTCTGTTTTTTTTATCGGTGCAGCCCCTAACGCCGGTATCGGGTAATCCCCTATGGCCCGAAGACGCAAATTCCCGAAAAGCCGGGGCCGGTTAATTTTCGTGGGGGCAAATCGAGACGAAGCTTATGCAAGGTATGAATGAAAATTATTGAAATGAAATCAGCTTTTGCTTTGGCTGTTTACCCATTGAACGGCGCGGGTAAGCAGCTTAGATGCATCTTTTCCTGACTTCAACATTGGGACACCCGGTCAATAGCAGGTCGTAGAGCATTTGTTGCTCAGTGTCCATTTTCAGCAAAACATGCTGCACATCAGGATTATTTTGCAACTGAAAACGTAGTTGATACATCGTTTGTGTCAGTTCAATGACCCGTTGCGAGCTGATCGGTAGCTGTCCCTTAACCAACTGCCGGACCGGTTCTTCTTTTTTCGTACGAACATAGCCCCATTTTAGCATCGGGACACCCAAAATCAAATTCGCCTTCAGTATTTACAAGGACTTACAGCAATTTTTCAAAGGGGTGTTGAAGTCAGTAAAAGCTTGCCGCCCATTCGACTCGGCTTATTCGCTCAGGGCAGGCTTTCCGCGTTGCAGGCCTCACTTTGAGAGATGACAAGGCGTGGTGCGAGACATCAAACCTTACGGACCGGATTCGACCGCTTCAGCCGCGGCGAGACCGCGTCTCGACGGGTGTGCGGGTCGGCTTTTGTTAGGTCTGGTCAAAAAGATGGTGCGGGAAGTTGCACACTACCTTATGTTTACGAGGAAGGTCTTATACATAGTGTTTTCGAGGTCGTCGGCGATTTTTACCGCGATGACGTGTTCGCCGGATTCCAGGTCCGCAATCTGGATAGTAAAAAATTCGGTCGTTGTGTCATAGACCATATCATCCGGCAAGGCGGCCACCCAGTCTTCGTTGCTGTCAACTGTATAGCTTAGCTTGCCGATTGCCGTAAACTCATCGGTTATTTCAAGACTCAAAGTCAGTTCTTGGTTTTGAGTTTTGAGTTTTGAGTCTGCGATGACCGGTGCGGTGTTATCAATCACGAACGGGTCGCTAATGCGAGAGCCGGCCAGCTTTGTTGCGGTGGTGTTGCTTCTTTGGTCGCTTGCGGTAACGCGGACCTCATATCGGCCGTCCTCGACAGTCTTAGTGTCCCACTCGAACTTTGGCTTTTCAAATTCATCTTCAAGCTTAATCCAGCTCGCTCGGTCGAGTTTTCTGAACTGGATCTTATAAATCAGCGTATCTGCATTATCGTCTTCGGCCTTGTAGTCAATGTTGAATTCGCCCGGTTTCTTTTTATCACCCCTTGCGGCTGTTACCGACAATACCTTCGGCGGAAGATTGGGAACTACATGTGGCACGGCAATTTCCCTGATAACGGGTGTCCTGCCAATATCTGCGGTTTCCAGTGTGAGTCTGTACTGGCAGAATCTGCCCAGAGGACAGGCAAGCTGTGTGGCCTGTGTTAATTCAACGGGTTTGGTCCAGGGCGAAAAGGTCGGGTCGTTGGGGTCTTCGACATTTCCGCTTCGGGCCGACATCAACACACGACAGGCGGCGGGAATATCGGCTTCAATCTGCAGTTTGCCCCACATCGAAGGCTGGTCGGCATCGACCAGGTCCGAAGTGAATGTTCCGCTTTGTGCAAAAGCTTTGAAAAGCCTTATCAGCTTTGCGGGGTTGGATGTTCCCAAAATCACGTCGTCGCCGACAGCAGCGAACGCGGTTATCTGGGAGGCTTCTTTATCCTCGTAAGCGACCGATTTTTGCTCGGTCTGGGGATCAATCCAATACAGTTGTGCTTCATTGCCGGTGCCTAACAGAAGGTTACCGTTGTGGCGCATCAGTGCAAAGAACACAGCCATGTCGTCGAAGATGTCTGTAACAAAGCCGTGTGGGTCGATTTTGTAGATATGGCTTGCCGATTTTGCGGGCGTGCCGCGCTTGGTTGGGGTGATAGCTGTTGTTGCAGATTTGTTTTTGCCTTCGGAGGTGTTTGCAATATTGAGCGTCGTGGTGCCTGTTTCTTCGTCTGTGTTTTTTGCTTTTGGTTTGGTGTCGGGTCTGCCCGGGGAAATCGCGGCTGAAATACTGCCGAACTTCAGTTGGCTTTTTACGGCTTCCGCGGAGGTTGCTGCTGCGTAGAGGTTCCCCTCGTCATCGAAAAGCAGCGAAGTAATCTCCTCCTGGGCGCTGTCGTAGAGGATAGTTGCATTACCTGTAGCGGGGTTGATTTTGTAAACAAGGCCTCGCCGGTCGCAGCCGGCATAAACAAAATCGTCCCTGCCGATTATCAGCGAGAGGATGTTTTTGTCGCGACTGTCATAGACAAGCTGTGGATTTTGACCGGCCGGCCCGAGACGATAGATTTTTCCTTCCGGGCCGGTCCCGAGGTAGATGTTGCCCTTCTGGTCGAGTGTAACAGCAAGGATATAAGCTGCATCCGGCGGTGAATATATTGTTTCAAAGCCGCCGGCATCCAGTCGCATCAGTCGGCAGTCGTCCCCGCTGACGGCGGCTAAGAGCCGCCCCGCCGAGTCAAGTGTCATCGCGAAAATGTGCTCGTTAACAAAGGTCTCGTCCGCTTTGGGGACGTTGGGTTCGGTTGGTTCGGTCTCATCGTCGGGTGTTTGTTTTGAATTGAGCGGGTAGAGCCTTGTTGCCTTGTCGTTGGTGTATTTAATGATGACACCGTTGGGGCTGGTCCCAAGATATATATCGCCCGCCGGGTCGGTAACGATAGTGTTTATAATCCAGACATCTTTTAACAGGCCGGCGCAATCTATCTCGGTTGTTTGCCTTGCAAGTTTGATTGTACCTTCGGAGTCGATGACGGTATTTTCCGTTTCGCCTTTCAGCATCTCGGCTGCGGAGGAGTGTCGGGTAATCCTGCTGGTGACGGCGCCGGATAATCCGGCGGCGACAAATACAATTATAATAATTGTTTCAATTGTTCTTTTAAGATGGGAGATCTTCATCAAATATTCCTTTGTTATTTTTCCACCGTAATTTTCAGTGTCTTCTGGTCGGTTACGATGTCGCCGGTGCAGGCCTCCTGCTGGAGCCAGTGCTGCATCGGCAAAGAGGTCATTGTCCTTTTGGCGTCGCCTAAGAGGATGGCTTTGGTCCGGGGAAGGTCGCCGAGTTCGGCCCGCTGGATGACGATTCCGCTGGGGGGCAAAGTCATCGTCAGGTAGAGTCTGTCTCTGCGAATAGTCAACAGGTCCCTTAAGGCCTCAACCAGGGTGGGCATATCATAAGTTGTAAATTTATAAGGTGAGGTATTTCTCAAAAATTTCTCATATTCGTAAGGACCCGCCACGAGGATGTCATATTGGCCGGGTGGGGTGTTTTCGGGAATTTTGAACTTTAAGCGGTACGTTTTCTTTTCGGACATATATGACAGCAATACGACCGAGGCTTCGACTGTTTGGCCGGGGCGGGCTTTTGAATGAGAAAGGTTTACCGACCATATATTTGACAGTACGTTTTCAGGCAACACCTCGACCTCGAAACAGAGGCTGTTTATATTTACACGCTGGTAGGGATTATTCATCAGCATTGTTATTGTGCCGACTACTTCGTTTGCAAGTTCAAGCATATTTCTGCCCGAAGAAACGTTTTCAAATTCTATAGGGTCAAAGCCCTCGACGCTGATTTCGGCTTTGTACCTGACGGTATGTTCGGGCGGAAGGGTTCCTTCTGATACTATTGCACCGACAAGTGCCGATTGTATGGACAGAGGCGTGAAAATGCGATTGACCGCCGATTTACACTCGTATGTTTTTGAGCTCTCGTTGCCGGCGCCGAAGCGTTCGATTTTTATTCTCATCGGTATAAGTTTGGGCTGCGCTCCGATTTGTCCGCATATTCCGGCTGCTTCGTCGGCGCGGACGGCGCCGATTATTGGTCCGGCAGTGGCGATTTTGAATGAGATAAGCTGGTTTGAGACGACGGTATGAACCCGGCCTGATGCCATGGGCAAATCGATGTCGCCGTAGCCTAAGAAACCGTGGCCGAATGCGTACACCTTGTTGTCCACCACTTCGGTGACGGTGCCGACGACAGCCATTGAAATATCGCCGCTTAGAAGAGGTATGGTAAGACAGGCGCCCGGCTCGAGTGTCGTTTCTGTGTCTTTTGTGTAATACTCCGAGTCGGCCGAACCGCCTGCTACGGGCACAAGCCCGACAGGTTCGAACCACGGTGCAATCCGGTCGCATACCTCGGCGGGCAGTGAAGTAACCAATAGTTTTGATCCTTCGGCTCCGCTCAGGACAGGGTTTTGAGTTTTGAGTTTTGAGTTTGTGCAAGCGGTGGTTAGGCGTTTGTTAATGTCGGCAAGGTCAATCGGAGCCGAAAAGTCAAGGCCGACAGATAAAGGATTCGCGGCAGATTCGGTCGGATGTGTGTTCGATACCGGCCCAACCCGGAGCATATCTTTTATTGGTGTAACCTGGTAGATGGGGTCTTTGGAAAAGGTCCAGCCCCCCGACAAAGCCCCTGCCAGTCTGCCCTCGATATAGACGGGTGAGCCGCTGCAGCCCATAATCGGCCCGGTATGTTTGAATCGCCGGTCCGTTCCGACAACGATGATGGCGTCTCTGCCGGGCCTGATGTTGGGGACGACACTCAGCACCTCCAGATTGAACTTTTCGATATTGCCGCCCTCGAACACGGTCAGACAATAGGCCTCCCGGCCGGGGATAACCTCCTCAACGGCTATATACTTAGCTTCATCCACAGCGGGATTAACAGTCGAAACGGCGCCGGATTTTGACGGCAAAACAAACATGCACAGGGTCATAATGTATAATAATACATGTTGTTTCATACCTGTAGCGGTCTTTAAGATGTCAAACATTGTTCCTGGATTTTTCCTTGACTAAGTTTCATTTAGCGGTTAATATCAGGATATAATAACATGATTTTGTTAATTGGCAATTATAATTCACAGGTTAATCAGAAAGGCTCCCGGTGGACTCGGAACATCGTCACGAACTGAAAACGAACGAATTAGCCGATTGGGTTGCTCATGTGCCGGATTTTTTGCGCCGGAACTGGGCTCAGATAATCGGCGCAGCACTGATTATCATCGGATTACTTGTCGTTCCCATATTCAAAAGAGCACGTCATAATGCCGCCCTGACCCGGCAGGCCGAGACTACACAGCTTATTCAAAAGATTTCGCAGGAAAAGGGCCTGGCGGTTCGCAACCAGAGTACAGGTATTCTGGAGGCACAGAGCCAGTTGCTTGTTGTTGCCAGTTCACTTGAGTCGGCGGCGGGCAAGGCCGGGAATCCGTATTCGGCGGCCCTTGCACTTATCAAGCGTGGCGAGGCGCTTCGTGCCGATTTGCACTATCAAGCCGGCAGTGTGGAACGCTCAACCGTACAGGCTCAGATAAGCCAGGCGACAAAGGCTTACGAGCAGGCTATTGAAAAGGCCGCGGGCAATAACATGCTGACAGGCATGGCCAGGATGGGATTGGGTCTTTGCGCCGAAGAGCTGGGCAACCTTGACGAGGCCGGCCGGATTTATCACGAAATAGTGTCGAATGCCGATTTTGACGGTACGATATTCCCGGCCCAGGCACAACTGCGACTTGAGGCTATGGACGACAGCAGGGAAAAATTTGTGTTTGTCGACGCCCCGGAACCTGAAACTCCGGCGGTCGAGATAGAAATACCCATAGAAACCGGGGACGAAACTGCCGGTGAGATAATCGGACCCCTACCGCCGCAAAGCGCCGGCGGCGAAACGGACGAAGCCGAAACAACACCGCAGGATACCGGCACCAGCGAGTCTGCCCCGGAAACCGCACCGAGCGCCGAGGCAACTTCCGACAAAAGCCGAGCCGCGCAAGCGGCCGAATCCGAATCGGATTAGCTTAAAATGACACCGGTTTCTGCCTCATTACCCGAAAACTCAAATCACCAACCGGCATACGAGAATGATTTTGACGCTGACGCCGACCTGCTCAGCACACAAGGCGATGAGCGTGTAGGTGAGCATCTGTGTTTTCGGGTGGGCTCGAGTATAAAGTCCCGTCGTCTTGACCGGTATCTGGGAGGCAGATTCAGTCAGTTCAGCAGGACAAGGCTGCAGAAAATTATAAAAGACCAGGGGGTAAACGTCAACGGCCGACCGGCCAAGCCCAGCCATAAGCTCAATCCCGGTGATGAGATTGATTTAATTTTACCCCCGAGGGAGTTGCGTGAACTTGTCGCCGAGGATATACCCATAAGTGTCATCTACGAAGACGACCAGATGATAGTCGTTAACAAGCAGGCGGATTTGATTGTGCACCCTGCGCGGGGTAATACACACGGGACGCTGGTCAACGGGCTTGTTTATTACGCTGATAAACTGTCAACCGGAAGCGGTGAGTTTCGGCCTGGTATTGTGCACCGGCTGGACAAAAATACCACCGGCGTGCTGGTTGTTGCCAAGACGGACACCGCTCACTGGAAGCTCGCCAGGCAATTCGCGCAGCGTAAGACCAATAAGACCTATCTTGCGGTGGTACACGGCAGGTTGGAACTTAACGCCGATTGCATAAATAAACCGGTCGGTATGCACCCGATTGCGCGCCAAAAGGGGGCGATTCGGCCGGACGGCAAGGAGGCGGTTACTTTTTACGAAGTGCTCGAAGAGTTTCGCGGATTTTCCCTCGTGAAGCTGTCGCCCAAGACCGGAAGAACCCACCAGTTGAGGATTCACATGGCCTATCTGCAGCACCCGATAGTCGCCGATGATATGTACGGCGGCAAGGTGGTGTATGACTGGCAGTTGCAGGACAGAGACGCCGAAGCGGCCCAGCCTGTGATAAACCGTCCGGCACTGCACGCTGCCAGGCTCGAAATCCGGCACCCTGTTTCCGGAGAGATGATGGAATTCCAAGCCCCTCTTCCGCCTGATATGCAAACGCTGATTGATAAACTGAGAAAATTCCGCTCCTTGTAGCCCATGCCGTGTGAACACATCAGTAACGTTGGCAAATTCAGCACTGCCAAGCTATCGCTTGACAGTGGCACCCGAAAACTTGCAGCCCACTCACCTATTAACCGACTCATATCAAATCCAGTTAATTCAAGCCGGTTACCTTCCTTGTCATGCCGGACTTGAGCCGGCATCCAGAGAACTCACAACATTTTCAGGAAACCTCATATCTGCCCTTTTTAACTGAAATTATTATCACCTATTCTCCGGCCTCCCCTTGGACCTTGCCTTCATGAAGGAAAGCACGGCAAGAACATACAGAATCGCTACGCCTATAAAGCAGACCAGACACCAGAACTCCACTTGTTGCATATTCTCGGCTGACTTTTTACTGAGCAGCCGCCACAGGGGCCGGGCAAGCGCTCGGGCCTCGCTCGGCCAGAACAGTTGAACATCATAGTGATATATCGCGTCGATGGCTACGTGGAGCCAGGCACCGAGGACGCCTGAGATAATCATTTTCAATAGTTTTGGTTTATAGCGAATCCGCATCAGCCGCATCCCCCATCCAAAGAACCGCCTGACCGGCTTTATCAAGTAACAGGCGCCGCCGAATACCGCACCTGCTATCGCGCCGCCTAAGAGGGTGTGGAAGTGCCACAGTTGGTGGGGCCGGCGGGAGTGCGCATAAACGATGCTGTACAAGACCTCGATGTCAACGACGACATTGGCCAATAAGAACACCGGCACATCGATTATTTTTCGAAGCGCCAGCCCAATAAATCCACTCGGCCCAAAATGATACGGCGTAAACGGCATGAATCAGACCAACTCCAGCCTCTGATGAAATACCGCCGGGTATTCATCCCACGTTCTGCCTTGCAGGATTCTGCCTGCTTTCTTTTTAATTACACCGCCCCACTGCTTAAAGAAAAATGGAACCCCCTCGGCGATACATTTATCCCGGATTTCAACTGCCCATTGGCTTTTCATTATTCGTGCACCCGGGCCGGACTCGCCTCCTGCAATTACCCAGCCGATTCCATCAAGCTCCAGGTCCGGCAAAGGCCCAAGCAAAGGTTCCAATGAGAGAAAACGCACTGACGCTCCGACCGTTCGCAGGTCGTCAGACCGCTTAACGTAGTCATTGTTCTCAATCGTAACACCCATCCAGACATTTTGGGGCCAGTCTAACAGCGGGGCAAGCTCACACAGACGCTCGGACCGCTTGGTGAGTATCTGGAAAGTGTGGCGCTTATTGGCACTCATTACCGAGAAGACAGCCTGTATGAACTCAAGAGGTATCTCCTCGTGAAACAAATCGCTCATCGAATTAACAAATATAATACGCGGCTTCTTCCACCTATACGGCTCGTTAAGTGCTTCGGGGTGAAGTGTTACCTCAAAGCCGTTTCTGTATCTTCGCTGTCCCATCGCCTGGAGCCGCTTGGCGATTCTCTCGGCATAGCAGTTCGCACACCCTACGCTTATCTTGCTACATCCCGTAACAGGATTCCACGTCGATTCCGTCCACTCTATACCTGATTGTGCCGCCACTACGTTCCCAATAAAATAAAAGTTGCAAGTTGTATCAGACATGGCGTTTGTTCAGGTCAAAATTACCGCTGTTAAATTCAACGAGCTTTTTCCAATTAATGGACCCCTCTTCGCAAAACTCATCGAGAAATTGTTGCGTGAACAGATTTACAACTTTATCTTTCTGTTTTAGAAATTCGTCGTTGTGTTGCTTAGCCCGATATCCAATCGGTTCAATAATATCGGTGTAGAGCTTTTTCTCCCCACTAATTAAATACCAGAAGTTCTGACCAACGACCTTAAGGTAGCCCCGAAGATGGCGGGTTCTTACCTTACCATAACATATTCCTAAAACAGGCTCGATATTTATATTACTTCTGGCCTGCCTCAATACTCTTACGGCGGTCTGGAAGTCCTGTTCTTGCCTTCGGTGCTGAGCGTTATTCCCCCAATTTGGTCCTGATTTTATAGAAACAATATAGCGCTTTCCCTCGTTTTCAAATTCCAAGTCTATACCTGTCGCAGTGGATTTTCTACCACCGCAGGTTCTTTCGGATATGAAGATCGCCAATTCTTCAAGAAAGTCTCCAAAAATTTTTTCTTCTGAGGAAGATAGAAATGCATCTAAAACACTTGTCACCAACTCGGTCGCTAATGTAATATTTTTGGCTTTGAACAGATAGGGATTCTTCTTCTTCAAAACATCTTTCAATCTTAGAGAACGAAGACGTTCTAATTTGCTTTCATGAAACAAGGAAATATTGTTGTTAACGAACCTGGTTAATTCAGCTATGTCTAAACTTTCCATTTGAAACTCCCTTGGACGGCTATATCTTTAAGTTTAGCTCTTGCCATGTCGCAGTACTCAGGATTATTATCAATTCCTATATATGCACGTTCTAGTCCCTTCGCGGCTACGGCAGTCGTACCAGAGCCAACAAAAGGGTCTAAAACGACATCATGTTTCTCTGTGAATAGTCTAATGAACCATTCAGGTAAGCTCCTTGGGAACGCCGCACTATGATTTTTGTTTCCACATTCAGTAGCTAAAAGGAGGACATTTGTAGGATATACCTTGTCTCTCCCAATCCAGTTTGATATATTCTTTCCAAAGCCGCTTTGAACTTTAGACTCATCTCGTTGTTTGTCGGTAGCGCTAAGCTTCCTCAAACGTGTTTTGGCCCAATCACCCATAGGAATCATCACTTCTTCCTGATACATTTTAAATTTTTTCTTCTTATTGAACTGAAGGCATCTTTCCCATGCGTCCCTAAAACGATTCGGCCACTTTCCAGGATAACAGTTTTTCTTGTGCCAGATAAATTCCTCAGTCCATAACCAACCCTGTCTTTTCATTTCCAGGATAAGATTTATCACATAGGTATGCCTTTGTCCCCTTATAACCTTCTCCTTTATGTTAAGAATAAATGTTCCCGCAGGTTTCAGCACCCTGAGGAATTGTTCGGACTTTGGCAAAAACCAATCCACATATTTGTCAGGGTGTATCCCTCCATATGTGTTTTTCCGACACTCAACATAGGGAGGTGATGTTACAATCAAATCGATGCAATCAGACGGGAAATCCCTTAGCAATTTTTGACAATCCCCGCACAATATTGTGTTTGTAGGAAGTTCTTTAGTCATAATTCATCAAACTCTTAAATATACGCAAAGGTGAACGTTAATAATTATACCTTTTTTACTTTCCTAAGTATTCATTTTTTTGCAGGTAATTTTGGACGTAGTCTTTAATTGCATCTTCGAGGGGGGTTGTTTGTTTTTTGTAGCCTGCGGTTTTTAGTTTTGTGATGTCGGCCTGAGTGAAGTACTGGTATCTGTCGCGGATTTTTTCCGGCATAGGTATATAGTCGATGCGTACTTTTTTATCCATCGCGGCAAAGGTCGCGCCGGCAAGGTCGTTCCATGAGCGGGCGGCGCCGGTGCCGATATTGAAGATGCCGCCGGTCTTGGGATTATCCAAGAAAAACAGCGTCATATCCACGGCGTCTTTTATGTAGATAAAATCCCTCTTTTGCTCGCCGTCGGCGTAGTCGGGACGGTGAGACTTAAACAGGCGGACTTTGCCGGCGGCATTTATCTGCTCATATGCCTTTAAGACAAAGCTTCGCATCTCGCCCTTATGATATTCGTTGGGGCCGAAGACGTTGAAGTATTTAAGGCCCACTATTTTTTTGAGAAGGCCCGCGCGCCTCGCCCACAGGTCAAACATCTGCTTGGAGTAGGCGTAAATATTGAGCGGTTTCAGTTTGTCGATCTCGGCCTCGCTGTCGGAAAAGCCCTGCGACCCGTCGCCGTATGTCGCGGCGCTTGAGGCATAGATAAAACGTATCCCTTCACGAACGGCGCGATTAGCCAATATCTTCGAGAAATCGTAATTGTTTCTAATCATATAGGAGGCATCACGCTCGGTGGTATCCGAGCAGGCGCCCAGATGAAATATCACCTCGACCGGCCAGCTAATCTTTCCGCCTGCGAGCATTTCGAGAAAATCGTCCGCCTCGACATAATCGGCAAAACGCAAACGCCGCAGGTTTTTCCACTTCTCGTTACTTGCCAGTATATCCACTATTACGATGTCATCGATGCCACGTTTGTTCAGCCCCGCCACTATCGCCGAGCCGATAAAGCCCGCTCCGCCTGTAACTATAATCATTATTCGATCCCCTGATTCTAATTTTTGGTTTCTGCTTTTTGTAAAACGAATGAAAATTGTCATTCTGAACCCCGATTTATCGGGGTGAAGAATCTCCGGCTTACGTAATGTTGAGATTCTTCGCTTCGGCCTGTACCAGATGGTACAGGGCTTTGCTCGGACATTTATACAGTTTTCCGCAGAGCATTCGTTTTCAGTCTGCCCTTTTGCATCTTAACTTTCTATCCTACGTTTTCATCGAGTCAAATTCTATAAACGCGACCGGCAGAAAGGCAAATACCGGCACCCAGGGCCACAGTTCGGGCCTTACCTGGTTGAAGATTACTTCGGTGGCGACCATTCTGCACACAAATGTTACAACAAAGCAGGAAACCGTAACCGCAAAGCTTATCATAATGGCGGATTTCATCGCTTTGGGGTCGCGACAAACCAAAAGGGGCAGGGCCACCATTAGCATCACCATGTTGATAACCGGGTCGGTTATGCGAAAATGCTTTTGGCTGTATAGTTCCGCCAGGTCCTTTACCCTCGTTCTCTTGCGGGCGATCTGCGCCAATTGCGCCGAGCTGAGAAGAGATTTGTAATCTTCCTGCCGCCTTACCGGTATATCTTTGGGTGTTACGTCAGTCTGGTAAAAAGGGACCGGTTCAGGCTGCCGTTGCAGCGCCGGTTGCTCATCCTGCTTGACGATTTTGATAAATACTCCGTTTTTCAAATCCCAGCGTTTCTTTTGACGATTATATACGGCGCTATCGGCCTGGATTTGTCCCGTCACATCCCACCTGGCCGAATCGGGTATGGGTTTTCGAACGATAATGGTGGGCTTTTGCATGGTATTGGTTTTTTCATCAAAGTTTTGTGTGTTAATCAATGAGCCGTTCTCGTCACCCATAAACCATACGTCGTATGTTTCTTCGCCCGGCAGGGCGTCATGGGACCGAACCAGCTCATTCGCCAGACGCGGTATGATTATCTCCTGGTCAACAACCAAAAAGCCCGTAAACAAGATTGAAAGCAGCACAACAGGTGCAACGATTCTCTTCAGACTCGTACCGGAGGCCATCACGGCGATAAGTTCATTGGTCCATATCATTTTTCCCAGCGAAAACAACGCTGCAATCACGGTAATGAAACCGGCCAGGTAGCGGAAATAAAGGGCGCTTTGAACGCCGTAATATCTTGCCATATTCAAAAGGACCGCCCCGGCGCCCAATTCCGAGTGCTCTGCAAACTCGTCGAGGTTGATAAATAAATCTATAACAATACACAGCCCCAACAGCACTATCAGAACGATGATGTAACCTGTAATGAAGTTTCGGGCGATGTACCTGTCTAAAATTTTCATAATCGTCGTTTTTATGTTTTGAGTAATCTGTGATATACCACTATAGCCACAGCAGACAATATTACCAGTCCGCTCCACATTACCATTATTCCGGTTGCCGCCGGGACGGCGGGATTCTTGGTCAGGTCTTTGCCTGCCAGGATGAACACGACAAGCACAGCCGCTGGAATCGCGCTTGTTCCAAAAGCGCTGAGCAGATGCCCGCCTTTGAAGATTATACCAAGTGCGATAGCAATCAATACCAGTGTTGTGCATCCTAAACCCAGAACGAGCCTGGAGTGAATCTCCGCACTTATTTCGTTTGTTGTGCTTTTTATCTCTTTTTTAAGGTTGTCACTAAGTTCAACCAGGCCGGTCGAGGCGGCCGGAAATATCGAGCGGATGTCCAGCAGCCTTGGGAGCAGGTTGTTGGAAGAAAGTTTTTCTTCGATATCATCGGGCACCGCTACATTTTTGATGACATGCTGTTGAGCCAGCCCGTTTAGACCGTCGCTGTGGCGCCAGGAGGGGCTGTACAGTACAATCTCCAGCGGTGAACTGACCTGATTATCCTGAAGTTTTAATATGCCTCTTTCACTTTCCCAGTGACATATCAAATTTTGATAAATCCTGTCATACTCCGACAGTCTGACTGTGTGGGTTAGTTCAACCGTAGGCGGTTTATCGACACCCTTCCTGCTGAGGTCGGGGGATTTCGGGACGCATCTGCCGGCGCTTAATCTTATGATTCTGTCGGCTGCGTCAAGCTGATAGTATCCCGTGCCCTGGCCGGCTATCGTCTCGGCGATTTGCTCTGCCAACAGTTCCGCCCCCAACTGTGCCCTTATTTTAAGAGCGAGCTTGCGGATGGGATTAAAACTGAGCATATCTGCTTTTATTTGTTTTATCTGGTCGATTTTCTGAAATTTTATGCTGTCGGCCAGCAGCGACTCGAACCTCCCGGAAACTGGCAATCGCTGAAAGTATGCCTGGCGACCCTCGTCATCAACCTGATAGGCCTGGCGTGCAACCACCGTCACCTTGTTGTACAGTTTTCCGATATCCGCGAATACTATCTTTGCCGCCTGCGCTGTAATGAGCTTTGTAATGTCGGCCCCTTTGGATTCAATGACAACAACTCCGCCGAGTATATCCTCAGTCGGTTCCGCCTGGTCCGCATAGATTCGAAATTCCCCGTCCGGAAGCGTATAATAACCTTTTCTCTGTATATTTCTAAAGAGTATCTGCTTGACGTTGCCCTGTATCGCCTTTTCGGCGCGGTGGACGAAGGCCGGAACCACGTGGAAGCTCAGGACAAGAGTAACTATAGCGACAATGATGGCCAGACACAGTCCCGGATAAATAAGTGTCAAAAGACTTATGCCGCTTGCGCGACAGGCATCAAGCTCGTTTTCGTATGCAAATCTGCCGTATGTCAGGGCCGCGGCGAAAAGGGCAGCCATAGGCAGCACAAAGGTCAGAATAATCGGTATAAAATAGCCTAAGAGGTGAACCACCTGCTTAGGCCCGACACCGAATTTCTGTATCGGGCCGACCAACATACAGGGTATCACCGTCAGTGAAAGGGCGACAGCGGCGAGAACAAAAACACGTAACAGTTCTCGAAATATATATCTGTGTATCGTAAAAACCATGACTGTAATTCTCACAGAAAGCGCCCGTTTTGCAACACTTAATTCGGACAGGCACTCGTTTTTGCCGGGTTTTATTTTGAAAAATCAGGCTTTTTTGAAACGGTTGCGGTTTTACAGGTCAAATAGCATACAAAATCTTTGAATACAGCTACTTATACAGCACACAAGTCGGCGGATAATGCCTGTCGGATGTCCTTTGCGGAAAAGACAGGCGTTGCAGATGAATCTTTGTGGGGATTTTGACGTGTTTTATATCGGTTGTTTGGCCCAAAGCTGTAATCTTTCTATAGACTGTTTTGACGAACCGTTTTGAAACCACTATAATAAGCGGTGTGTTTTAAGCCTGAAAAGGTAATTCTGAGCAGGATTTGGTTGAATGAAAGGTGTGCTGTGAAATACTTTATTTTTGCTTTTTATCTTTTTCTGTTGGCGAGCGGTTGTGGTGCCTTTGGCATCCAGGTGGACACGCAGGCGGATGAGGTCGAATATTACGCAGTGCTGATGGAAGGCCGTAAGATTGGCCACGCAGTTCATATTCGTAACGTTGATGCGGGTATAGTAAAAACCACAGAGACGCTCAGCATGGTAATCGGTCGTGGTGCTGTCTCTGTGTCGATAAGCACTGCCGAGACGAGTATCGAAACCACTGAAGGAAAACCAATAGGTTTTGAATATACAGAAGACCTCGGCGGTATGGGCGGCAAGAAGATAACAGGCAGGCTCAATGAACAGGGCCGGTGCGAGGTTATTACTTTGGAGATGGGAATCGAGAAACAAAAGGTTATCGACTGGCCCGAAGGGGCGGTTATGGCTGAGGGACTTCGGCTGTTAGAGATTGAAAAGGGCCTCAAAGAAGGCGCCACGTACGCAGCAAGGATATTCAGCCCGGCGATGATTGATGTTGTTGAAGGGTCTGTTCGTGTAGGGCCGACCACAAATATAGATTTATTCGGGAGGATTTTACCCCTTACAAAGGTCGATACCTCGATGAACTTGCAGGGCGTGGTCTTTGCCAGCACGAGTTATGTGGATAGCGAACTTAGGGCACAAAAGACCGTGATGCCGATGATGGGTATGACCCTCGAATTGATAGCCTGCGACAAGGCGTTTGCACTGAGTGAAAACGATATCGTGGACTTTCTCGAAAAGCTGCTGATAACAAGCCCCGTCGAGCTGGAAGATGTTGACTCTGCCGAGTCAATAACGTACTTTCTGGCACCGGCGGGCGGCAAAGAGCTTTCGATACCTTCAACCGACAACCAGACGGTAAAACACACCAAAGACGGTAAAGTTATCGTTACGGTAAAACCGGTTCAGGGGACTGCAGGCGCCGAGCTGCCTTACAAAGGTGATGACCCCCGCGTCCTTGGGGCACTAAAGCCCGCTCAGTATCTGCAAAGCGATAACGAACAGATTGTATCACTTGCCGACAAGGCGGTCGGCAATACAAAGGATGCCGCCGAGGCAGCCCGAAAAATCGAAAACTTTGTAAGCGAATATATAACCGAGAAGAATTTGTCCGTCGGCTACGCCTCCGCCGCGGAGGTCGCCGCCAGCAGGCAGGGCGACTGTACCGAGCACGCCGTGCTTACCGCCGCGATTTGCAGGGCCTCAGGCATCCCTTCTCGTGTCGTTTCGGGTATTGTACATATAGAAGACTTTGCAGACAGAAAGAATGTCTTCGGCGGCCATGCCTGGACAGAGGCTTATATCGGCGGCAAATGGATAGGTCTTGATGCGACAAGGGCGCCGAATGGTTTCGGCCCCGGGCATATCACCATGGCTATGGGTAATGGCGACCCGGCTGATTTCTTTTCAATGGCAAGCACCTTAGGCTACTTCAAAATCGAAGAAATTACTTCCAAACCTGCCCCTCCCGCTGCCGTGAATACGAAATAAGATGCTGACCGTTGTATATGAAGAAACCTTACAGGTGTCATTCTGATCGCAGCGAAGAATCTCAATCTTTCGTATATATGAGATTCTTCACTTCACTTCGTTCCGTTCAGAATGACGTATGATTTGTCATTCTGTGCACCGACCTGTCATTCTGAGTCCTGATTTGTCGGGACGAAGAATCTTGTTTGTTCTGCTTATGTCATTCCAAACTCGATTTCCCGATTTATCGGGATTCTCCTACCAAGGTTCGTGGATTCCAGCTCCCCGCCTCCGCGGGGACAAGCTTCGCTGGAATGACATGTGTGCACACTCCGTTTAGAATGACAATCCTGATGTCTTTTCTAAAGATCAAACTGATTATTAATTCTTTTACGTAGCCTTAGTCTTTCGATGTTGCAGAAAACCTATTGATTCAATAGATATCTCACCGTTTTTTGAAACCCAATAATAGGAAAACGTTGCGGCTGACTGAAACCACCCGCTCTTTTTCGTCAAGGAACGATAACGTGGGAAATCGGGTAAGGCCATGCCAAGTTGGGCCACATCGCTTTGTCCTCGATACACTATGATATCAAATATTGCACTTTTGAACCAATGACCGGCTTGTGTTGAAGCAGGGGTCTTGCTCGTACCTCTCGGATACCCTTTTACAGTTATCCATAATTGGAGCCCACTCCTTTCTGCTATAATATCCTTACCAGGCTGCCGACTGGCAGTGTCGGCAACTGACCGGATGTTATAACCTTGTATTGCCAGATAGCGTACCACCGCTGCCTGGACATTTCCTTCCCAAAACCAGGATTTGGCGCCCACTCTTTTCGGTGGTTGTGGATCCTGTGATAGTGGAGTCTGGAGCGGTGCAATTTGCTTGCTGTCTATCCAAAAGTTACGGATTTTACCTCTCACACGTCGTCTGACGACCAAGCCTTCTTTCTCCAATTGTCGGCAACGACTGTTTGCTTGTTGCCGCTGCTTCAAAACTGCTGTTTCGGCAAGTATATCGTCATCAATTCCTTCCGGGTGCTGCTGCAAGACCGCCAATATTCGCTCACGTATTGTCATAGCGTACCTGACTATTCAAACTGTATATCTTGCAATACCAACTGTACACTATTGCCGCCGTTATATGTGTCGATTTGTGCTTCGTATGCGATGTTGAAGGCCTCAGCCTCAAGTACCTTCTTTTCCAAGTTTCCCATACCAAAGCCGATACACCTGACCGAGGCGGTGTTGTCGGTTATCGAAACTTGCAGATGGTCGCCCTTTACGCCAACTCGTCTCGGCGGTGAAATAAGGCGCACACCCCGGCTCGCAAAGACCGGCGCAGGGTTGCCCTGCCCGAACGGCTCGAGTCTCAATAATTCCTTCACCACGTGAACGTTAAGGTCCCTGATACTGCACACGGCATCGATATTCAGTCTTGACTCAAGATGTTCTTCATTAATATTTTGACGGGCATACTCTTCAAACTCCTGCGCGAAGGCCTCGACTTTGTCTTTGCCGAGCTTCAGTCCCGCTGCCATTTCGTGCCCCCCGAAGCTGACAAGATGATCCGAGCACGCGCTCAGTGCCGCATGGATATTAAATCCCTCGACCGAACGTGCTGAGCCTTGCGCGATTTCCTCGAAGGTGTTTATCAGGATCGCAGGCCGGAAAAATTGATCCACCACCCGCGAGGCCACGATACCTACCACACCCGTATGCCATGAATCATCCGCCAGCACGATGCTTTTTTTGTCCGGGTGATTAAGCCCGGCTGTGGTTATCCTTTCACGGACCTGTTTGAACATCTTTCTTTGGCACTGCCTGCGTTTGTTGTTCTGGTCTTTGAGGTACTCGGCAATTTGATAACATCGCATCTCGCTTTGGCTTGTCAGAAGTTCGACCGCTAATCTGGCGTGTCCCATCCGGCCCGCTGCATTGAGCATAGGTGCAAGGCGAAAAGCAATATCGTAGCTGTCGATACTTCGGGCGTCTAATTGGGCCGAGCGGATCAATGCGCTGATACCCACAAGCTTAGATTGGTTCAGCGCTTTTAGTCCGTAATTGGCAAGAATCCTGTTCTCGCCGCGCAGGTCAACCACATCGGCAATAGTCCCCATCGCCGCCAATGTCGTAGCGTTCAAAAGAAACTCACGAAGGTCCGACCTTGTTTGTCCGTTTGTTTTGTATTCATTGACAAGCGCCCAGGCAAGCTTCAGTGCAACAGTTGCCCCCGCCGAATCCGGGTTGGCATAAGGTTCGAGCCCCGGGTGCACAATCGCTGTAGCCTGCGGCAGGTCGCCGTCCGCCTGATGATGGTCCGTAATGACTAATTCCACGCCCAGCTCTTTTACAAGGGCCGCCTCGCCGGCCGCCGTGATGCCGCAATCGACAGTGATTATGAGTTTGACACCAGCCTGGGCCAACTGCTTTATCGCACCTGCGTTCAGGCCGTAGCCCTCATCGATTCGGTGGGGAATATAGTACTCAACCTGCCCGCCGAGAATCGTCAAGAGATGCCATAGAATCGCCACGCCGGTTATACCGTCAACGTCGTAATCACCGTAAATCGCGAATCTTTCGCTGTCAGCCAGCGCTCGCTTGATCCTCTCTACCGCCGGGGCGATTCCGGGCATTTTGTCCGGCTCTATCAGCTCGGTCAGTTTCGGAGACAGAAAAGCCCTTGCCTGCTCGGCATCGGTTATCTGGCGATTAATAAGGACCTGTGCTGTAATTGGTGATATTTTCAGTAATCGGGCCAGTTGGCCGGACTTTTCCGAAGCCGGGCGGATATGCCATATCTTTTTTTGCATCCCTGCCAAAACAGCCATCTCTTAAACCTTCCTCGCGATTAGGTTACTCCGTTGCATTTGTGTTAATGGTATCTTGTTTTGCACGCTTAGTCAACGCTGAATCGTGAAAAATAAAAGGTTTCAACCTGCGGTAAAACCGCAGGCTAAATATCATTTCTCGTGGTCCTGCACGTATTTGATTTTTTGTCTCAGGGTCGTCTGGTCAAAACAAAACCTTTTATCGTATCCTCTTGTCCACACCTTACCGGTTCTGCCTGTCGTTTTAAGTGCGAGCCGGGCGGCCTTTTTGTAGTAAGCTACGATTTTTCTTACTGGCTTTTCGATATATTCGGCCACCAAATGGACATGGTTCGAACATACAGACATCGCATATATCTTTTGTTCCTGCAGGGACGCTTCTTTTATGATGGCCTGTTTGACTATCTGTTTCTCGGGTTTCGATAGTAAAACCGCCTCCGCCGATTGTAATGATTCATTTACCTTTTTCAATGCCCTGTTGCCGGGATAAGTCTTACCGTTTTTTACATAACCTCGTTCATCACCCTGCAGCCAGGTACCGTAAGTAGTCCACGTAATCATATATCCCAATGTCTTTGCCACCACAACACCTCTATTTAGCCCCGCGTTTTACGCGGGGTTTATTAACTTTAATCGCGTTTTACGCGGGGTTTATTAACTTTAATCGCGTTTTACGCGGGGTTTTCCGTCACACTCTCGCCGATGATTTCTCCTTCGTCTTTTGTTCGGATTTGGTCAAGCTCCATCGTGAACTTATTTAGTTTTGTCTGGGCTTCATCGTATTGGCCCCGGGCGTTGCGGAGGTGCTTGCCTAAAATCTCCCAGTTCTCGGTAAAGGCGCCGAAGCTGCCGGCTAATTTGCCTAAGTTCCGGCGAATCTGCATAGCCTGCTTTTCAATCTGCAGGCCGTGCAGACCCATCACGATTGTCATAAGATACGCATATAACAGATTCGGCGAGACGGGTACGACCTTTTTATCGAGTGCGTATCTCAAAATGTCGGTCCTGTCTCTTTCATATTTGACAACAGTCTCATAATAGACATTCTCGGCGGGGATATACATCAATGCAAAATCGAGTGTGCCCTCGTCAGGATTGATATACTTCGATGCAATTTCATCGATTCTGTTTACTACGTCTTTTTGAAAATCTCTTCGTTTTTTTCCTTTCTCTTCGTCGTTTTCGGCCTTGAGCATCGCCTCGAAGCCCGGCAGCGGAAATTTTGCGTCTATCGGCACTGAATAATCCGGCATCCGGACAAGGGCATCGACCTTTGTGCCGTTCTTGAACTGGTATTGAAGTGTGAAGCTATCGGCAGGTAGTATCTCCCTTAAAAGCTTCTCTAAAGACTGTTCACCTAATTGGCCGCGGAGCTTCGGGGCCCTGAGAATATCCTGAAGACTCCGCACATCGGCACCCAACTGCAGCATCCTTTCGCTGTCGCCCTTGAGCTTGCCAAGCTGGTTCTGCAGCTTCTCCAGAGTCTCTTTACTGGAAAGCAGGTGTTTATCGATGTTTTGCCTGCCGGTTTCGAGGCCTTTTTCCATCGTCTGGCCTAAGCTGGTCTGTGAGGTTCTTATCGCTTCGAGTTGCTGTTGCAAAAGACCGATGGAAGAGCTTTGAGTGGAAACTTCCTTGCGATTGACCGACAGCCCCATAATCACAAAGGTTAATAAAGCAAGCATTAATAATATCAGAACGATTAAAACTGTAATTAAGACCGTCATGTTTTCATCCCTTAAAAAACCTTCCGGGATTAATTATAAGTTGTACCGCAATGTTCGTCAAAGTGCTTTTGTTTTGTGGATTATTCTTGATACTTGCCGACAGCCTTTGTATTGTGATTCTTCGTTATGGAAAACCAAAAAATAGAATCCGTCATATTTGACTGGGGCGGAGTCTTGATAGACGACCCGGCACCAGGTCTGACAAGCTATTGCGCCGCGGCTCTTGGGGTAAGCGAAGAACAATATTTGAAAGCCTACGGCAAATTTGAAGTCGATTTTCGAAAAGGAGCTGTTTCTGAAGATACGTTCTGGACTCAAATATGCAATGAACTGGACGTTTCCAGACCCGTTGCGGTTTCCCTGTGGGGCGAGGCCTTCGCTGCCGTATATCAGCCCAGAGAGGAAATGTTCTCGCTCGTAAAAAAATTACGTTCCAACGGCTACAAGACGGCATTGCTGTCCAACACCGAGATCCCCGCAATGCAATACTTTTATCAGCAGAAGTATGATATGTTCGATGTGCTTATTTTTTCCTGCTGGGAGAAGATGAAAAAACCCGAGCGAAAAATCTACAAACTTGCTCTTGAAAGGCTTGGTTCCCAGGGTGCCCGGTCGGTATTCATAGACGATAAAACAAAATGTACACAAGGCGCTGCCCGACTTGGTATTAATACAATCCTTTTCGAAAGTATCAGCCAGGTCAAAAAAGAGATATCCGTGCTTGGCGTTGTTTACAAGTAACCTTTGCTTTTCCGGGACGTTATCGGCCTGTTGTTGACGATAAAGTCCAGCTTTACATGGCCAAGTCTTTAAGGTCGCCGCCTTTGGCCTTGATTTGGTCGTAGTAAACCTGGAACCGCTCGCTCAGGGCCTGAACAGACTTCATCAGACTGTCGATATCTGCTGTGAGACCTTTTGCTTCCTCGCCCAGCTTTTCGGTAAGCGGTATCGCAGCAAGGCTGTCGGTCAGCTTCTTGACCTCGGCCTGTCTGGCCACCAGGGCGTCCTTGTACTTTTTGGCGATGGCCCTGAGCTGCTCGACATCCATCGTCGCTGCCTCGGTTTTAATCTCGGCGATGGGTTTGGTTTCATCAACTTTACCTGGCCCTGAACCGGACTTCTTGCCGCAGCTCTGCAGGCAGGATGCAAAAATAAGTAACATTGTCAAAAGCATCAACTTTTTCATTTTGAAGTCTCCCAACTTAGCTTACCGGAGAAAATGACAGGCTTTACAGGGAAATTGTATGCTTGTGCGGGTCTTTATGCAAACAAAAAGACGAATCTTTTTTCGAATATCTACAATGCTCAGGTCGTTTTTGTATCCTGTCGGCCTGTAATCAGACTCAATACCAGCCGTTCTATCGCGGCCGATTTGTGCGGAGGAATTTGCTCTTCGCTGCAATAGGCTGACTGCATATTATCGGCTGATTGTTTGACAGTGGCCCGATTGGCCCGGCTGTTTAGCTTTTCAGTCTTTTCGAGTATAGCCGACAGGCTCGCAAGGATGTTCTCGACCGCATCGTCGAATCGCGGATTAAAGGCAAGCCTTAATGCCGACAAACCGTTGTCGTACTGTAATTCCGCAGGCTTTTGCCGACGCACGACCGCGATTACAGAGCTAATCGGACCGTCTTTTGCTCGTATCGGGCCAAAATCCCAGCACAACGATTCGCTCGCACCGTCCGGGTTTGTTATCGTGGTGGACACACTCCGCACGGATTCACCACAAAGCACCTTTCGAAGATTCACATAAACATTGAATCTTTCGCCCCGTTCGACACACGTTTGAAGAAAGCTTTTGCCCGCGACTTCCCGGATGTCTTTGTTCCAGAGGCGGCGGGCACAGGCGTTGAACTCCTGTATATGCCCCTCAGGCGAGATGCAGACGACTGCACAGGGAGCGTTTTCGATAATCGCCCGGAAGTGTTCACAATTCCGCCTCAGAGACTCAATAGCTTTTTTGCGTTGTATCACATACTGAATATGCTCACCCAGTGATTCACAAAATACCTTCGGTTTTATGAAGTAATCGTCCGCACCCCGCTTTATGGCCTCAACCTGTACGTCTTTGTCCGTTGTGGTCGTCAGGACAATGATGGGTACATCCGGACTGGTTGTGCGGATTCTGTCCACCCTCTCAAGACCTTTGCTGCCCGATATACCCAAATCCAGAAGCACATTATCAAATCTCCTCTTGCGCAATTGCTCAAGGGCCTTCGATACGGTCGGAGCTGTCCTGAGGCTGCAACGAAAATTTTGACCGGCCTTTGACAGAATCCGCCTTATCAGGCGACCGGCTGCCGGGTCGTCCTCTACCAGCAATACGTTTGTGTGCTTGATATCCATATTATAAAACCTGATTCAATATACCCTATACCCTATACCCTATACCCTTGCATCTGAACCTGATCCGGTTTTATGACCTTCAGCTTCGGTACGATGCAACTCAAATATGCACGTCCTATAATATTATCGACAGAAATAACTAAAAAAGATTAAGAGAATTACGGCCAGGCCGGTGCAAAACGTGCAATGGCGCTACTATATAGAGTGCATATATTGTATTTTTGTTTGATATGAGCAATTTTGGTATGGGATTGCCGCCTTGGAGCTAAATAATTGTTGATTTGGACTGTTTTTAGCGTATCCTTGTGCCCGACCTGTGGGTTATCTTTGGCTGCCAGGTGGTTTTTAGATAGGTTTCGATGGCAAATTCACACTTAGTAATACTGAAAAAGCCGTTTTTGGATGAGGTTTTGAGAGGCCGAAAAACGATTGAGTCACGTTTTATGCACACCAGACGTCCACCTTTTGCAGCGGTAGCTGTGGGCGACAGACTTTTGTTAAAAGTAACCTCCGGACCCGTCTGCGCGACTGCTCGTGTTCAGAAGGTAATGAGTTTTGATAATCTTACCCCGGAGCGTATCAGGCAGATCAGGCATACCTACAACGACCGCATCATTGCTCCCGCGGAATACTGGACCGACAAAAGGCATTGCAAAAGGGGAGTCTTGATCTGGCTCGACCGGGTAAAGCCCATTGAGCCGGTCCGGATTGACAAAAAAGACTGGCGGGCGTGGGTCGTCCTAACCTCGCAAAACAACTTCGGACTCTGGGACCTATAGACGGTTCAGGTCAGTGGCGGGATGTAACACAACTTATAGTTCGCCCCGCGTTTCGCGCGGGGTAGAGAGCCTATAGTTGTGATATATCGAAACCTGCATGCAGTTTATCATGGTTTGGTTTCAAACGCTTTGCGGGCAACGCTGAACGGTCTGCGTCTGCCGATGTTGTTTAAAAGTCCAATCGCCATCATACTCACAACCAGCGATGAGCCGCCGTAGCTGACAAGTGGCAAAGTCAGCCCGGTAATAGGCATAAGCCCTAACGTCATGCTCACATTGACAAGCACCTGCACACAGAGCATCGCAATAATGCCGACCGATATGAGACGGGCAAAGGCATCGGTATTAAGATATGCGATTTCGACTCCGCACCCGATAATCACAACATAAAGAAAAAGCAGCAAAAGAGAACCCCAAAATCCCCACTGGTGTGCGATGATAGCGAAGATAAAATCGTTGTGGCGCGCAGGCAGGTAGTCATATTTAAGGTATGGTCCTTTGCCGAAGCCGTAACCCGTTAACCGGCCCGAGGCAATGGCAGACTTGGAATTTCGCAACTGCCAACCTCTGCCGTGCAGCCATTGTGTCTCACTGAAGTGTTCTTTGCCGGTCAGAATCTTTGCCAGATGCGGGCTTTCCTTCAATTTGTTCCTGACCGCGGCGCTCTGCAGCAGCACGCAGCTTATACGCTGACGTTGATAAAGGTTCATCTTGTACCACAGCATCGGGCTGACCGCCACAGCCATAAGGACTACAAATAAAAGGTGTTTAACCTTGGCCCCCGCCACAAACAGCATCGAGAAAAGTATCGGCATCATCAAAAGCACCGTACCGAGGTCCGGCTCAAAAAGTATCAGCACCATTGCCAGCAGCGTCAGCACAAACGGTCCTATAAGACCGGAGAATTTGCGGTAGTTCCGCCGGAATCGCAGATACCACGCCAGCGCTAATATATATGCTATCTTGCAGAATTCGGACGGCTGGACCTGAACATATCTTTCGGTTGTGCCGAATCTGAACCATCTGCATGTGCCGTTTATAACCGGAACAAAGGGGCGAAGATTCACCACCTTGCCCACCAGCAGCAATGCCAGCGCTGCAAGCACGCCCCCGTATATCCAGTAGCTCGCAGGCCCCAGCCGGCGGTAGTCGGTCCGGTTCACAAGCACAAATGCCAAAAGACCTATCAATACAAACACAGCCTGCTTCTTCCAGCTCGCCGAAAACGCCCCGGAACCGGATACATTTTCCGGATTGCCTGATGCGTATATCGTTATGATACCTATAGCAATTAAACAGGTCATGGCTGTCAGCATTGTCAGCCTTACAAATACCAGACGCCCTGTGAGGATTTTTATCATAGCGGTTATGATACTAACAAAATGCCCGAATTTGGAAAAATATATTTTGTCTGCGAAAAACTTTTTCGGCAAAATACCCCGCCGGAAAGATAGGCATATCTACTTATTCTGCTCAAGAAATTGGGGGCGGTTTTTTTGTTATAAGACCTGAATTTCGAGATTTTAATTTTTTTTTCAAAATAACATGTTTTTAACTTGCCTTCATACCCTCTTATATGGTATCATACCGTGTATCAGATGCAGACGGTATTTAGAGTGGAGGCTATGTCTGTATCGACTAAAAGGGTGTTAGGATACGCTAAGAAGAAAAAGAGATTAGCAGCGGAGGAATAAGCCCAAAGGCTTCAGCAGATAGCGAGGAAATCTTGCACCGGTTTGCCACATGCGAGCAATTATTTGGCGCTTGGTTGTTAAAAAAGTTTAAGAGGCTCCCCGGGCGAGTTGCCCTGAGGAGGAAAAGATAAAAGAGTGAGGAAAGAAGAAGAAGAGAAAGGAAGGTGTAGTATGAAAAAGCTAATATTAACTTTAGTAGTCCTGGCGCTAACGGCTCCGGTGTCCGTACAGGCAATTACGTTCACCGCGACGGACCCCTGTGACGGCACCTGTGTGGTCGAGTTCGACGCCGGCCTCGACCCGAATGTACCACCGGTTGCGATGGGTCTGACTGTTACGGTTGACGGCTCCGATCCCTGTGATGCAATCACAGCAGTTGACGGTATCGATTCGTTCTTCGATATCTATATGGATTATGCCTACAACGACCCTTGCAGTTATACCTATGGTGCCGGCCATCCTATCGCCGACCCCTGCGCTGCGGGTGTTGCGTCGCTGCCGTCTATGAAGTTCTGCGTCAGCATGGGTGGCCTGGGCGGCTCGGCAAAGCCGCTGGCCTCGGCGCCGATGTCGGGTACCGCATTTGTCCTGCACGCCGATAATGCTGTTGCAGACCCCTGTGGCCCAGCCGTTACCGGAACAATCAGCCTAAATGCCCTTCGTGGCGGAGTAGTCGGAAGCGACACCGAGCCAATGGCCACAAACCTAAGTATCCCGTTTTCAATCACCATTTCGGGAGAATGCTTCCCGTCGAGTCACGCTGATTATGCTATGTGGGTAAAGGCCGGCAAGCCTGATTGCTGGTGTAACGCCTACCAGTGTAAGGGTGACGCCAATGGTGGCTTTGGTGGTAAGGATAAAGACGGCAAGCGTCAGTGGGTAACCGGACCGGACCTGACTATCCTTTCGAATGGTTGGCAAAAGGTTGACACCGA
>Ga0180433_10002073_pt1 | contig 32074 bp, 34 predicted proteins | sample SS_ome_8_FD_132980 | JGI IMG/M metagenome (GOLD analysis project Ga0180433, IMG submission 132980) | Hypersaline lake sediment archaeal communities from the Salton Sea, California, USA - SS_1_D_1 metaG | ecosystem: Environmental > Aquatic > Non-marine Saline and Alkaline > Hypersaline >...
CGATTCTGTTCTCTGTGCCTTTATGCAGCAGGAAAACAGTTTTCAGTATTTAGAAACAGATAAGTTTCAGTCAGTTGATCTGGCTTACGGAGAAGGCAGTTTCAGTATGTCCTTACTGCTGCCGAAATCCGGCTATACAGTAGCTGATATTATTTCCGATCTGAACAAAAATGAATGGGATACTCTGACAGATCAGTTCTCTCCTGTCACTGTGATTATTAAGATGCCGAAATTTACTTTGGAATATAACATTACCCTGAATGAGGTGCTGAAATCTCTGGGCATGGGGATAGCATTTGATGAAATCAACGCTGATTTTTCAGATATAAATCCGGATTATCAGTTATATATCAGTAATGTGCTTCATAAGAGTTTTATACAAGTTGATGAGAAAGGAACAGAAGCTGCAGCAGTAACTTCAGTAGAAATTTCATTTACCAGTGTTCCTATGACTGTCAGTTTCAACCGTCCCTTTTTGTTTATTATCAGGGAAAGGAGTTCAAATACAATACTGTTTATGGGGGTTTTGCAGGAGCCGGAGTGGTGAGATCTTTTAGAACGAGAGAACTTTAGAATATTAGAGGATAGAAATCAATAGATAGGAAAATGGAATATGGAGAATGGAGAATGTAAAATGCAAAATGAAAAGTCAAAAATGAAAAATGAAGAAATGAAAAAGGGAAATTTGAAAGACTGATATTTTCTGAGACCTATTTCCTATTCTTTAATCTTTAATTTTTAAAAAATTTTTAGTAAGGAATTTTTCTATGAGATATTTAATTTGTTTATTTGTATTACAACTCTGTTCTTTGGGCAGAGCACAGGAGATGATTAAGGATATAACTGAGCCGGTGACTACTGATTTTGGTGTCTATAATCCAGTAACCGCAGAATTTATTCCTCAAGCAATACCATATACAGTTAATTCAGATTTCAGCAATGTAGCAAATTATTTAAAATTTGAAGATTAGTTCAGTGAAATGGGGGAGTTTTTATTAGCTAACAACTATTTTTTTGTTACTTACAGCAGGTATAAAAAACTGTATGATATTTATAATGATTGTACTTGGTCGGGAACACCCTTATTTATTACCACTGATTGTGTTCTTCATATCTACCATGTGCTTTATGATAACCTATTGGCTGAGATAGAGGAGAATTATTTTTATGCTTATTTGGATACACTTACCACCATTCTACTGCAAAATACGAATAATAGTTATGATCAGTACTTGTCTAATGATTTGGTCAAGGATGCTCTACGCTCAAATCTTGCTTATCTCTGTATTGCCAAAGAACTGTTAAATGAGTCCAACCCAGAAATTCCTGATTTCACATAAATTCCAATACCCAAATTACAAATATCAAGCAATGATAAATTTTACAGCCACAGATTAACACGGATTGACACAGATTTTAATAATAATCTGTGTTACCCCACCCTCATTCCCGGTCATTGACAGGGAATGCATTGAAGAAGGCATTGCCTTCTGTTCTGTTAGGTAACTAACAGAATAGAAAATCACGAAGATCGAAGTAAAGCTTTGAATATTATTTCCGCCCCAAGTACAACTTGGGTCGGAGGTAGGGATTAATGTTTAACAAATATGCTTTGATCATATAATTAAATGATCTCAGGTTTAACAAATTTATAAGCCGATATTCAGGTTCTTGTGATATAAGTTTATCTTGAGCTTGTCTAAACCAAACAACTTTCTCTCCCTTGAGGGAGAGATAAAAGAGAGGGTGTTTTTAGTAAAAATAAAATTTTTTTTGGATCAAAATATTAATACATTTATTAACTGCTAACATTGATTTCTTCCCCTAAATTTAATATATTCAATCTTGTATTCTAATAATTAATACAATTTTATATTCACAACAGAGGTTACTGTATATGAGTGTCCGTATTATCAATTAAAAAAAGTTAATAAATGAAGAGTTTACGATTACATAAAAACATAGGTCAGCATTTTCTTAAAGATAAACATATAGCTGCAAAAATAGTCGATGCTGCTGATATAGAAGAAGGTGACTGGATACTGGAAATAGGTCCGGGAGATGGTATGCTTACTCAGTATGTGCTCCAAACTGCAGCAGAGAAAGTCACAGCAGTAGAAATTGATAATCGGTTTGCCGATTTGCTCAGGGAAAAATTCAGCCAGGCTGAAAATTTTGATGTCATATGTAAAGATTTTTTGAAATGTGCAGATGACTTTTTTACACATATTAAAAGAAAAATTAAAGTTATGGGAAATCTTCCATATTATATCACCAGTCCTATTCTTTTTAAGCTGCTCGATCATCGGTCTGATATTTTAAGGTCTGTTTTTACTGTACAGCGTGAAGTGGCAGACAGGTTAACAAGCGAACCGCATTCAAAAACATACGGAATCCCCTCTGTCCTGTTTCAGTTATATTCAGAAGTAGAACAAGTATTTACTATTTCCAGAAATTCATTTTTCCCGGTTCCCGAAGTTGATTCATCTGTAATAAGAATAAATTTTTTTGAAAACCCTCTCTACCCATTGGAAAATGAAAAATTTTTTCGTATAATGTTAAAAAAGCTGTTTTCGCAGCGAAGGAAAATGTTAAGGAATACACTTAAGACAGTTATCGGGAAAAAGAAATTATTGAATGAACTTTCTCTGGATCTAACCAAACGCCCTGAAAATTTAACTATTAAACAATTTGTGCAGTTAAGTAATGAGCTTCACAGATTAAGTAAGGATAGCGTAAATGACTGATCAGGATAAAATTGAAAAAGATATTGATATAAATGAATATATCCGTAATCTGGTCGTTAATAATGAGACAACATTATTAAAAACGATCCTGGTGGATTTACATCCTGCAGATATTGCAGAAGCTATAACCCATCTTGAGAACAATGATCAAAGAACAGAGATAATAAAACTTCTGGATAATAAAACTGCTGCGGAAGTACTTATTGAACTCGACCATTCCATTTCCACAGAGCTGATTAATGTAATTGATAAAACCAGGGTTGTTAAAATAATTTCTCTGATGGATTCTGATGATGCCACGGAAATCATTGATGAACTCAGTTCGGATGCCACTCAGGATATTTTGAAGTCTCTCCCTCTGGAAGAATTCCGGGATATTAAAACTCTCCTTATGCATGATGAGGAGACTGCCGGAAGAATCATGGCACTGGAGATTGTGGCTGTTCATCAGAACCGTACAGTGAGAGAAGCACTGGATGTACTGAGAATAAAATCCAAGGATGTCGTTGATATTTACAATATTTATCTTATTGACCGGTATGGATACCTTCAGGGAGTAGTATCGTTAGCTAAACTTGTTCTCTCAGATCCAAAGACACGACTTATGGATATAATGGATAAGGATTTTATTGCCATACCCAAAGATACAGATCAGGAGGAAGTGGCTAATATATTCCGTAAATATGACCTGGTTGCTGCTCCGGTTGTGGATGATGAGAATAAACTGATCGGAAGGATTACAGCTGATGATATTTTAGAAGTTGTGGATGAGGAAACCACAGAAGATATGAACCTGATGGCAGGTATCACGGATGAGATTCCATATGAAGGATCCATCTTTAAACTTTCCTGGCTCAGACTCCCCTGGTTAATGGTCGCTTTTGTGGGACAGATGATATCAGCTGTAATTATGTCACATTATAAGGCCACTCTGGATCAGGTACTGATTGCTGCTTTTTTTATTCCACTTATCATGGCGATGGGAGGGAATATTGGTATTCAGGCTGCAACTATAGTAATCCGCGGACTGGCTACAGGAGAATTATCACAACACAGCATTAAAAGAAGATTAGCCAAAGAATTGAGTGTCACGCTTTTTAATGCACTGGTAATTGCTATTTTACTATCAGCTGTACTACTGTTTATTTTTCACCAACCATATTTTGGTATCTTGCTTTCTCTGTCCCTGATAGCTGTACTTATTAATGCCAGTTTAATTGGAACCTTGATTCCCTTTGTATTAAAAAAATTGAAATTTGATCCTGCTATTGCTACAGCTCCCTTTATCACTACCTCTAATGATATTATAGGTTTGTTTATTTATCTTGCTTTGTTAACAACCTTCATGCACTGGTTGTGAGGGTGTATGGCCATTTTAGACAGTGAAGGTGTTGTTCTTAAAGGGTGGAAATTCAGAGAAACGTCGAAAATTGTTTCCATACTGACAAAGGATTTCGGAAAAGTCAGAATGATTGCCAAAGGAAGCCGCAGTTTAAAAAGTAGATTTAAGGGATGTTTGGAGCCCTTTACTCATATCCATATAATATATTATGAAAAAAGCACCAGAAATCTTCAGTTATTAAGCAAAGCAAATCTTATTGATCCACATTATGGCATCATTGGTAATCCATTAAAAACTGCTCTTGCTTTTGCTATCATAGAGTTAGTGGAAAAAACAGTTGAAGAAGAAAATCCGGCACAGGATCTTTTTGATTTACTGATACAAACACTTTCTGCAATTGACAACCATGAAAAATTTACTGAAGGATGTTTCTGGTATTTTGAGGAACATTTGATTGATATTATGGGATATAAAGCGAACTGGAATTCATGTCTGGACTGTAACAAATCTCTTGGTTTCCATGGCGGACTGTTTCAACCTGATCAGGGAGGATTATTATGTCATGAATGCAGTAAACATCAGGGTGGATTGAGGATATCAGCTGAAACACTGGAAATTCTTTATTTTCTTCAGAAAGAGTCTGTTGTGCAAGCAACAGAACTTTGTCCCACCCCTTATCAGATAGCAGAAGTCAGAAAAATGTATGATCTGTATTTTAAAACTCATATTGAATATATGCAAGGACTGAAATCTTTGGAATTATATTATAATTTATTAAATTTTTATAAAAAACACAGTTAAATATTTTATTATCATATGGAGCATATAAATGTATGATATTCAAAATCAGCCTTCGAAAAGCGGCATTACCATTGATAAAGTAGGAGTTAAAAATCTCAGTTATCCCATAACTGTAAGGGACAGAGCTAAAAAAATTCAATATACTATTGGATCTATTAATATGTATGTGAATCTCCCCCATCAGTTCAGGGGAACGCATATGAGCAGATTTATTGAGATTTTAAATGAATATCACAGGGAAATTCATATAGATACAGTGAGCAAGATTTTACAAAAAATGAAAACAAAACTTAATGCTCAGGAAGCTCATATGGAAATCCGATTTCCCTATTTCATTGAAAAGAAAGCACCGATAAGCGGTGCAGTAAGCATGATGAAATATGACTGTACTTATATTGGTAATTTAAAAGAGAAAAAAGATTTTATTCTGGGAGTTGAGATCCCGGTAAATTCTCTTTGCCCCTGTTCTAAAGAAATTTCGGAAAAGAGTGCCCATAACCAGAGGTCTATAATAACTATTCAGGCCAGATTTCATAAATTTGTCTGGATAGAGGAATTAATAGAGGTCGCTGAACAATCTGCTTCCAGTCCTTTATATGCTTTATTGAAAAGAAAAGATGAAAAGTATATAACTGAATATGCTTATGATCACCCTATGTTTGTTGAGGATATGGTAAGAACAGTAGCAGAGAAATTAAATCAGGATTCACGTATAGAATGGTATAATGTTTCTTCAGAGAATTTTGAATCCATCCATAATCACAGTGCATATGCCTCCCTTGAATATGATAAAAGAAAAGATAAGATAAGTAGATAATTCCAATATTGAATTCATATCATAAACATCTATAACCCAGTTAAATAATTATGTATAAAACGGAAAAATAATGAGGAATGTCCATGGTTGATTATGATAATACCATACCTTCTTTTTCAGTGAATCAGGCTGTCAGGTTTGCAGAACAGATTTTTGGTCTGAATGCTGCAGCTCAAAGTTTACCCGGAGAACGGGACAAAAATTTTTTGTTAAAGGATAATTCCGGAAAACAGTATGTTTTAAAAATCGCCAATGCAGAAGATAATAAATCAGTACTGGATTTTCAGAATAAAGCTATGGAGCATATTCAGAGAAAATCGGAAGAATGTCTGTGCCCTACTGTTTTCCCAACCCAAGAAGGAGACAATATCAGCATTGTCCGTGATAGTAATAAACATCCTTATTTTATCCGTTTATTATCTTTTATTCCCGGAACTCCTTTTGCAGGAATCAATCCTCATTCCCCGGAACTGCTGTATCAGACAGGGGCCTTTATGGCAAAAATAGTTAAAGCCCTGTCAGATTTTTCTCATCCTGAATCAGAAAGAGATGTTATCTGGGACATGCAGCACGGTCTGTATGCAGTAGAACAATACAGGCAATATATCAAGAAACACAGTCAACAGGCACTGGTGGAAAGGTTCTTTTCCCTTTATAAGAAAGAGGCTCAGACGTTTTTATCAGCCTCATCCAAAAGTGTAATACATAATGACGCAAATGATTATAATATTATTGTATCTTTTCCTGATACATCTCCGGAAACATTCGGTAAAAGATTAATAAAGGGGATTGTAGACTTCGGGGATATGGTAAAAACGTATACTCTGTGCGAACTTGCCATTACCTGTACCTATGTCATGATGAATAAAGAAGATCCTCTTGCCGCTGCTTCTCAGATCATTGCCGGCTATCATTCCATACTTCCTCTAACTGACAATGAACTCAGAGTCCTTTTTCCCATGATAGGGATGCGGCTCTGCATGAGTGTTTGCATATCGGCCTTTAATGCTGAACAAAAGCCTGATAATGATTATCTGCAGGTTTCTTCTCAGCCTGCCTGGGATCTGATGAAAAAACTGAATACAGTACATCCTCATTTGGCCTTGTATCATTTCAGAAATGCCTGTGGAATGGCTCCCTGTCCGGATACAGAAAAAGTAACAGTATGGTTACAAAAGAACAGAGAAACCATCAAGTCTGTGGTACAGCCGCCGTTAAATGCGGAAAATTCCTATGTTTTTGATCTCAGCATGGGGAGTACGTTGATTGAAAATCCTCCTAAAGCTTCAGATGCTGAAGCATTTTCTGATTATCTGTTTAACATAATTAAGGATCATCAATGTACATACGGTCTGGGCAGGTACAATGAAGTGAGGCTCTGCTATACCAGCTCCATTTTTACTTCAAAAAACCAGCTGGAAGAGGGTAGAACTCTTCATTTCGGCATTGATATTTTTGCGCATCCCGGTACAGCGGTATACGCTCCCCTGGAAGGTGAAGTACACAGTTTTCAGAATAATGACAATCCGCTCGATTATGGCCCGGCAATTATTCTCAAACATAATCCTGAGGAGAATATTGTTTTTTATACCCTGTATGGACATTTGAGTGTGGATTCATTGCAGGATCTGTATAAGGGAAAGAAGATAAAAGCGGGAGAACACATTGCTTCCATGGGTGAAATTGAGGTGAACGGAGGCTGGCCTCCTCATCTGCATTTTCAGATAATGACTGATATGCTTAATTATGAAGGCGATTATCCGGGAGTGGCAAAATACAGTGAAAAAGATGTATGGCTCAGTCTCTGTCCTGATCCCGGATTAATGGTAGATTTTCCTCAGGGAGCGTCTAACGACCATGGAGACAATGATAAGAATATCATGGAGCTCAGAAAACACTATCTGGGTCCTAATCTCAGTCTTTCCTATAAAAAACCACTGATCATTGTCCGGGGCTATATGCAGTATCTGTATGATAGTAAAGGCAGGATGTATCTGGACTGCAGAAATAATGTTCCGCAGGTGGGGCACAGCAATCCCAGAGTAGTGGAAGCTGCCCGCAAGCAAATGGCTGTGCTGAATACCAATACCCGGTATTTACATAACAATATTGTTGAGTACTGTCAGCGGCTGTGTTCTCTTTTACCGGATCCTCTCAGTGTCTGCTATCTGGTCAATTCCGGCAGTGAAGCCAATGATCTGGCGCTGCGCATGGCCTATGCTCATACCGGAAAAAAAGACAAAGTTGTTCTGGACGGTGCCTATCACGGCAACCTGAGTTCTCTGATTGAGATCAGTCCCTATAAATTCAAGGGACCTGGTGGTCAGGGTGAACCGCAGCATACTCATACTGTAATAATACCGGATCTGTATCAGGGGCCGTTCAGATATAATGATCCTGAAGCAGGAAAGAAGTATGCAGAAGAGGTCAAAAAAGCGATTTCTGAAATCAAAAAGCAGGGCAGAGGCATTGCTGCTTTTATCTGTGAACCGCTTATGGGATGCGGCGGACAGATCGTGCTTCCGGAAGGTTTTCTGAAATCCGCTTATCAGCATGTACGCAGATTCGGAGGGGTATGCATTGCGGATGAGGTACAGATTGGTTTCGGCAGAGTGGGAACTGACTTCTGGGGATTTAATACTCAGGAAGTGGTGCCGGATATTGTTACTTTAGGAAAACCTATAGGCAACGGTCATCCTCTGGCAGCAGTCATTACTACACCTGAGATTGCCCGGTCATTTGACAACGGTATGGAGTATTTCAATACTTTTGGCGGCAATCCGGTATCCTGTGCGGTGGGAATGACAGTGCTGGATGTTATACAGGAAGAGAAGCTGGCAGAGAACGCTTTGCAGGTGGGTAATTTTCTGAAAAAGGGACTTACAGAACTGCAGTCCAGATATCCCCTGATAGGAGATGTAAGGGGAGTGGGGCTTTTTTGGGGAGTTGAGCTGGTGTTAGATCAAAAGACCAGAAAGCAGGCAACCCTGCAGGCTGCTTATATTGTAGAGAGAATGAAGGATAAAGGAGTCCTCATCGGTTCGGACGGTCCTTTTAATAATGTTTTGAAAATCAAACCTCCCATTATTTTCAGTAAGTCAGATGCCGAGGTTTTTCTGGAGGTGTTTGAGGAGGTGCTGCGGGAGGATGCGGTGAGGATGTAGTTCATTAAGGAGTGAGTCTGTCATATTGATTTTTTTTAGGATCTTAAGTCACCCTGACAGGGTCGAACTCCGACCCTGTCAGGGTGGCGGATTTTAGACCTATCAGGTCTGAACCCATATCCCAAACCTTCCAGGGTTTAAAAACCTGGAAGGTTTTATTTATCGGGACTGCCTCTAACCGGTGTACATAAATAATAAAGAAGACATAACAATAACACCGGGTATCTAAGTTTTATAAAAACAACTATTATAACACCCGGGGTATTTCGACAGTCTCGTCAGGTCTGAGCCAATTATATTACTTCAAAGAATAAAATAAATAAAAAAATACTTGACATTAATAAATATTATTTTAAATTAGTAATAGTTCCTATTATTAATAAGGTAAAAATGGAAGAAAAACATACCCTACAACGAACCAGTCAGCAGAGAGATTTAATACTGAGAATTGTCAGATCCAGTAAAGAACATCTGACTGCTGATCAGATATATGAAAAAGCCAGAGATGAAATGCCAAATATCAGTAAAGGAACTGTGTATCGAAACTTGAACTTACTCAAAGATCAGGGTAAAATATTAGAAATTTTATGTAGCAAGGAAGCAGCCCGTTACGATGGAGATTTACGAAATCACTATCATGTACGATGTATTGAATGCGGAAGAATTGAAGATGTCCCCCATATTTTTCCCAGAACCAATCAAAAAGAAATTGAAAAATTAACCGGATACAGGATATATACCCATCGATTAGAATTTTTAGGGATATGTCCAGAATGTTTAAAAAATGGAGATACATATGAAAAAAATGACTGAACAGAATCTTAAGGAAGCATTTGCCGGTGAAAGCCAGGCCCATATGAAATATCTGGCTTTTGCCAAAAAAGCTGAAGCTGAAGGGAAACCCAATATCGCAAAATTATTCCGTGCTACTGCTTTTGCAGAGCAGGTGCATGCCATCAATCATTTACGCGTACTCGGCAGTATTGGGACGACTGAGGAGAATCTGCAATCTGGAGTAGAAGGTGAAGATTTTGAAGTAGAAGAAATGTATCCTGCTTATGACGCGGTAGCAAAGCTTCAGCAGGAAAAAGGTGCCATTCGCACCATTCACTATGCTATCGAGGCAGAAAAAATACATTCGTCTTTCTATGCAAAAGCAAAGCAAAAGGTTAGAGACAATCAGGATATTGATCTGGAAAAAATAAACATCTGCTCGGTGTGCGGTTATACTGCTGAGGAAGCACCTGACACCTGTCCGGTTTGTGGAGCTAAAAAAGAAAAATTTGTTGAATTTTAAGTATTAGATTATGGAAGAAATAAAAAAACAAAAACTACTGAATGCTTTGAGAAATGCCCTTAAAAGAGAAATTGAAGCCTTTAATTTCTATATGAGGGAAAGTCAGAAACAGTCATTATCTGATGTGACCACCCTTTTTCTTCAATTGGCAGAAGAGGAACGTAAGCACAGACAATTTCTGGTTAAGGAAATCAAAAAAATAAAGAATCTGTTAGTAGGTGATTCCTATGAAACCGGTAAGGTATCCTATAATATTCCTGATACACCTGAAATCAAACATATTCAGTCTCTTCCTCAGATAGATGTGTTTGCCCTCACACTGCCCTCTGAACTGTTAAGCGGAGATTACATTGAAAGTTTTATTATTGACCGGGAAAAGTGCTGTTCAGCACTGGGAATTTTTCTTTTTGATGTTATGGGTCATGATATGGAATCCAGCAAGATAAAAGCAGAAATGAAGAGTATTGTCGGGGAATTAGTGGAGAAAAGAAAAAACAGTGATTTCATTGTAGATTTAATGGATACCGGCAAGGTTATGTCACAGCTTAATACAAAAATATCAAAATCCTGCTCTGAAAAGGGACGGTTTATTACTGCACTGAACGGAATATTTGATTTTGAAAACCGTATGTTTACCTATACATCTGCCGGACATGATACACCTATTTTTATAAGAAATGACGGTACGTACAGACACTTAGAAGAAACAGAACTGTTGTTAGGTGCTGTTCCTGATGTTGTGTATACTGGTTTTAACATTCCATTTGATGCAGGTGATACACTCATCATGTTTTCTGACGGGTTAAGTGAAGCATATAACAAAAAAGGAAACATGTTTGAACGTCAGGGTATAATAGAAGCTGTGCAACAGGTCCATTCAGGTTCTGCCAAGGAAATTATGAATAAAATTTTCGATTCTTTGAGAAATCATACTCAGGGAGAACCTTTAAATGATGATTTTACTCTGGCTGTGTTCAAGATTTTAGGATGATTCTAGGAATTGTCCAAAAAATAAAAACCACAGAGGACACAGAGAAATATAAAGTAATTATAAAATTTATATATAATCCTTTGTATCCTTATTTAACATTCTGTGAACACTATAGCTATAAGGTCAGGTGTCCTTGTTCAAGAGTGTTATTAAACATTATCAAACTTTTAGGAGGTTATTATGGAAAAGTGGGAATGTGATGTTTGCGGTTATATTTATGATCCGGAAAAAGGTGATCCGGATAATGGTATTGCAGCAGGGACTTCATTCGAAGACCTGCCGGATGACTGGGTATGTCCGGAATGCGGTGCTTCAAAAGATATGTTTTCAAAATTGAAATAATTTTATTATCTTTTGATTATTGAGTAAATTTTTTCATTATAGTTAAAAAGGAGTACTCATGCCAGCTGTTGAGATTAAACCCCGGGTATATTGGATCGGGGTAAATGACAGAACTACAGATTTATTTGAAGGGCTGTGGCCGATCACAGAAGAAGGAGTTTCTTATAATACTTATATCATTAAAGATGAAAAAAATGCTGTGATTGATTTAGTAAAGTCCATGAAAACTGATAATTTTCTGGATCAGATCGATGAGGTAATTCCGCTGCAGAAGCTTGATTACCTGATAATAAATCATATGGAACCTGATCATACCGGTATGCTGAAAACTCTGAGCAGAATAGCCCCAAATGTAACTATTATAGGATCTCCCAAAAGTAAAGATATGATGCAGGCTTTTTATGGGATCAGTGAAAATGTTAAGATTGTGGAGGACGGTGAAGAGCTGAAAGTAGGAGAAAAAACTCTCACCTTTTATCATGCTCCCTTTGTTCACTGGCCGGAAACCATGGTCACCTATGATAATCAGGATCATATACTTTTTTCCTGTGATGCTTTTGGCAGTTACGGAGCGCTCCGCGGAGCCATATTTGATGATGAATATGGAAATCAAAATTTTTATGAAAAGGAAGCACTGAGATATTATGTAAATATTGTGGCAAATTTCAGTAAACCGGTACTTAATGCCATTAAAAAACTTTCATCTCTGGATATAAAGGTTATTGCTCCCTCCCATGGATTGATCTGGAGAAAGAATCCTTCCAGAATAGTGGAGCTTTATAAGAAATGGGCTGAATATGCAACCGGTGAAACCGAACCCGGAGTAACTTTGCTTTATGGTACCATGTACGGTAATACAGAAGAGATGATGAATGAAGTTGCACATGGAATTTCAGGTACAGGTATGCCGGTAGATGTATTTGATGTATCCCGGATCCATGTCAGCTATATACTTTCTTCTCTCTGGACTCAAAAAGGAGTCATGATTGGGGCCCCAACCTATGAAGGAAAATTATTTCCTTCCATGAAACAGGTGCTGGAAGTTGCAGCTCATAAACATATCCGTAATAAAGTATGTGCTTATTTTGGCAGTTACGGCTGGAGCGGCGGTGCTCTCAGACAAGTCAGTAAAATTGCCGAAGATATGAAATGGGAATTGTTTGATTCACTACCTTTCTGGGGAGGAGTAGATAAAGAGCTTCTGAAAAAGGGGAGAATGTTAGGCAAGAAATTTGCTGAGTATATAAACAAATAGCTGATTGGATTGTGTGTAGTAGATTCTGTATTATTTTATATTTAAGGCAATTGAATCGAAAGGATAAATATATCTTGGTAGCCACGGAGACACAGAGATCTCAGAGATAAGAATAATCTCACTATTACACTTTTAAGTGATCCGGAGCATAAAGTAATAGAAAAATACGGAGCCTGGGCATTGAAGAAAATGTACGGACGTGAGTACTACGGGGTTCAGCGAAGTACTTACATTGTTGATCCCGAGGGTAAGATAGCGCATGCCTGGGAAAAGGTCAAAGTTAAAGGACATGTGGAAGAAGTATTGCAAACACTAAATGAACTTCAAAAGTGAGTGATAAAATAAAATTCATCAAATAAAAAAAGAAGGAGGAAATAATGGATAATGATTTTTCTTCTATTGATGTACAGGAAGCCCTGGCAACTGCCATAAAGTCTGAAATTGAAGCAGAAGATGTATATAAGAAACTTAAGGATATGGTGTCAAATTTTGTCATTAAGGATAAACTGGATTTCTTGATCAGTGAAGAAAAAAAACATCAGCAGGTGGTTCGAAAACTGTATACAAAAATGTTTTCAGAAGAAGAACCATCCTTACCGGAAAAATCATTGGCTCCCCGGTTAACCCTGGCTCTGAAAGAGACAGAAACTGTACCTGATTTACTGGAGGTTGCCATTGATGCTGAAAAAAAATCAGAAGAGTTCTATGATGCTCTTTCTCAGGAAGTGACAGATCGTGGTGCCCAGGAAATTCTGCAGTATCTGGCAAGTATGGAGCACGGACATTATTCCCTGTTAAAAGGAGAATATGAACTTTGTAAACGCGACGAGCAGTATTACGAACGGGATGATTTTCAGTATGATATGGTGCATATCGGACCATAATAGGCGGTTTTGACTGTTAATAACAGTTTAGTCTTTGTATTTAAAAATAAAGATAAAAGAAAAAAGATAAAAGATAAAAATAAATATTGAAATAGTTCGTTTAGTTAGTTGTTTATCTATAAGATGTAAAATACCACGAAGATCACGAAGAACACAAAGAAAAAAATTGATTATAAAAATCTTTGTACACATCGTGTCCTTCGTGGTAAAATTATACTTTTAGTATTCCAGTATTCCATGGGTCCATTTACATTTGTATTTCTGTGTCTTGGTGTGAGAAATTTAAATCCGGTTAATCCTGTTAATCCTGTCTAAATATTGGGAGTGGAGGGAAAATCACAAAGTAGATTCTAAAGGTGCTTTATATGCTCGATATAATTAAAAAAAGAAAAAGTACCCGCATTATTGATCCGGATCGTCCGGTGGAAGAAGAAAAGATAGTTGAACTTTTGGAAGCGGCGCGCTGGGCTCCGTCCTGTTTCAATAATCAGCCCTGGAGGTTTATTTTGTCCAGGAATGAATCACTGGGAAGAGTTAAAGAATGTCTGGCAAAGGGAAACAGCTGGGCAAAAAGAGCACCGCTCATTATAACAGTAACATCCAAGCCGGAACTGGATTGTCAGATCAAGGACAGAGATTACTATACGCTGGGCATTGGACTGGCTGTGGAGAACCTCCTGCTTCAGGGTATAGATATGGGACTTGTAATGCATCCCATAGCCGGATTCAAAGAGAAAAAAGTTAAGCGAGTCCTTAATATTCCTGATCCGTATAGAGTTCATACACTAATCATTGTAGGATATCCAGGTTATCCGGAAGGCCTGGATGAAAAAATCATTCAGAAGGAAAAAGCACCCCGTCAAAGAAAACCGTTACAGGAGATTACTTTCAGTGAATTATGGGGGAATGATCTGGTGTTAAAAGATCAGAATTTTTTTAAATAGCAAATTATTATATGATTTATAGATTGATTTTATCAGTATTAAGTTTTACATTATTTCATATTTATTGACATATTTAAAGTATATTTTTTGATAATCTCAGGGAATTCAGTGGATGAAACATAACCTACCTGTGCAAAAGCAGCCAATGATGCGGACAGTAATAGTGGGACTGTTACCTGCAGTTATTGCTTCTATATATTTTTACGGCTGGGTCAGTATGGGAATACTATTACTATCTGTTCTGACCTGCATTATTACAGAATGGCTTTTTGCACGCAGTATGAAGTGTAAGGTAACAGAAGCCAGCGTAGTCACCGGTATTCTTTTTGCTTTAGTGCTGCCTCCCACTATTCCTATCTATATGGTTATCATCGGGGCAGCATTTGGTATTACATTCGGGAAAATGGCTTTTGGCGGATTCGGCTGCAATGTATTTAATCCTGCTCTTACCGGAAGGTGTTTTATTTATATTACCTTTCCTATACACATGACTGCAAGGTGGGTGCCGGCTGCGAATTTTTCTGATTTTCCGGGCGGATTTGCTGCCTGGCGATTTTTACCTTTGAGCGGAAAATTATCCGCGCTGACTACCGCTACTCCTTCGCATGCCTATAGAGCCGGTGCTGAGAAACTTCCGGATTTACTGCAGCTTGTTCTGGGGAATATTAACGGTTCTTTTGAGAAACTGGGAGAAACCTTATTTATCGGGGGCGGGGTTCTGGGAGAAGGGTCGGCAGTGCTGCTTATTCTGGGAGGATTGTACATTGTGTATAAAAAAGCCGCCAAATGGAGACTGGTGGTGAGTTTTCTTTCTGTCTATACTATTGTTCAGATAATACTTCATTCTTTAGTTCCGGAATTGTCGCCTCCTCTGTTTTACGGACTCTTTTCAGGTGGTGTCTTCTTAGCTGCTTTTTTTATGGTAACTGATCCGGTATCAGCTCCCAAAACATCTGCTGCACAGCTGTTATACGGAAGCCTTATTGCTGTTGTGGGACAGATCATAAAAACCTTTTCCCTTTTTGCCGGTGGAATTATGTTTGCCATTCTTATCGGCAATATGTTTGCTCCTCTGATGGATCATACGGTCAGGTATTTTAAGAGGAATCAAAAATGAAGAAGATGCTGTATACATTGTTATTCATGGTAGTCATAACCGCTGTTTTTACCGGAGCTCTGGGATTTATTAACGCTGTTTCCAGAGAGAAAATTATTCAGAATCAGAAAATCAAAGAAATTAAATCAGTTTTATATGCCGGCGATTTTCTTCCGGAAGGGTTCAATGAGGCGCAGATATCACCCACAGCAACAACGGCAGATCTTCCCTGGAATGAGAAGCGGGTTCAGCAGATCTACCGCAGTTCTCTTGACACTCTTACTCTTCCTCTGAAAACAGAACATCGGAAACTGCTGAAGCAAAGTCTTCTTTCCTATACAGATTCTCTTGATATCTATATCTTGAAGAAAAACAACGGAAACCTCCGGGGATACGGATTTCCCCTGAGGGGTAAAGGGTTATGGGGAACTATTGCAGCTTTTACAGTGGTTTCTCCGGACCTGACCCGCATGATAGGGGTTGATTTTACGGAGCAGTCTGAAACTCCCGGTCTGGGAGCCAGAATCACAGAATCGGAATTCAAGTACTATTTCCGGGGACTGAAACTGACCGGATTTTTTGAAAATACTGATCTGCCTCCCATAAGAATGGTGTATAATAAAAAAAGATCCAATAGAGAAGATCCAACTAATACATTTCAGGCCATAACCGGTGCAACTCAGACCTGTAACGGAGTCAGAACTATGCTTAACAGGGATTTGAAATTTTATCTTACGGTATTGAAAGATCATTTGCGGTCAGTTCAGAATTCATCCTAACAGTAGTATGGAAAAATTTTGTAAAATAGATAATCTGATATATAAACGCAGAGGTCACAGAGAAAAATATATATAATAATATAATGAAATGATCTGTTTTATAGTGAAGATAAGACATAGTCAATTCAGTTTGTTTTAGGTATAAAAATAATTTAATTCTCTGAGTACTCTGTGGTTAATGATACCATGATAATTTTTGGATACTTGGAAAAGGAATAATGGCAGGTAAAGCTCTGGACATAGTCAAAGATGATCTGTGGAAAAACAATCCGGTTACAGTCCAGATTCTAGGAATTTGCTCCACCCTGGCAGTAACCAATATTTTTCTGAACACCCTGATCATGGGACTGGGGCTGATATTTGTCACCTCTTTTTCTGCGCTCACTATTTCGATACTGCGGAACATCATCCCTTCCCGGGTACGGATGATGGTGCAGGTACTGGTGATATCCAATTTTGTGGTACTGGTGGATATTTCCCTGAAAGCCTATGTTCCTGATATCAGCAAAGCACTGGGTCCTTATGTGGGATTGATCATTACCAATTGTATTATCATGGGACGTATGGAAGCTTTTGCTTCTTCCAATAAACCTGCTCTGTCATTTATAGACGGGTTTATGTCCGGAGTCGGGTATACCTGGGTGCTTCTGGTGATAGCATTTTTCCGGGAGCTCTTGGGATTCGGCACTTTCCTGGGAATGCCTGTCATGGATCCGGTCATGAAAAGTATCGGTGTGACCGGAGGTTGGACCCAGTGGGCCATTATGATCATGGCTCCGGGCGGTTTTTTTATGCTGGCTGTATTTATATGGGTTGCCAATACCATTGATTTAAAGATTAGTCATAAAAAAGAATAGAGGGGTGTAAATATGGAAGCAATTTCTCCCTGGGTACTGTTTTTTGCAGCTATTTTTACCGGTAACATTCTTCTGACCTATTTCCTGGGTATGTGTTCCTTTCTTTCGGTTTCCAAACAGATCAAAACCGCTTCCGGTTTGGGACTGGCAGTCATATTCGTCCTGACCATCACCTCTGCTGTTAATCATTTTATTTACTACAATGTTTTGCAACCCTTGGAACTCGAATATTTACGTTTCATTGTATTTATTATAGTCATAGCTGCTACAGTGCAGTTTCTGGAAATGTTTATTGAACGGTTTTCTGAAGTGCTGTATCTCAACCTGGGAATATTTCTTCCTCTTATCACTGTGAACTGTGCTATTTTAGGCGTTTCTCTGTTTATGGTGATCAGGAACTACACGTTTATTCAATCTGTATTTTTCGGAGCCGGAAGCGGCGTGGGATGGTTTATTGCCATCATGGCTATGGCCGGCATCAGGGAAAGACTAAACAATAAAAGGATTCCTCCTCAGCTTCAGGGTCCCGGAATTGCACTTATCATTACCGGAATAATGGCCATGGCATTTGTTGGTTTTTCCGGTATTGTTCAAATACAGTAATAGCGAACAGAAATGATTAATACTATCTTAGTCACAATTTTAGTTGTATCGGCCATTAATGGGTTACTTGCAATTATCCTGATTATTGCCGAATATTATTTCTCTAATTATGGTGAATGCACTATTGATATCAATCAGGGAAAGAAAAAGCTGACAATTCCTGGTGGATCTACTCTCTTACAGACCTTAAACAGTCAGAAGATCTTTCTGCCTTCTGCCTGCGGAGGCAGGGGAACCTGCGGGTATTGTAAATGCAAAGTTGAACAGGGAGCCGGCCCTCTGCTTCCCACAGAAGAACCCATACTCACAAAAGATGAAATTGCAGGTAATATCAGGCTGTCCTGTCAGGTTAAAGTAAAACAGGATCTTCTTATCAGTATTCCGGAAGAACTTTTCAACATCAAGGAATTTACAGCAGAGGTCAGTGAAATATCAGATCTGACCTATGATATTAAGCTTGTGACCCTGAAGTTAATTGAACCCAAAGAGATAGAATTCACCCCAGGACAATATATCCAGCTGCAGAGTAAACCCTATGAAGGAGTAAAAAGTTCTGTCAGTAGAGCCTATTCCATTGCCTCTCCCTGTACTCAGGTCAATAGTATTGATTTAATGGTCCGGCTAGTTCCGGAGGGGATCTGTACCACCTGGGTGCATCAGTATCTGAAGGAAAATGATCGGGTCACCTTTACCGGTCCTATGGGAGATTTCCGTCTGCATGAAGGAGAAGGGGAGATGATCATGGTGGCAGGGGGGTCAGGAATGGCTCCCATGGTATCTCTTTTGGCTGATTTGCACGAAAAAAAGATACAGAGAAAGGTCACTTATTTTTTTGGGGCTAAAACCAGGGATGATCTCTTTTATATGGACAGGATGGAGGAATTTAAAAAGCTGCTTCCTGATTTTACCTTTGTTCCTGTACTCTCGGAACCTAAACCGGACAGTGACTGGAAAGGGAAAACCGGACTGGTCACCGTGCCTTTGGAAGACTATCTGAAAAGCATTGATACTGGTTCTGTGCAGGCATATTTATGCGGCAGTCCGGGGATGATCAATGCCTGTGTAAAATTATTTAAAAACCAGGGTGTAAACGGTGACAGTATCTTTTTTGATCCTTTTGCCTGATAGATAAGATTATGAAACCACAGAGGACACAGAGAAAAAATAAAAATTAATAATTCTGAAAGGATTATTTCTTACTGTCTTAAATTAATTTAAGGTAGTTACTATGAAACGGTTACCCCAAGAAAAAAAACTACATAAAAATTTTCTGCCCGGGGAGATCAGCAGGCATGGTTTTCTGGGTAATGATCCCAGACATATTCATGATATTATCAGGGATGATCTGCAGATTCTGGAACAGGAGGGCATTACACTGGAACAGATCGCTGACCGGCTGCAGTATTTTACGGATAGGGGAAAAGAAGCGCTGGGGAATAAGTTAGCTTTAGATACCTATTCTGTACGGGTGGACTGGGCCCGGGGTATGATTCCCTGTCCCTTTGGCGAGCCCGGTCTGCATCACAAGATAACTGTGTATCTTACCAATACTAAATTGAATGCATGCATCACCTTTTCTCAGCTTAGCATTCATATGATCCGGGAGCATGGATTCTTTGCCGGCAGGGGGAGCGTTTATCGGCTGGATCCGGTGGATTTGGTGGGGTTTTTGGGGTTGGAGTGAGGAGATTTTTATGGTAAGATCCTAAACGTGCCCGGCATTTTGAAAGTGCCGGGCACGTGGTGACTTAAGTTGTTTAGTGTATAAACTAACTATTTTTCCTTCAGTTCCCCTTCAACGTACTGATGAATCACTCCGGATATCAGCGTTTGATAGGGAATACCCTTTTTCCATTGCTTTTTTCTTGATACCTCTATAGACATAATCATATAATCTGATTATTCAATTGTCTTGGCGAGTTTTATATCACTTCTGAGGAGTTCATTCACTACAGTGGAACGATCGACTCCCTTTTTAGAGGCGATTTTATCAATGAAATTTGAAATCTCCTCATCAAGATAAATGGGAATATTTAACTTTATATCTGGTCGATAAAATTTACCTCTTTCACCTTTTGAAAAATCATACTCTTTTTTCATAATTTATTCACCATATGTTTTGATTTCTTGTTTTGTTGCCTTCCGGCTTGAAATAATTCTGATTATAACATCATTATCACTTTCTTCTCGGAAAGTATGGATTACTACCAGTAATCTTCCTTTTTCCGAAATACCCATCGTTATCCATCTGTCTTCATTTTCACTATAATCTGGATCAAATATTGAAAGAGCTCTTGAATCTTTAAATACAGTTGCAGCTTCGTCAAAAGATAAATTAATGAGAAATAACATTCGAACATTTTATCTTAATAATTTAATCTTACAAAATCAAGGGAAAATTTTTGTTGTAATTCAAACATACCCGGCACTTTGAAAGTGCCGGGCACGTGGTTACCAAATGCATCCAGAGTTTAATAGTACTACTTTTCTTTCAGCTCCCCTTCTACATACTGATGAATCAGTCCGGATATAAGCGTTTGATAGGGTATCCCTTTTTCCATTGCTTTTTTCTTAATACCTCTATAATCATGATCATATAATCTGATTGTTATTCTTTTATCTTTTTTAAAAGTATTTTCAGCAGCTTTTTTAATTTTTTCAATTTCTTTTTTAGAAGGTTTTCTGGTTTTAAGTTTCCCTTTTTCATACTCTTCTAAAATTTGTTTTTCTTCTTTATCAATTTTCATCTTTTCCCTCTATTTCCTTTTTATATATTTTTGTTGCTTTTCTGCTTGGTATTATTGTTTTTAAAAATATTTTATCTTTTTGTTCAATGTAGGGTACTAAATATATATAATCATCAATAATGACAAAATATATTTTTTGACCCGAATATTTTTCTTGATCAGGATGATCAGCAATTTTCCAGACATCTCCTTTGGATAAGTGATAAACTATTTTTTCAAATGAAATTTTTCTCGAATTTTTCAACAGTTCATTTTTTTTAGAATTCCATTCGAATTTGATACTTGTCATAACATAATGTACATTTAATTGATGTACAAAGTCAAATGATTTTTGAACTTTCTTTGACCGTTACAATGCAGAGAATTGTAATGAGATAAATAAGGTAATAAGGTAAATTTTTATAAGGATATTTTACTACTAAGATAATGGATCTTAAAATAAGGTTATTCCTGTAAATTGTTTTTACCTTCATTATTGCATCATTCCAGTATTACAATATTCTATATAATTCCGTAAAAATCCGTGTAAATCTGTGGCTATAATTCATTGATTGTTGATTTTGGTTTTCTGTTACAGTTTTATAGCATTTTAACGAGATATAAAAATATAAAATATATGTTGCTTTTTAATATAATATATGGTATATTAATTTGTTAGTTAATTGTACGCTTTTTTTCTGCTTTTTTGTTTTTTAGTGATAATCAATATTATTAAAATTAAAATATATCGTAGGAAATAGTACAAAAGTCTATTCAAAGCGATTTTTTCAATAGGCTGAAAATAAGATGTACGCAACAAATAATTTTTATAAGGATACGTAATATGGGAAAAGGAACTGTAAAATGGTTCAACGGATCAAAAGGCTATGGTTTTATCACTCAGGAAGAAGGTGAAGATTTGTTTGTTCACTTTAATTCCATCGAAGGCGAAGGTTACAAATCGCTGGATGAAGGTGATGAGGTTGAATTTGAGATAGTCGAGGGTCCGAAAGGATTACAAGCAGACAAAGTTTCAAAGATATAAATCTTTTTAAACTTGTTGTATTAGAATCCCGGCTTATTTAAGCCGGGATTTTTTTATTTGTATTATCCCCGGTCTTAAAAGTCTGTGTTTATTGTTTCCAGAAATTCTCATTACAACGCAGAGAGATTATTAGAAATGGATTTATGATCAACGATTAACGTAGATTCCGTCACCCTGACAGGGTCTTTCGTCTATACACTTTCGACCCCTGTCAGGGTGACTTCTAACCAAACACCCGGGGGTTGGCTGTTTTCACACAGTCTCAGAGTGTTGTAACGAGAAACATGCAAATTTTCAGATTCCCGATTATCACTTAAACCTTTGACCTTTTCTGATTACTTTATTCCACTATTGCATTTATCATAGTTTTATGTACATCCCCGTACAATTCCCCAGGCCCCCTTGTCAATCTTCGATGAACTCAGACTAACCGGCAGGTGCTATCATCACCGAACTCATCAAAATATTTAACCACGGATTTACACAGATTAAACACGGATAATAAGTATGCATGATTCTGTGAGAATCCGTATATATCTATAACTGTAATTTTTTGATTGTTGGTTTTGTTTTTCCATTAAAATTTTATAGTACTCTGATGAAATTAAAAATATTAAAAATTTATATTGCTTTTTAAGGTAATATATACTATATTATGCTGTTAATTTATTGTACACTTCTTTTTCGCTTTTTTGTTTTTAGTGATATACAATATTATTAAAAACAACATATATTGTGAAGAATGGTACAAAAACTGTTCGAAACGAATTTTTAATGAAGCTGAAATTGAAAGTGTACACAATGTTTATTTTTTATAAGGATAGGTTTATGGAAAAAGGAACTGTAAAATGGTTCAACGGATCTAAAGGCTATGGTTTCATCTCTAGGGAAGAAGGTGATGATGTATTTGTTCATTTCAAAGCCATTGAAGGTGATGGATACAAATCACTTGATGAAGGTGATGAGGTTCAGTTTGAGATAGTCGAAGGACCAAAAGGATTACAAGCAGACAAAGTTTCAAAAATATAAAATTTTTAGACTTATTGTGATCAAATCCCGGTTTATTTTAATCCGGGATTTTTTATTGAGACCTGAACAAATCATAAATGCGGGAAGGCTTCAGGCGGTCTTCGGTGTTGTGTAGCCTGTTCATAAGCATAGGCACATTTTATAAGATCAGGTTCAGCAAACAGTTTCCCTATGAACTGTAAGCCGGCCGGAAGATGATCACGGGTGAATCCCATAGGCACAGTAATAGCAGGCAAGCCGGTATGAGGGGAGAGGATCTGACTGTTATCTCCGGCGGGACTCTCCATATCACCGATTTTACGGGGCGGATTGCTCCAGGTAGGGAAGATAAAAGCATCAATACTATCCCGTTCCATAGCGGCTAGGACTGCTTTCCTCAGAGCAATATTCCGGGGATCATGGTACAGGTCCTTCCAGGGCTGTTTCTGGAATTTTTTTACCTTGAGAGCATGTTCAATCCTTTCTTTCACATAATCAGCATATAATCCGGAATTATAAATTTCCTGTATAGTATTAAAAGGTGCATTATTTCCCAGTGATTCCAGGTACTTGTTAACATCGTATTGGAAGTTGTCATCCCAAACTCCGCGGTGAAGTTTATCAAAGTCTGGTATTATAAAAGGATCAACAATTTCAGCACCTAGTTCTTTCAGATCTTGTACAGCTTGTTCGGTTAATTGTCTGATCTCAGGATCAGTGGTTTCGGTTTCGATGTACGTTCTGAAGACACCAATACGGGCTCCTTTTAATCCCTCTTTATCCAGGAATTGAGTATAATTTTCCGGAACTTTTCCCCTGCTTATTTTGGTGACAGGATCAGCAGGATCATATCCTGCAATCACTTCTAGAATGCGAACCGCATCCTCAACGGTTCTGCACATAGGCCCTCCGATATCATTCCGCAGATACAGAGGGATAATACCGTCACGGCTGGTAAGGCCCATGGTTGAACGGATGCCCACCAGACAATTATGGGAAGAAGGACCCCGGATGGAATTCCCTGTATCCGTTCCCAGTCCGGCAGCACCGAAGTTTGCAGCTATGGCTGCTGCGGTTCCGCCGCTTGACCCGGCCGGTACCCGATCCAGATCATAGGGATTCCTGGTAGTTCCGGCAATAGAACTTACTGTCATATAGGGACTGAAAGCCCATTCTGCCATATTTGATTTGGCCAGAACAATAGCACCTGCTTCCCGGATTTTTCTAATCTGATAAGCATCATCCGGTGGCAGTGATTCTTTAAGAGCAATGGAACCTCCGGTTGTCTGCAGGTCGTGAGTGTCGTAGTTATCTTTAACAATAATGGGTATACCGTGCAGAGGGCGTAGTATACCGGTCTTTTGAAATTCCTTATCGAGTTCCTCAGCACGTTCCAGAGCCCTGGGATTGGTAATCACAATTGCATTCAGTTGGGTTGATTGATCGAATTTTTTAATTCTTTTTAGGTAATGCTGTACTAATTGACGACTGGTGATTTTTCCCTCTTGCATGGCCTGATGGATACTGGCAATGGTCGTCTCTTCAATCCTGAAATCGGGTTTGGTTGAACAAGCCACAAAAAGTAAGACAAAACATATTACAATTACTACATTTATTTTTATCTTTGATTGCATAATACTACCTCTTTAAGTTATTGTAAAAAAAATCTTAATAATTCGGCTCATTAATTAAGATAGTTAAACATCGATCCATGTTCTTTTTTGGTAACTTTCAAACACCTTGTCTATAACTCTCATATTTTCTATGCTGTCTTCAAGAGGGATCGGTACAGGTGTATTATTTAAAATTGCCTGGGAAAACAAATCTCCCTGTATGGTATAATGATTACATAATTCACATTCAATTTTTTTTCTGTGTGATTCTGTTTGATATATGATTTTACTTGGTTTATCAGGTGAAGGAGTAAAGGGTTTATCTATTTCAATTTTTCCTTGGGTGCCAAATATATCAACTTTTTGATGACCTATAAGCTGTGTTGAACAGGTAAAAGCTGAAGTTCCGTGCTGAAATTCCATCATACCCGTTGTCAGACGATCTATTTTCAATTGAGGATCATATTCAATAATACTGCACACCCTTTTCGGTTCAGCATTGAACAGAAACCGGGACAAAGATATACAATAGCAGCCAATATCCAGCAATCCGCCGCCTCCAATATTCTTTTGATTTCGAATATCATTCCGGTCATCATTATAATATGAAAAAATTGAATGAATATTTCTCAATTCACCAATTTTTCCTTCTTTCACCAGTTTTTTTGCTGCCTGCCATTGGGGATGTAACCGGTACATAAATGCTTCCATCACCTTTAAATGGGGGAATTCCTTCACTTTCTGATGTAAATATTCAGCTTCGTTAACATTTATAGCAACAGGTTTTTCACATAAAACGTGTTTTCCTGCTTTTAGTGCGTTGATAGTCCATTCTACGTGCATATGATTGGGAAGGGGTATATACACAGCTTCAATGTCAGGATCATCAAGTAATTGTCTATATGATCCATATGCTTTAGGAATATTCAATTTTTTTGCGGTATTTTGTGCTGTTTCAATGCTGCGGGATGCTATTGCCGTTATGTGTGAATACTTTCCTTTTTGCATGGCAGGGATAACTTTTTTGGTGCCAATTTTTGCTGTGCTTATAATGCCCCAGTTTATTTTTTTCATGGTATTGTATCCAAGTTTATTTGTTAAAATTATGTTCCGACCCAGGCTGTTGCATATACACCTATTATCAAAATCCAGCCCCACCAGGAGAGAAAGCGCCGTTTCACCTGATGTGTATATTTCTTATATTCTTTTCCAAACCATTCTGTCAATTTTTTTTCTTCAAGCAGGGCATTGACTACCCTAATGATCATGGCTATACCTGCCCAGGCCAGAGTGTATATAGAATGAAGTCCGATACCAATACCCAAGTTGATCAAAATCAATCCTGTGTACATGGGATGCCGGCACACAGAAAAGAGGTCTTCAGTGATCAAATAAAAAGGTTTTTTGGAATGGGATTCCCGGGCATGATGAATCATGTGTCTGGCCTGGTGTAAAAGCACCCGGCCCCGGTAGAACAATATTAATCCCAGGAGAGCACATAATCCCTGAGCACCGCTTATAGAATAAGGTCCGATCTTATAAACTTTTGCCAGCAGGTATGTTTTAAGCAATGTAATAATTGAGAGTATCCAGGATCCTTTGGCTTCTATTCCTGTAAGCTTCCCGGTATTAAAATCCGGTCCCAGAAAAGTACCTGATTCCCAAACATCCAGTGGAGGTAAATATCCCACAATCCATCGACCAATGAAGTAAGTCAAGAGGAAAAAGATAACTGTGACCAGAAAGCGTGAGGAAAAAGTCAGGACACCAAGCAGACCTCCGCCTGGAAAGGAGGGGAAATGTCCTGATGAACTCCAGGTATTGGAAAGAGCTTGTGTTAGCTCTTTTTCTCCTGCATGAGTAAGTCTAAGTAACTTTTTCTGTGGATCTGAGTTAGATTTTGCATGAATATTTTTTTCTACAGCCAGACCGTTATGGAAAATTTCTGCAATTGCTTTTTTCAATTTTTTTTCCTGATTCTGCTGTTTATCCAGGCCCAGGGCTTTTAAAGAAGCAATCTGCTTATAGTCCGTGGCAACTCTGGCTTCTTTGAGCATCTCTTCTCTGGTGGAAATACGTCCTTTCTCTATCTCAAAAAGAAACCAGCGCATCATCTGCCGGTGTCGATACTGGTTTAGCATACTGAATCCGTACTTACTGAAATCGATCTTGTCATCATTGCTTGTGCGTAAAAGATCTATGAGCAGTTCAACAGCACCCTTAAGAATCAGTACTGCAACTATGATTCCTATAATCTGATCCAGAAGTGTAATATGGAAAAGAGCAGCTACCAGGCCGGCAGTTACCCCAGCAGCTACGATAATGTGATTACGGGAGTCAATAGACTGGGCAATGAGAGGTACACAGCTGTGTTTAAGACCGGAGTATTTCTGATAAAGCCAGAGCAGGGCACACAAACCTGCGGAAACCAGTACCGCAATAAAAGCGATCCAATCAACATTTATTGGTTCAGGGTTAATGATCCGCATTACGGCTTTATAATATGCAAATCCTCCGGTAATGGTCATAAACAGCAGTAGAATATAGCTGACCAGTCGTTCGCGGCCGGAACGAACTCCCAGAAATACAAATAGACTGGATATGCCGTCCATGAGAGTATCCAGAGAGTCATTGAGCAGACCCACACTTCCGGAAAGCAGAGCAGCCGGGAGTTTGATGGCAGCCAGCATAAAATGGATGATGAGGGTTACCTTGGATACAGTTTCCGGCCGGGTAATTTTTTCCATCATCCGACCACCTCGTTCCAGGTCTTTCAATATACGCTGCGCTTCGGTACGGCCCTGGTCGGTAATATAGTAGTACCCTTCCTTTTCTATAGCCCAGTTTTTCTGAAGGAGGATGTTTATGCTGCGTTCCAAATTGAGCTGAAGTCTGGTTTTTCCAGATTTCCCTTTTTCTGTTTTTTGTACTGCGCTGCGTCCCATGATCCGGTAGTATTCTTTCAGTTCTTCAGTGGTACGGGGTCCGTCCAGCAAGGCAGCGGCCAACATCCAGGACTGACCGTATTCGTGTTTCCTTTTTTCCTTTCGGAAAGACGAAGTGTTATTTTTTTGTTTTGACATTATATTTCTGGTACAGGTTTAGAAATTAATTATTTTTATTTAATGATTTATCAGGAGAATATCAAGGTTTTTTTTGGCTAAATCTGTATTTTCTATGATAGAGTTGTTTTTTTTTGGGGTCAAGGAAATTAGAGGATTATCAAGGTGAGTATTAAGACCGCAGAGGCGGGAGTCCCTGGGGGATACTCTTTGTGACCTTCGTATGCTACGTGGTGAAATAAAAATGTACACAAACCCGATCAGTTTGGTTATTTGAGATTTTATATATATATCCATCAGCCAAGATTGAGGACAGAGGAGCGATTGCTTGTAATAGTGCCCTAAAGGAGGCTTTATTTATGGGAATTGATATTGCTATATATTTTTTCTCTCTGTGCCCTCTGTGGTTTTTTGAAAAAAATTAAAAAAATACTTGACAATGAGATTTTCTGTATGTATATTCCTATACGTATACTGATAGTTTAAAATGAACATAAACGTACAGGAGAAACCATGGCTATAAATCTATATCTGCTTGAAGAATTTTTAGACAAAGTACATATTGATCACAGTACTTTAATGAGCTGGGGAAAAGCCCAGCTGCTTCAGCCTGTGGCATATACAGATGATAAGATCCCCCTTTATTCCGACAAGTCTGCCGAGGAAGTCAGTCACATCCGCCGACTGCTGGATATGGGATATAAACTGGAGGACATTCAGAAAATAATCAAAAAGATCGGTATTCCCCACTCCATCAAAGGCAAAGAAAAAGAAGGGAAAGTCGGCACCTTTTTAACGGTAGGCAATCTTGCTGAGCAGGTGGGAGTCAGCACCCGTACTATCAAACACTGGGAAGATAAAGGGATTATTGAACCAGATACCAGAAGCGAAGGGGGGTTCAGGCTTTATTCAGAAATTTATGTGTATCTTTGTAATCTAATAAAAGATCTCCAGCTTTTCGGATATACCCTGGAACAAATTAAAACCATTTCTGATCATTTCAGAACATTTGTTGATTTGAGAGATAATTTTGACTCCCATTCCCCGAACCAAACTGCAGTGAAGATCCGGACTCTGCAGGATGAAGTAGGAAAACTTTTTGATAAGATTGCGCTTCTTAAAGAAGGGATTCAGAGATGGGAAGATTTACTGAAAAAGAAACGAAAAGAACTGAATAGTCTTCAGAATCAGAATCAGAAAAGAATCGAAAAATCACAGGAAAAAAAGGATCAGAAAAAAACTTCTAAAAAAGAAGATAAAAAATAAGAGGATATTATGTCAAAAATAATTTTTATTGAACCAAAAGCACCTAATCTGCATATTTTTTCACAGTTTGCCATGCCCCGACTTGGTATTTTTATCCTGGCCACTATGATGAAAAGGCGAAACTGGGAGGTGGACATTTTATTTGAAGAAAAGAAGCCGCTGAACTTAAGTCTGGTAAAGGATGCAGATATAGTAGGTATCACCACCATAACTCCCACTGCACCCAGAGCATATGCTATTGCGGATGAGTTGAGGATAATGAATATTCCGGTGATCATGGGAGGACCGCATGTCACCTTTCAATCAGAAGAAACACTGGAGCATGCAGATTATGTGATCAGAGGGGAAGGTGAAAAACCATTTATGGATTTTATAGATGCCTGGGAAAACGGGACTCCTCTTACAACCGTGCCCAGTTTGTCGTATAGAGAGAGTGGAGACATTGTTCATAATCCCAAGGCAGACTTCATCCCGGAAATGGACACCATTCCCTATCCGGAGAAATCTCTTCTTCTGCCGCATCTGAAAACCATTGCCGGTCAGACTATCGTTCCGGTTCAGACTTCCAGAGGATGCCCTTTTAACTGCACATTTTGTTCTGTAACCGGTATGTTCGGTAAAAAGTACAGATTCAGATCTATTAACAACATCATGGAAGAACTCCGGCAGTATAATAAAAGAAAATACTTTATCTTTTTCTATGATGATAATTTTACTGCCAACAGAAAAAGAGCCAAGGAATTATTCAGAGCCATGATACAGGAGAAATTTAAGTTTCAGTGGTCAACCCAGGTTCGAACTGATATAGCCAAAGATCCGGAACTCGTAGTATTGATGAAAAAGGCAGGCTGCCGAACTTTATTCATTGGTCTTGAATCTGTGAATCCGGAGAGTCTGAAGAGCATGAAAAAAGCCCAGACTCTCAGTGATATTTCTGATTCGATACGGATTCTGAGAAAAAACCATATTCATATTCATGGAATGTTTGTGTATGGCTTTGATCAGGACGATTGGAAAACAGTTAAAAAAACGGTAAAATTTGCTAAAAAAACAGGGATCAACTCATCACAGTTTCTCATATTAACTCCGTTCCCAGGGTGTGAATTTTATGACAAGATTGTTAAGGAAAAAAGGGTTGTATTTAAAGACTGGAATCTTTATGATGCTCATCATGTTGTATTCAGACCAAAGAAATTTACACTGTTCGGTCTGCAGAAGGCGCAGATTTTCAGTCATACCCGTTTTTATTCTCTGGGGCAGCTCTTTAAACGTCTGATTCAGTTTGACTGGGTCGATGTGGGGCTTGCTCATTATGCCCGGAATTTGAACCGGCTCTGGAAAAAAAAGAACCGGACTTTTCTGAAAGCAATTGATTTGCTTACCCCCAGAAAAGAGAGTGTGATTACTCTGGATTACAGGGAGAAAGTGCAGTTATAAAGATTCAGAGTTAAAATTGGAGATTATTAGTCTCAGCTGATTATTGTTAAAGCGTTTTATAAAAAGTCCTGAACTTATTCCAATATGTTGTATCTGTTATAGCAGTATAAAGATTAATTGACATAGAATCATTGGTGATAAATGCTATTTCCCAGAAACATTTTTCCCCTACTTTAAAAAGACTATAGTCAGAATGGGTGATATCAAGAGAAACTATTTCTGGATTGTCAAGAAGATAATTACCTATAGCTGAATGCAAAACAATTGGTGTAATACGCTGACAGGTTACCTTGTCGGAGGAAAAATTTAGTATGTGCTGACAGGAGATGTCGGGTTCATCATTTTGCCATTTTCCCTTTAGATATTTCTTTACTTTGTCCACTGATAAATCAGAAGTCCTGTATGATTCAGTACAGGAAAAAAAGAATTTGTCTGAAAAAAAATGTTGGCTCATGATGTCTCCGAAAATTTTTCAGTAACGGTGATCTATGCAATATACATTTACCCTCTAAGGTTTTGATTGTATTCTGTACTTTGTATACTATTCAATTATTATATGATCACCCTATCAATTGATTTACTTTTTTGATCAGTACATCTCTGGTAATGGGTTTTTTTATGTATCCGACCGCACCAAGTTCCTTACTTTTCAGTTCATATTCAAGATTATGGAAACCGGTAATGAACATCACCGGAACCTGTATGTCTTTTTTATTTATTTGTTCCAAAAGCTGGATGCCATTCAGGTTGGGCATCAGAATATCAGAGACAATAAGATCGAAATTTTGTTCAGCAAGGCGCATAAGTGCATCAATCCCATCAGAGGCGACAATGATCTCATGTCCTTCCTGAGAGAGAAAACTGTGAATTATTTTTTGTACATTGGGATCATCCTCGACCACCAGAATAGTAGCCTTGTTCTCAGTAACAGGTTTGAATTTTTTTCTAATTTTCTCAGGCAGCAGTTCATACATGATTTCATTGAGCGGCACCACTGCAAACCCGGAGGCGTAATCGGACATCCCGTAGGCGATAATCAGTTCATCATTATGAATCATTGACCCGCAGGAGTAGACCACATTGGGCACATAACCCACCCGCTCTTCAGTGTTGGGAACCAGCAGCGGTTCATCCAGCCGTCCGACAAATTTGGTGGGATCCTTGCGGTCCAGCAGTACGGCTCCCAGACTGTAGGTACGCATGGGACCCACACAGTGGGTGATCATCAGCCAGCCGTAGTCGGTTTCAATGGGAGAGCCGGCATTGCCGATTTTGACCAGTTCCCAGGGATGCAGCGGTTCCTGGATAATCTGGGCATCCTGCCAGAGATGAATATCATCAGAGAACATAATGTAGTTGTTCACTCCGTCAATTCGGGAGAGCATGGCGTATTTGCCGTCAATCTTCCGGGGAAACAGGGCCATGCCTTTATTTTGGGCATATTCACCGTGCAGCGGTTCAACCTGAAAATGGTAAAAGTCCTTGGTGACAATGAGCTTGGGAAGAATGGTATATCCGTTGTAGGCAGTATAGGTGGCATAGTAGGTGACAGAGTCATCATCATCTACAAAGCGCACAAACCGGGCATCTTCAATACCATTGCTCTCTGTATAGGAGACCGGATAGAGAATACGCTCAGATAAGGCAGTATCCAGGGAAAAACTGACCTCATAGTGGGAGGTGGCCAGCCAGTTTATGGATTCAATGACTTTTTGTCTGGAATAGGACAGATCCTCTTTTTTTGTATTGGCAATGGCAGCCTGAAGCTCACCATAGGTAAACTCCTCACTTAGCTGATCCATCACCATGTCAATGACGTCTTTCTTGATGTTCATCTCAGCAAGTTTGCGGAGAAAACTCTGTTTCGTGTAGGTGTAGCGGGTGATGATCTCCGGCAGATCCACCAGATCACCGGGAGGTTCAAAGGTGAGGTTGTTATTTTCATCAATGATCCCGCTGCGGAATACAATGGAGGAGATCTGATCTTCACCAGTAGCG
>Ga0180433_10002075_pt1 | contig 32072 bp, 24 predicted proteins | sample SS_ome_8_FD_132980 | JGI IMG/M metagenome (GOLD analysis project Ga0180433, IMG submission 132980) | Hypersaline lake sediment archaeal communities from the Salton Sea, California, USA - SS_1_D_1 metaG | ecosystem: Environmental > Aquatic > Non-marine Saline and Alkaline > Hypersaline >...
AAATTCGGAAGCATTGATATTGGGAATATTAGAAATTCTTAGTGGAAATAAGCTAGAAAAAGTCGGTCATTACAGTGTCATGAAAAATTGGGATCAAACCCTCCATTATGAAATAAATAAAGCTGGATACATTACGGGGCTTTTTATTTCTCAAGAAAAAGTAGAAATTGGTACCTTTCCAGAGCAAATCTGTACATTAAATTACCTCGAAGAGTTAAGATTGACACAAACTTCGTTAGAAACCATCCCTAAATCAATTGGAAATCTAACATCTCTAAAAAAATTAGATTTATCTTCCAACAACCTCAAATCTATGCCCAAATCTATAGATAACTTGGAAAATTTAGAATATTTAAGCTTAGTCGATAATGAATTATCAGATGAAAGCCTAAACTCGTTAACTTGGTACAAAAATGGTCAAAAATTTATTGATAGAGCTGAATATGAAAAAGCTATTGAGGAATGTCTTGAAACTCTAAAAATATATTCAAAACACGAGACTGCTTGGTATCATCTCGGATTAGCTTACGAAAAAAATGGAGATTTTGATAAGGCAGAAAACACCTTTAATCGCGTTATAGAAATTAACTCTATTAATGCTGCTGCATGGAGCAAAATTGCTGATATTTTCATTGTAAAAAGTAATTACGAAAAGGCTATAGACGCGATTAGACATGTTTTAAGCATTGAACCAGATGTTGCACTTTTTTGGGGGAATTTAGGTTTCGTTTACAAAAAAACCGGCAAACTTAACGAAGCTATTAACGCATATAAGCGTTCTTTAGAGATTGATCCTAAAAATTCAAAAGCATGGCTCGCTCTTGCTTCAATTTTTCGTGATAAAGGGGAATACAATAAGGAAAAAGATGCATACGAACGCTCTTTTAGTTTATAATGAAAGATACAAGAAATAATAATAAATTCATGCGATTTCTTTATTAATTCTTCTTATAATATTGTTTATCTCAAAAAAAATAACACCCAAATTTAAAGAAGTTGGTATCATGACCAAAAGAAAATGGTTATCTTTTACAGATTCAAGAACTATTTTAAAACCCTCAATAATATCCAATTGCTCTCCTGCTTGAATTGAAATTTGTTTTAATTTATATCCCTCTTTGAGCTTAAATATACCATGTTCTGCTAAAGCAACGATATTTGAACATACAACTCCTAATAATTTTTCAATATGTTTATCATCAAGAGTTTTTGCAGACTCCATCGCAATAACAGTACCATCTTGAGTATATAATATCGAACATGAAATTTTAGTTCTTTCTCTAAAACTTCTGAGAACTTCTTTAATTTTTTCAATATTTATTTTTTCTGTAATGCTCATTTTTGCCTTTTATTTATGCTCAATTATTTAAACCTATAAATTTAACATAATTTTTAACTCTACAATGAAAATCTTAATTTAAAAATTTTTCTTATTAATCAACTGGAGGTATTGAATTGCATTCATAAAACCCAAATTTGAGTTATTGAATTTTTTCTAATAATCTTAATAAGAAGGTCCAAATTTTAGTAACACTTTTAACTTGCAACCGCTCGTCAGGTGTGTGTCCCCCTATAACATTTGGTCCAAGAGAGATCATTTCCGTGTTTGGAAGGAGTCTTTTTAGTACACCACATTCAAGACCTGCATGTATTGCTTTCACTTTAGCCTTATGATTGAATAATTCGTCATAAATTTCTTTTGAAATTTTTAATAGAGTAGATTTAAAATTTGGATCCCATCCTGGGTATCCAGCGCTTCGTGTTACTATAATATCTAAATCTGCCAAATTAAAGAGAGCTTCAATTCTCTCTTGAATGAGTATTTGTGAGAATTTATTCACACTTCTTTGACTGGATCCAATTTTAATGAGATTTTCTTCCATTTTTATCGCGGCTAAGTTAGTTGAGGTATGAACTAAGCCTTGAATTTCTTCATGCATTGAAATTGGACCATTTGGGAAAATGTAAAGAATATCAAGTAGTTTATTTTTAAGATCTTTAGCGAAAATTCTGTTATCATTTATCTCATTGATAATATCTAGATTAATTTGTAAGTTAGGCTCTTTTTCTCCCAGCTCCCTCTTTATTTCAGAGATTATTTCACTTATAAAGGCTCTAATAAGAGGTTCTTTTTCTTTTTCTATTACAATAATAGACTGAACTTCTCTTGGGATGGCGTTGAGTTTATTTCCGCCACGAAGGGATTGTAGTGAAATAGAATGCTTCTTATTCGATTTCCACAGAATTTTACTGAGAATTTTTATTGAATTGCCTTTACCTTTATGTATATCAGTACCAGAATGCCCCCCATTTAATCCACCTACAGAAATTTTAATGACGATTGGATCGTTAAAATTATCGCTTATTTTTTCATAATTTAGCTTGATATCAGCCCACGTGTTAATTCCTCCTGCACAACCTATAGTAAATTCTTCATCATTTTCCGAATCTAAATTGATTAAATAGTCTCCTTCAATCATGTCTTTATCAATGCCTAATGCCCCGTATAGTCCTGTTTCTTCTTCAACCGTGAAAAGAAGATCTATTGCTAAAGAATCAAGGTTTATTTGTTTTTCGTGAATTTTTTTCATCAAAGTTAAACTAAAGGCGATTCCCACTCCATTATCTGCTCCTAATGTAGTGCCTTCTGCCATGAGCCACTTGTCACCATCCTTTTCAATTATCTTTAATTTTAAAGGATCTTTTGAAAAATCGTGAACGGTTGCATCGTTTTTTTCACATACAATATCTAAATGAGATTGGAGAACGACTTTTTTGTTATGACCCTTAATTATTTTTGGCGAAATTCCAACTACAAGGTTTCCAATCTTATCGATTTTTATATTGAAATGAAATTTCTCTGCTTCTTCCTTTATATAGTTCCTAATCCCTGCTTCATTTCCAGAACATCGGGGTATTTGAGATAATATTTCGAAATACTCCCAAAATTCGGATGGATCACCTAAATCTTTTATCGTTTGCGTCAATATTTTCATTCCCTAAATAATGAAAAACAATTAAAATATTAATTATAAATTAAATTGATTATCTTGATATATCAAGATTTCGATCGTGTAAGAATAATTCAATTAAAAGAATTATATAGATTTAAATATGCGATAAGTCATGTAAGTTATATTAACGGGAGTTTAACGATATAAGTATATAAATATAATTTGTGCGTCTCATGCAGTGCTAAATTATTAATTACACTAAAGTTAATATATGATATTTTGATTGAGTTACATGACTTACGGGGATTTATTTAATATCATTAGAAATAGATTTTATATGATTCTAAAAAAGAGAAGAACTATTGGTATTTTTGTCTTATTTGGAGTGAGTATTTTACTCTCATTAATTTCATTTCAGATAAGTAACGGTTCCATTCTCAATTTTGAAGATGATCCAAATAACTTATTAAGTTCACCAACGATAATTACATATGAGATTGAGAATTTCTCTATATTAATTGATAATACTAACCCGAACACTAAAGCTGGTTACAATACATGGGAATCGTGGGAAAAAAATTATAGTTGGTGTTATAAATCGTGTGATGGAACATATCACATTAAAAATGTTGAAGTAAGCAATGGTCATAACATCATAATTATGGATTCTAATGTAGACTTTGTTATAGAGAATTCAAATGTTTACATGTCAGATAGTCATGGAATAGAGTTAACAAATGTCGAGAATGGAAAATTACTCAACAATAACTTCTCATATAATGCTAAAAGTGGAATATTCTTAAAAAAAGACTCCAATAACAATGAAATATTAAATAATACTATAACTCTTAATTCTCAGAATGGAATTCATATTGAAGGAATATATGAAGTGAAAGACTATTGGGTATCTTTCCATCCTTTTCATATTGTTGAGGAAACTTATTACTCGTGCAATTATAACATCATTAGAGGTAATATTATAAATTTTAATACTGATAATGGAGTTCGTATAAAGGGTTATGATAGTCTAAATACATGTAAAGCCAATACTATTGATAAAAACACGGTAACTTACAATAGAAATAATGGAATTTACACATCACATTGTAAACTACACAATATTAATGCTAACACTTTAGAAAACAATGGATATAATGGGATTTATCTTTTATATAGTAACCAACACAGTATTGATGACAACACGATAGGGAATAATAGAAATAATGGTATATATATTTCAAGTAGTAATGAACATGCAATCGAGGATAACATGTGTAATGATAATGGAAATCATGGGCTTTTCTTATCTATTAGTGATAACAATGATATTTTGAGAAATACGGTTAATAACAACAATGAATCTGGAATTTATTTGAAAAAATGCATTACGAGTTATAACTGGAATAATAAAATATCACTTAATACATTCTCTAATAATAAATTCGGGATATATTTAAGTTCAAGTGAACACAATTACATCGGGACTGGAAATATAGTAAATAAGAATACTCAATATGGAATTTACTTATCAGATGAAAGTAAAAATAATAAAGTTACGGGAAACAGTGTTAATAAAAATACTCTATATGACATTTGTTATGAAAACGATGACTGTGTTGATAATATTTTTGAAAATAATGGAGTCGAGACAGTAAATCTCGGAAATATTAATAGTGGTGCTGGGAATGGAGGATTTAATATAGAAGTCCTCTTACCAATCGTATTTATTGGAGTATTCGCTGGTATCCTGGTGAGCATCGGTCACGTTAGCAGAACAACGCGAAAGAAATCAAGAGAAGAAAAGATGGTAGAAAAGAATATATATAATCGACCAAGATCAAAAAATCAAGAAGGGATTACTGGTAATGTTCATCAGGTTGCCCCATACGAGTTCTATTGTTCAAAATGCGATAATAAATCTATTGGATATCAAGTATTTTGTCCTACTTGTGGAGAAAGAATGAAACAACCCGACCTAGTTTCAAGTTCTGAAACTTTAAAAAAGAATTCATGTGTAATTTGTCACTCATCTATATGTACCACGTGTAATCATGATATGACCGGTGAAGATGAATGCTATGAAGAATGCCCATATTGCGGGCGTTCATACCACAAACATTGTTGGGATAAAGCAATTCAGATTTTTGGCAAGTGTGGGTTTTGTCTTGAAACACCTCCGCCTGAACTAATACCAAAATCTACTGAAATAAATATAAAATCGGATAGTAATAAAATTTAATGAATATCTCTAGTTTTTATTTAATTTTTTTTGTTCGTGATAGGATGAAGAAAAGACTCTGATAATATATAGTTTAATTAAAGTAATTATTGATGTTATATTTATAGGAATTATATCAGAACATTATTTGAAATTTAAAATCATGGGAAAGCTAATTAAAAGAAAAGAAATTCTAATTTTATTCATTAGTTGTAGTTATTTCATGTTTATTTCATCAAATCTCATTCAGTTTAATAATACTGAGATTGATATAAATCAAAAATTTGAAAAAAGCGAAGATCAAATTCCTAACCAATCAGTATGGTATGTAACAAATGAAAGTATCAAAATTGATAATGAAAATACTGTTGGTGCATATCATTCTTGGACATGGTGGGTTTTATCTAGAGATTGGTGTACTTATTCTAATGGCGTTTATTATATTATGAATATAGTTATGAATAATGGAAAATATATAGATATTAAAAATTCAGATGTTAACTTTGTTATTGAAAATTGTACTATCATTAACTCGGATTCGGATTGAATTATTTTAAGCAATGTTAAAAATGGGATATTAAAGGGAAACTATATATCAAATAATGCACAGAATGGAATACTTGTAAAATATGGGGGATATCTTGATATACCTAACTGGATTGAGGATTCAAGCGATAATATCGAGATTTATAATAATAATATAAACTATAACTCTATCAATGGTATTTATATTGAAGGAAAAGATGAGTCTCTTACATGTGACAACAACAACTTGACTGGTAATACAATAAATAATAATGGTAATCATGGTATCTGTATTAAATATGGTAATACTAACATCATTGATGCTAATGAATGTAAGAATAATATAAATGATGGAATTTCATTACGGTATAGTGATGGTAATTCAATTACAAACAACGATTTTCTTTACAACAATGAAGGAATATTATTTGAATATAGCGATTCAAATACTGTTTTTGGTAATACCTGTAATAATAACTCAAGAGTTGGATTGTATTTACGAGATAGTGATGGTAATACATTAACTAATAATGAAGCTTGTAATAATATAAACGATGCGGGAATCTATTTAGGGAGTTGTAGGGCTTCATCATTAAACAATAATATTGTTTCAGATAATACAGTTATGAATAATAAAAATGGGATATATATTAGTTCTTCCTCTTATAATTATATCGGTACGGGAAATGTTGTAAATGAAAACACACAATACGGGATATACTTATCATCTAATAGTGATTACAATGTAATAACAGGCAATACGATAATTAATAATTCTGAATATGGACTTTGTTATGATAATGATTGCGAGGATAACACATACGAGAACAATGGAGTTGATGCAGTCAAACTTGGTAGCCAAAGCTCTGGTCCTGGAGGATTTAATCCAGATTATATCTTTCCACTGTTATTTATTATATTTTTTTTTTCCATAATTGGCGTTATTGGTTATGTAAGTATTAAACGCCGTAAAAAATTAAAGGAAGAGGGTATAAGAGAGCAAATCTCGGAAGCTCAACCAAGAGTTGTCTTTGTTCGACCTGGACTTATTATTAGAGAACAATCTGAATCAACACCATCCAATAAAAATGATCTAAAATCAATAACTCCAAAAGAAATTGAACCATATGAGTTCTATTGCTCGAAATGCGAACAAAAATCCCTTGGATATCAAGTTTTTTGTCCAAATTGCGGAGAAAGAATGAGGCAACCAAAACTTGCCAAAATGCACGATCCTAAGGAGAAAGTTCAGTGTGTAATTTGTTTCAAAACGACTTGTTCTACTTGTGATCACGAAATAACAGGTGAAGATGCTTGTTTTGAAGAATGCCCATATTGCGAACGCTCATATCATAAACACTGTTGGGATAAAACTATTGAGGTTTTTGGAAAGTGTGGTTTTTGTCTAGAAACTCCTCCGCCTGAATTGAAACCTCACTCCTTTAAATCCAAAAGTGAATACAAATACTATGATAATTGAGAAATAGAAGATAATATTATAAACAGAATTACTATTTTAATACTTAATGAGTTATCTAAATTTGAGGAATTATTTGTTATCAATAATTCTCGCCCTTTTCTTTTTAATAACGCTCATAATTATTATTTTTCTTAGTTATAAGAAACTAAAGAGGTTAGACCAAGTAGGATTAACTCCGGGAGATATTTATCGTCAACCTAGAATAATTTTTCTTGGCTCAGACTCGCAGGAACAATATATCATGGAAACTCGTGAAGAAAAAAAGAAGCCTATCATGCCAAAAGAAGTAGAACCTTACGTGTTTTATTGTTCTGAGTGTGATATTACATCGTTAGGATACGATGTTTTTTGTCCAGTATGTGCGAAAAGAATGAAACGCCCTGAACTTGCAACACCAAAGGATCCAGAGCAAATATCGTGCATTATTTGTCATTCGAAAATTTGCCCCGAATGCAAAAAAAATATTACTGGTGATGATCCCTGTTATGAAGAATGTCCATATTGCGAGCGTTCATATCATAAACATTGCTGGGAAAAAACAATGCAGATTTTTGGAAAATGTGGACAATGCCTGGAAAGACCTCCTTCTCAATTAGTCGATGGTAAAATTAAACCTGAGGAGACTACTATTGAAAAGGCTCCTCAAATAGAATATGAACCTCTCTTTCAACATGAATTTTCTTCTACCCGTCAAGAAGAATATGTACATCATGAAGAAAGTGTACCCATGTTCCAAGAAGATCATTATTCATCTCATCAATGGGAATATGAAAGATATACGAAAAAAGACTCTACCGTTCTAAAACTGAACCTTTCTGAAAAATTATTAAAATTTAAAATCTATCTCAAAAAGAAATATTCAAATCTTAAAGAAAGAGTAAAGATTTTGCTTGAAAATAGAAAGAAATCAAGAAAAAATAATTCACAAAAAATTCAAGATGTTGATAAAAACGAACAAAACATTAAGAGTAAAGATAAAACACTACATCAAATCAAACAAAACATCTCTTTAATAACGGATACTAGTGAAAGAGAAGAAATTATTGATATTGATATTCTTAATAGTGAGATTTACCTTGAAAGGATACCAAAACTAGATATAGAAGAGTTTAATCGTGAAAGTTATCTTAAATCATTACCAAAAATTAATATCGAGGAACTTAAAAAGGAAATTGCCCTCGAAAAACAATACGAAAAAGAAACTGGGAAACACGCCATTTGGAGAGGTAAAATAACCAAGAGTTATTTAAAATGGAAGGAAGATCTTATTAATAAAAAAGATTAAAATTTGTAAAATCTAATTGAATATTAAATTCTAAATATGGTTTTAAAAATGCAAGAGAAGATATTACCACCCTATTTTGATTATCGAGAAGCAGTAGATACAGACGCAGATATAACCTTTAATGTCGATGATGAGGTTGTAATTGATAGTAATGTAAGTATCCAAATTATATATAAAGCAAAAGAGGAAATCCCAAAAAGGACTCAATTTCGATTCATCATTCCGTACGCTTGGGAGCCTATTAATTTAGAAACTGGGATTTGTTCAATTAAATCTTCTGTAAAAGGTAAGGTTAAGGGAGTAAATTCCCAAATAATGATCCAGTATAATCTTAACGAACCATTAGGAACTGGTGGAACAGTCGAGTTTAATTACAACGAGTCTAAAGAAAAGAATGTAGGCGGAGATATAGCTTATATCGATCCTGTTCAATGTGCTCTCGATATTAAACTGCCAGGAGATAAACAATTCAAGCGAATTGGTATAAAAGACATTAAAATGGTAGCTGATAATGCATCATTTTTTCTCGTAAAAATTCCAACGATTTATTTTGGGAAACCTGTAGATATAAATATCGTAGCTTTAGATAAATTCGGAAATCGAGATTATAATTTTCACGGAACTGTAGATATTATTGGTGATAAGTGCTTGAAAGTTCCTCCTACAGCAATATTGAAAGATGGAATGGTGTTAATAGAAAAATCGTTATCTTTCATTAGCGATGAAATAATTAGTACTATCCCTGAAAAATTGTTAAAGGATGACTCTGGATTTGGAGATTATCCCATATTCCCAGAACTCAAAAAAAATATGGGAAAATTAAAAGTAAAATGCGGAGAAATTGAAGGCATTTCTAATCCAATTATAATAGATAGCGATATTTCAAGCCAAGTATATTGGGGAGATACACACATTCATACGAGGGAATATTCTGACGGAATGGGTACAGGCAATGATGGATTTAATTACGCAAAAAATTATTCGCTTCTAGATTTTGCTGCGCTTGGAGATCATTTAAACCAACGCTTCAATCTCTGGATGGAAGGTAGAAAAATGATTCAATATGCATATGATAATGATGAATGGAAAAAATTAGTGAATCTTTGCAAATCTTACACGGATAATTCTTTTACTGCTATTCCGGCTTATGAATGGTCTGGAAGAGTGATTTATGCAAAATCAATGCTACATCAAGATTGCCCTTACGATGCAATTAGCGATAAGGTAATTTTATTCCCATTAGACACGGCAGAAAAAGCGCCGTTAGTTGATTATTCTTCTGTAGAAGGATGTTTTCAAGACCAGCTTTATGCAGCACTTAAAGACATGGATTGTGCCATTATTTCTCATACGCCAATCAGCGTTTCAATGGGTACTTCTTGGTCTGAGGTTAATAATGATATCGAGCAAGTTGTAGAAATTTATTCTCAGCACGGATCAAGTGAAGAATTTGGAGGAGGATATCGTACACTGCGAAGTAATAGAGTGGAAGGAAGTGTTCGATGGGCCCTTGATAATGGATTTAGACTTGGATTTATTGGAGGCGGAGATGATCATTATGCGCACCCTGGCTGCCCCATTAATCAACATAAAATGAAAAATCTTGCTCCTGTTTTAAGATTTCGTCCTGGAATTGCCGCAATCTTTTCAGAAGAATTAAACTCAAGAAGTATCATCAATAATTTAAATAAGAGAAATTGTTATGCTACTACTGGAGAGCGAATGTGGATCAAGATTAAGGTAAACTCTACCTTAATGGGTCAAGAAACAATAGTTGAAGAGTCCCCAGTCATAATTATTACTGTTTGTGGGGTCTCAAGAGTTGACAGCGTTGAATTAATCAAGAATGGAAGCGTCATTGTCGTTAAGACTCCTGCTTTCGATCGTATCAAGTTTGCGTATAAAGACGAAGACTTGAAAAGCGGAGAGGAAGCATATTATTACGTGCGAGTATCTCAGTTTGATGGTGAAAGAGGGTGGTCTTCTCCAATTTGGGTAAAATTAAAATAAAGCTCTTTTAGTACTTTTGGAGAGAATACAGCTTATAAAATCCGACTGCCGTGACTATCATGCCGATGTACTTTCCAATGAAAATAATCGTTGTGGTAACGTCGTTTAATAGTGCTCCAGGCAAAAATTGGTGAAAAGCGTTTAAAATCTGATTAATAGTCCATCCTAACGCAATTAGGAAAGCGTAAGTTCTGTATTTTCCTGTAGATTTTAACGCTAGCAATCCAAACGTAGCAATGACAAAAACTAGAACGGCTATATGAAGCGGAAGAACATAAGGTCCGAAAGTGGTTACTCCAACATTAATTAAGGAAGTAGGATCGGTAATTCCCATTATAATCGCTGAAATAATGATAACGGTTAGCGAAATCATGTTTATCAAGAAAAACATGTGATATTGTGAGAAAATTTTTCTTTCTATCAGAAATTTTTTCTCGACTTGGAATATTAATAATAATGGTGCTGCCGCCGCAAAAAACGTGAGCATGAGAGAACTGACTTTTTGATCGTCGATAGTAGGATTTGTATTAAGTACTTCAAAGTATTTAAGCAGTTGAAAGAAATTAGCAATGGTCAAAAATAAGAAATATATAAACAAACTTATCAGGAATGGTCGTGCAATCTTTTCTACTTTAATTATTTGTGTAAGTATAAAAAGAGAAATAACAAGAAATAATGCGATAAAAATAAGATAATGTGTTATAACTACAATAGTATGTGTCGTCACTTATTAATTTCACCAGATTGTGCTAAATATTCTTTAAAGTATATAATTTATAAAATCCATATGCCGTCATGAATGTGCCAATCCATTTTGCCAGGAAAAAGACGGTAGTAGTAATATTATTTAGGAGAGAAGCATCAACAAATTGATGTAAGAGATTACCCATTTGATTAATCAGCCACCCTAATCCAATTATAAAAGTATAGAGTCTATATTGCCCTGTAGATTTCAATGATAAATACGCAAATGTTACCATGAAAAAGATATTTGATGCTGAAAAAAAGGGAAGGATAAATGCTCCAAAAGTAGCGGTAGCAAAAGCGGGATCAAAGAACAAGATAGGATTAGTGAATAAAGTGAATATTGCGATTGTAATGATTATACAAAAGGAAATAAAGTTTAATATGAAAAACATATGATATTTCGAAAAAATTTTTTTATCAGATAAAAATCTCTTTTCTACTTGAAAGGTTAAGAGTAGTGGTGCTATAACCGCACATATATTTGTAAAAAAAGAATTAGCTTTTTGATCATATACATATTGACCTATATTGATAAGAGTTTCAATATATCTCAGCGTTAGAAAAAGATTAGCCAAGGCGTAAGCCAGAAAAAATATTACTAAGCTAAATAATAAGGGTCTTGCGATTTTTTCTGCTTTGAGTAACTGAGTTGTAAGGAATACTGAAATTATAACCATTAATATGACAAAAATTGCATAATAGGATAATACTAAAATTGTATGGGTTACCATTTTAGATTCAGAATAATTATTAATTACTTGTTATTTTCATGAGAAAACACCCTTATTAATGTAATTAATATGCAGATATGTTTCTAATTGCAATTGCTAGGGCTTGTTTCTTTCCATGTAGTCTTTAATATATCGATACACGGCTTCTGCAGGTTGAAATATCCCAAAATGTCCTTCACACAAGATATCTGCGTTTAACTCCAACAACTTCTGCATGGATTCTTGATAATCGTTTAAGTTAGAGCCAAAACTACTCATAAATGGACCGTGTATGTCTTGACCAAACAAAATTTTCTTTCCTTCAATTTTAACTAAAACCGAAATAGAGCCCGGAGTATGACCTGGTGTGTGAATGCATTGAAAGTTTAATTCTCCAAGCTTTAAAGTTACAATTTCTTCTTTAAATTTCATTTCTAATTTTACAGGTTTATAATCCACGCCATACCATGATGCTGCTGTTTTAGCGCCATGCCCCCTCTCTTCAATGGCATCTGCATCTAATTCGTGCGCGTAAAATTTTATTTGCTTGTTGAAGTTTTTCAAATCGGAGCAGGCGGCTATGTGATCGATGTGAAAATGCGTCAGAATGCAGTGCTTGATATCCATCGCGTTTAATCCAAATTTTTTAATTCTTTGGATCATCGGTAAACTCATACCCGCGTCGATTAGCACGAGCCCATCATTACTCCGTGTATTAACTAAAAACACGGAGCATCCACTATCCCCTAGGTGATAAACATCTGTGAAAATATTACTCATAATAAAACACAGTTAGCCTTACTTTATATTTCTTTTTCGAAGAATTAACTTTTTATACAAAACGAATAATCATTTATTTGAGAAAATGTGATAAGAAATATATAGGGGATTTACCATTAGATCAACAAAAAAGTCAAGATGTAACCACATTGAAAATCTACGATGATGGATATAAATCCATCCAATTAAAAGAGATACTAAATTTCATTTTTAATGATGCGGATGATTTAATAATGATTCTTAATGATAATTATGAATTTGAATGGTTAAACCAAGATGCTCATGAAAAGACATTAGGTTACACTAAAGAGGATTTACTTGGAAAAGTCGCTCCAGATCTCATTCATCCCGATGATTTAGAATATGTATTTGAGCAATTAGATGATATTTTTGAAAAAAGAGAGGGACGTGTAACAGCAAGAATAAAACGAATCGATGGAGATTTTGTATGGATTGATATTAGAGGACATATTTTCAAAAGCAAGAGTGGAATGGACAAGATGTTCATTATAGGAAGGGATATTTCAGAACTAAAAATAAGTGAGCAAAAATTAAGAGAATCAGAAGAAAAATATCGATTAATTATGGAAAATGCAGAGGATTTTCTTCTCGTACTTAATGATCGATTTAAAATTGAATTTTTTAACGAACCTGCCGTTTTTAAGGTGTTAGGATACACTCATCAGGATGGTATTGGAAAGAATATTCTAAAATTTCTACATCCTGATGAGTATAAGAAAGCAATCAACTCAATTACAACAAATCTTTCCCAACAACACCGACAAGAATTTCAAATCCGTAAAAAAGATGGAGGTTATATTTGTGGAGAGGTTAAAGGAAGTTCATTTGAAAATAGAAAAGGTGATAAAAAGTATTTTTTATTTATAAGAGATATTTCAATGCAGAAGGAAGCAGAACAGAAACTAAAGGAATCTGAGGAAAAATATCGAGGGATTGTCGAAAATAGTTACGATGGATATTTTGAAACAGATCTCAAGGGAAATTTTACTTTTGTTAATAAACAAGCGTGTGACATACTTGGATATTCGGAACATGATCTAGTAGGGACAAATTTCCGCACGCATACAACCTTAGAAAATACTGATAAAATACTTAAAGAATATGCTAGGCTTTATAACAATGAACAACCTCAAATCATTTACGATTATGATGCTTTCACTAAGGATGGAAAAGTATTACGTATTGAAACAGCAGCTTATTTAAAATATGATTCTGCTGGAAAGAAGATAGGATTTTATGGTCTTACAAGAGATATTAGTATGAGACAAAAATTAAAAGAATCGGAGGAAAATTTCCGCAATGCTTATGAACACGCTGAATTTTATAAAGATTTATTTACTCATGACATTAATAATATCCTTCAAACAATCTTATCAACTTCAGAGCTCGGAGCTTTAACTTTAACCTCTGATTCAACAATTCAGGATTTTAAAACAGTATTAAACGATATTAAAAAGCAAGTTCAAAGAGGAGCAAGCTTAGTTTCCAATGTTCGAATTTTGTCTAAAATAGAAAGTATGGAACTTCCTTTGAAAGATACGGAAGCAATTGAAACAATAAAACTAGCAATCGATAATATATCTACTAGTTATCAACAAGAACTTAACATTCAAGTAGACTTTCCTAATGAGAAGATTCATGTAATGGCAAATGAATTGTTACTAGAAGTATTTGAAAATATCATAAATAACGCAATAAAACATAATATTAATCCTAAAAAACAACTTTCAATTAAAATTTCTAAAGAAATAAAGAGTGGAATTCAATACCTAAGGATGGAGTTTATTGATAACGGGTATGGTGTTAAAGATTTTCTGAAAAGTTCCATTTTTGAGAGAGGATATAAGTCTGATAAGAATGTTAGTGGAATGGGATTAGGATTATCACTTGTAAAAACGATAATAGAAAGCTACAATGGACATGTCTGGGTAGAAGATAAAGTTAAGGGAGATTATTCACAAGGAAGTAATTTCATTTTACTAATTCCCGAATCTCAATAAAAACTCGGTTAGAAAAATTGTTCTCTAAATTGTAATAGGATGTCAGGATAATCGGTATATATCGCATCAACAATTTCATCTTTATATTTCAGCTTAAGGACTCTTTTCATGCGAAATTTAGAATTTACTCCCCATACGTAACATTTTAATCCGTTTTCAATGATAATCTTAAAATTATCCTTATCTCTTGTTCTTTCGTTCTTTAAATTTACAGCGTGAATATTTTTTTCAATGAGCTCCTTAAAATTTAAGTTTTTATTGCTTATTTTTCGAATATTAAAGGGAAGAGTATGTACTAACTTGATCTCTTTATTGTAGTCTCTCAACTGTGAGAGAACGCGCATCCTTAGATCAGTTATTTCGATCTCGTCTAAAATATCATATTTTTTAGCTAAATCTATAATTCTATATCCTGTGTTTCTATTTGCAATATCCATACTATACCGTAAAGAATTCGTTTTAAAATTTTGGAACACTTCATCTAAAGTTGGAATTACTCTGTTATCACTGAATTTAATATTTCTAAGTTCCTCTAAAGTCATATCTTTAACGATATAGGAACTCTCTCCAATGCGAAAGTATGGATCGTGAAAACAGATTAAATAATTATCTTTGGTTAATTGAACATCTGTCTCTATACCAACCTTAAATTCTACAGCTTTATTGAACGAGGGCATTGTATTCTCGATCTCGTATCCCATTGCTCCCCTATGACCGAAAATGAATGGTTTCTTCATATTTTTGTAAAAGTATTTATCAAATTTTATAGAATTCCAAAAATTATAATTGTTAAACACATTTAAATTACACATATTAGGTTATTAGATTCTCATAATTGATTACCATGGAAGAAAAAAAAACAGATAAAGAAATAAAAGAACCATTTAAAGATAAAATAAAGAATTATATCAAAAATCTATTAGATTTTTCTCAATACGATAAAAAAACAATCTTGTACATCATAGTTTTTGGTGTTATTGTAATTTTCTCTGTATATTTGTTTATTTACAATTACTTTATTGACACGACCTTCTTATATACGATAGTCTTACATTTTGTTAATGGAGTGCAAATGTTGGGATTTTGGGGGATTTTCTTATTTATAGGGATCATGGCAATACAAGGATTAATCATTCCAATTCCTTCCGAGATTGTCCTTCTCTCAACAGGAATGATTTGGGGTATTTGGGGAGGAGGCTTTATGGGTATTGTCGGTTCCATGGCTGCGGGTATCCTATGCTTTTACATTAGTAGATTAGGTGGTAGACCTCTTGTTGAAAAGTTTATTGGTGAGAAAGCCATGCTCATGGCAGACGATTTCATCGAGAAAAACGGAATATGGGCAATACTAATCTCGAGAACTATTCCTTTTATTGCGTTTGATCCAATCTCCTACGTGTCTGGTCTCGTAGAAATGGATGTTAAGAAGTATTCGGTTGGCACATTAATCGGGGCAATCCCTAGAGCTTTTTTTTACGCTTTTCTTGGGGCTTCTTTTGGAATCGATCCAAACAATCCAAATATTGAGGCGCAGTCAAACACGTTTAATTTAATCTTCTTAATTATTTGTGCAGTTTTAGGAGGCATGTTTATTGCTTACTATCTTTACGGTAGATATTACGCAAAAAAGAATTTAAATAAATGATAAGAAAATAAATAATAATAATAATAATAATAATAATAAAAATGGTAATTGAACTCTAAATTCCGAGTTCTTCTAATTTTTCTTTCGTTGGAGCGCCCGTTTCCCAATCCCAACCTCTTGCCGCATAAAAAGCTTTTAGATTCTCTTCTAAATTGAGCGACACACCCGCAGAACCACCAGTAGGGAGTGCTTTCGTAACAATTGCCGGTAGGCAGTCGTCTTCTCGCTTGATACCAAGCTTGCATGATATTACTCTTTTCAATGTACTCCCTCTTTCGCCAGCCTTAACCATCTTTTTCTTGTTTCCTAACGTTCCAAATCCTGTTGAGGCTTTAAATAAATTAGACATTACTGCAATATTTAAATGCGGGAAGTTACAGATACACGCTGAATCCATGACATTCATTATGTCTTGGTATTCCTTTATTAAAGGCTCTCGACCATCAATATTGAATCTATTTGCTTTTCTTATCTTTCCATAGCTCGCCGCATCACCATCGATATTAAACCAATCTCCTTTTTCATGATTGGCTCCAACGCAACAGGTCATGTAGCTAAGTGCTTGGCCTACATAAGCCCTTGGATCGTGCATTGGTATTTCTAAACCCTTTACATGAGCTGCCAATCCTGGATCAACGCCTAACTTTTCGGCCATAATTTTCGTTCCCTCGGCTAAAAGGTCTCCAATGCCTTCTCTATTGATGATCTGTTCTAAGAGTTTTATAACGACATCTCCATTACCCCATTTTATTTCGTCAATGCTAATCCCCGATAACAAATTCGAAATTTTATCGATACCAAGCTTGTTTTCAACGAGATAAATGAGGAACGCAATCGAAACACCGCTTGATATTGTATCAACGCTTTCAAGATTACATAAGTGGTTTGCTTTCAAGATTGGATCCCAATCTAATATACCACATAAAGGCCCAAATGCAGCAGTTGTTTCGTATTCTGGACCGTCAATTTCGAGTTCTTTATCTCCATCTTCTATTATAGTCGTCCTTCCACAACCAATGATGCATCCAGAACAAGCGTATTTAATGACGGGATACTGTTCTTTTAATGCTCTACCGGTTAAATTTTCAGCTACGAACTCTGAATTTGTAAAGTAATTTGATGGAACATCTGCAAGCACCATCCCCATATCTGTATAACACAAGGTTCCATAATGCGAAAAGAAATTGGACGCAAATGCATTTGTAACATTTTTAATTGCCCCCTTTCCCGTATTAAGTAATTTATCCTTATCAGCATATTCAATTGGTTGGATTCCTTTGACAGCTAAAGCCTTTAACTTTTTCTTGCCCATTATTGCTCCAAGTCCACAACGACCAGCAGCTCTACCTTCGTCGTTTATGACGGCAGCATATTTAACTATATTTTCTCCACCTTTTCCTATACAAGCAACTCGAACTTTATCGTCGCCTAAATCTTGTTTAATTGCATCAATAGTCTCTCGAGTATTTTTTCCCCAAATATTTTCTGCATCCTTGATTTGAACTTCTCCTTTTTCAATGAAGATATATTTAGGCTTGTCGGATTCTCCAGTTATTACGATGGCATCATAGCCACACTTTCTCAACACGGTAGGAAATACGCCTCCAGAAGTCGATTCACCCCACACGCCCGTAAGTGGAGATATTCCAGAAACTGAATATCTACTACTGGAAGGCGTTGCCGTTCCAGTTAATGGACCTGTAGCAAATACTAACGGATTTACAGGAGAGAAGGGGTCGTTCTTTAAGGTCTCGTAATCTGCATCGGAGAGCATGTCGTAAATTAATTTCGCTGATAAACTGACACCTCCGATGTAATCTTCCGCAATCTTTGGATCGAGGTCTTTTACTTCTGTTTTTGACGCACTCATATCAATGTACAAAATTTTTCCATTATATCCTAACATTTGATTCACCATTTTCCTCCTATTTGTAGTATAAATCCATTAAATCTTCTATTTTATTTTCATATGCCATCTCCATTAGCATTCGGTATTGTGGTGGATCAATTTTACGGGTGGAAGAGAGAGTTACATAATCATTAAATGCAAACTCTACTAATTGATCCATTCGTGCCATGTATTCATCACGAGTAATTACAGGTCGGTCAAGTTCTGAAATTGAGAGAGGGCATCCAATAGTTTTCATGAACTCCTGTAATTTAATCAATAGTTCCCTCAATATTTCATCTTTCTCTTTACCCTTTCTTTTAATCCCAAATACTTTTGCCATATCGATAAACCTATTAGTTACCTTTGATTGATATGCAACTGAAGCACATAAATATAAAGCAACACAGACACCATGATGAACATGGAATAAAGTTCCAAATGAATGCCCCATGCCATGTTCAATACCTCCAGAAACGTTTCCAAAACCAATCCCAATAATGTATGCTGCCATTTGCATTTTTTCTCTGGCTTCCATATCATTTCCACGTTTAACTGCTCTTGGTAGATATTTTAGTACCATTTCAATCCCTTTTAGATTATGTATATCCGTAAATTCTGTCGACATGGTTAACATATATGTTCCCATTGCATGTGCCATTGCATCCATTCCAGTCCCCATTGTTAAATAGGGGGGCATTGTCTTGACAAATTCAGGATACAAAACGGCGACATCTGGACAAAATTCATATAACACTACTTCTGTCTTTTTAGGAGGTTCCCTATCAGTATCGGTAATAACAGCGATAAATGTAGCTTCCGCTCCCGTTCCGCTTGTAGTTGGAATTGCCGCAAATGTTCTCAATTTCTTGCGAAGTCCCACATAACTTGGAGCTATCATGTTATTAATATTAATAACAGGTGCCTCGTAATAGAGCATTATTAATTTCGCGGTATCAATGGCAGAACCTCCTCCTATTGCTATTATTGCCCTAGGCTCGTATTCCTTACATATTTCACATGCTTCATCAACTGTATGTCTAGGTACGTCTGAAAGTACATTGTCGAATATCCTGCTGTCAATTCCTTTTCCCGTTAACATTTCAGCAGTTTGTTCACCAAACTTTCTGAGATCCTTATCAACCACGATTAATACACGTCTCTCATCTTCAGCTAAAAAAGCAGTTAGATGATTTACAAAATCTATAAGAGCATTCGTTCCAATAAACGTCGTTCTTGGGGATACTACAGCACAATGATAACCTCTCATTGCGTTACTTGCTGCTTTAATGAAAAGTCCCTTAAGATCTTCGTTTTCATACCACGCAACATCTCTCGAAATTTCATTTCACCATATTTTTTTGTTTTTTTTTTCTTTATTTGCTATTGTAAATTAAATTTCTATCATGTTCAATTCAACTTAAATCCTTTTTAATCTTCTTCTTTTTAAGAGAAATCTCGAATCTATCGTCATGTTCCGCAGTTCATATTGGTAAAAAATTGTGTTCTACTCCCCTAAAAGTATGAAACACTTCATATTAGAAAATATTCGTATTGAACATCAAAAATATTAGGATGAAATTACATTTAGATAATTAAAGAAGTTAATAGAATTTACTTTAATAATAGATGAGATAACGATGAATCCAAATCAAATATTAAATATAGGCTTATCAATGGTAGTTTTGATAATATATGTAGTAATAACAATAAGAATATTCAAGAGAATGAAAGAGACAAGATTAAAAAATTTAAGATGGTTAATTACTTTCTTTTCTGCCCAAACTATAATTGGATTTACACAAATGCTGTATTTTATTATCGGATTCTATGTCATTCAAATAATAATTCTATTATCATTAATTCTATTTACAAAAGAGACTTTTTATAAGGAGCGCCAAAGTGCCTTTATCCCAATATTTATATCAACTATAGTAATGCTGTCGTTTGACTTTACATTTGTGATATTTCGATTAATCGCTCAAAGTATAGGAGATACTAACGCTTACAACATGTATTATATTTTAGATATGTACTTATTAAGTTTATCAACAATGATAGCTTCGCTCTGGTACGCCTCAGCTTCTTTTTCCGCATATACTATAGCAAATGAGCAAAGTATTGATGAAATAATTGCCCTTAGGTATAAAATCATAGGGATCTCCGCTCTTTTCTTCTCTGGTCTTGGTTTTATTTATCCAATACACGCAACAATTAATTCATTTTATCGCCATCCCATGGAGGTACAAATATTTACGACTTTTGCAGTAGCTTTATCATTAATATTTTCATTAGGAAATTATTACGCATGGATAGTGTTAGGAAAAAAGATAAAGAAATTAAGAGAATCGCTTCCTTCAGAAGAGGAGCTCTCTGAGGAGGAGATTAAGAAAATGTTTAAAGAGGAGGGATAAAAAATGGATGTGATTCAACATTTCGGAGATGTTCTCTCTCAAAAAATAGGAAAATCCCCAATAGCTTGTCGAGGTTTAATACGATTTTGTCTGAAGGACGAGTTAGGTTCTGCTGAAAATCCGAGCTTTGACGATACATTAAAGGCGTTTACTAATAGCTTAAAAAATCGACTCGAGAATGTAGGTATTAATAATGCAGGTTCAATAGTCAAAGATATGATAAACGAGCTGAAGCACATCCAATCAGTATTTACCATGGGGAATGTTTGAAATTTCTTCGTGAAAGATGGAACTTAGTTTTTATTTAGGCACAATTCAGACCTCATCAGACTGTTAAAAATTTATACCTAATTTGGTCCTAAAAAGATCGTGAAAGATGGATTTCAATATCTTTTCACTATGTCTAAGGGATATCTCAACATATATCGTGATAACATGCAGAAAAATCAATTTTATACTTAGTCATGCATTCTATACTATATGAAAAATGGTGGAAAATTTCAAGGTTATTTCATCATAGTTATCGCCGTGTTGACCTTCTCGTTTAGCGAAGTGATCGTGAAGTTCTTACAAGGCTCAGTAGGTCCTATTGCTCTTTCATTCTTTCGTTTCTTCATTGCGGGTATTTTTTTACTTGGCATATTGGCAATTAAGAAAGATCTAACAGGAATTATTGAAATGTTAAAAAACAATTGGTTTCACTTTTTCATTTCGAGCTTCTTTGCGTGGGGAATTTCAAACATCGTGTATTTTATTGGTGTTGGTTTCACTCAAGCAAATACAGCTTCAACGATTTATACTACCTATCCAATTTGGATAACAATATATTCGATATTACTATTACACGAGCGGTCGAATTTGAGGTTAAAGTTCATAGGAATAGTGATCGGATTGATAGGTGTGATTCTGCTGATGAGCGACATCACAACATTGTATTCTCCAGAACTTCTTTTTGGAAACATCCTTGTATTAAGTAGCTCAATTATATGGGGACTTTACAGCGTTCTAGGTAAGAAAATTCAAAACAACGAGAGAGAAACTTCAGATGTAGAATTGAAATTTACGATGGTTTCGAGTTTTATTGCTTCCAGTCCTGTTTTTATAGTACTCATCTTTTCTCCTGAATTTCCCGTGTTTATTTCTGGATATCCATTGGAGTCTTGGGTTTGGATCCTATTTATGGGAGCGATCTCTACGGGATTAGGTCTTTACTTGTTTTTTTACGGCTTGAAACATGTTTTTGAAGTCTCAAAAGGCATATCGTTAGCATTTTTAAAACCAATATTTGCTACAATTTTGGCATTTATTATCCTGTCGGAAATTCCTTCAATAATATTGATAATATCTATTTGCTTCGTAGTTGTTTCAATAGTATTAATTAATAGAAACCCGGAAACCCAAAATAAAATAGAATGAAATTATATATATTTTCTATTATTCTCTTTTCTCATCTTTTATTACTAATTTAATAAAGAGAATTACTAAGACTGATGGAATGATGCCAATAAATCCAATTAGGAAGATTCCATATAATATTTCATTAGCAAAGGTTACGTTAAACAAGATTTGACCAGCACTATCTATTAAATAATGATAAAGGATGCTTGGTATTAAACTATCTGTTTTCACAAACATGTATCCCATTGAGAGACCGAGGAAGAACGCATAAATCATTTGATAATAAACCGCCGAAGGATCAGCTCCAATAAATAATAGTCCAATTAAATTAAAACTATGAATCAATCCAAATATTAAACCGCTAATGAAGATGGTTAATTTTCTATCATATTTTTTTAACAATAGTGGTATTGCGATTCCTCGATTGTCAACTTCTTCCCAAATTCCCGGAATGAGCATGAATATAAATAAAAACCATCCAATTCCACCGGAAATACTTGGAGTTCCAAAAAGAATATCTAAAGAAAATACATAAGTACCAAGTAGATTTGCACCAATAAAAACGACAACTCCGAAGATGGCAAAGGAAGCCAAACCAACAAGAACATTTCTAACAACATGTTTATCATTAATTAATCGAATATCTTCACTGTATTCTTTGATATTCCTATCACGATTAGGAAGTTTAAAGCCATAAGGGATGACTAAGAAATATAAAATTGCTAAAAAACCAAAGGTAAAGAAGAAATCCATAAAAATTAGAAATATATAGTTTAAATTATTATTGAACAGGATATTTAAAATAAGAAGGAATGGTATCTCTATAATTGCGGCTAAATTTATAAAGAAAACGTGGAGACATCCTATTAAAGAGACAGCAATAATAGGATTATTTCGTAAAAAGCCCCCTGTTTCGAAAAAGTGTAGTTTCTCTGCTTTAGGAAACATTCTATTAAAGATAAAAATAAAAATAAATAAAATGACTATTCCTGTTATTAAAATTGCTATAATCGTACCGATGATTCCAGTCTTTATGAAAAAAGCTATTCCAAGAAGTACTATTAGAATATACAAAATGATATCTGAACCAACGATTAAAAACCATTTTACAAGTTTATGCTCTTTGTTTAATTCTTCAAGAATATATTTATGTTTTAATTTTCCAAATAAACTAACCTTCATTTCAAATACGGATAGAAGAGACACCCATGCGAGAGGTAAAGAGAAAGCAAAAATTAATAATACATATAATGATCTTGTTAGGATTGTAAGTGTCATTGCCATTAAAGTGAGTGATATCCCTTGAATTATCATCATTAAAAATAATTTTGCTTTAGCTTGATCTCTTGGTATCATCGGTAATGATGCTAAAATGGAACTTCCCGATTCTTCCATTCCAAGTAATCCTGGCATTAGCAAAATTGGAATTAATTGATATGCGCCTAACACGATTATCCATAAAGTTAATATGCTCTCAGGTGAATATATAAGTATAGAAATCATGTAAGAAAGTGAAAAAATAAAGACCATCGGGTATATGATTGGCATTATTACAAAAATCATTGATTGCATATCCCGTGAAGCAGTTACTAGATCTTTATGAATATATGATTTAATAGGAGACTCTGTTTTAATCTCTATCTTGACTTGCTTAGTAGGCTTTATATCTTTCTGTTTTTTCTTCTTTTGAATAAGCTCTGTCTCTGTTACACTATGTAAGGAGTTTATAGCGATCATATAGACTATAATGAGCAGGATTATAAAAAGAGCTAAACTAGAAACCGCTGAAATGATTATTTGAAATGGTATTTGACCTGGAACTATGAAAAAAGCAATTATATATCCTAAAGAAAAAGGAAATGGAATCAAGCTGAATAAGATATTCTGAATTAAGGTAGGACCAGATATAATAAAGATATCCAGAAGTTCCCAAACAAGGCGCATGGCCCATTGGAGAATGAATGAAGTTGCAAAGATAAAAACGAAGTAAGCTAACATTGAGCCAATTCGAATAAGATTAGCCCTTTTTGAATTACTACTAGTTTCTTTAAATACGTTACTAAATTTTTGGCCGATGAGAATTAAAATACTAAAACATACGATACCGTTAAGAATTGATAACAATAAACATACAATAAAAACCAAGAAATTCTGAGTTATAATAACCATTACAACAGGAAAAGATACTATTAACAATATTAATGGGATATCTATATTACGAAAAGCTGTCATGAATGCTAGATTTTTTAGCTCTTTTTTTGAGAAAGGAAGTGTTTGAAGCCACTTAAAAGAATTTCCAGACATTAAAGCCCCTGTTGTAAATAACCCCCCCATAAAAGTATAAATCATTGCTATTAAAAAATATATTCCCATTATGAAGCTAGTAAGAAACAAGAGAGATTCAATTGTGTATGTAGCTGTAGCAATACCCTCCATTATTTCCGTATAGACTAATAAAGGTAAGATTGAAATAAAAGCAATTGGGAACCCAAAACCAATCTTCATACCCATTGATTGGCTCTTTATTGTTGATGCTTTTTTTTTATATTTCTCAATGAGTCTTGATTGATGAGAGCCTGCTGATTGAATTTGTGAATCCATCATAACTTCAATGCTTATAATTTTTCCTGAGGAAAAGGTTGATGGGCTTTTGCGTTTCATCTTATACATTTTCCCCTTTAAGCTTTTTCTTGTAAGATGAACGTAGTTTTTTTATTATTTCATCAACCGAAGTGTCTTGTTCGGTAAGACGAAGAAATACATCTTCCAAGCTTGTACCACCGATTTTATCTGCTTGTTGGCGCAATTCTTCAATAGTTCCAATTCCTACCAATTTACCTTTATTAATAATACCAATCCTATCACATAATTCTTGAGCGATTTCCATTATATGTGTAGAAAAAAGAACTGCTCCTCCTTTTTGCGTATGTAGATCTAATATTTCCTTAACAACTTTCACTGATTTGGTATCAAGACCTGATAAAGGTTCATCCATTATGAGTAAATCTGGATCGTGTAAAATTGCCGCAATTATTTGCATCTTTTGTTTATTTCCATGTGATAAAGTAACAATCAGTTGTTCGTAATATTCAGAGGCTTCCAAACTATCCATATATTCTTTAGCAAGATTTGTAGCTTCTATTTCATCAAGCTCTCGAATTGATGCAATAAAATTAAATAAATTTTCAGGTGTTAGGGATTTGAATATTAAGGGTTCTTCGGATACATATCCAATCCGTTTTTTGATTTCTAATTCATCTCTTTCAGGATCTAAACCAAATACCGTTCTCTTTCCTTCTGTTGCTTCAAGCAAACCAAGCAGAAGTTTAATTGTTGTCGTTTTTCCTGCACCATTTGGTCCTAATAAACCAAAAACTTCTCCAGAATGCACTTCAAATGAAATTCCATCAACGGCTTTTACATCATCGAAATATTTTTTTAAACCTTGAATCTCAATAATTTTATTATTAGACATTTTTTTTTCCCTTTATATAGTAATATATTTCTCATCAGGCAATTATATTTAATTATATAATAACATATTTAAAAGTTCCTATTTATTACATATTAGAAATGATTGTTCCAATTCCCTTTAGCGATCTAACCATCACAAATTAGGTTTTTGTAATCTTTTTATTTAGTTCTATTGATAAAGTAAAAAATTACTTATAAATTAATCTGACCTGGTATTGAATTTATAATTAATTCTTATTGAATGTATATCAATCATATCATTTTGTTTTTATGTATTTTGTTTTATGAAATTAAATCTAGATTTATTATAGAAAATATTAAATAACTCCTAATCATTTTTAATGAATGGGTTTATGACATAATTTACTCACCTAAAAATTAAGATGGTAAGATAATAAACAAAAAAAGTATCTGATGTAGAATGGTTAACAGAAAAGGGATCGGAAAAGTATCAATTAAAAGTTCAGGGAAGGGAAAATATGGGGCGCTCTGGATTTATGTTCCATCTAAGCTAGCAAAAGATAGCTCGTTCCCCTTTGAAGATAAAGAGAAGATCAACATTGAGATCGAAGACGGAAAGCTTATAATGAGCAAGAAAGACGACTGGCTCGATTATATGACTGATTATGGGTATGAAAATGGTACATTAAATCATTTATTAGAATCAAAAGCAAAACAGAACAAAAATAGACCGTTTCTTTACTACGAAGATGAAATATATACTTATCAAGATTTAAATGAACACTGCAATCGGATAGCACATGGAATCTTAAGGATTAATAGAAGGCTCGAAAGAAGTAAGGCAAGGATTTCGATAATGATGCCCAATTGCCCGGAATTCTTGTTTACTTGGTTTGGCGCTGTAAAAGCTCGAAGCATAGTCGTCTTATTAAATAAAAACATGGATAGCGATCTTTTAAAAACCGTATTGAAAGATAGCAAGACATCAATCTTGATGATCGATTACCAATTCTATGATAGATTTAAAGATATTCTCGAAGAATTATCCCTCATCAAACACATTATTATTCGCAATGCCCCAGATTTTAAGTTTAATGGAGACGAGAAATTCATAGATTTTCAAGATGTTTACACGAAGATAACGAAAAATCCTCGGTATAACAAAAATCCCCTACGCGAGATGGAAATTCTTTATACCTCAGGAGCTACTGGTAAACCTAAAGGCGTGATCTATCGACATTTTATGGTGTTAGGGGGATATTTAATCTCAAAAGAACTTCAACAGATAGGACTGGATAAAAACCAGCGAATTTACTGTCCTCTTCCCCTTTACAACGGGATAATCCAAATGGTGGTGGTCTTTCCAACCATGTTTGCTGATGCCTCTCTCATCCTCACCGAATTTCACCCTACACAATTCTGGAACGATGTAAAAAAATATAATGCAACTGGAATCACGTCCTTTGGGAGGATGCTATCTATCTTGATGGACCAACCTCACTCGGAAATCGAGCGAAATCACGACCTGAAGTTTGCTCTTGGGGCCGTGACTCCTAAAAATGTCTGGGAACGGTTCGAATCGCGTTTTGGCATCCCCATTTACGAAACATGGGCAATTGCGGAAGCCTCTGGAATCACGATTAATTTGGAAGGATCGAGGGGTGGAAAGCTTGGTTCGATTGGCAAACCCGTTATAGGATTTGAGGTTAAGATTGTCGATAATTTAGGCAACGAGTTGCCCCCGGGACCTGATAATATTGGTGAAATAATTGCGCGAAATCGAATACCACTGAACCTCGAGTATCAAAATGACGATACTTATGTTGATACTGCAAAATGGTTTCCTACTAACGATTTAGGATATAAGGATAGCGATGGTTTTATTTATTACCGCGGGCGGGTAAATGACATGATACATAAAGGAAACAAGTTAATTTCTGCACAAGACATTGAAAACATCGCAAATGACCATCCTTTCATTCTTGAAAGCTCTGTTTTTGGCGTGTCGAATGGTCAGGAGGGGGAAGAGATAAAGATCTGCGTTGTCTTGAAAAATAATTTGTCTCACGAGGAAATTGCAGAATATTTTAACAAGAATCTCGCCTATTACATGGTACCAAGGTACATTGAATTCAAGGATACTTTAGCCAAAACTCCTACCGAACAAATCAAGAAATTCATCTTGAAGAAAGAATGGGATGATATAGAAATAAAGAAAGCGACCTGGGATCAGAAATTAGATCGATTTTGTGCTTAACCATTCAAGGAAGTGGAATAATCGAATTAAATCAGAAGTGCTTTTTACTCCCCTAAAAGCTTACTCCCCTAATTTTCTTCCCTAAAAACGCATAAATTTAAATAGAAATCAACATAAATTTTCTTAGACCCAAATTCAACCTTATTAAAACATCAATAAGTGATATTAAAATGGAAAATATAAAACGAATTTTTGAAATCAAGGAGAAAGGCGCAGAAACCGCAACCAAGGATGACATTCCCTTGGCATTAAATCTCATGGTTGAGCTTGTAAACACGAACCCAGAAATTAAAGAATTAGTTGAGGGATTCACGCTTACTGGCGTCATAGAATTGACCGATATAAACGAAACTTTAAACATGTCCATTGATAAAGGGAAAGCTGCTTATGGCACTGGTGCTATAGCTAATCCAGACTTTTTCTTTCGAGGAGACCTTGTAACCATTACAAAGGTTTTACTCGGAGAGATTGACGCCATTACAGCCTACTTCACGGAAGCTGTAGAAGCAGATGGAGATTTAGAGCAAATGATCACGTTCATGAGCATCATGGAAATCGCTCTTGATCTGTTGAAAATCGTCCCTAAAGGTGAACTAAAATCTATTATACCCATGAACACGATGAAAGAACTCTTACAAGCGTACAGTACAGGTCCCGAAGCAATCAAGCCCGAACATGTTCCCCTCTTCTTGAAAATTATGTCTGAGTTTATAAATTTGAATCCAGAAGCTCAAGAAGAGATCGAAGACGCTGAATTGAAAATCGCGCTGAAATTTTCGGATGTGGGCGATTTCTATATAACTATCGAAGACAACAAGATGAGCGTTTCAGAACAACCATTTGAAGGTGATGCCACGCTAGAATTAATAATGCCTTTATCCACTATGACCAATGTTATGTTCGATGGAGATGCAGTCTCTGCCTATATGGCCGGGCAAATTACGGTCAATGGAGATTTAAGTCAAGCAATGCTCTTTCAATCCATTATGGAATTATTGATTGAAAAAATTGAAATATAACTAATCACATCTATAAAGCTATATTCTTCTTTCTTTTTTATTTTTTTATTGAATTTAAGTTTACTCCCCTAATTTATACTAATTTCAACAGAAATCCTTAAATAATTAGCTGAGAAATTATAAATTGAATCTACTTTTTATAAAATCGGGTAAAAATAATGAAAAAATTTAGAATTAACAAATTTAGCTCGAGTGTTACCTTACTAATTATGTTATCTATTTTATTCGTACCAGCGCTCTCTTTATCTAATATGATAAATCCGAATGTTCAAACCTCGAATGGGTCTGGAGAAACTTATATTCATTCCCCTGACGGCAAGGGATATTTAAAAACGAATAGCGACGGAAAAAAACTCTTGCACGTGGAAGGATCATCTTACGAGATGGGGTATCAACACGGCTATTTGTTAGCAGAAGGCGTCCAATATATGACTTCAACTGAATATTTATGCTCTTTAATGATGGATTTTGTCATCGATATGACCGTTTCTGATGTGAAAGAGATGTTTCTAAAACCCATGATTGCTCTTCTTGGATGGTTAATCGATCCTGAAATATTGGAAGCATTTGTTAACGGCACTTCTAACTTTATGCTTGAAACGGGAAGGGAATTATTAATGATGCCAATAATCGAACACAATCTAAAATATGTTCCGGAAGAATTCATCGAAGAAATGCAAGGTGTTGCTGATGGTGCGACTGATGCTGGATATCCAACAGATATAGAAAATCTCTTGCTCCTTAATATGGGAATGGACGCTGCTGTAGGCCTGACATATCCGTTATTAGCCATCGTGGAAAGCATTCCAGGGATTCCATTATTTATTAAGCGTTTATTTGAGAATTTTCACATGTGCAACGGTTTTGTCGTGTTTGATGATGCCACTACCGATGGAAGGGTATTAATGGGGCGAGATTTCCAATTTTCTGAATACGGTTTCAGCGAGACAATGTTAATAATCGAACAATTTCCAAATAAAGGATATAACTTTGTTGCTTGCAGTGCTCCCGGATTTGTTGGATTAGGTACTGCTATGAACTCGAGAGGAATTGGAATTGGTTCCCAAATGTTAACTGCCTTAGATCTATCTCTAGATTATGGTATGGGCTTATTCTTCACGATGCGCAATGTAATTCAATATGCAGGTGAATTAAGCGAAGCTATAGATATGGTGTATAACTCTAAGAGAGGAAATCCGTGGATCTATTCGATTGGAGATGGAATTGGACCTGAAATTGGGGGCGTCATGTTAGAGACAACAGCGCGCAATTTCTTTGCAAGGGGATGTGACTATGAACAACCATCTTGGGCACCCTTTTCTCAGATTGAGGATAAAGACGACTTAGTTTCTGGAACCAACCACTTCATTAATCCTTGGATGAACCTCAAGACAATCTCTTGGGCGCATAATAACACGCTTTGGCGCTATGAAACAATGACCAACTTACTTTTGCATAACTATGGTACAATTGATGTGGATAAAGGTTGGGAAATCATTGATTTTCTCCACCCTCCCAATTATGGTTATTATGGCGATGATCCTCATCAAACCGTCAAGGCAGCAAAATCGCTAATGGACCTCACTAATCTCGACATTTATTCGCTCTACGGGTATTACGACGATCCTTTAATCGTTCATTCACTTAACTAACATTCTTTTTTTTCTTTTACTCCCCTTAGTTTACATCAACACAATTCCAAAACAAATAAAACATAAAAGAAGTAAAATTACAAATTTAACATTATAAGTAAAAAACCTCTCTTTTACTTGAATCATGTATTGTTTATAATCTTGCTCAAACATAGGAATTAATATATTCTTTTCTTCATAGAATGTAATACCTATTAAAAGAGTTAGAATGAATAAAAAGATAAGGAATCCTAACAATGATCTCATCATAAAAAAGAAAGAAAATGTAATAAATATAAATCGCGCTGTCATGGGATGCCTAACTTTTCTATAATATCCTTCCTTTATTATTTTTCCTGGGTGATTCTTTGCTATATGAACCTCCTGATTGATTCGAATAATAATGAAACATTGATATAAAGATATAAAAAAAATTATTGAACCAGTGAATAAATGTAGGAATTTCCATAAATAAATGTTAATTATCCCTGATATAATGATGATCTCAAACGAAGACCATAATATGAACTCAGTATATTCCGATTGCGTCATGTATGCAATTATAAAAGCCCCACATGTTAAGAAAAACGATAAAAAACCAAATAAAATTTTATTTTTTATCATGCTTATTAATAGAAATAATTAATTGCTATATAAAATGAAAAAATTGAGATAAAATTTATTGATATTAACTCTATTCAACATTTCACTATTACTACCCTAATAGGCTATCGAGTTTTCCAAAAGATATAAAAATAACATTGCTATCATATATTGCATATTATGAGAAATCCAAAATTCCTAAAAGGATCGGCTTTAATGGCAATCATGATCAGTGTTCTAATCATACCTATTCTGACTTTTGCACAACCTTCAGGATTAACGGTGTCATGTGGACCCGAAGATACATTCAATTATTCTCCCGATGGCAAAGGTTATTTAAAAATTAATTCTGATGGAAAAAAATTGTTACATGTTGAAGGATCACCATATGAAATGGGATATCAGCACGGATATTTATTATCTGAGGGTGTTGGTATAATGACAAGCGAAGATTACTTTCTTAACCTAATTCTTGACATGCTTATTGGAATGGATAAAGATGAAATAATTGCAAAAATCATGGAGCTCTTTGACGATTGTCAAGTAATTGAAGACTTGTTACATTGCGCAATAATAGGTTTAAAAGAATTCTTGATAAACCTCACGTGGTCAATGATGGAAGATAATTTTCAGCATGTTCCAGAAGAATTCTTGGAAGAAATGCAGGGAGTTGCCGACGGAGCTACTGACGCAGGCGTAGCTACGACTCAAAAGAATGTTTTAATTCTTAACATGGGTTTTGATGCGTTGTTAACTTTAGGCTATCCTATTGCAATGATAGTTACCCTCATCCCCGGTTTAGCTACGCTTATTGCAAAAATTATTGAAAACCTTCACGCTTGTAATGGATTTGTTCTCCATGGGGAAGCAACCGTTGATGGAAGGGTTTTACTTGGTAGGGATTTCATGTTTAGCTCCTATGGATTTCACAAAACTGCTCTATTAATTGAACAAGTACCTGATAACGGTTATTCATTTGTTAGCGTGTCGTATCCGGGATTTGTTGGAGCAGCTGCCGCTATGAATTCAAGAGGTATTGGTATCGGATGTGA
>Ga0180433_10002076_pt1 | contig 32071 bp, 29 predicted proteins | sample SS_ome_8_FD_132980 | JGI IMG/M metagenome (GOLD analysis project Ga0180433, IMG submission 132980) | Hypersaline lake sediment archaeal communities from the Salton Sea, California, USA - SS_1_D_1 metaG | ecosystem: Environmental > Aquatic > Non-marine Saline and Alkaline > Hypersaline >...
CGGCCTTCGCTCTGGCGTTTGCGTTCGATGAAGCCGTGCTGGAGCAGCTCTTTGATGTGGTCGTAGGCCCCACTGCCGCGAAGGTCCACCAGCTCCGATTGCAGGATCCTTTTTTTCAGCGCCACCGTGGCCAGGGTCCGCAGGCTGGCGGTGCTGAGGTCCACAGGAACCAGTTCTTGCACTAAGGCCGCCAGGTTTTGGCGCAATTGCAGGCTGTAACCAGCGCTTTCCTGGCGGATTTCCAGCGCCGTATCGCGGTGGGCGTAGTCCGCCATCAAGGTGATCAGCGCTAGCTCCACCTCATCGCGCTCACAACCGGCGAGCTCGCTCAATTCCGCCAGGCTCAAGCAGCGCCCCTTGAGGTAGAGGATCGCCTCGAGTTGGGCCGGAAGAGAGAGCTCGGTTGAGACCATTGGCGCAACGTAGCGGTCGTTTTTGACTCAGGCCAGGAAAAGCTGATAGGCGGGGTTATTGGTCTCCTCCCAGCTTTGGAAGGGCAGCCCAGCCAAAACCTGCTGCCATTGCTCCAACTCCTCAGCTGGAACTTGGACTCCCACAACGATCCGGCCCACATCAGAGCCCTGGTTCCGGTAATGAAAAATGCTGATGGTCCAGCCCGGGTGAAGGGCTTCCACAAACGCCATCAGGGCACCGGGGCGTTCGGGGAATTCGAAGCGATAGAGCCTTTCAGGGACTGGGTCTTGCCCTGGTGCTGCTTCTGGTAGCCGCCCGCCCACCATGTGGCGCAGGTGCAATTTGGCCAATTCATTGCTGGAGAGATCCACACAGGAGAATCCCCCCTCTTCCAGCAAGGCCATTAATGCCATGGCGTCTTGGCGGTTGCTGGTCTCCACCCCCACGAAGATTTGTGCCCGGTGCCCGCGGGCCTGGCGATAACTGAATTCCGTCAGGCTGTGACTGCCAAGCAAACGGCAGAACTGCCGCAGGCTGCCGGGCTGCTCAGGAATTTCCACGGCCAGCATCGCTTCGCGTTGCTCGCCCAATTCCGCCCGTTCGGCCACAAAGCGCAGCCGCTCGAAATTCATGTTGGCGCCGCAGGCCACCGCCACCAAGGCGCTGCCCGGGGGCCAACGGGTTGCGTCGGCTTTCAAACCAGCCACAGCAAGGGCTCCAGCCGGTTCAAGGATTGAGCGGGTGTCTTCAAAGACGTCTTTGATGGCGGCGCAGATGGCATCGCTATCGACCGTCACCATCCGGTCCACCACCTGTTGCGCCACGCGAAAGGTTTCTTCCCCCACTTCCCGCACAGCCACGCCATCGGCAAACAGCCCAACCTGCTCGAGCCTTTGGCGCTCGCCGGCTGCGAGCGAGCGGGTCATGGCATCGGCATCCTGCGGTTCGACGCCAATGATCTGAACACTTGGCCAGAGGGCTTTGACGTAGGCGCCAACCCCAGCAATCAGCCCCCCTCCCCCCACGGCCAGGTAGATCGCCGCCGGTGGTTCATTGCATTGGCGCAGGATTTCCATGCCAATGGTTCCTTGGCCAGCGATGACTTCGGGGTCATCGAAGGGATGGATAAAACACAGCCCCCGCTCCTGCTCCAGGATTCGGGCATGGGCCTGGGCCGCGTCAAAGCTGTCGCCATGGAGCACCACTTCAGCTCCGCGGCTACGCACCGCTTCAACCTTGGTGCGCGGCGTTGTCACCGGCATCACGATCACCGCTGAGCAGCCCAGGCGCTCGGCGGCCAAGGCCACGCCCTGGGCATGGTTGCCGGCACTGGCTGCAATGACCCCGCGCTGCAGCTGTTCGGCGGGCAGCTGCACCATCTTGTTGAAGGCGCCCCGCAGCTTGAAGGAGAAAACCGGTTGCAGGTCTTCGCGTTTGAGCAGCACCGAATGGCCCAGCCGCTGCGATAGGCGCGTGGCTGGCTCCAGTGGCGTTTCGCGGGCCACCTCATAGACCCTGGCGCGCAGGATCCGCTGCAGGTAACCCTCCATGACCTGGTCTTGATTGCCTCCATCCTCCCGGTTTGCTGCCGTTGATGCCATCAACCGTTGGGAAGGGGTTTTAGATTTGTCGCTTACGGGGCGCCAGCCGAATGCATCTCAGCGAGCTGAGTCATCCCAATGAATTGCATGGTCTGAGCAGCTCAGAGCTCGAAGACGTTGCGCGACAGATCCGTGAGAAGCACCTGAAAACCGTCTCCACCAGTGGTGGTCACCTGGGCCCAGGCCTGGGGGTAGTGGAGCTCACCTTGGCCCTCTATCAAACCCTTGATCTCGACCACGACCGGGTGGTGTGGGACGTGGGCCACCAGGCCTATCCCCACAAGCTGATCACCGGGCGTTTCAACGAATTCCACACCCTGCGCAAGAAAGATGGTGTGGCTGGCTATCTCAAGCGCTCAGAGAGCAGCTTTGATCATTTCGGCGCAGGCCACGCCTCCACCAGCATCTCAGCGGCCCTGGGCATGGCGATTGCCCGCGATCGCCAGGGGCAAAACCACAAATGTGTTGCGGTAATTGGCGATGGAGCCCTCACCGGCGGCATGGCCCTGGAGGCCATCAACCACGCCGGCCATCTGCCGAAAACGCGCCTGTTGGTGGTGCTGAACGACAACGACATGTCGATCTCACCACCGGTTGGGGCCCTCTCCAATCACCTCAACCGCATGCGGCTTAGCCCGCCGATGCAATTCCTGACGGGCAGTGCGGAAGAAGCGGTGCGTCATCTGCCCTTCATGCAGGGCCAAGTGCCAGCTGAGCTCAACCGGATCAAAGAGGGCATGAAGCGCTTGGCGGTGCCCAAGGTCGGTGCTGTGTTTGAGGAGCTTGGCTTCACTTACATGGGCCCGGTTGATGGCCATGACATCGGGGCCCTGGTGCGCACGTTCCAGGAGGCTCACCGCAGCGAAGGCCCGGTGCTGGTGCACGTGGCCACCACCAAGGGCAAGGGCTACCCCTATGCCGAAGCCGACCAAGTGGGGTATCACGCCCAGTCGGCCTTTGATCTCACCACCGGGAAATCCTTCCCGGCGAAAAAGCCCAAGCCCCCCAGCTACAGCAAGGTGTTTGGCCAAACCTTGGTCAAGCTCTGCGAGCAGGACTCACGCATCGTTGGCATCACTGCGGCGATGGCCACCGGCACCGGCTTGGATTTGTTGCAGAAGGCCGTTCCCGATCAATACGTCGATGTGGGCATTGCCGAGCAACATGCCGTCACCCTGGCCGCAGGGATGGCTTGCGATGGCCTCAAGCCTGTGGTCGCGATCTACAGCACGTTCCTGCAGCGGGCCTACGACCAGCTGATCCACGACGTGGGGATTCAAAAGCTGCCGGTCACCTTTGTGTTGGACCGCGCCGGCATCGTGGGCGCTGATGGCCCCACCCATCAAGGCCAGTACGACATCTCTTACCTGCGCTGCGTCCCCAACTTCACGGTGATGGCGCCCAAGGACGAAGCCGAGCTGCAACGCATGCTGGTGACCGGTTTGCGCCACAACGGTCCCATTGCCTTGCGCATCCCACGGGGCTCCGGTGAGGGTGTTCCCTGTTTGGAAGATGGCTGGGAACCCCTCGAGATCGGTCGCGGTGAACTGCTGGCTGAGGGTGATGATCTGTTGATCGTCGCCTATGGAGCCATGGTGGCTCCAGCGATGGCCACAGCTGGTCTGCTGCAAGAGCAGGGCATCCGCGCCACCGTCGTCAATGCCCGCTTCCTGCGTCCCCTTGATGAAGCGTTGCTGGTGCCTCTGGCCAAGCGCATTGGCCGCGTGGTGACCATGGAAGAAGGCTGTTTGGCCGGCGGTTTTGGTGCTGCAGTGATGGAAGCGCTGCACGACCGTGATGTGTTGGTGCCGATGCTGCGGTTGGGCATCCCGGATCAGTTGGTGGATCACGCCAGCCCCGATGAATCCAAACAAGCCCTTGGTTTGACGCCGCCGCAAATGGCTGATCGCATCTGCGAGCGCTTCGGCTCGGCCTTTGGCGATCGTCTGCAACGCCAAACCCTCTCGGTGTGAGTTCTGGAGCGTTGCTCCGTGCTGGTGGTGGGAGCCGGTCCTGCGGGGGCTGAGCTCGGGCGTTGCCTGGCCAAAGCCGGCGTTGATGTCTGCGTGATTGACCGCTTGCCTGACCTGAGGCGGGCGGCCTTCAGCAGTGCTGCCATGCCGATGGCAGCTGTTGAGGAGTTTGGCTTGCCCGCCCAGGTGGTGGGTTCGCGCTGGACGAGCTGGAACTTGCTGGGGCCTAGCGGGCAGTGGCGCGCTTGGCAGCAGCAGCAGCCCTTGGGGGTAGTGCTGGATTTCGGGGCCTTGCGCTGCTGGCTCAGTGAGCAACTGCAAGCGTGGGGCGGCCGTTTGCAGTTGGGTTGGACCGCCCTTGGCAGCGAATCGGCAGCCGATGGCGGGGTGATTACCCACTGCCGTGATTCCAGCGGCGCCCACCGCAGCATCCGCAGCGATTGGCTGATCGATGCCAGTGGTCAGCAACGGGCCTTGATTGGCGATGGCGCCTTGGCTCCCGATCCGATGGTGAGCGGGGTTGGCTTGGAGTGGTTGCTGCAGGTGAATCAGCAGCAGTGGTTGCGCTGGCAGGGCAGTTTGTCGTTCGTGTTGGGTTCCCAGTGGGTTCCCCAGGGCTATGGCTGGGTGTTTCCGATGCAGCCAGGTGTGCTCAAGCTTGGGGTGTGTCGTTTATTGGATCCACGCCGCCCCCAACCGGGCTTGCAAACCTTGCAGCAGCAGCTGTTGGCGCAGTTGGATTTGGCCAATGCTGAGGTGCTGGATCGCCATGGCGGTTTGATGCGCAGCCGCATTCGGCGCCAGGACTGCCACGGCCGTGGCCGGCTCGTGGCCCTGGGCGATGCCGTGAGTACTGGAAATTTGTTGGGGGGAGAGGGGATTCGCCATGCCATGACCAGTGCTCGCGTGCTGGCTTCGTTGCTGCAGCATCCGCAAGCTGACCTGACCAGTCGCTACCGCAAAGCGCTACGTCAGCAGCTCGGTTGGCGTTGGACTTTGAGCGGCCGTTTGGCCCGGCGCACCTGGCTTGGCTTGCACAGCCCCAAGGCTGATCAGCGCCTCGAGCATTGGCTCAGAGCGCTTGAACGTTGCAGCGCGGTTGAGCTCTCAGCGCTGCTGTTTGACTATCGCTTCGAACGCTTTGGTTGGCGCGCCCTGCCCTACGTGCTGGGGCTAGGGCGCTAGGGACCCGCTCTTCAGAGAACGCCGCTGGCAGCCAAGCCTTGGATGCTGGCGATGCCGATCACGTGACCCAGGCTGGTGGTGCCGAGCAGCGCGCCCATGCCCATGCCGCCGAAGAAGGAGCTGTTGGGCAGAGCACCGCCCTCATTGGGGTACTTGATGGTGGCTTTGCCGATGGCAATGGCCATGACGTTGCAGAGGATCATCACCAAACCAACCTTGGGGCTCCAAGCCACGGTGGCGGGAGCCAAGGCGAGCAGAGGAGACACCAATGCGGGAAACAGGGTCATGGGGAGAGGCGCCTGCAGGCAGACGGGTCAAACGGGATGTCCCCGGAATCATCCTTTGAACTGTTGGCTTTTGTGTCAGCTCGTAAGAGTTGTTCACCGCCAAAACCCAGCAGCAAGATCAGATTGCTAAGGCTCAAAAAGGCTTCCGCCCCGCCATGGAGCCAGTCCACATTGGCCAGCTCGGCGTCGTAGCGCAGCTGAGCCACCAGGGCAGCGGCAATGGTGATCACCACAAACAGCAGGGTGAGGGCAAAGCCCAACAAAGCCAGCCGCGGAAAGCGCTGACTGCGCCAAGCCCACCACAGAAACAGCAGATAGGGCAGCAGCGAGAGGGCAAACAGTGGGGCGGCAGGATCGTTCATGCGGCCTCCTGGCGTTGACGGCGCCAAATCCACCAAGCCGCCATGGCCAGAGCGCTATTGCCCACCAGGGTTAGTGCGGCTTGCACGGTGACCAGCCAGTGCAGCTCAGGGGCGTTATCAAACAGGTGCCATGTGCAGGCGCAGAGGGCGCTCGCCAGGGCCGGCAGCATCGCCACCGCCAGCCAGCGCCATTCCGGCTCGGCGCGCCGCTCTCCCCAGAGCGTCACCGCGGCAATCGCCAGCATCCACTCCAGAACAGAACTGATGTGGATCACCCAGGTGTGAAAGGAGAGGACGTGCATGAACCTCAGCGAAGATCCGTAATGTACGGGCCCTGGATTTGCCTGTGTGACGCCCACTTCGGCTGTGTTGGCTCGCCCTCTTCTCTGCGGTTATTACGGCGAACACAACATCGGCGATGACGCCCTGTTGCAAGCGCTGCTGAGCGGGTTGCCGGCCGGGGCCAAGCCCTGCGTCACGGCAGCTGATCAACAGCAGGTGCAACAGCGCTTTGGCGTGTTCACCTGCGATCGACGCCGCTTGCGCTCCACGTTGCGCGCCTTGGCTGACTGCGATGGCTTGATCCTGGGTGGCGGCAGCCTGCTGCAGGACAGCACCAGCTGGCGCAGCCTGCTCTATTACGCCGCCTTGATCCTCACGGCACGGCTGCAGGGCAAGCCTGTGATCCTCTGGGCCCAAGGTCTTGGCCCCTTGCGGCGGCGCCGCAGCCGTGTACTCGTTTCACGCCTGCTGCCGCTGGTGTCAGCTGCGAGTTGGCGCGACCGACAGTCGGCTGCGTTGGCCCAGCGGCTGGCGGGCGTCAGCCGTGCGATGGACCCCGTGGCTGCTGATCCGGTTTGGACCTTGCCGCCGATGCACTGGCGTGGCCGCGGTGGCCCGATCGTGCTGGCTTGGCGATCGTCAAGCCTGCTCAGCGATGCCGATTGGCGCGTGTTGCTCCAGGCCCTGAGCTCCTTGGCAGAGCAGAACGATCGCCCAGTGCTGTGGCTGCCACTGCATGACATCCAAGACGGGGGCTTGATGGAGCGCCTGAAGGGGCAAGGGCTATTGCCGGAATCCTTGGCGGCGCGCAGTCGCGAAATTCGATTGCAGCGCCCCGAAGAGTTGATGGCCCAGGCCTCAGCAGCAGGCCTGGTGTTAGCGATGCGTCTGCATGGCTTAATCCTGGCGGCGCGCGCCGGTGCCCCGGTGTCGGCACTGAGCTACGACCCGAAAGTGGCGGCCGCTGCCGATGCCTTGGGCTGCCCTTGGGCTGATTTGCAGCCATTGCCTTCGGCTGATGCGCTGACAAGCAGTTGGCAGCAACAGCTCGATCAGCCCCTGCCCAGTGCCGCCATCGCCGCTCAGGTCCAGTCGGCTGCGCAGCACCAAGGGCTGCTTAAACCTGCAACTCCTTGAGCGTGCTGAGCACTTCTTGGCTGTGAATCGAGGGATTCACACCAACAAAGCGGGCGCGCAGGACGCCGTCTGGGTCGATCACAAAGGTGTGCCGTTGGCTGAAGGGGGGAATCCACGAGCCATAGAGCTTGCTCACCGCGCCGCCTGGATCGGATAACAGCGGGAAGTCGAGCCCTTCGCTGGTGCAAAAGCTGGCGTGTTTGTCGCTGCCATCCGCGCTGACGCCCACCACAGCAGCGTTAGCGGCTTTGTAGAGGCTCAAGTCGCGCTGAAAGCCACGGGCTTCCAGGGTGCATCCGCTGGTGAAATCGCGCGGATAGAAATAGAGAACGAGCCAGCTGCCGCGAAAGTCATCGCGCTGCAGACGCTGCCCAAGTGCCCCAGTTTGGCCCGCTGATTCGAGATCGAAATCAGGAGCGAGTTGATCGAGCGCCGGCAAAGTCCCGCCCATCGCTTCGGCAGGCCTGGGCCGCAGGGCCAATAGGGGGAGAGCCCCGAGCAGTTTGAGAACCTCTTGACGCCGCATCACAGCTGTAAAGCGACCGCCAAGCTAGGCAGCGCGCTCAGATCTTGGCGAGGTTGATGCCCAGCTCTTTGGCGTAAGCGCCCAAGCCTTTTTTCTGGATGGTGCGCAGCGCTGAGGTGGAAACGCGCAGCTTCACCCAACGGTTGCCTTCGGCCCACCACAGGCGCCGCTGTTGCAGGTTCACCTGTTGCAGCTTCTTGGTGCGCACGTGGGAGTGGCTAACAGCCATGCCGTTGTTGGCGCGCTTGCCGCTGAGTTGGCAGACCCGGGACATGACTGATTCCTTCCGAACGAATTGAATCGGACTCAATAATCCGATTGGCCAATCTTTGATCAATCAGCCAAGGACTAAGCCTACCAACCCACTTCAATCTTCAGTCAATCTCCCGTTGCCGCTGCCTGAAAGCTCCGCTCAGGCGAGTTAAGACCGGAGGGTGGTGATGCAAGGCATGGCCGAACCCCTTTTGCTGGCCCTTGATCAGGGCACCAGCAGCTCCCGCGCCGTGATTTTTGATGGCGGCGGACAAGCCTTGGCGTCGGCGCAAGTCCCGTTGCCGATTGAGTACCCAGCTGATGGTTGGGTGGAACAGGACCCGCTTGCGATTTGGAGCAGCCAGCTCCAAGCCATGCAGCAGCTGGAGGATCAATTGAGCCCGGAGCAGCGTGCTGCCGTGGCCGCCTGTGGCATCACCAATCAGCGCGAAACCACAGTGTTGTGGCGATCTGAGCAAGGCCAGCCTTGCGGCCCGGCTTTGGTCTGGCAGGACCGGCGGACCGCTTCTATTTGCCGCCAGTGGCGTCAGCAGCCCGAAGCTGAGAGCTGGCAGCAGCGCACGGGGCTGGTGCTCGATCCCTATTTCAGTGCCAGCAAGGTGCAGTGGCTGCTGCAGAACAACGCCGAGGCCGCTGCAGCCCAGGCCGATGGCACCCTGCGCTTTGGCACTGTCGACAGCTGGCTGCTGTGGCAGCTGACCGCTGGCTCGGTGCATGCCACTGACCTCAGCAACGCCAGCCGCACCTTGCTGTTGGATCTCGATCGTGGCTGTTGGCTGCCGGAGGCCTGTGAGCGGGTGGGTTTAACGGCCTCGGCCCTGCCGGAGCTCAAGCCCTGCCGCAGCCATTTCGGCTGCATCGCTGAAGGTCGGCCCTTTGCCGGGGTGCCGATCACCGCCATGCTCGGAGATCAACAGGCCGCCAGTTTTGGTCAGCTGTGCTTGGAGCCTGGCCAGGCCAAATGCACCTATGGAACGGGCGCTTTCCTGGTGATCAATGTGGGCTCAACGCCTGTGCGCGCACCCGGGGGCTTGCTCAGCACCGTGGGATGGACCGAGGCCGATGGCAGCACCACCTATTGCATCGAAGGCAGCCTGTTTAACGCCGGAACCGTTGTGCAATGGCTGCGCGATGGCTTGGGTCTGATTCCCAACTCAGCGGCGATTGAAGAGTTGGCCGCTTCGGTTGATAGCGCTGGTGAACTGATGCTGGTGCCCGCCTTCACCGGTTGGGGCACTCCCCACTGGGATCCCGAAGCCCGTGGCTTGATGATTGGCCTGACCCGAGACACCGGGCCTGGCCAGATTGCCCGCGCGGCCCTCGAGGGCATTGCCTTAGCCGTAACAACGCTCATGCAACTGGCTGAGCAAGCCTTGGGACAGCCGCTGCATGAGCTGGCGGTCGATGGCGGCGCCGCCGCCTCCGATCTCCTGTTGCAGGCTCAAGCCAATAGCAGTGGGGTGCCCGTACGCCGCCCCGATCAGCTGGAGAGCACGGCCTTGGGTGTTGCCCTGCTGGCTGGTCTCTCAGCTGGATGTTTGAGCGATCTCAACGCCGTGCGCCAAGCCCGTGCCGCCGGCAGCCGGCGCTTTGATCCGACGATTGATGCGGCCGAGCGTGAACGCTGGCTGCAGCGCTGGGAGAGCGCCGTTCACCGTTGCTTGGAGTGGCATGGCGATGCCCTGCGCTGACCTGCTGATCATTGGCGGCGGTTCCAGTGGCGCAGCCCTGGCCTATGAAGCCGTGCGCCGCGGGCTCAAGGTCACGCTGCTGGAGGCTGAAGATCCAGCGGTTGGCACCAGCTCTCGCAGCACGAAGTTGTTGCACGGCGGTGTGCGCTACCTGGAGCTCGCCGTTAAACAAGCCGATCCGGCCCAGTTCAAGTTGGTGCGCGAAGCCCTCGTTGAACGGGGGCACTGGATCCGTCAGGCGCCCTTTCTGGCCCACACCCTCAATTTGGTGCTGCCGACGGAGGGGCTGATCGAGCGCAGCTACTACCGACTTGGGCTTGGGTTTTATGACCTGCTGGCTGGTTCAGCTGGGCTTGGAGCCACCAGCAGCCTGAATGCCGAGGGGGTGCAGCGCGCCTTCCCTGGGTTGGATCGCCGCTTCAACGGCGGGGTTCGTTACAGCGATGGGCAGTTCAACGATGCGCGTTTGAACCTTCTGCTGTTGCTGACGGCGGCACAAGCGGGTCTCGAGGTGGTGCGGGATTGCCGTGTTGTGGGCTTTGAACGCACAAATGGTCGCCTCAGCGCCGCCATCAGCGAAGGCCCAGGGGGTGAGCAGCAACGCTGGCCGGCTCGCGTGATCGTCAATGCCACTGGAATCGCTGCCGATCAGCTGCGTTTGCTGGCTGACCCTGACGCTGAAGCGCGGTTGCTCGTGAGCCGCGGCACCCACCTTGTGTTGAGGGGCAACCTCTGCGCCGGCGGAGATGGTCTCTTGATTCCGCGCACCAGTGACGGCCGCGTGCTGTTCTTGTTGCCATTTTTTGGCCGCACGCTGCTGGGGACCACTGACATCCCCTGCCCAGCGGCTGAAGCCACCCAGGTGTCTGATCAAGAGCGCACCTATCTGCTCGAGCACCTGGCTCGCTGGTTCCCCGATGGCACCACGGCTGAGGTGGGCAGTGCTTGGGCAGGAGGCCGGCCCTTGATTCGCGCCGCCGGGAGCTCCGCCTCCAGTAGTCGTTTGGTGCGAGAGCACGAGGTGGAACAGCTGCCCAGCGGACTCATCAGTCTTTTGGGTGGCAAATGGACCACTTGCCGGGTCTTGGCCCTTGATGCGTTGCATCTAGTGCTGGAGCGTCTGGGTGGACCTGAGCCGGCAGCCAAGCCTTTGCCGCTGCTTGGCAGTGCTGCCGATTCAGACCAGACCGTTCCGCAGTTGCAGGCCCTGCGGCCGCGCCTGCTGCAGCAGTTGCCCGATCACCCACAACAAGCTGCCCAGGCCGAACACCTCATCGCGAGCTATGGCCTGCGGGCTGAGGAGGTGATTCACCACGCCAGGCAGCCCTCTGAGCTGGAGCCACTGAGCGAGGTGTTGCCCATTTGCCGCGCTGAGTGGCGCTTCAACATCGCTCAGGAGTGGGCAACCACCTCCAGTGATCTGCTGAGCCGGCGCAGCCGCTTGGCGTTATTGGATCAGCAAGAAACCGCCAGGCTGTCGGCGATGGCGTCGGAGCTGCTGGTGGATTCAGGCTCCACATCACCGATCAACCACCAGCAGTAGTCGTAGGCCGAGAGGTAGGCAAACCAATGCTCACTGGCGACAGGGAAGGGGCAGCCACCGAGCACCTCGCGCACCTGCTGTCCTTGCCAAGCGCCCAAATCCAGCCGCGTCGAGGCGGGATTGCCGCTGAGATTGACCGCCACCAGGATGGTCATCTCCTCGGATTGGCGGATGTAGCTGATCACTCCTGGGTGGGAGTTCTCCAGTAATTGGAAGTCGCCATGCCGGAGGGCAGGGAGCAAGCGGCGGCTGAGCAAGGTGTTGCGGTGCCAGTTCAACAGTGAGCCCTGCAGGCTTTTCTGCACGGCCACATTCATCATTTGGCAGTTGTACCCAGGCCTGGTGATGGGGGGGAGCACCAGCAGAGGGTCGGGTGCCTTGGAGAAGCCACCGTTGCGCTCTGATGTCCAGGCCATCGGCGTGCGATTGGCGTCCCGGTCCCTGAGGCCGGGATAGTCCCCCATGCCCAGTTCATCGCCGTAGTAGATGCAGGGCATGCCCGGCAGGCTGTAAAGCAGAGCGTGCAGAGCCTTGTTCGGGCGCGGATCGCCGTTGAGTAATGGTGAGAGCCGGCGGTTGATGCCCCAGTTCAGCCAATGGCCTTTGGCATTGGGGAAGCCCTCGCGGACGCGGTCGACGATCTCCTCGGGCACCAGGTGGCCATCGCCGAGCCAGAGCTCATCGTGATTGCGTAGCGGCAGAGCCCAGCGGCAACCGGCGTTCAATTGGCGAAACTCCAACAGGAAGTTCTGCAGAGCACTCACCTCCCCGTGCGCCACCGCGGCGAAGAGGTGGGCCGTTAGAGCGAAATTGAAGGCTGAGTGCAGTTCGTCGTCAGCGACGTATGGCATCGCTTCATGCACAGGTTGGATGGCCTCAGCCAGCAGCAGCACCTCCTCACGGCCCAATTGCTCGCAGCGTTCTTTGGCCCTGCTGCGCAGCCGGCGCAGGAACGCATGGGTTTCAGGCAGCCCCTCGCAGCGCGTGCCCTCCCGTTCAAAGAGGAAGGGGATGGCATCAAGCCGAAAACCATCAATGCCTCGATCAATCCAAAAATCGAGCACATCGAGCATCGCCTCTTGAACCTGGGGGTTGTCGTAGTTGAGATCGGGCTGGTGCCGCAGGAACCGATGCAGGTAGTACTGGCCAGCCACCGGATCCCAGTGCCAATTCGAGTCTTCGAAATGGCGGAATAGAACAGGCGCATCGCTGTAACTCTTGTCGTCGTCGCGCCAGACGTAGAAGTTGCGCTCGGGGGAGCCGCGCTCAGCCCAACGCGCACGCTGGAACCACAGATGCATGTCACTGGTGTGATTCAGCACCAGATCGAAGAGCACCTTCAAGCCCAGCGCATGGGCATGACGAATCAGGGAGTCGAGAGCCTGTAGATCACCGAGGTCGGGATGGACCGACTTGTAATCGGTGATGTCGTAGCCGCCGTCGCGCAGCGGTGAATCACAGATGGGGGTCATCCAGACCGCATCCACGCCAAGCCAGTGGAGATAGTCCAGCCGTTGTTTCAGCCCGTCGAGGTCTCCAATGCCGTCGCCATTGCCATCAGCGAAGCAGCGGGGGATCAGTTCGTAGATCACTGACCCCTCCCACCAGGGGGAGGCGAGTTCAGCTGCGGAGTTGGTAGGCATGAAGCGGGCACCCTCGACGAGGGTCTGTATCTGGAATAGACCCGCCTTGCCTTGCTTGTCAGTAGTTGGTTAAGCCCCTAGTTCGGTGGCGAGTTGCTCAAACCAGGCCACATAGGCATCAGGCCCGCCTGGAACGAGCACATCGGGCTTGAGGGGATCCTCGGGATCGCTTAAGCCCTTGAGTTCTGGGTCTTGCAAGCTGGGGCGATCCACTTCGCCAGCGCTGCTGTCCACCAGCACAACACGGTTGCTGCGGCCGAATGGGTGGCCCAGCTCCTGCAGCAAGGTCAAAAAGCCCCGATCACTGCCGCCGCGTCGCCACCCACCTTCTCCATCGGGCTCTGAGGTGATGGTGTCGCCTACCCCCACCAGCACAGGCATCTGCTCAACGGGGATGCTGCGCTGGCAGAGCTCTAGCAACTGCGCATGATCAGCTGGGGCACTGCGGGCGTTGAAGGCTTCACCCAGTGGGGCAGTGCCCGTGCGTCTGGCGATGTGTTGGTTGATCAGGGCCAAGAGGCCGGCCTCCTTCACCGCACCCCGCAGCATGAACTGAACATCGGTGGTGCCAACGTTGCCTGGCGCAGCTGGTTTGAGAACTTCCACTCCGCCGCTATTGCCCAGGTTGGGAGCCAGGTGCAAGAAAAAGCAGGCTTCCTGGCCATTGGCTTCAGCCTGCGCCAGCAGGGTTTGCATCACAGCCAAGCTGCGCTGCTGCAGCTGCTGCTGCCGCTCCACATCCCCGGTTAGGCGGCTGAACAGGGCATTGAGATTGATGGTGGGGCTGAGGGGGTTCGCCAGGATTGTGCGCTCGTACAGCGCCTCTCGCTCCGCCTCACTCAGGTCTGGCAGCAGGGGTGTGAGCTGCTCGCGCAGGCCCTTCAAAATTTTGGCTGGAAGGGCGTCCAAGGTGGCTAATTCAGCTGTGCTGATGCCGGGATAGGTGATCTGGCCAAAGCGGTCTTGCCACTGCACACCACCAGCGGCCAGGCCAGGCAGGTAGAGCCCCTCGATGGCTGGGTTGGCAGTCCCGGCAAGGGCTCTCTCCACCAGGGGGTTCACACCGCGACGTCCGGCGTGTTCGCCGTTGGTGAGCACGCAAAAGCGACCCTGCAGTCGTGCGGCTGAGCGGATGTAGGCCGCTGGCATGACCCTGGTCAGTGGATCGAGTACCAGCGGCATGCAGACCCCATCGAGGTCTTGCACCATCAGCCAGTCCTGTTGGTGCCGCAGTTCTTCCAGCAGGGCCTCGAGGCTCAAGTTGGCCATGGACGGACGCTGGCAGGGAGATCAACGAGGATGGTGCGATGCACCTGCTCGGTCAAGACCTGAGCAGGTGGTTTGAACGGTTGTAGGTGCGTTTTGAAGAACGGCTTTTTTGAATCCAGCCTTGATCCCAGTCGCATCCGCGATCGCCTGCTGGAGCTCGAGAACGGCAAGGTTGGCTTTTACAGCGTGGGGCTGTATCCGATTTCGCTGGCGTACAACTGCGCCATGCAGACAGCGGATCCTCAGCTGCTGCTGGCGCCGCGACCTGGCCGCGCTCTTTTGGGGGCCTTCTCCAAAGACGACATTGCCGGCATGGATCCAGACCATTTGGCGACCGTCGAGGCCATGGGCTCCCACTTGGACGGGTCGGAGCGGGTTCCTAACACCCTGGAGGATCTGATTCGGCGCTGTGAGTTGGTTGTTCTGAGCTCAAACAGCAACCACGTGGAAGACGATCTGCAGGAAGCCATCGCCATGCGCGAGGCCCTGCAGCGGGAGCATGTGGTGTTGGCCTGTTTGGCGGGATCCTTCACCAACGATCCGATCGCCAATGAGGCCTATGTGCTCTGCGATAAGACTCCGAACCTGGCGTTCTTTTCGGGCTTTCATCGTCACGGCGCCCTGCGCAACCCGCTCGATAGCTTCACCGCCAATTTCTGTCATCCCGATGCGCTCACAGCACTGCTGGGGGCACGGATGCTCGACCGCCTCTCGCCGAACATTCAGGTGTCACCGGGTGTGCACAACATCGAAGGGCAATACATCAAAGCCGCCAAGAACATGGCCTCGATCTTTGCGGGCTTTGGTTACACCTTTCACTCAGAAAACCCCGGTGTCCTGCCCACCCTGCTGACGCTGTTGCTGGAGCAGTGTCTTGATCAGGCCGCCACGGTCTCCATCTCGCGGCGTGATCGTCAGCGCCTCTACCACCGGCAGGCCATCGCCCTAACGGAGTTGGGCTACGGCGTTCAGCGCATTGAGGCCGCCTTGGTGCGCGATGGAGATATGGAGAAGGTCCGCGACCACACGTTCTCCCAGCTCACGGCGATGGTGGCTGATGTGCGCGGCAGCATGATGCCTCCCACCATTGGCAACCCAACGCGAAACTTTCAGGCCGGTGTGCAGCTGGCTCTGCAGATGCGAAAGCTGGGCCGCTGCCCCAATGGCATCGACGAGTTGGAGCAATGGTGTGAAGACGCGGGCATCGCCAAAGGCGGTCTCGAAGGCCTCCGTTCGTTGCGCTATTGGCCCCAGATCGTTCGTCAATACGGCATTGCCCTGCACGATGCCTCGCTCATCAATCTGCTCTACATGGCTGTGTTTGGCCGTCAGGCCTCCAAGGAATCAGCCTTTGAGGTGATGACGCAAAGCCGTGAGCTGAGCAACTACTGCCAGGAATCGGTGCGCCCCACCCACAGCCGGCGCTACGCCGAGGCGCTGCAAAATCTGGATAACCCCGCTGCCATGGATTTGGTGGTGAGCGCTGTGGTGGCGGCTCTGGCGAGGCGCTCGAAGGATGACGGCAGTTTTGTCGACGATGCCAGTTACGACGACGACATGCCGGCCTATCTCAAAGCGATGAATGTGATCGAGACCGTGTGGTGATCACGAAGGCTCGATCCGTTCACCCGATCGGGCATCGAAACAAAGTGCATCGCCTCGGCTCCACTGCACCTCCAGGTGGGCTCCAGGTTGGAGACCAGCGGCCAGTGTGTCGCTGCTGGGACGCATCACTTTCAGCGGACCGTTGGCACTGCTGAGATGGAGGAGCAAACGGTCGCCGAGCCACTCGCGTGTTGTGAGCTGGGCGTTGAGGCTGGTTTCGGTTGACGCTGGCGCAGCTCCAGCCGGTGCTAATCGCAGTTGTTCAGGGCGTAAGCCAATCAGCAGGCCGGGACGCAGCGACAGCAGGTTGATCGATGGATTGCCGAGGAAGCCCGCCACAAAGCTGTTGGCCGGTCGGCGGTAGAGCTCTTCAGCACTTCCCACCTGCTGCAGCTGCCCCCGCTCCAGCACAGCGATCCGATCAGCCAAGCCCATGGCTTCATGTTGATCGTGGGTTACGTAGATCACCGGTGCACCGATGCTGCGCAGGATGTGCTGCAGTTCGGCGCGGAGCTCCTCGCGCAACTTGGCGTCGAGGTTGCTCATGGGTTCGTCGAGCAGCATCAACCGCGGCCGGCGCAACAGGGCACGGCCGAGTGCAACCCGTTGCCGCTGGCCTCCCGAGAGCCCTGCTGGCTTGCGGTGCCGGAGGTCTTGGAGCTGCAGCAGATCGAGAACCCGGTTGATGTCCTCTTTGATGAGTTCGGGCCGGGTGCCCCGCAGTTCGGGGCCAAGGCTGAGGTTGCGCTCCACGCTCAGGTGGGGATAGAGCGCGTAGCTCTGAAACACCAGGGCCACCCCGCGATCAGCTGGTGGGGTCGCTGTGATGTCGTCGTCGCCCAGCAGGATCTGCCCGCTGCTAGCTGGATCCAGTCCCGCCAGCAGGCGCAAGGTGGTGCTTTTGCCGCAGCCACTGGGTCCCAAGAGGGCGAGGATCTCCCCAGGCTGAACCGTCAGGCTGAGCGACTCCAGCAACTGCTGGCGACCCACACGTCGCCCGAGCTGTTGCAGCTTGAGGGCTCCCTTGGACCCATTGGTGTTGGCTGCTGCGGTCATCCCTTGATGGCTCCTTGGGTGAGGCCGCTAACGATCTGTCGCTGAAACACAAGCACCAACACAATGAGCGGAATGCTGCCGAGAACAGTGGCTGCCGCAAATCCCCCATAGGGAACGGTGAACACCGAGGACCCAGCGATCCTTGCCATCGCTGGGGCCAAGGTGAGCAGATCAGCGCGGCTGAGCCAGGTCAGCGCAATGGGGTATTCGTTCCAGCAAAACAGGAAGATCAGCAGAGAAGCGCTGGCGATGGCGGGGGCCATCAGCGGTAGCAGCACCCAACGCAGCCGCTGCCAGAGCCCGAGACCTTCCAGCCGAGCGGCCTCCTCAAGCTCGGGCGGAATGTCCCGAAATGAGGCCTGCAGCAGCAGGATCGCCAACGGCAGGCTCAATCCGGTGTAGGGGAGGCTCAGGGCCAGCAGGTTGTTGCCCAGGTGCAGATCACGCGCCAGCTGCAGCAGCGCCAAGAACAACAGCACGTAGGGAAAGGCCGCGGCGATGGCGACCAGCACGTTGACGTTGCGAGCGGTTTTGCGGCCAAGCCGGCTGAGCCCATAGGCGCAGGGCACCGCAACCACAAGGGTGAGCAAGGTGGAGCTCAAACCCACCACGCCGCTGTTGAGCAAGTAGCGCCAAAAAGGAGGATTGCCCCCAAGCAGGGCCTGGTAGTGCTCGAGCGTCCAGCCCCCTTGCATGGGATTGCCGGTGAGCGTGGCATTCGGCCGAAAGGATGTGTAGAGCTGCCAGAGCATCGGACCGAGGCTCCAGAGAATCAGCAGCAACCTGTTCATCGTTGCCCTCCTGCCCAACGCGGCCGGCTGACTAGCCATAGCAGCACTGCTCCACCACTGAGCAGCAGCATCAGTAGGAACGCCGCCAGCATCAGCGTCGCGCTGTAGCCGAAATCGAGAAAGCGCATGGCATTGATGTAGGCGTAGAGCGCCAAGCTCTCGGTGCTGCCTGCCGGGCCGCCTGCCGTCAGCACCTGCACCAGGTCAAACACCCCCAGGGCCTGGGCTAAACGAAACAAGACTGCAATCAAGATGTAGGGGGAGAGCAACGGCAAGGTGATCCGCCGCAAGCTCTGCCAGCGATTGGCACCCTCTAAAGCCGCCGCTTCATAGAGATCCGCTGGGATGGTTTGCAGGCCAGCCAACAGCAGCAGGGCCACAAAGGGAGTGGTCTTCCAGGTGTCTGCCCACACCATGCTCAGCCAGGTGATGGCGGGATCACCCAAAAACGACACGGTGGGAAGACCCACCTGAGCCAGCAGCAGATTGATCGGGCCAAAGGGATCATTGAAGATCCAGCGCCAGCCCAACGCCATCACCGTGGTGGGCAGGGCCCAAGGCAGCAGGCTCACGGTGCGCAGCAGCGTTCGGCCCCGCAGCGGCTGATTCAAGAGCAGGGCGACGGCCAAACCCAGCACCAACTCCAACCCCACAGAGCAGAGGCCGAACCGCAAGGTTTGGAAGGCGTCTTGCCAGAAGCGCCCGTCCTGAAGCAGACGCTGCCACTGGGCCAACCCCACTGGTTGGGGCTCGAGCTCGGTGAGCACCGTTTGGGCCTGGGTGCTGAGCCAGGCGTACTGCAGCATCGGTAGGGCGAAGACCGCTAAAAGCAGCAGCAACGCCGGTGCCATCAGCAGCCACAGCCGTTGGCCTCTCAAATCTCACCTCCCACGGTTCGGCGCAGCTGCAGCGTTTGCTCCTGCAATTGCTCCATTCCCTGCTGCGGGCTCACCCGAGCGGTGAACACCCGGCTGAGCTCGCGGTAAAGCAGGTCGCTGATCTGTGCATAAACCGGAGTCAGGGGGCGAAGCACGGCATCAGCGAGGGCTGCCTCCAGCTCCGGCAGCTCAGGGTGAGCGGACACCAGCTTGGGATCGCGGAACACCGCTTGGCGTGTTGGGGTGTAGCCAAAGTCTTCGTAGAGCCGGGTTTGGCTCTCCTCGCTGGTGAGGAACTGCAGGGCTTCGATTGCGGCGCGCTTGTGCTGGCTGCCCTTGGTGAGGGCGAGCCCCCAGCTGCCCTGGGTCGCCACGTGGGGCTGGCCCGGTTCAGCCACCATTGTGGTGATGCCCACCTTGCCGGCTAAGGCGCTGCCAGCGCGGTTCAGTTCGTTCCAGGCGTAGGGCCAGTTGCGCATGAAGGCGGACTGACCAGCGGCGAACACTTGCAAGGATTGCGGTTCGGCCATGGTGACCACCGATGGCGGTGAGATCCCCTGGCGGATTAAGCCCTCCAGCTAGCGGGTGGCCGCCACGGCTTCCTTGCTGTCGAGGGTTGGGCTGCCATCAACGATCCAGCGGCCACCAAAGCCCCGCAGCATTTCGAGAAAGACCGTGCTCAGGCCCTCGTACTGCCGGCCTTGCCAGACATAGCCCCAGCGCACGGCACCACTGGATTGCAGCTCCCGGCTGATCTGAGCCAATTCCATGGGCGTGCGTGGCGGAGCCGCCATGAGATCCGTGCGCCAATAGAGCAACCCCATCGAGGCCACCATGGGGAAGCGCCAGAGGTGGCCACTGAAGGCATTGCCCAAATCAGCGCCAGGAGCCAGGGGAGCCATGGCGTCATCACCAAGCCAGCCCTCGAGCGGTTCAAGCCAGCCGGCAGCCACGTATTTGGGCGTCCAGGTGACATCCATCAGCAGCAAGTCGTAGGGGCTGCTGCCCAGTAGCAAGCTGCTGATCGCCAGATCCGACACGGATTCAGTGTCGAGCGGCCCTCGGGTGACCTCGAGGCGGATGTGGGGATGGCTGGCGTTGAACTCCCGCACCAGGGGTGCGCTGGCATCGGCAAAGGACGCCGGCATCAAGACAGAGACCGGGATCGTGGCTGCTGGCACACCTGTTGCCATCAGCAGCAGGGTGATGCTGGCTAGCACCACTCCCAGCAACCGGCGGCGCAGCATCATGGGCCCTAGTGCTCAAGCGCGTTGAGCTGCTCACTGGCCCAGTTGGCCACGCTCAAGGTGTCAACGGCACGCTCCATGCGCTGCATGCGCTCGCGCTGCTCGGCCATCGGCATCATCAGCGCGGCGTCGATCGCCTCGTCCATGCGCCGATGGGAGTAGGGGTTGGTGAGGATTGCGCCATCGACAACCACCGAGGCACCGGTGAACTCCGACAGCACCAAACTGCCCCCTTGGCCCTTGCGGGCCGCCACATATTCCTTGGCAACAAGATTCAGCCCGTCCCGTAGTGGCGTGATCCAGCAGATGTCGGAGGCGGCAAACCAGGCCACGATTTCCTCGTAGGGGATCCGCTGCGTGGTCAGTCGAATGGGCACCCAATCGATGCGGCCGAAGCGACCGTTGATCCGGCCCACGGTCTCTTCAATGCTGCGTTGGGTGTCTTCGTAGACCTTCATGCCGGTGTTGGCTGCTACGCAGGCCAGCATCAGCACCACGTCACCATGCATTTCTGGGCGACGTTCGAGCAGGCGCTCGTAGGCCAGCAGCAGCTCTTCATTGCCTTTGGTGTAATCCACCCGGCTGGCAGAGATGATCAGCTTGCGACCTTTCTTGGTGTCGCGCTCGATGTCTTCGATCAGGTCCTGCACAGGGGCTGAGTCCCTGAGGGCTTGAATCACATCTGGGCTTGTGCCAACAGGTGTGGAAACCAGCTGCACGGTGCGGCCTTGGTAGCGAAGCCAAGGGGTGCAGTCGGGCTGGGCCAGGGCGCTGCCATGGTGCAGGAAATGGGATGACACCTCCTCTCGGGGCCCCCGCTCGACGGCCAACAAGCTGGAGGCAGCACGGCTGAAGTTTTCGGCGTAGCGAGGGATGTGAAAACCCACCACATCACAGGCCAGCAGGCTGCTGATGATTTCTTCTCGCCAGGGAAGGATGCCGAACACATCGGCGCTGGGGAACGGTGTGTGGTGGAAGAATCCGACCTTCACATCCGGTCGTTGCTGGCGGATGTATCCCGGTGTCAGCCATAGGTTGTAGTCGTGCACCCAGATGCAGGCACCCGGTGCGGCTTCATTGCAAGCGGCCTCGGCAAAGCGCCGATTCACCTCCTGGAATGTGGCCCAGTCGGCGTTGTTGACGTTGAAGTGGCTGGGGAAGGTGTGCAGGATCGGCCAGGCCGACTCCTTCGAGGTCACGTGATAGAAGCTTGAGATCTGCTGCTGTTGCAGCGGAATCCGGCGGAGCCTGATCGTCAGTGGCTCCTCGATAACCGTTGTTTCATCCTCGCCGTTGTTGTTTTCGTCTTGGCGCCAAGCAATCCAGGTGCCCGAGGGGTGATCTCGGAACAGGTTGCGCAGGGTTGGGATGATGCCGTTGGGGCTTTTTTGGTCTTGCCAGCTGCGGTTCCCGTCCGCGTCGATGACTTCATCGAAGGGTGAGCGGTGGTAAACGAGAACAAACGAGCTCGGCACGCAGTCAGGTTGTAAACGGCGGATATAGAGGAACTTCGCGCCCCCAACGCAGAGCGCTGAGGAATGGACCAGACCTCGACTCGTACACCATCGACCCGCGGCCTGGTTGCTGTCAAACCCCTGATTTGGTCAAAGCGGTAACCGCACTGATGCTTGCGGTCGAATATCGTTTACAAAAAGAAAGAAAGTCATGGCCCTCGACCTGGCCGGCCTCTATCAACGCCTCCAGGCTGAACAGCGGCCGATGCTCCCGAGTGGAGAACATCGGGCTGTCGTTGGCTGCGGCTATGTCGGCCGCCGGCTGGTGAGTGGTTGGAGTGATGAAGGTCACACCGTGACGGCCACCACCCGCCGCGATTCGCGGCTGCATCAGCTGCGCTCCCATGTTGATCAAGCGGTGCTGTTTGACTCCGAAGCCACCAGCAACGACCTGTCGTTCTTGGGCGATGTCGATGTGTTGGTGGTCTCCTTAGCTCCGACTGGCCAACAGCATGTCTGCGTTGAGGCCTACGAATCGGTTTATCGCCGCGGCATTGAGATGTTGTGCGAAGGCATCGCCAACCGCCACTCCAATCGGCCCCTGCAAATCATCCATCTGAGCAGTTGCGGGCTGTATGGCAATCGCGATGGTGCTCTGACCTCAGAGCACATGGGCTTGGATCTCAATCACCCCGTGAATGCTCTGCTCGCTGGCGCTGAGCAACAGCTTCAGTCCCTGCGTAGTGAAGCGATCAACGTCTGCACCCTGCGCCTGGGTGGCATTTATGGCCCCGACCGTGAGATCCCCGAATGGCTTGTGGCCGCTGCTGGCCAGTGCGTTGAGCGCAATGGTGACCATGTCCCCTGCTGGGTTCATGTGGACGACGTGGTTCAGGCGGTGAACCTGGCGGCGGAGCAGAAGCTCAACACCACCTTGAACGTCGTGGATGACATCAAGCTCTCCAAGCGCGCCATCACCGATCAGCTCTGTGAAGCCATCGGTTGTCCGCCAGTGATTTGGATGGGTTCAAGCCAAGACGAGCGCATTTTGCATGCCGCCATCTCGAATGAGTCGTTGAAAGACTTGGGTTTCCAACTGCAGCACCCTTCGATGCTGCAGTGGTATCTCAAGCGCCGCGCCGCTTCGGTCTGAGCCCAGGGGCTTAAAGCCCCCGGTTCATCAGCTCACCCATCAGGTCGCAGCTTCGCTGTTGGAAGCCGGCCAGCTCATTGGGTTCGAGGCCTCCGACCGAGAGCTTGGCCATTTCATAGACATGGCGGCTGAGTTGCTCGGCGAGTTGTTGGCTCGGCGAGCTCGCGCCCCCGCCGGCAATTACAGATCCAGCGGCCAGCTTTTGCATGCCTTCGACCAACCGGTGCCGGCGGTTGATCAGCAGCACGTGGTGATCAGGCAGGCCCGGGAGGCGTTGCTCCATCAAGGCGCCCATGTCGTTCATGCGGCGCATTTGCTCTGGCAGCAGGATCAACGCAGCCGGGGCGTTGTCACCCTTGAGAGCCTGCACCTGGATGGTGACTTTGTCGTTGTTCAGTGAGGCCTTAAACAGATCCCGCAGGCTTTCACTACTGTCTTTGCCTTCAGCATCGGTGACGCCGGTGTCTTTGTCTTGCAGCGAATCATCCAGCTCGGCATCCACCCGCTGGAACTTCAACTCCTCGTGGCGGTATTCCAGCCAAGGAATGAACTGTGTGTCGATGAAGGTGTCAGCCAGCAGCACTTCAGCGCCTTGCCCTTGCCAGAGCGCCAAGGCCCCGGCCTGCCCGGCCTCATCGGTGCAATAAAGGATGCGCTTGTCGTTATCGGCGCTGAGCCGTGAGCGGTAACCCGCCAGGGTGGTAAATCGCTTGCCGTCTTCAGCTGCGACCGGATCGGGGGTTTCGCCTTCGCCTGCCGCTGCGGTGGTGCCAAACAACACCAGCTCGGCGACTTGATCAGCAAACTTCTCATCCTCCATGGCGCCGATCTTGATGAAGGGAGCCAACGACTCCCAAATTTCGGCATAGCGCTTGGGCTCATCACGATGCAGCTGCTTCAACCGGTCGCCTACCTTCTTGGCCACAAAGCCGCCGATGGAGCGCACCCGGCGATCGGTCTGCAGCGCCGAGCGGCTCACGTTGAGTGGGATATCGGGTGAATCGATCACCCCGCGCAAGGGCAGCAGATACTTCGGCACCACCTCCTTGATGGAGTCGCTGACAAAGACCTGATTGCAGTACAGCTTGATTTCGCCCTTTTCCCAATCAGCGCGGCCAGTGGATTTTGGGAAATAGAGGATGCCTTGCAGGTTGTAGGGGTAATCGGTGTTGAGGTGAACCCACAGCAGGGGATCGCCTTGGAATGGGTATAGGTAGCGGTACAGCTCGATGTAGTCCTCATCGCTGAGCTCCCGGGGGCTCTTGCGCCAGGGGGCTTCGCGCTTGTTGACCGTCTCCCCTTCCAGCTGCACCTCCACCGGCATGAAGTCGCAGTAGGTGTTGATCAAGGTGCGAATCCGGGCGGGCTCGATGTACTCGAGCTCCTCCTCCTGCAGGTGCAGGATCACATCGGTGCCGGGTTCGCTGCGCTCAGCGGCTTCGAGGCTGAAATTCGGTGAGCCATCGCAGCTCCAGCGCACCGCTTCAGAGTTGGGGCGAGCGCTCAAGCTCACCAGCTCAACCTGGCTGGCCACCATGAAGCTCGAATAAAAGCCCAGGCCAAAGTGGCCAATGATGGCGTCGTCTTCGCTCTTGTACTTCTCCAGGAATTCCTCGGCGCTGGAGAAGGCCACCTGGTTGATGTAGCGCTTCACCTCATCGGCGTTCATGCCGATGCCGTTGTCGCTGATGGTGAGGGTTTTGGCTTCGCGATCGATCTTGATGCTGATCAGTCCGTCGCTGCCTTCGCTGCAATCACCAGCCATGGCCGCCATTCGGCGCTTGCTGATCGCATCGGTGCCGTTGCTGACCAATTCACGCAAAAACACCTCGTGGCCGCTGTAAACGGCCTTCTTGATGATCGGGAAGATGTTTTCGGTATGGATCTGGATCTGGCCTTGCTCAAGCACCGACATGCGCCGTCTGAATTGGGGTCCACGACCCTAGGAACAGGAGGGCGACCCGCTCAATGGCTGCGATGGTGTGAAGCCCGAACCAGTGACTCAGTTGCTGGTTTGCAGGTCGGGGCGCTCTTCCGGAACGATGGCTCCTTCCACAGGGCAGACCTGCAGGCAGATTCCACAATCGATGCAGGTTTGAAAGTCGATCCAATAAAAGCCGGTGCCCTTGGTGTTGGCGCCTTGACCAGGATGGATGCAGGCCACAGGGCAGGCATCGACGCAGTCGGCGATCCCTTCGCAGACGTTGGTGACGATGGTGTGTGCCAAGAGGGGCTTGCAGACCCGCTGATCCTAAGGATTCAACCCACCCAGCGAACCGTTTCAACGCCGCGTTGTGTGGCGATGCCTTGGGCCTCGTCTTGGTTGGCGCAGGGCTCGGGCCAGAGCTCAGCGGGTTGGCCACTTTGATGCAGCTGCTCCAGCAGGTTCAAGGCCGGATGCAATTGGCTGGACTGGCTGTAGGCCACCAAGACCAGTTGGCCGTCTAGCCGCGGGGGTAGTTGGTCGGCTTGCTCCAACAGTTGACGCACCGCCTCAACGGCAAAGCTGAATCCCACACCGCTGGCTACCGCCCCCACTGGGCTGAAGCGCTGGACCAAAGCGTCATAGCGGCCGCCACTGGCGATGGCCACCGGCGCATCAAGCCCCTGGCAGACCAACTTCACCATCACCCCGTCATAGAGCTCGAAGTCGGGATGGAAGGTGGGATCCAGCTGCAGGCGAATGCCGGCGCGGCTGGCCTGCTCCTCAATGATGCTGATCAGCTCTTTCAGCTCGGCGAGCAGACCCGTTTCTCCCAGCAGGGCTTCAAGTCCGTTGAGTACCGCTGCGGGTTCCCCGCGCAGCTGCAGCAATTGCAGCAGTTGCAAGCGTTGCTGCCCTGGCAGCTCTAGCTGGGAGAGGGCCACGCGGTTGAGTCCGCAGACGTGGCGGCGCACCGTGCTGCGCAGCGATGGCTCCACAGCTTCGAGCAGCACCGACAGCAACCGTTGATGGCCGATCAGCAGGGTGGGCTGATGCTCTGCGCTAAGCGGCAGATGGGAGCCGGCATCGAGCAGCAGACGCAGCAGTTCGGCATCACCGGCAAGCCCCTTGGCGCCCATCAGTTCCACGCCGCTCTGCAGGTCTTCGACAATGCGCAGACCTTGGTCTTCCGCTCGTTGGGCTTGGAAGGTGGAACCGCGGTAGTGCAGCCGTAGGGGGCGCTGCATGGCTGCCAGGCGCGTACAAGCGGCCCGGGCGATGCTGGCGGTCATTTCCGGGCGCAGGCCGAGAGCCTCATCGGCCACCACTTGCACCACCTGGTGCGATTGGATTGCACCGCCGGCCTCGAGGGTGTCGATCCGCTCCAGGCTGGGCGGGGTGACCTCTTCGTAGCCCCAGCGCTGGTAGACGGCAGCCAGTTGCTCGGCAATCCAGCGGTTAACCCCCACGTCGCGGGGCAGGAGGTCGCGGGCTCCACTGGCGGGCTGAAGGGCCATCCGATCGGCACGGTTGCCGCCGAATCCTATGGACCAGCGGGGATCTCAGCGTTGTAGGTCGCAGGCGGCAGCGGTTGGCATTCGGATAGGCCCTGCAACAGCGGGCCCTGCAAGGCGGCATTGGTGGCCACCACCCGGCCACTGGAGAGCTCAAGCGCACTGCCGTCGTAGTCACAGACCACACCACCGGCGGCTTGAACCAAGGCCACCCCGGCCGCTAAATCCCAGGGCTGCAGGCCCCGTTCCCAATAACCATCGAGCCTGCCGGCGGCCACAAGGGCCAAATCCAGTGCGGCAGCACCACCGCGCCGCACGCCATGGGTGCGGTGGGAGAAATAACAGAACTCGCTGTAGTTGTTGTCGATTCGCTCGCGCCGGTCGTAGGCAAATCCCGTCACCAGGAGGGAATCCGCCAAGGATTGGCAGCTCGACACCTGCAGTGGATCCCCATTGCACCAGGCGCCGAGGCCGAGCCCACCGCTGTAGCGCTGATTGAGGCCAGGAGCGGCAATGGCCCCCAGCAGTGGCTTGCCATGGCGCAGCAGGCCGATGGAGCAGGCAAAGAAGGGAAAGCCATGGGCGTAATTGGTGGTGCCATCGAGTGGATCCACGCACCACTGCAGCTCGCGGTCGCTCCCGGGTTGATGCCCGCTTTCTTCGGCTAACACCGCCACTTCAGGTGTGCGCTCTTGAAGCAGTCGCAGCACAGCGGCTTCGGCGGCCAGATCGGCTTCAGTGACCAAATCACCGGCGCGCCCTTTGCTGCGCACCTGGCTCAGATTGCCCCAGTAGCGGCTCAACTCGGCAGCGCCGGCATCGGCCGCCGCGCTGGCAATCGCCAGCAGCTCTTGATCGCTTGGGCTCATTCTTCTTCCAGCGGAATAGCAGCGCGCACGGTGCCTTTTCCAAAGGCATTGCCGAACTGCAGCATGTAGACCTCGTCTTCGTCCTGGGTTTCCACCGTCACCGGTCCATAGGCGCGAGCCACGCAAAGCAGCCCATAACCCTGCCGGCGTAAATCGTGGGAGAGGCCCAAGGCTTCGCGTTGATCCAGCTCGCCGCTCAGCACCCTGACGGCACAGGCGGTGCAGCAGCCATTACGGCAGCTAAATGGCAAAGGTTGGCCGCTGGCTTCAAAACCTTCCAGCACATAACGACCCTCCTCGATATCGGCGCTGAGGACTCGATTGTTCTGCCGGTCATGGACCGTGACCCGGTGCCGTGGGCTCATCAAAGCTGGCCAAGTTGAACTGCTAGGTTGCCAGCTGCATAGCCCAGCTGTGCAGAGGAGAGGTGGCCGAGTGGTCGAAGGCGCAGCACTGGAAATGCTGTATAGGGGCAACTCTATCGAGGGTTCGAATCCCTCCCTCTCCGTGCCTCACCAAGCTGCCTTAATGCAGCCAAAAAGTTGGCAGTGGACCATATCAACAACGGTTGATGGATCCGATGGTTCCCCTTCGCGCGGTATCCGGGATGCTCGCTGTGGGCGTTGGCCTGTTGACAGCATCAGGGGCTGGAGGGCTGAAAGCTCAAGCCACGGCACCGATCCTGATTACGGGGTCGAGCACAGTTGGGCCCATCACAACCTTGGCGATTCAGGGATTTCGATCGACTGCTGCAGGTCGGAAGGTGCGCTTTTCGCCTGTTGTCGAAAGTGGCACCAGTGCTGGATTCCGTGACTTCTGCAGCGGCAAGACCCCGATCAGTAACGCCTCTCGACCCATCAGCCAGAAAGAGCTCAAGCGCTGCGCAGATCAAGGCATCAAGTTTTTTGAGCTGCCGATTGCTTTTGATGCCATCACTGTTGTGGTCAATCCTGCCAACACCTGGGCAAAAAGCATCAGTGTTGCGGAGCTGAGACGTCTTTGGTCCCGCTCTGCCCAGGGAACGATCAAGCGCTGGAATCAGGTGAGTTTGGATTGGCCTGAAAAGCCAATTGTGCTGTACGGACCCGGCGCTGATTCCGGTACGTTTGACACGTTTAATCAGGCCATTAATGGCAGTAAACGGGATAGCCGTAGTGACTACATCAGTAGCGAAAATGACAATGTTCTAGTCCAAGGTGTGGCCTCGAATTCCAACGCTCTTGGTTATTTTGGTTATGCCTACTATGCAGCAAACCGAAACAAGCTCAGGGCTTTGCCGGTTGAGAGCGATCAAGGACCTGTCATGCCATCGCTTGAGACTGTTCAAAATGGAAGCTATTCACCGTTATCACGGCCTGTTTTTATCTATGTCAATGCTAAGAGCCTAAAAGACAGTGCTTCGTTAAGGGCTTTCGTGCAGTATTACCTGAATAATGCAACGCAATTGGTTGAGAAAGAGGGATCAATCCCTTTGACCAAGGCCCAGTATCTTGTCGTCAAGAGCAAGATGCTCAAGCAAGTTCAAGGAACTGCATTTGGCGGGAAAATCCCCGTCGGTTTGACGATTAGTGAGCTTCTCAATCGCAATATTGATCAAACCACTAAGCGGCCTGAATTCCATCAATGAAAACGAGGGCAGAGGGAGGCTTTGGCTGCCTTCCTTCTCTGCCCTTGGCTGCTAAATGATGGGTTTGGAGAAATTATCCAAACCGACCGCTGACATACTCCTGTGTGGCTTCTTGCCGTGGGTTGTTGAAGATATTGCTGGTTTCATCAAATTCGACCAGGTACCCCACTTTGCCTGAGCCGCCTTCCACGGCCACGGCGTTGTAGAAGGCGGTCATGTCTGAAACCCGCACAGCTTGCTGCATGTTGTGGGTGACAATCACGATGGTGAAGTCCTTCTTCAACTCGTGCATCGTTTCCTCCACTTTCAGCGTGGAGATTGGATCGAGCGCTGAGCAAGGCTCGTCCATCAAGATCACATCCGGTTGAGTGGCAATGGTGCGGGCAATACAAAGTCGCTGCTGCTGACCGCCAGAGAGGGAATAACCGCTTTCGTTGAGCTTGTCTTTGCACTCATCCCAGACAGCAGCGCGCCGCAACGATGTCTCCACCAGTTCGTCCATATCGCCGCTGTAGCCATTGATGCGGGCACCGAAGGCGATGTTTTCGTAAATCGATTTGGGGAAGGGATTAGGGCGTTGGAACACCATGCCGATCCGACGCCGCACTTCGACAGGATCGACATTGGGGGCATAGAGATCTTGCCCTTCGTAGATCACCCGACCCTTGAGCCGACAGCTGGCGATCAAGTCATTCATTCGGTTGAGGGCTCGCAGCACTGTGCTTTTGCCGCAACCGGATGGTCCGATGAACGCTGTGACCTGGCCTCGGGGAATTTCGAGGAAGACATTCTTGACCGCTTCAAAGGCGCCGTAGCTGATCGTGACGTCATCACAGGTGATGGCCACTTGATCGTCGGGAACGTCTGCGATGTGGCTAGAGAGCGTCATTGGTTGGGAAGCTGAGGGGCTCTAGGGCAAGTTTGACAGTGAGCTTTTAACGCTGGGCAAAGCTCGAGATCCAGCGGGCCAGAAGATTCATGGCCAGGATCATGATCACCAACACAAAGGAAGCAGCCCAGGCCAGTTGGACTTGGGCTTCGTAGGGCATGATCGCGTAGTTGAAGATCATGACCGACATGGTGGCCATGGGCTCCAGCAGGCCATCAGGCCAATAGGGGGAGAAGAAAGCCGTGAAGATGAGTGGTGCTGTTTCTCCTGCCGATCGCGCAATGCCCAGAACGATTCCGGTGGCGATCGGTGCAATGGCGGAGGGAACCACCACCTTGATGGTGGTCACAAATTTTGAGGCCCCCACACCCAGTGCCCCCCAACGCAATTCCTGAGGAACCAGCTTGAGGCCTTCATCGGTGGTTTTGATGATGGTGGGCAACATCAAAACGGAGAGGGCCAGGCCGCCAGCCACGGCTGAGAAGGTGCTGCCGAAAAGAATTCGGCTGGAAACGATCAAGCCGTAAATGAACACGCCAGCAATGATCGATGGCACGCCAGCCAGGACATTGGTGCCAAAGCGGATGAATTCGGAGAACTTATTTTCTCCGCCATATTCCGCCAGATAGATGCCACCCCCGACGCCCACAGGAATCGCAAACAGGCAGGACAGCCCGGTCACGATGAAGGTGCCGAGAAAGGCATTGCCAATGCCGCCGCCCATTTCTTGGCCTGGGACTGGCGGCAGCTCAAAAAACATCGCTGGCCGCAGGAATGCAAAGCCCTTGATCAAAACAAACAGGATGACCGCAATCAAAGGGATGATCGCGATGACGGAAAAGGCCGCAGCGATGCCCGTCATCAATCGGTTGCCCTGATTGCGAAGCAGGCCTGGCTTGAACAGCAAGTCGCCTTTGGCTTTAAAGCTTGATGAGGTCATTGGATCACTCGTATTTGAGGGCCAAGCGCCTGACAACCCACTGCGCCAGAACATTGACGAGGAACGTGATGATCATCAACACCAATGCGGCGTACATCAGTGCTGACATCTGAAGTTCACCGGCTTCTCCAAATTGATTGGCAATCAAAGAAGCAATGGTGTTTCCTGGCGCAAACCAGGAGATGTTGAAAGAGGTTTGGTTGCCAATGATCATCGTGACGGCCATGGTTTCACCCATGGCTCGACCGAGGGCCAACATGATTCCGCCGATAATCCCTGAAATGGCGGCTGGAACCAGAACGCGCAAGATCGATGTCCAACGTGTGGCGCCGATGCCATAGGCGGCTTGGCGCAGATCTTGGGGAACCTGATTGAGAGAATCGCGGCTGATCGCTGTGATGATCGGCAGCAACATGATCGTCAGAATCAAGACCGCTGGCATCACACCGGGGCCCGATGGAACGGTGCTGAAAAAGGGGATCCAGCCAAGAACGTTATGGATGGCCATCAGGATTGGCCGGACAAAGGGTTCAAGAACAAAGATTGCCCAGAGCCCTAAAACCACCGATGGAATGGCTGCCAGCAATTCCACCATGTTTGAAATCACCTCACGGACTTTGCCGTTGATGAAATCTTCGGTGAGGAAGATGGCTGTGCCCACCCCCAACGGCACGGCCAAGACCAAAGCCAGGAGTGACGTCAGCAGGGTCCCGTAGATCGCCGTGAAGGCTCCATAGGTGTCCCTAACCGGGTCCCATTTGGAGCTGAATACAAAATTGAGTCCAAAGGCTTTGATCGCCTCTGCCGCTTGGCTTCCAACAACGATAAAAATGCCGATCAAGATGATCGCCACCATCAGAGCCAGAAGAACGACAAGGTTTTTGAATCCGTTGTCCACCAGCTTGTCGCTGGGAGGACGGTGACGCAGCTTGTAGAGACTGCTTTGCCCGGAGGCTGACATTGCACTCGTCACAGTCGATCCAAAGATACGCAGTGTTGCTTAGGGACTCATTAAATTCCTAAAAAAAAAGAGGGGGCTAAGCCCCCTCTTGCGATGAAATTCGCTAAGTCCTGACGCTTGGATCAGTCAGCGATCTTCTGAACGGCGGCCAAGGAGATCTTGCGGATGCTGGAGGGCAGGGGCACATAACCCAGGCTCGGTGCCTGGCTTTGGGCCTTGTTGCTCAGCATGTAAGCAAAGGTCTTCTTGAGGGCGGGGGTGTTGTCACCGTTGCCGCTGGCGTAAGCCAAGATCCAGGTCAGGGTGCTGATTGGATAGGCATTGGCGCCGGAGGGATTGGTGTCGGTGCCGGTGTTGTAAGCATCAAGCTTGATGCCAGCCAGGCCAGCCGAACCGTTCTTGGAGGTGGGCTTGACGTAGTTGCCGTCCTTGTTCTGGATGGCAGCAGCCTTGATCTTGCCTTTGACGTAGGCCTGGTTCACATAACCCAAACCACCAGGGGTGTTTTGGATGACGCCGGCGACGCCGCTGTTGCCCTTACCGCCGGAGCCCACGGGCCAGTTGACGGATTTGCCAACGCCGATGGTGTCTTTGAAGTCGCCATTCCAGGCGGCAACGGCGTTGGTGAAGGCGAAGGTGGTGCCGGAACCGTCAGAGCGGTAAGCCACGGTGATCGGACCAGCAGCACAACCGAGTTGGCTGTAGTCGGTGATCTTGCCCAGGAAGATCTCGGCCACCTGCTTTTGGGTGAGCTTGAGAGTGCAGCCTGGCTTGTTGTAGCCAACGGCGATCGTGCCCCCAGTCATGGGGATCTGGATCACGCCGCGTTTGATCTTGTCGCGCTTTTCAGCGCTCAGGGGCTTGTCAGATGCACCGAAGTCGGAGGTGCCAGCGATCATCTGGCGTACGCCAGCGCCGGATCCAACAGCTTGGTAGTTGACCTTGGGGCCGCCGGCAGCAGCCAATTCCTGGAACCA
>Ga0180433_10002079_pt1 | contig 32046 bp, 39 predicted proteins | sample SS_ome_8_FD_132980 | JGI IMG/M metagenome (GOLD analysis project Ga0180433, IMG submission 132980) | Hypersaline lake sediment archaeal communities from the Salton Sea, California, USA - SS_1_D_1 metaG | ecosystem: Environmental > Aquatic > Non-marine Saline and Alkaline > Hypersaline >...
AAGAATATATCCTGAACGTATCTTAAAAAGGGAGGCGGACAATTATAAAAAAATGATTCAGAAAGGAACTTCATTATCTGAATTAAATCACCCTGAATCTTCTTTAATTGACCTTGATAGAGTTTCTCACATTATAACTGATATATGGTGGGACGGACCTGTATTAATGGGTAAATTAAAATTATTGACTTCACCAGGTTTCCATGAAAGAGGAATTGTTTCTACAAAAGGAGATATGGCGGCTAACTACCTAAGACAAGGTGTTACATTAGGTATATCATCAAGAGGTGTTGGCTCACTTAAAAAAGTTGGGGAACAAAATGAAGTACAGGATGATTTTGAATTAATATGTTTTGACTTGGTTTCCTCACCATCAACACCAGGCGCTTATTTATTTAGTCAACCTGAAGAAAGATTTAACTTTGAGGAAAATCTTGATGAAGAAAAAAGAATGAGAGCTGAGAGAGAAGTTGGACCTTCTGCTAACAAATCTATTGACTTAATGAAAAGATTAACCGATTATTTAGGTTATTAAAATCTATATTATGAACGAGAAATATTTTGTAGCAAAAATCACAACTGATATGGTTGATGAAAATTCAGGAAAAATTAAAAAACTAAGAGAAGAGAAACTAGTCAGGGGTTATAGTCCTACCGATGTGGAAGCTAAAGTAACAAAGATTTACCAAAACTACACACAAGATTGGAGGATTACAGCAATTGTTGAAAGTAAAATTGATGAGGTGATAGAATAATTTATTTATACATTCAATAATTGAAAGAGGGGACATTTAGTCCCCTTTTTTATTTTTTGTCAAATTGGAAATATTTATATGTAAATAAAAAATCATTTATCGAAATAGTTAAAATTAAACTTTTTTGATAAATGGTAATATTTATATATTAAATAAAACAAAAATATGGCAAAAGAAAAATCTTTAGTAGAAGAAGCAATCGTCCAAATGAAAAACTTGGAAGAAGCGGTTGCTGAAAATGCAAAAGGAATACTTGCTTCAACAATGAAGGAAGAAATCAAAGAATTAGTAAAAGAATCTCTGTCTGAACAAGAAGACGACGAAATTGAGGTTGATGCGGAAGTTGACATGGATGCACCTGAGGGTGATGAAATGGACGCTGATAACACCGAACTCGATATGGACATGGGCGACATGGACATGGGCGACATGGACATGGGCGACATGGATGACGAAGACACAATCGACTTAACTGACGTTGAAGATGAAGATGAAATCTTACGTGTATTTTCATTAGCGGGACCTGAAGACAACATTGTTGTTGTTAAGGACGAAGCTGGTAACATTAATCTTAAAGATAATGAAAATGAATACATGATTGTTGGTGAAGGTGAAGAAGATGACATGGATGACATGAATTCTGAATTAGAAGAAATGGTTGGTACTGATTACATGAGTGACATGGAAGAAGGCGACATGTACGAAGAAGAAGACGGTGAAGAATCAATCGAAAGTATTGTTGAAAGAATTTTCATGTCTGATGAAGACGATGATGATGAAGACATGGGACCTGAAAATATGTTTGACGAAGAAATGGATAACATGGAAGAAGGTAATATGTACGAAATGGAAGACATGGAAGAAGGAGAAGAAGATTCTGAAGAAATAGTATATGAAATTGTTATGGATGAAGAAGACATGGGTGACATGGAAGAAATGTACGGAGGAAACAAAGACGATTTCAAAAGAAGAAAAGGACACAAAACTGGTGATGTAGATGGTCATTATAAAGATTATGAACTTGAAGAAGGTGATGAGTACATGGAAGACATGGACGAACCTATGATGGAATCTAAAATGACTATGAAACCTAAAGGTGTTGGAATGGGTAAACCAAATAAGAAAAAAGTGTATTCAAAAAAACCTAACATGGAAGGTGGTTTTAAAACTGTTAAGAAAAATGCTAACAAAACCATGGGCACAGGTAAGGCAAAATTTGAGTACAAAGAAGGTGAAAATCTTGAGGGTAAAATGAAACCTGTTAAAAAGATGGAAACCAAAGAGGCGGCAAGAACTTACGGAAAAGGTTCTAAATCAGGTCGTGGTTTAAGAAAAGCAGTCACACCTAACAGAAACCTAACTTTCGAAAGTACCGCAAAAGAAGTACAAATTCTTAGAGAGAAAAATGAAGAGTACAGAAAAGCACTTAATGTATTCAGAAACAAATTAAATGAAGTGGCTGTGTTTAATTCTAACTTGGCTTACGCAACACGTTTGTTTACTGAACATTCAACATCTAAACAAGAAAAAATTAACATCTTGAGAAGATTTGACAGTGTTGAGACTATCAAAGAATCTAAGAACTTATACAAAGCTATTAAAGATGAGCTTTCAGTTAAGACAAGTCAACCAATGAATGAGTCAATTGAACGTAAAATTGAAAACGTACAAGCAACAGGTTCAGCGGCTAACTTGATTGAGTCTAAAACTTATGAAAATCCTCAGTTCTTAAGAATGAAAGATTTAATGGCAAAAATAAAATAAAAATAAACTAAACAAAATTAATAAAAAACCAAAAAAATGGGAGCATTATTAGAATCAGGTCTTGTTGGTAATATCGGTCTTAAGCACCTTAAAGTTATCAAAGAAGACACAATTAACAAATGGGACAAATTAGGGTTCCTTGAAGGTCTTAAAGGCCACCTAAAAGAAAACGTAGCTCAGCTTTATGAAAACCAAGCTAGCTTCTTGATTAACGAAGCAACTTCTGACGGTTCTTCAGGTTCTTTTGAAACTGTTGTATTCCCAATCGTTAGACGTGTGTTCTCTAAATTGTTAGCAAACGATATCGTTTCTGTACAAGCAATGAACTTACCTATCGGTAAATTGTTCTACTTTGTACCTAAAATCCAAGGTTATTCTGGTGGTACTAACACTGAATGGAGTGATGTATCTTCAGGTGACCACTACGCACCTGTAGGTGGTCCTGGTAACTATCCTGGTGACCCAAATGCAGGATACACAGGAGCAGGAGCATACACTAAGAACCTTTATGATTTATTCTATGAAGGTACTGAACCAGGTTTAGACCCAGCAGGTTTATTCGACTACTCAAAAGGTCGTTGGTCGGCTATTACCGCAAGTACTGATATTCAATATTGGTCAAATGGTAATTTAGTTGACGGTAACATTGGTACTGAAATCGCTTCAGGTAACACAAGAAAAGTTATCGTTAAAATGTGTGGTTTTGCAGACACAGGTGCTGGTAAATTAATCGGACCTAACGGTAACGAAATGGATACTGAAGAATTCTTATCTAGTTTGATTATCTTCACAGGTTCAGGTTTAACCGTTGCTGAAGGTTCACCTTGTACAGTATCCACAGGTCCATTATTGTTCAGAGTTGTAACTCAACAATATGGTCAAGGTATTGTTCAGTATGGTACAACTACTTCAACAACTTGGCCTTCAACAGGTAACGGAGGTTCATTTAAAAATATCTGTTCTGCAGATGGATGTATCTACTTAGAAGTTGACCTTTCTTGTCCTGTATGTGCTGATTGTGACTCAACATCTTTAGATGGTTACACTGGTACTACAATCGAATCGGCTGTATCAGGTACTTCATTCTACGCAGCTTGGAGACGTTACGAAGAGTTAGAATTCGAAGACAAAATTGGTGAAGTTTCTTTCGACCTTGAGTCAGTTACTGTATCTGTAACAGAAAGAAAACTAAGAGCACAATGGTCTCCTGAATTAGCTCAAGACGTAGCAGCATTCCATAACATCGACGCTGAGGCTGAGTTAACAGCATTGTTATCTGAGCAAGTAGCGGCTGAGATTGACCGTGAAATCTTACGTGACTTACGTAAAGGTGCGGCTTGGAACCTACGTTGGGACTACAACGGATGGAGAAGAATTTCTCAAACTACATCTTACACTCAGAAAGACTGGAACCAAACATTGATTACTGCTATCAACCAATTGTCAGCACAAATCCACAAATCTACATTGAGAGGTGGAGCTAACTGGATTGTTGTATCTTCTGAAGTTTCAGCTATCTTTGATGACTTAGAATACTTCCACGTATCTAACGCATCTCCTGAGCAAGACCAATACAACATGGGTATTGAAAGAGTTGGTACATTAGCAGGTCGTTACCAAGTTTACCGTGACCCTTACTTCCCAGCTAACCAAGTGTTAATTGGACACAAAGGAACGTCATTGTTAGACACAGGTTACATTTACGCACCGTATGTACCTCTACAATTAACTCCTACAATGTACAATCCATTCAACTTTACACCGATTAAAGGTATTATGACCCGTTACGCGAAAAAAATGGTGAATAATAGATTTTACGGAAGAATTACTGTTGATGGTGTTCGTACGTTTGATTTAAGAGAATTGAGATAATCAAATCTTTAAATAATCACAAAAAGGTCAGAGAAATCTGACCTTTTTTTTGTTATATATTGACACAATCGAGTTTATGGTTATATTTATAATATATGAAAAAGATTATTTTAGACCAAAATACAATTAATGAAATAATTAGATTGTATAATGAAGAAATGTTAGGTTCGCCTACTATATCTGAAAAAATAGGAATTCATAAAACTGTTATAGTTAGAATTTTAAAAGAAAATGGTGTTAATGTTGGTAAATCGGGTAGAAAATTTAAAGGAGGTAAATCTGAGAGTGATAAGAGGTATTATAAAAATAATAGAGATAAGAGATTGAAATACTTTTCAGAATGGCAAAAAGAAAACAGAGAACATTTAAACAATTACCACAAAGAATGGAGAGAAAAGAATATTGATAAACATCGAGAAAATAAAAGAAACTACGAAAGAACTCGTAAAGCAAACGACCCCCTCTATAAACTAATCTCCAATTTCAGAACCGCAATATATCAAGTTCTAAAAGAAAATAATGTTGATAAGAACGGACATTATTTTGAAATTTTAAAGTATTCTCCTGAAGAGTTAATATCTCATTTAGAAAATCAATTTAAGGGGGGTATGACGTGGGATAATTATGGTGAGTGGCATGTTGACCATATATTGCCAATAACGTCATTTAACATACAAGAAATTGGTGACAACGAGTTTATGAAATGTTGGTCACTTAACAATCTACAACCAATGTGGGGTAAGGAAAACATTAAAAAATCCAACAAAATACTTATTTCATAATATTTATATATTATGAGTGGTCTTCGTCAATTAATTAAAGAAAGTCTTTTATTAGAAAAAAGAATTGCTCAGTTGTCAGCAAATATTGAGGTAACATTTGCATTTGATGTTGACAGAACTCACCACGCCTATATAAGAAGGAAAAGAGAGGGTATTGAGGGGTATGACGATAGGGAAATTTCAAATGGGGAAATAAGTTATATCGTACAACAAGCTCGAAATGAAATTGCTGAAAAGATTATTTCGGGGGAGATTGGTGAAGGTGATGCCTTTGTAATTAAATCACCTGAAAAAAACATGGCCATGTCTGTTGTTCCAAATCAAGAAATGGGTTTATATTGGAAACTTTACATAACCACTGTATTCAGGGAAACATATGATAATCCTTTTAGGGTTGGTAGAGACCAAGTGGTTATTTGGATATAAAAAACAGGGGGTTGTATCTGAATCGTTCCTTCCCTGTTTCAATCAGGATTTTTTCGCCCTGACCGCCTATAATTAAATATTTGTATCTGAATCGTTTCCTTTAATTACAATACAAATATACGACTTTTTTTTGAATTGTTTGATATTTATATAATAAAAACTTGCAAAAAATGAAAAATTTATTTTTAATAAGTGAAGAAGACAAAAATCGAATCTTAAATCTTCATGAAAACGCCACGAAAAGACAATATTTAACTGAACAAACTGCACCAAATCCTCAAGCTGACGCTGGAACTATAAGACGTGAATTGGATAAGTTTAATTCTGATGAACAAGCAATTGTTGATATTATTAAAAACTATAATAAAGATAATTTTAAGTCTCTTTTAGACACATATAAAACAATTAATAATGTGGAACTTGGTACCGATATTTTCAGAGCAATTCAAAAAAGCACCGATAAAGCGGAACTTGCGGACTTAACAAAACATTTAAACAGCATTGGGTATTCTCTCGGAGCTGGTAGTTATGACCGAAACACTAGAAGTTACACAGGTTGGAAGATTACACCAAATTCAGAAACACAGGCGGCCGAACAAAATAAAACAAAATCAGTTGAGGCGTTTAAAAAATTTCCTTGTGTTGCATCACACCCAAATGCTAAAGAACAACAAATGCCGAATGGTAGTATTACGTATCTAATTAATGGTGTTTATTATTATGATAACGGTAGAAAAATGTTAGCAGATAGAACAATGGCGAATTACACATGTAACGACCCTGAATTTAAACAAAAAGGCGGTTCAAATACAGGGAATAAAAAAGTTGCCGTAACAACACCATCAGATGCGGATTTAGATAACTATTTAAAAGCTTAAATTAAAATGAAAAAAAGAACACAAATAACAGAATCGGATAGACAATCAATCTTAAGATTACACGAAGAATATAAGATGTCTTTATTAAGTGAACAAACATCAACTGAAAGATGGAAAACCGCAACTTGTGATGGTTTAAAAAAAGGTCCAAAATGTAAAGATAAAGTTTTAAAAGTACAAATAAAAATTAATGATACATGTCCTACAGATAAATTACCAACTAAATTAGTTGAGGATGGTATAATGGGGCCTAAAACTTCATCAGCATTTACTGCGTGTGGTGGAGTTATTTCGGCTCAAGGTGGTAGTACAACTACAGGAGGAACAACAGCGGCGGGAGGAACACCAGCAGCGGGAGGAACACCAACATCGGGAGGAACACCAGCAGCGGGAGGAACAACAGCTGCGGTGGGACCTGCCGATGTAATGAAAGGTGATATTTAAATACTAAAAACAAACGAGTAAAGTGATATTAAATGAAGAACTAAATAGAATGTTATACCTTTTCAACCACGAAAGAGGTGTAATTGTTAGTGAACAAAAAAACAAAAAACCAAAATTTGATTGGAAAGGTGGTACCAAAGGAAATGTTGACTTAACAAATCCTAGAGGTGTAAATGCGTCAGATGTTAATTATAATGGTAAAAACTATAACTTAACTACGATAACAAGTGCGATTAGATTGGTGACTAAGGGGAAAAAATCAGATACTCCACCTACAGATACACCGATACCATCTTTTGAACAGTTAAGTTTTGTTGATGATTCTTTCCCATATCCTGATAATATGGTTAAACCTAAATTTGAATCATACCCTAACGCAAAGGTAGAATATGACAAATTTATTAACAATATAGTTAAATTTTTTAAAGAAGGTGGTTCTTTAAGTGATATGGTGACATTTACAATTCAAGGAACTGCGGACTCAGCAAGACCTACATTACGTCCTCCTTCAGGATATTCTTCTTTAGACCATCCTGATACCCCACCTTACGGAGGTAAAACTAATCCTAATGAAATGAATCAATATCTTGCCGATACAAGAGCAAAAATGTTAGGCGAATTAATTATTAAAGATGTTTTAGATAAAACAGGTAAAGATATTACTGAAAAAATTAATTACGAAACAGGGATTAGTTATTATGGTCAGCAAGGAAAAAGAGGTTCTGAATATAGAATGGTAACCGTAAAACCATCAAAAACATCAGTTGATTTAAAAAAACCTAACACAATTATCAAAACACCTGGTACACCAACAAAAGGTGAAACTGAAAAAATACCTGAAGTTGAAACATTTGTTGACTTGCGAAAATTTGGTGGTGGTGTAGTACCTGCCAAACGATTAACTAATGCTAATATTGGAATTTTAAGTTCTGATATAAAAGATTTAGGTGAAAACGTTCTACCTATTTTTGATAATAGTGGTTTAAATAATAATCCATCACCTGAGGCTTCAATAAGTGGGGATGAAATAATTGTTGGAGGACTTTCATTTGGTAAATTTGAAAATCCTGATGAAGTTCAAGGTGTATATGATAAAAGAGCGGAATCAACAACTGATTATGTTAGTCAAGGTAGACCTGTATTAGTTGCAGCCAGAGATGGGTATTATTATGTTAGAGTTTTAAAATTTGCTTTAACCACTTTGGATAATAGATTATATTAAAAAGGTGAGAGTATTCTCACCTTTTTTACTGTGTTTAGAAATCAGTAAGAACTCCCACCACAAAAACACATTTGTATTCACCATTAAATCCAAACATACCTTCAGTTGATGAAAAACTTAAGTAAGGTCTATCAGATAACAAAGCTCTTCTATGAGGGAAAGACCTAAAAAAGTTATTTATAACTTGTTTAGCCAAATCTTCATAAGTTACCGCTTCGTGAAGATAACCAATTGTACAAATTTCAGCACAAACACTTACTGTTTTTTTGGGGTCAAAATAATCAACCCTTTCAACAACATCATGTAGTAATACCCCCCTGTGAGTTTTATAATTTCTGTGCCAATTATCTTTTGGATTGTAAACAGTTACATTTTTTGCCAAGTATGAAGATTGGTATTCAGCGGCTTTAAAATTTAGTCCATGGTATTTGTGAACCACACCACTATCTTTACCATAAAGTTCAATGAAAGTTTTGGTCGCACTATCTAATTTCACGTATGTGTCTTTTGTCATTTCATTTGACACTTCCAAAAGAACTGAGTTCAATAACTGAATATTCAAAGTACCTTTGATAGTATCTTTTCTTGTTTGACCTGAAACAAGAGAAGTAATCATTAGAGATAGGACTATTAGTATCTTTTTCATATATCAAAGATACCTAAAAAAAATTAATTATCAAAATTAATCTTGTGAATTTTCCACAGAATCTTCTTTAACGGTTTCTTCCTCTTCTTTTTTGGCCAATAATCTAATACATTTTGATAATATTTCTGTTTCACCTATTGTATACACTCCACTATCAAAGGCATGTTTAACCGCTTGAATCATAAAAAAATTGGCAGATTCTTTATTTATTGTTTGTAATATAGCCTCTAAATGTTCCTCACTATATAAAGGTACTGTTTTAAATAATTTACCAAATAATTGTTGTTCTTCCATTCTTATTTATGTTATTAAGATATTTATAAGTATAATCATATAATATGTCAAAAGAAAGTGTTATAAAAAAGGTTTTAAAAGAGATGACAGCATCTAGTAATGGAGGTACAGGACTTTATGCTCCACCAATAGTTCCTGGTTATCATAAATTTAAAAAATCTCAATTAGCTCCTTTTGGTGTTTCCGTAACACCATATGATAGTCCTGAGTTAGAACACGATGCTATGGACGGTAAAATGAGTACACCTAAAAAGAAAATTGCTCATTTGGAAAAGAAAGCGGGTCGTGGTACAAAATACATTGAAAATAATCATGATTTTATAACTATCGGTGAATCTGAATGGATTGATGTTGATAAAATTCCGTTAAATGAAGATTTAGGTGTTTGGTTTGGAACCAAGAAAAAACCTAAAGGTAGTAAACAACCAAAAGGTCCGTGGGTTAATATATGTAGAAAAGTAAATGGTAAACATCCACCTTGCGGAAGACCTGACACCGATAAAGGGGGTTACCCAAAATGCAGAGCCGCAGGTGTTGCGGGTAAAATGAGTGATTCAGCAAAAAGAGCCGCTTGTCAACAAAAACGTAAAGCCGAGAAAAAAGACACACAAACAGGTAAAGGTCAGAAACCTATTATGACATCGTACAAACCAAGAAAAGAATCTGTTGAACCTAAAACGGTTAGGTTAACTGAATCTGATTTATATAGATTGATTAATAAGGTATTAAAGATTAAGTAATTTAAATATTACTTACCTTATCTAAAATTGTGCGTAAAGAGTGTTTTATTTGAGAATGTATTTCTTCTTCGTATTCTTTTCTAATGGCTTCCGTTTTTGAATCGTAAATTGACATTAATTTATCCCACTCTCTTGATGAGATAACAACATCATAATGATATACGTGATTAGTTATACTTATTTGTTTTTCACATAAAACAACAAACAACCCTAATGTTTTATTTTTAATATATTTTTTATATGAAATTGGTGCCATCACAAACTCTGAGTCAGGATGAGAAATTAATTTTCTACATATTGAAACGCAGATAACTTCGTTTGAGGTTCTTTGAATATCGGGTGCCATCACTCTGTATTTGTGCCAAAGAACAAATTTAACATATACTCTTTTTAATACTCTTTTTAAGGAACTAATCATTGTAAACTTTTTTAACCACACAAATATACTAAAAAAATGTATAAAAAAAAACGACCATCAAATAATAATGGTCGTTCTTATATCATTTTATCAACAATAAGGTGGTGAACACCTTTTTTTTCCGTCTAATCCTTTTATTTTACCTTTGCACACTTGTACGGCATGACCATTACTATAAGCTGAGGGAAAGACCTCATATCTCGCCTTAGCAGCCGCTTTACCTCTAGCACAAAGTTTTGTGCCTGATTTTTTTCTACCCTCAGACATTACCATCTCATCATCAATATCGTAGTAATTATTTTTAAATAACGTTAAAATTCGTTCATCTTTAGGTGTTTGTGGTATGTATTGGTATAAATAACTTGATTCACCATCAATAAATCGGTCTTTATTTTTTTCGTACATAATACGACTTGTTTGATTTGGTGATTTAACAACTAACACTGGGACTGAGAATGGGTCGTCATCAATAATCTTAACTATTTCACCGTCAATCATTTCGTCTTTAGTTACTTCTTCAAGAGAACCCGAATTAGGGTTGTATTTTGTTGTATGTAATCTTTTAATTAATGATATTGGTTTTCCAAGGATGAAATCTAATTTACCCTCAGACATAACCACCTCGTCACTCATTTTGTGATATCTTTTGGTTTCATTCATTAAAAAATCAAACACTTGGTCCATGTTGTTTTTTGCCTCGGCAATGTGGTCCTGAGCCCAATCATGTCCGTCATCCAAAACACTCTCAATTTCTTCGTGATTTAAATCCAATAACAAATCACATTGTCTCCTTATTTGTTCTAAATTACTAAAGAACATATATCTTTCAGATTTTTGTTCTGAAATAACTTTTTTAATTATTCTATTTAAATCTGATTCACTTAATTTAAAAGTCTTCATAATAACTTCCGTCTTTTTTCATTTGTCTTGTATATGCTTTTTCAGCGTAGTCTAAAAAGTTTTTTCCGTAAATCCTAACAAGTCTATCCATAATTAATTGTGGGTTTTTTCTAATGTATCTTAAAACATCATTAGGTACTTGTTCTTTATATTTACCAAATAAACCCTCAACTTCTTTTTCTCTTGGTATCATTTTAACAGTGGGTTCAACCGAAAATCCCATATCTCTTAATGATTCTGATTTATCATCTTGGTTTGACTGCATTAATTTCATCCTTCTCTCGACAAATCCAGGTTTTGTGTTAAATTCGGAATCTTTATCGTCTTCTTCATTAATCTGTTTAACCATAGATTCTATTAATTTGGTTAATTCAGACTCAGTAAGTTTAATTATTTTTTTCATAGTTATGCGTTTAATCCGTTGCCACCAATTACGATAGCGTTTAATTGTACAATGTCTTTAAATTGTCCGTTAGTATAAACTGGATGTGGAACCGACACTGTAAAAGTACCTTCACCACAGTCAACACATACCTCAACCTCAGTGTTAGCACTTAAAGGTGCAATACAATCATTACAGTCATCAAAAGGACCATAAGGAAATCCCATGTTTATGAAATTAGTCGTTGTTTCACCCGATTCAATCGATGCACATAATCCATTATTTAATTGGTATATTTTTGAAAAGTCTATATCAGTATCGTCAATAATATATACGGTTGAAACATTATCTGAACAAGTTGTTGCGGTTATAATTCTATTTGCCATTTTAATTTTTATTTATAAATATCTTTTATTGTTCCAAATATTTCATGTTTACAACTTGAAACTTAATTTGTTTTTTATATGTGTTAATTTCACCACTACTTTCAACTTTAATATCAATAAAATATTCATTCGGTATTTTATCTCTTGTATCAAAAATAAAATAGTATTCATTTGGTGTTCTGTTTATCTTTGTCCAATTTTGAACTTCAACCTCAGTTTGACCCTCTCTAACATAAATTCTATAATACGCGTCAACATGTTTTAATAGTTTTTCTGTGGTATAAGCTTGTTTTATAATAACACCAACTTTTCTAATATCAGTGTTAAATATTTTTTCATCTTGTTTAATACCATAAAAATCAAACCCATATAATTTAGGGTCGGCAGAGTTTGTGCCAAATTGAATTGAATTTTTTAATGGTTGTATAACAACTTCATTGTATTGAATAGGTAATGGAAAACCGTTTAAATTTAAATTGTACCATTTGTCTGTGAATGTACATGGTGTTTTGTAACCAATTAAAGGTGGTATAACAACTTCATAAACACCTTTGGTTCTTCTACAAGTGGTTAGACCTGTTAATCCAGGAATTGGATTACCAACATTATCTAACATATCAACCAATGGGGTGTTATCCAAATTAATTGGGTTACCATTATCATACAAATACAAATAAAGTTTATTTAATTTACCCAATGAAAATAAATTTCTATCATCCTCAATCAAATCATTATAGTTTGATTCTAAGAATGGTTCATAAAAAGTTTGGGTATGTCTTGTAAAAAATTGAACTTCGTATGTGTTAGTCAACCCAGATAGATTTTCAATTTGGGGTTTGAAAGCGATACCCCAACCCGCAACATTTCGTAATGTACCATCAATAATTGAATTTATTTCATTTGTCATATCAAATGCAATATTCTCATTACCAAATTCAAAATGTTGAGTGCCTACAATAACTAAATCATTATAATTTACGGCACCAGTGTTGGTGTTATTGTAAATTCCTTCTTCAGTCCAAACACCAATAGTTGTGGTTTGATACCAATTGGAAGGTCTATCAGAAAAGTTTTTATCAAAATTACTATACTCGTATATCAAATCCGCAAAATCATAACCAACACCCTCATCCCAAATTTGAGGGGTATTTTGGTCGTCATTAATATATGGGATTCTAAATAATATTAAATCAAATGATGTCGCTCTTATTCTACCTTGAGAGGTTGACGTATTTAATAACTCAATGTCAAATGTGGATGTATTTACCATCCTCAAAGTGTGAGTCATATTATCAGTACATCCTGTAGTTATTGTACCGTCGGCAATTTTTTCTAATAATAATGAAAGGTCTAAATTAAATATAAAACGACTATAACCGCTAGGGTATTGAGAAACTGCTGTTGTACCAAAAAACAACTCAGTTACGGGGTTTCTACCTGTATTGGTAAAACTTTTTGAGATTAAAGTATTATTCTTACTAAAATACGAATTATTAATTGACATTTAAGTGTTTTACTTATAAATATCAATTAATCCTAATTTCTTGATTTAGTATTACATTTTCCGCGTTATTTAAAATAGACTCAATTTCGGCACTAGTTTGTCCATTACCTGCTGCGACAGGAATTGGTGGTACTGTTGAAATCGCGTGTACGTGACCCGTAACAAATGAAAATATTTTTCTTAATAAAATCATTAACTCATCACCTCTTACGGTTGGGTAAGTTCTACTTTGTATTGAACTGTTATCACCGATAAATTTGTCTTGTCCAATACCATATATTGTATTATACAAATCGACTTTACCTTTTGGACCCTCAGACATTTGAGATAATAAATAAATTTTTTGCCCTCCTAAAACTGCGTATGATACATCACTATCTACAAAAGATGTTTCAGTAACTGAATCTATTTTAACGTCAGCTTGTGGACCAATAATTGCGGTACCCCCTTTATTTTCCGAAACTAAAAACCAACCACTATTTGTCAATCCAGGGTTTAATTTTATTTTACCATAAAATTTTGTATAGTTAACTAACTCTTTAACATCATCAACAACTTGAGAAGGTTCAAATTTAATACCTGTTTGATAAGTTAGTTTTGATGGTGTTACAACAAATGGAAAAGTTTGGTCTGGTGATAAATTTGATGTGGCTTTAATTGGGTAATCAGGTATATTAGTTAAGTTACCTCTAAAAACACCCTCAACAAATTTGTTTATTAAATTAGACACTTCTTCAAAAGTCTTAGCCGTAAATTTAATTTCCTCAAGAGGTCCTGAGTAATCAGTACCTATTGATAAATTTAAAATAGTGTCCGATTTAAAATTTTTTGTATTAACTTTATCAGATGGGAGTACATTATATAACCCAACACTACCGTTAAAAGAATTTTGACCATTTTCTAAATTGTCAATATTCCAAATTACCATTTTTTTAACTAATTTAACAACTTCTTCAAATCTAGTTCTGTTTGTAGTACCACCTACAACTTTTTCTTGACCAAAATAACTTAATTGTAAAAAAGACCTATTATTATTGGCTTTAGGTAGTTCTCTTGGGTCAAGTTTTTTTGTTTTTCCAGCCCTAATTAAAACAGTGTCTTCAACACTTGTTTTATCCTGTCTTGCCTTAAAAATAATATCAGAAAATCTTCTACCTAATATTGCGTTATCACCTGGCATTGGAAATATTCCTTCACTCCAATCAACTTTAAATGACCCGTCAGGGTTTCTTATCCCTGGTAAATCTTTAATTAAATCACCCGAAGCTAAAAACTTTTCAGCCGAGTTATACACCTCAAAAGGTGTTAACATTGGTGAAGAAAATGGACCCTGAATGTAAAATTGATTCTTATTAGGATATTCTTTATTCATATAAAGAATATGGATATATTCAGTTTCTTTTGGTACTTGACTAACAAAAAATGGTAATAAAGGTAAAAAAACCAACGGGTCAATTGATGTCCATTTATATTGTTCTTTTAAATCCCCATTTTCTACTTTGTCCGTATCAATACCTGAAATGATAGACTCAATATCTTTAGTTACAGGTCTTGCTCTAACTCTACCTAACATTGCAGGGTCTTTAACATCCACAACAATACCTGGAAATAAAATTTGGTGTTTATTATTACTATCTATTTTCATTTTTTAGTTCTGTTTTTGTATTCTTTAAGAACAGTATTATAAGTTAATTCTAACTTATCTAAATGTTCGGTTAATTTTATTATTTGTTCTTTAGTAAAATTAAAGTCTTCTTGGATAAAATCCATCGCAAATTGTAAATCTTTATTTGAATGCGATTTGTAATCTTTTACAATTCTTAAAGTTTTTTCGGCTTGTTCTTTTTTGTTCATAATTATATGGTTTTACCAAATCCACTAGCGGGTACTGTTAAACCTGCTGGTGTCATAACTAATGGTGGAATTGCAACTTGTAATTTACCATTTTCCGCCTCCTCACTCGCCATGGATTTCATTTGTCCAAACATTTGTAACATATTTAAATTAGGACTTCCGTCAGGCATCGCACCTGTAGGAATTCCCATTTTTTGCATTTCTTCTACCGCACCAATAAATGCCCTAGTTTCAGAATAACCATCCATTAATTGAGAAGCGAATAATAGAGGTAATGGTATTTCACCACCCCAACCTGAAGTTAATATTCTAAGTAACCACAATATTTCATCGATAACACTTTTACACCTCCTCCAATCTGAAATAAATTCGGCAATTACAATTAACAATTGAATTAATTTCAAAATTATTATAACCCTTTTATCCGATTTTTCTTTGGCAACATCCAATATTATTTGTTGTAATAAATTTTTAATATCTTTTTTAATTAGATTAAATAATTCCTCAACAAAAATGGCGCCCACCCTTGACACAACACAAATAACAAGTTCTTTGAATTCTTTCATGAATTTAACTAAAGTGTCAATCACATCACTAATATCATTACCTAATGCTTTTAATAATACCATAATAGGTAATAATACTTTGGGGCTTAATAGTGCTGATATTAACCCTTGAACAATCAATTTAATAAAGTTTAAATCAACCGCCGCGTTTATATTACCTTCAATCGCGAATCCTTTCCACGCAGGATTACTTGTTAAAGTTTGTGTTAAAGCATCTGCCGCGTCAACCAAATCTTTATCCTCAACAAAATTTAAATCATTTAGCGAGTCTAAAATTGCTTGGTAATCCACAGGTAATTTAACATTACCACATTCCTCAAATTCTACAACACCATTTTTTATGTTCGTAATTCTTTGGTCTATATTCCTTAAATCAATGTCGGTAAATTCAAAAAAAGAATTGTCAACACCATCTAATTCGGCTAGTTTAGCAATACCACTAACGTCAATTTCACTTTTACCATCAAAACATAAACCTAAAATTCTTTGAATTAATAATAAAAATTTATTAGTATCATCGGCTTGAGCAATCCCAACATTTGCACTTATTGAAATTGCACCTGAAAGAGATTCCATTATATACGCCATAACATTTGTAAAATCAACAACCTTAATTGATTTGTAATAATCAACAAAAAAAGTTCCGACTTTATTAATATTATTTAATCTAGATTGTAGTGTTATTTTAAACCAAGGACCAGTTTGACCAAAGTTATCAAACTCAACATATTGTATGTCAAATAAAGGTTGTGTTGAAGCTCCTAAATATAACTGACCATTATCAATAGAATAAGGATTACCACTTTGTATCCTTTCATACAATTCTTTATTCATTGCGAAAGGATAAACCTGAACATTTATAGGGTATTTTTCATATAATACTCTACCATTGTCAGATGTTGGGTCTTTTTTTAATAAATTAATTAAATCAATAGAACTTACTTTTATGTATAAAGTTTGTGGGTCATAAGTTTGCTCTTGGTCACAACCAATCGCCTTTAAAGAACAGTCTTGGACTATTTCAGATATTTTAGGTTCAATGTTCTTTAAAGTTTTTAAAAATAATCTTTTAATGTAGTTAGCGGTATTACTACCTTTACCACCTGTCACATTATTAATATCTAATAATTGTTCAAGTTGGTTTTTTATTTTTCTCTGAAATTTTTTAGTATCTTGTTTTAATTTGTCAATAGATTCTGTTACCTCATCTTTTGCCTCCTCAAAAGAATCGCCAGCCTTTTTGGTTGCACGATTATATTGGTCTTTTAAGTCGTTATAACTTTTTGAAGCTTCTATTTTACGCTTCGCCGCTTCATAATCTAAATTTAAATCTAATGACATTTAATTATTTTAATTTGTAGGTATCATTGTCTTTAGACAAATCTTTATCAATTAAACTTTGTAGCGTTTCATCATCCATTCCTAAATCGGCAATTGAGAACGACTCACTTCCTGTGTTTGTTTTGTCCCACATTGTTGATTGTAGTTTAGAAAGAGTTAGTTTTTTTTCTAAACAATCATTAATTATTTTTTGTTGTTTTTCAATTACAGGACCAATTAATGTCATATCTTCAGGTTCTTTCATCATACTTAACATTTTGTTTTGTATCCTGATTGCAGTATTTCTTTGCTCAACCAATTCATTGTATATCTCTTGCATAAGAGATAACATAGATTCTTTAGTTAAATTGATTTGTTTTTTTTGAGGTCTTGCCATAACTATAAATATTAATTTATATTTTTTTTTATTTAACCATACTTTCTATTAAGTTATAGTACATGATTTTGTATTTTTTCATAGAACCTCGTATTTCTTTTGTTGATAGATTAGTCATTTCTCTTAATGAAAGTAATATGACATTCTTATTAAATTTATTATTGTCGTTCCCTATAAAAATCTTGTCATAATTTTCAAACAACTCGTATAAAGCATGACCTAATTTAGATTCGTTTTCCGACAAATTTTCATTTTCTAAAAAATAGTCAAGTTCTAATAAAAATTTTTTAATTACACCTTCAGAATCAATAACATCTGATTCTATATCATAGGAATATGATGGGTTATTTTCTAAATTAGAAGAAATGTCTTCATAAGATATTTTACGATTAGTTTCTTTTTGGTCTTTGATTATTTGACCCATTAAATAATTCTTACAAATAGTGCCAAAATATGAATAAGCCTTCTTTCCTTTTAAAGGTTTAAACTTATCAATTTTGGTAATTAAAAATGAATGAGTGTCCACATGTATTTCTGTAAAATCCATGTCTTTTCGGTAAAGTCGGTATCTTCTAATAATTGAAGATATCATTTTGTCTAAAGGTTTTCTTAAAAACTCATTGTAAATTTTATTTTTTTCTTCATAAGTTTCTGCGGCTAAAAATCTAATTACCGCTTCTTCCTCAGGAACATCAAAATAATTTTTTTGCTTTGGTTTTCTACCTTTCTTCTTTAACTCAACATTTGTTTCACCAGTTAATATTAGGTTTTCACTCATTAGACCTGTTGAGGTTCATATTTTATGGCTCTATCATTAATAAAGAAATATTCTTTCTTGGCCGATTCTATCCAAAATCTAACTTCATCTTCAACCATTCTGTCCTCACCGTTTTTATAGTTCCAAAAAATAGAACCATCTCTTAGATTGGTGTGTTTGTATCCAATTCTAGGAATTGACATAATTTTAACTGAGTTATGAGTCATTCTCAAAAAGAATTCATAACCAAAAGTTAATTTAAATGAAGGTTTCATTAATCCAAAATCAATAAAAGATGATTTTTTAATAACCATACCTGATGTTTGAAAATTTTGATATTCTAACAATGTTTCATTTGTTAGAATACCCATTTCAGGTGTGAAGTTCGCAGCGAATGTTGCTTCGTTAGTAAACCCTGCAAATTTACCTTGAGCATCAGTATCAACAACTATTGGTAAAAATACATCAACATCAGGGTATGATTTAGAGTAAATTTCTACATTTTTAAACCATATGCTTGAGTACTCATCATCAATTTCAAATAAGGAAATCCATTTTGATTTTGCGGTTCTAGCACCGATGTTTATTTGTGATGCATAATTAGCTTCTTTAGTCCACTCAACTTTAACAACATTTAAATCACCAAAGTCAAAGTTATTTAAGTATTCTGTTAAATAAGTTTCATTTGTATGAACAATAATTAGTTCGTTAATTCCTGTTTTCTGAATTTTTAATGACTCAATACATTTTTCAAAATATTCGGTAAACCCGTTAGATTTACCAGATTTAATCGGTAAAATTACCGAAACGTCAAAAGTGTTTTTCTTTTCCATATTATTCTTCGATTGTTTGTAGTTTAGATAGTTGTTCTTCAAATGAAGACATTCGTTTATTTAGATATCCTTGAAATAAATTTACTGACACAGAATAAAATTCTTCTTTATTTGATAAATTTTCGTTTGTTTTTAACATAGACTCAAAAAGGTTTGGATTTAAATTATCCTCTAACCAGTTTTGAATATAATCCGCAACATAGTCAACAATATGCGTTTTGTTGTTAATCCAAATACCATTATCTTCATTCATCCATTCAGGTAACATATTCGGAACTAGTCCTAATACGGGAACGTTACATTTCATAGATTCCAATGGAAACGTACCGTATGAACTTGTCTCATCAATCCAAATAGATAAACAACAATCTTTTAATGTATTTGCAAACTCACTTTGAGATAATCCTCTCATATCTCTAAAGGTTATCCATCTGTATTGTGGGAATTTAATATAAAAAGATTTAATCATATTAACAGAATCTCTTTGTTCTCTTGAGTGTACTGCAATAATTGGTTTTGATGGTAGTTCACTTTTCATAAACTCTTCAGATATGAAAGGTTTTAAAACATCATATGATACATTTTTCATAATACCCTCAAGATATTCTTTTTGTGTTTCTGATGTTGTTATACATTTCAAGAAACCTAACTGAGACCAAGTTTGTCCTGGCTGTAAAGTTTCTAAAACATAGTCATATGCTTGAGATAGAACTATTTTACCACATGGTAACTTAGATATTTGACTCATAACAAACCCGTATAATTCAGGTATTACAATAAAATCTTCAGGTGCAACTTCTAAATTTTCACCCTCAATTGCTTTATGTGGTAATGATGTCATAAAATCTTCAGACATCCAAGATGACACACCTGTGTAATCGGGTTTTTCATGTAACATAATTGGGTTATAGCCCGCCCCCTTTAACGCCATACCTAAATGGTAAATGTAGCTGATTGATGCCTTAGCAACACCTTTAGTGTCTTGAACCAAAAGATAAATTCTTGATTTTTTATCTTTCATGTTCTGAATTGATTTTTCTAGTTTTTCTAACTTATCCTGTTCCATTTTTAATATTTGTTTAATAATTTTTTATTTAATAAAGTGTTGAACGCTAATTTAAATGGTATTGTAATTTCTGAACTTTTACCACCTAATGTTTCATCAATTTGTTCATTTTCGTCCATCAATACTTCTAACATTAGTTTTATTGTCTCATATTTAACTACACTAATATGAGTACCACCTGTTTCACCTGACGCAGACACTACGTCTTTAATTTGAATGTAATTATCAATTGCGTCTAAATCCAAATAGTAATGTTCACCTAAAATTTTTAACATTATTTTAATTTTTTAATAACCTCTTCAAGTTCTTGTATTTTGTTTATTTCGTAATTTGACCTAATCGTTTGATTATATTCCGTATTATATTTTATTAATATTTTATCTGACGGATGTTCTAATAATAATGCGGGATTAGATGTAAGTAAAACATCTATTTCATTCCACATTGAATTTATTGTTGAATTACTATAAAATTTAACTTTTTCAAACTCACAAACAAATTTGGATAAGAAAAATAAAGAAGCTGGTTTAGATTTACCAATTTCATCAGAAACTATAATAAAATCGTGTTCATTACGTAATTTAAAATAAATTTCATTTAAATCGTTAAACGTTGAATATTCTGTAGACTGAGCATGTCCAAAAATTTCCATAGGAAACTCCTCGTATAGAAATGAAAAAAGTTCTTCATCATCTTTAAATGAAAAGTGATTTTTAATTTCTAAACTATCAATAGGTTTAGAAATTTTATATTCAAAATCATCCTCAGATTCAATACCATCTGTTTTATCAATCATAAATTTTTGATAAGTCTGTTCAATTTTACCTACAGTATTTCTTAATACACCATTTAATTCAATTCCAATCCTCATTCTTCGTATCTTTTTAAAATTTTACTAATCAAAGGATTACGAACAACATCTTCAGGTTTAAATTCAAAAGTTCCTACATCATCTAAATTTTGAAACTTTTTAAGAGCGTCCCATAATCCAGTTTGAGTTTTATCTTTGTGTCTATCAAATTGTTCTAAATCTCCTGAAATAAAAAACTTACTATTAAATCCAATACGGGTTAAAAGAAGTTTCATTTGACTCGGTGTTGAATTCTGAGATTCCTCAAAAATTAAAATTGAGTTGTCAATGTTCATACCCCTCATAAACGCCAATGCGAATACCTCAATCACATCAATTTCTTTTAACTTTTCACGAGCCTCTTTACCTATGATTTTATTCATTAAATAATAAGACGGAAAAATATATGGGTCCAATTTTTCCTCAACACCTCCTGGTAGAGAACCTAATTTTTCCTCGGCCTCAACAGCGGGTCTTACAATTATAATTTTTTCATACGGAGTTGTTGGGTCTGATAATAAGTCAATAGCCGCTTTCATTGCTATATAGCTTTTACCAACACCCGCAGGTCCTGAGCAAATTGTTATTTGATTGTTGACTAATATATCGTAGTATTTTCTTTGACTTTCAGATAAAAATTTTTCCTTAGTTTTACGTTTAATTATTTGACCGATTAATTCTTTTTTATTTAGATTTTTTTTAGGTTCTTCAGATGACGGAGAGCCATTTGTTTTTTTTCTTTGATTCATATTAAGTTATTTGTAATTTAATAAAAAATTTTTTGTTGATTCATAAAACTTATCATGTTTTAACACCTCATAAGTAATTGTTTTATTGTATTTTTTATTTTTAATTATTTTAGAAAAATTTAAATGAAAATCACTAGGTGTAAATGGGTTTAATTTTTTTTCTGAAATATGTATATGATTTATATAATCATAGTGACTAATAAAAATTTCAATAGGGTCCTGATTTTCTAAAATAATATTATGAGTATCAATCATTGTTTTAATGTTGTTAAAATTATTTTCATGAATAAATTTAACAATCTCCCCAACTGTAAAAAAGTACTCACCACCGTATAACGATGAATTAGGTTCAATACTTAATTGTATATTTGAACCCTCTAAGATATAATCAATTTTACTAAACAGAGTTTTTAGTTTTAACTCCCAATCCGTATTTTTCTTTCTAAGATTTGGTGAACCAAAAACCAACACATTAACACCTAATATTTTACTAATGTTAATTAAAGTTCTAAAATGATTAAGAATTATATATTCATTTTCAAAATCGTTGATACCTGTATTAAAAAATATTGATTGTATTGATTTTATTTTGATATTTTTTTTATCTAAATATTTTTTGTAATTTACAATAATTTCATCAGTTAAATTTTCCCATTCAGTTATTTTTGTAATGACCCCCTCTATTTGGTTAATACCTAAATCATTTAAAATTTTAAATGTTTTTTCATTTTCATCTAAATCCCAAGCTAAGTTACTTACTGATATATTCATTGATAAATTTTCTAATATCATTCAAGACCTCCTCTTTAGTTAAAATATATTCTAATTTATTAAATTTTGTAGTAAAATTGTAATCTATTCTATCACCTTTATAAGTTACTTTATCAATCATATTAGGAAAAAGGTTCACAATTTCTTTAGTTTCTATTGGTTCAGTAAATAAATTAAACGTGATTTCTTCTGGAAATTCAGAGATACATTTTTCTATATCAAGGGATAATCTATCTAGATTATACCACTGAAAAGACGAGTTAATGTTTATTAACTCAATATTATTGTTATTTAATAAATCAAAAAGTATATTTTTTTTAATTTTTTTATTAAACAATGATGGTAATCTGAATATTTTTAAATCATCAAACTCAATAAATTCAAGTATTAATTTTTCAAAAAGGTAACGATTACTCCCATAATTTAACTTATCGAAGTTTATTGGGTAATTTTCACTAACTTTTGAGGGTGAGTTAGTGTAAACATCAATTGTTGATATTAATATTATTTTAGAATATTTAAATTTTGATATTGTGTTTATTATTGACATAATATTTTCTATGTCAGATTTAATATTTTTGTTTACCATCCATTTTGTTGCTGGTAAACATGATAACCATAATTCTGAACCATCAATATTATGATTACCAAAATCAGAAATATTTTTACTATTAAATTCTAAATCAAATTTAATTGTTTCTTTTAATGTTTGACCGACTAATCCTGTATTACCTATTAATATTTTCATATATAACTCTATTAACATAATCAGTGATAATATAAATTCCCTGTATTTTACCTGTATAACAATCTATTATATTACCATTTTTGTTTATTATTGGATATCTTTCATCAGAACCACTCACAGTTTTACATTTAACTGATAAAAAAAAGTCGTGGTATTTGAAATGATTATTAAAATCATCGTAATACTCTAAAACTTTTTTTTCCATTTTATTTTTAATAGACTCGATTTTGGATTTAGTTATTTTTGACTTATATGATTCTATTTTTTTTGGTGATTTAAATTTTTTAATTGGAGTGTATTCAACATCTGTTAATGTAAATAAATCATCACCATATGGATATATTGAAAAGAATTTTCCATCCATAATTGTTATAGAATCAAATAAAGTATTATTTAATTTTTTATAAATTAATGAAATTGTTAGTTCATAAAAAGAATCGGTATCATATAATTTTAATAAATTGTTAGTTGAATTTATAACTAAATCATAATTTTTTGATATTTTTTTTATGTTTTGTTTTGTTACTTTTTTTTGTACTGTTAAATCTTTTAATTTATTGTTAAACCATTTTTTTGCAATCCTATGGTCTATAAATTTTTCATTAGTATTAATACACCCCTCAATATTTTTTAATGGGTTATCACTAAACTCAAAATTATAATCTTTAAAAATATTAGTATACGTTTTAAAATCAATTAATGATTTTTTAGTAGGTATACAGTATAAATTTTTAGGGACATCTTTTATTAAAAAAGAATAATCGCTTATAAATTTTTCATGAGTATTTTTACAAAGTTCTCTTGTTTTATAATTTCTCGGATAATGATATCCGTAGTGTAATCTATTTTGATTTTTAAATGATGTTTCAGTGAACAATTCAAACTCCTTTTCAAAAATTGTTATATCATGATAATCCATCAACTTCATCGCTAAATGACAACCAACCCAACCACCACCAATAATTGCAATTTTCATATACTTCTTACCATATTACGATTTTGCCCCCAATTAGACTTATTTTTATATATATCTAAAGAAGGATAATATTCGGTTCTTCTGATAGTTTTAGTATTATACCAATTTTCGTATTTAACTATTGAATAAGTGTTTAAATCATTATATATAATTGCCTTTGGTGGGGTTAACCATAAAATATAATCTTCATTGGGCACACCCCATAATTTCCATTTATTCATACTTTCATCAGAATAATCGGTATTTTTAATACCGTATAATTTTTCTTTAACTGACAATAAATATGTGTATTTGTAAGACCCCATCGACATTGATGGTTTATCCTTTAAGGCGAGTTTATCAGGTAACCCATCAATATTATAGAGTAATTCTTTAAACTTAGGACCAACTTTACAAGTGTCGTGTAATAAAAACCAATAGTCCGAAGACAACTCTTTTTCACAAATGTGTATGAGTGGACTATATTCATACGAATTATGGTTTAAATAATAATGTGTTATCCCATCAATAACAACTTCATCCTCTTTGTCAAAACCCGCGTTAAAAACAAAAATATCGTCTTTATTAATTCCTACGTCTAATAAAGAAGGGATTACTATGGGTAAAGTTAAATTACTAAAGTTTTTATTAGTTGCAATGGCAATTTTAATTCTCATTAATTAATATATTTAATTTTTTCTTTTAGTTTATTTACATTTTTAATAACAAATGGGAGTAAAGAAATATTATAATCAAAATTTAATTTTTTTAAATTATCCTCATCTTCATTCCTTGTTTGTGATTCATAATGATATGAAACAGCATTACCTGATAAATAATTTTTATATCCCAAGACAATACATTTCAAATTTAATTCAACATCCTCAAAACAACTAATATATTTTTCATTGAACATTTCACATTTTATAAAAGTTTCTTTTTTAATCATCAGTAATGCCCCTGTATTACCAATAACTTCTATTGTATTTTTACTATAATTATAGTACGAGTCTAACCCTAAATGACTAACACCAATTTGTTTAGTCTTATTAGAATAAAATAAAACAATACCACTATGTTGTATCGTGTTGTTTTCGAAATGAAGTCTAGCTCCAACAGTACCTACCTTATTGTTTGTTTGGAATACTCTTATCATTTCATAAATAACATTATTTATTATTTTAATATCGTTATTACAAAATAATAAAAATTCATATTTTTCATCAATATGGTTTTTAACCACATCATTATTTATTTTTGCAAAATTATAATAGTCGTATTCTATTAGAGTAATATTACCAATATTTAAAATATTACTTTTAATCCAATTTTTTTCTTCTTCAGTAGAACCCGTGTCGGCAATAAAAATATCAAACAAATCAGAGTTACAATTTTGATAGAATGAATTAATACAATCAAACAACATGTCTACTTTACCTTTAGTTGGTATGATTATAGCCACTTTACCAATATTTTTTAAAGGTTTTTCTTTAACCTCTTCATAATAAATTGATGTTGGTGGTAAATCTAAAGGTAGGTGTTTCCCAAATTTTTCTAAAAATTTCTCTTTGGATTTAAAAAACTCTTCATTTGGCATTCCAACAGACTCATGAGTTATTTCAAAAGAAGTTGTTACACCAATTTTAACACCATCCAAATAATTGGATAAACAAAATGGATGGTCATAAAAATGAAATTTACCAATAGTTTCGTCAAAACCATGTTTAATTTTATTTTTATCAAATGATATAAAAAGACCATCAATTGTTACCACAGGAATTAAAAACGGAAATTTAGCGGAGTATTTATTAACCCATTTATTTTTTCCTTTTGGGTGATGATAAACCTGACCAACCATTGTCTGATTCATTTTTTCCCAATAAACCCCTGACTCAGGAAAATAACAAGAACCTGCCTTTCCAATTACCCCGAATTCGGGGGAATTAGAAAAATCTTTTAAAAGTTTTTTACCCCAACCAGTTTCTAATTTTATATCATTATGACAACACACCACAATGTCAAACTCAGATTCACTTATACCTTTATTGTAAATTTCTGAAAGACTATATTGGTTGTGATTAATATATTCTAATATTTGAACATTTTTTAAACCAACACTTTGTAACAAATGTTGTTTAAATTTGTTATTATAACTTTCGTCTTTATGAGTAGAATATATTATTGTTATCATTAAAATAAACCTGTTGAACCAAACCCTTTATTACTTCTGTCTTTTTTTTCTACAGTATCTTTTTCATCTAAATCAACCCACACACCATTAACCACAGGACACAAAACCGCTTGTCCTATTTTCATCCCTTTTGAAATTGAAACTTCATGATTATTTGTGTTGAATACGATTACTTTTACTTCGCCCGTATAACCATTATCAACAGTCCCTGGTGAATTTAAAACCATAAGACCTTGATTTATTGCCAAACCACTTTTAGACCTCACTTGAATTTCATAACCATCTTTAATGTCAAAGGACAATCCTGTTGGAACCAAAGCTCTACCAAAAGGTCCAATAACAATATCCTCAACTGAATGTAAATCAAATCCTGAGTCAGAACCATAATTATATTTTGGAGTTACCGCTTCAGGATTTGATTTTGTAAAACCTAAATAAAGTTTAGGTTTATAATTTTTAAAGTCTTCATCCAATTGTTTAATGTCAAGACCAAACTCATCATAGATTGTATTCAAATCTATTTCATCCGACTTATTCTCTTTAAGAATTTCTTCAAGTCTGTCCGCCATATCCTTTAACGAACCTAAATCTTTTAACTTATCTATCATTTTAATTCTTTTAATTTTCTAATAAAATCTATCAATACCTCAACATCTCTCTCACAGTATTCAGCAATTTTAGTTAACATTTGTTTTTCCCAATATGATTCATGAACCGTAGCACCTGTTACTTCACCGTCTTTTGGTGTTGGAATACCCATGGTCGAACATACCAAATCTAATGAACCAATTGCGGTATAAGCACCATATTGCCAAATTTCTTTGGTGTCAATGGCTTTAACCTCCCAAGGTTTTGTATCATAAGACGGAAGAATTTTTGATGGCATAATACCATTAATAATCATTCGTTTCGCCAACATTGGAATGTCAAAATTCTTTAAATTATGTCCACATAAAAAGAAATCCAATTTGTAACAACGGTCTAAAAGGTTTCTAACATCAGTTAATAATTTAACTTCATCATCACCTGAAAATGTTTGTTTTTTGATTTCACCACTATCCATTACGAATGCCATTGAAACACACACAATTTTTGCAAATTCAGGAACCAATGCGGCTCTTTTTTTGAAAACATAGTCCATATGTTGGGTTAATTCATATCCTGCGATATTATCTTCAGGAAAACGTTTTAAAAACCAATCAAAATAGTTTTCAAATTGTTCGGCAATTTGTGGACTAAATTTTTGACAGGACTCATAATCAGGACAACCACCAACGGTTTCAATGTCCAAAAATAAAATTTTTGTAATAGGTATGTTAATCATTTTTATTTAATTATTGATTTGTAAAATTCTGCTCTTTGTTTAGTTACTACATTTAAATCATATTTGTCTTTAACTGTTTCATAAAGACGTTCACCCATGTCAGTTATCAAGTTTGGGTTATTTACCAATTTCTTAATAAATTTAGCCCAATCACTGTGATTTCTATTTTCATTAACTAACATTGCATTACCATCAACAAACTCTCCATTTTTTAAACAATGTTTTAGGTCAATAGTATATGGTCCAATGTCTGAAGCAATTAATGCTTTTTTATAAAATCCTGCCTCAATAACTTTAAGTTGAGATTTCATTCTATTAAACATATGATTTTTAATTGGTGCTAATGAAATATCAAATTTAGAATAATTCATAGCATATGATGTAACAGGTTTAGTCCAAACACGAAGATATGGTAATTCATTATTACTAATATATTCTTCTTCTTTATATTTTAATAAGAAATTTTTATAATCTTCATCAATAATTTTATAATTGTCTGTGAAAATTTCTTCATATCTAGCCCAAACAGTTTCGTGTGGTAAAATATCTCTTCTTCTTTGTTCCCCTGTTTGTGGATTAATCTCAGTTACTGTACCTCTTGTGTCAAAACCACATATTACATACTGAACTTTTTTGTTAAAATCTATACCATTTTTAGATATAAATCCTTCCAATAGTTTTAAATCGTGTAAGTGTGATGACCCACCTAACCACCCAATTCTAATTTTTTCAGATTCAACATTAGATTGATTAAATTGAGGTTCTTTAGGATTAATCGCATTTGGGAAAACAACAACATTTTTATTTATTTTTTTAATTTCATCCGCGAATAAACTTGTTGTTGTTGTAACATAAGACGCTTCTTTTAAATTTGCAATTATTTTTTTATCAATACCGTCCTTAACGATTAGTTGATGTATTGGGTGTTCTTTTGTTGGTAACCAATAATCATCAATATCAACAATAACCGTAATTCCTAATTTTTTTAACCATTTTATAATTTCAGGTGATGCGTTATAATTATTACCGATACTTCTGTGCGCATGAACTATTTGGTATTTTTTCCAATAGTTAATATCATTTATCTTTGGTTCATAATCAATATCAATATGAAAATCATCAGGATATAGATTTTGTAACTTAATATGGGGGTCAGTCGAGCGAAATTTACCTCAACCAACCCCACTCCGGTCAGAAGGGAGAACCAAAACTCTGATTCTTTCACGACCATTCATGGGGTTATCGTTTGTCATATTTTTTAATTAGTTTATTTATGATGGTATTATCCTCTTTTAAATCAGATTCCCATACCACTTCTAAATTATAACCATAACTTCTTATTAAGTCAATTTTGTTTTTATCATAATCCCATAATTCTTTTGCGGTTTTACCCTTTACTTGATTATAATAATCTGCATTATATTTTTTTGGATTACAATGCCAATAATCACCATTAAATTCTATAATTAAATTTAATTTTGGTATAAAAATATCACAAATTTTAGTCTCTATTTTCAATGAATGGGTTACACTATAACCTAATTTTTTAATTTCTAAAATTATATCTTTTTCTTTTTTTGACCTAATTACTGATTTGATTTTCCCTAACTTTCTTGTTTCTTTCATTTTATCTGACATAATTTTTCTGACATGCTCCATTTCCCCATTATCCCATTTATTTTTTAAGTTTTGCGAGGCTTTTTTCCTATGGTCAGGGTTTGCCATAGAGTTTTTATGTCCAGCACCTTTACCTTTACGACTTTTGGATATTTTTTCTAACGATTCTTTTGTATGTTTTTTACCATAAAAATGATTACCTTCACCAATGAAAGATTTACCCATACATTTAATACACTTATTTTTCTCTTTTATGGTTTTATAATAATTTCTACAAGTGATTGTTGGGTTATTTGATGATACCACAACATTGACACCACATTTAGGACATTTCCTTAAAATAATATATTTCTCACCCTCTTTTTTAATATCTAACGATTTACATCTATCTCGTTTTTTGGTGACATTGTGTTTTTTAAGTATTTTTAATATTGTTGGTTTTGATACATTTAGTTCTTTGGATAATATTAAAGAACTTTTACCCCCCAAATACTCAGTAACAATATGTGACTCATTTAATTCTATTTTCTTACCCATAATAAATGTGTTTTTATTATAAATACACCAGTTTTATCAAAAGGTAAAACAAAAAAAATCCCCACCATTTGGTGAGGATTCCGACGATACGAAAAAAGATTATTGAACCTTTTTAATTTTTGTTACTTTACCTTCAAAAATATGTTTACCAACTCTGAAACTAAAAACGTCATTTGCTTTTTGTACGGATTCGGTAATTAACCCGTTTTCAGACAATATCTCACGGACAGCCTCTTTTACCATATTTTTTAATTCTGAATTATCAGGGACATTTTGTCCTTGAGATTTTCTTCTTGGTTGTTCGTTAATTTGTTTTCCACTGGCATCAACATTCATTAGTCTTGATGCTTTATCAATTAAATCATTAGATAGTGATGGGCCAACCATAGGATTTGATTGTGCGATTGGATGCTCAATCATTAGTCTTTTAATTTCATCAGGTAATTTAGAAGACATTATTCTGTCTGTTGTTGGTATTTCGTTTGTTTGAACTCTTTTGGGAGTACTTTCTTCTAAAAATTCTGTAGGTAAATTATATTTTGCTTGAGGGGCCTCATAAGATTCCACACTTGGTGTGTTAATAATACCTGAAGAATTACCTGCTCTTGGTATTTCTTTATGTTTTTCCATGATGGCTTTAGAAACCATCAATTTTTTTATTAATTCATTTTCGGATGTCATATTATTTTATTTATTGATTATCAAAAACTGCATTTATTATTACTCTGTTCATACTCTTATCACCATTAGGGTTATAATTGGGTTTCATTTGATTAAATTTTTCACCCGTAGGTTTAAACGATAATATTTTATCGGCCCTAAACAATCTCCAACCTGGTAAAGGTTGTTCACCTTTAAACCCTGTGTGAGAAGCCCCTTCGTTATCCCAAGCTCTAAGAACAGGATTATTCGCTTTACTATACCCAAAACAAACAGGTTCAATCTCACGCAAACCTCTACCACCTGGTTCGTCACCATCGTAATAAATTATTACTTTATCTTTCTTTTTTATAGCGTCGACAATTGAGTCGATTGATGCTACTTCTAAGATAAGAGATTTAACTGTGTTGTAAAGTTTCATTATGCACTAGGTGTTGTGTATGGTTTGTTTGGTTGAAATTCATTAACAACTATTGATGCTTTTCTTTCAATAATATCTTGAATTGCTCCCGCATCTTGATTGTAAACATCTAAAAATTCGCCAGTACCTTTACCCATATCATCACCGTCAGCCAAAGCGTCAGGATTGACTGATGAGTATTGGTTTGTAGGTTTGAAATCATTTTTAGGGATTAGTTTAGCTCTTTCCATGTCCGCAATTGCCGAAAGTTCATTATTCGGTTGCTCAAAATTTAATGGTTCTTGTACTGCCATGACTTTAAATTATTTTTTTTATTAGTTCGTTTATTCTTTTCAAATTTTCGGTAATTGCCGTATCATACTTTTCTACCGAGGCTTTGTGACTTTTACTTGGTCTATGCATATTTCTTAAATCATTTTTTTCATGATTTTTAATATATTGATTTGGTAACACTTCTGATTTTATTTTTTTACCCATATCAACATTGTTTCTCATAGAACCTAAAGTATTGTTAACCCAATTTTTAACATAATCACCACCATTTAATATATATGGTAAATCGTTTTGATTTCCGTTAAAACTATCAAAGAAATTTTTCATTCTTTTTAATTGTTGATAGGTAACTTCTTTGGTATCTCTTAAATCTTTATTTCTTTTATACCCTTCGGTCGTTTCATCGGCATTGGACGCGGCATTATAGCATTGTTCCAAGTATGTAACAACATCCTCAGGTAATGGTACCTTATTTCCGTATAAATCCTTATTCACCTTTTTTAAGTATGTTAATCAATTTATTTATGCTGATACCTTCTTTCTCCGCCAATTTTTTAATTGACTGTAAATTTTTAACTAAAATTTTATTTATAGGTTCGTTTTTGGATACAACATCTGAATCATCTTTAGATTTTTTTGTCAACATATCCTCAACCATTTTAACCATTTTTTGTTTCTGTTGTTCTTCAATGGAATCCTTTTCGGCTAATCTTTGTTTTAAAACCAATCTTCCTCGTTTATCTT
>Ga0180433_10002081_pt1 | contig 31986 bp, 23 predicted proteins | sample SS_ome_8_FD_132980 | JGI IMG/M metagenome (GOLD analysis project Ga0180433, IMG submission 132980) | Hypersaline lake sediment archaeal communities from the Salton Sea, California, USA - SS_1_D_1 metaG | ecosystem: Environmental > Aquatic > Non-marine Saline and Alkaline > Hypersaline >...
CCTTGAATATCCTCAACCAGAAAAAGGGCAAGTCATCGCTAAAAAGCCTGCAAAGAAAAGCATGCATGTCGCTTAAATTCGCCTCGACTCTGATAAAAGACTATTTTCATGCGTAGGCCCTGGTGTATCTCCTATACTAATACGCCAGGGTATAAAAAGAGTCTATACTTTTGAGTTTTATTAGTGTTGCTTTCAGAATAATCTTTCATTGTGAAGTTAAGCTTATTCTTTCTTATTCCCCTCTCCCCCAAGCTTGCTTGGGGGAGAGGTGTTAGGGGTGAGGGGGGATCTTAAATTGTGGGTGTAGCTATTAGTGTTTCAGTTAAGTCATGTTTGAATTTCTCGTAGAGTGTGATGGCTGCTTTGCGTATCTTTTCTGTTTCAGTAGGCACTAAGGGATTGGCTGCATTTCTTTTATCTAGGATGCTATGCTCTTCTACCTCCCCCGCTAGCCTATCTAAGCTCTCTTTTGATAAACTATCATAGCTTAAACCAATCTCATCATGCGCTTCGTTAATTATCGTGTCTAGATGACTTGCAAGGTGGCTATGAGTGAAAAACTTGTGAGGTCTTGTAAGTCTTCCTCGATGATCGATAGAAGCTTGGGTGTCGTAGATTTTTCCTAGCAGGATAAATGCTTTTTCTGTGCTATCGCGTGTCCTTGCTGTGTTACTTGAATCAAGTTCAAAGATATCTCTTTCAAGTGACGTGATTGCTTTTTTTCTAGCCTTACTGCGACCCGCTAGATTATCAGTTGATTTTACATAACCGTTTTCGTCATAGATGTGAGTGAGAACGGTTTGCTTTATTTGTTTATAGTAATTCTGCGCTGCACGTTTCGACGGAACATCACTCGCGCTTGCAGAACACGGGAACTTGGTGGTTGTTTTTGATTTGGGGCATGCGGCAGTGAATCTAAAGTCATCGCCAAATTTTGTTGACGTGCTGTGAAAAAAATTTCTCACAGTCGCTTTATAGTCTGACTCAAATAATTGTTGAATGTCTTTGCGTGCAAACCATGTGTGTAGATTGTCTAATTCTTCTTGATCAAGTTCGTTACCGTACCCCTCTTCTTGTGCGCGTTGTTGTTCATCTGCAATTTTACCAAACAATGCGTCGCGTCTCTTTCCTTCTAACAGAGTCTGGTTACGCTTTGCTAACTTCTTATAGGAAATATAACTATAGGCAAGCAAACCAGCACACGCAAAAGCAACACTCAGTAGAAAAAAAACCACACCAATACCTGTTGTGAGTGGAACGCTAAGAGCTGTAAGAACACCTAGTGCGACCAATAGTTCGAGTGTCAGGAAAATTGCACCCGAGACGATAGGCACGGCTGCATCAGCACCAAAGACTAGCCAACCTACCATGTAGAATTCTTTAATCTTATCTTTGAGTGGATGATTTCTGTCAAACACGCTTACTAACGGCTGAAATAACCCGCGCATGCCTGCAATCACAATACTATGTTTTGTACGCCTCATGAGCCATCACCTTTGTGCTAAAAAAGATACAAACAGCCAATTTAAACCATCATCGTTTCGATACTATACCATGATTCTTAGGAATTTCTTAAGATTTGCATGAAGACAATGCGGAAAAGATGACTCCTAAAATAACTGGTGCTATGATTTGGACTTGGTTAAGAAAAATAATAAGGGTGTGGACATCATGCCAGCACGATGCGGACTCAAACTAGGCGCGCTTATCTCAGGCTCGCTCATCTTTTTGGCCCAAATGGCTCATGCCGCCTCTTTTAAAATTTACGAAGCGAGCACCGCGCAACTAGGTACGGCTTATTCTGGTACTGGTGTTACACACGATCCTAGTGTCGTATTCTGGAACCCAGCGGGGATGTCTCAGTTCGACCACCCAACAGGCTCATTAGGCCTCATCTACATTCATCCCGACCTTAGCTATCGCACTGAGATTGCTACCGGCTACAATGGTATGCCTATTACGGGTAGTGAGTCAGCCCCTGGACGCGATGCGTATGTGCCTCATCTTTATTTCGTTCAACCGTTTGGTACGAATTGGTTCTTCGGGTTTGGTGTAAGCGCACCGTATGGTCTGAAATCGGTTTATGAAGATGAATCGACGGCTCGTTATTTCGCAACACGCTCATCATTACGCGTCGTAAACATCGGACCAACCCTTGCCTTTCGCGTCAGTAATACGCTCACCATAGCAGGTGGTATTGATATTCAGCGCTTAAACGCCGAACTCAACTCTAAGTACGACATTCAATCAATCTCGCCTGGCTTACTCAGTAATGACATTACCATCATCAATAAAGCTAACAGCTGGGGTTACGGCTGGAACGCAGGTATTCTTTACGGGATTACCAAAAACCTTACCGTTGGTTTGCACTACCGCTCTAAAGTAACGCACCATATCCGCGGTGATAGTCGTGTGCGTGACTTAAGTACTAACCCAATTATTAATGAAACACTCGCAGGCGCTCTCGGACTACGCGATTCTGATGTCGCAGCTGACATTGACTTACCTGAAACTGTTATCTTAAGTGTTGTCCACAACGTAACGCACAATTGGAAACTTAAGTTCGATGCACAGTGGATACGCTGGAGCCGAATCAAAGCACTCGTTCTTCGTTTCTCAGGTAATCCCGGCAACCTCAACCCTGCCTTCCCTACCCTACCCGATGCGACAACCACACTTAATTATTGTGACACGTTCCGCTTCGCGCTGGGTCAAAGAATTCAACTCAATCACGAATGGGCTATGCGCATGGGTGTCGCCTTCGACCAATCACCGACGAGCGGCTCGTTCCGCACTGCGCGTATTCCCGATAACGATCGCTACTGGCTAGCCTTCGGCTTTCACTATCAATGGAGCCAACGCTTGTCAGGCGATATTGCCTACGCTCATATCTTCTTTGAAGATCCCGAAGTCACACAGTCTCTCACAACAGCTGTGGGCACCGCTCGCTTTATTGCCAACTACGAAGGCAGCGCCGATCTCATTGGTATTCAGATGACTTACCGGTTCGCATAGAACCTAGTAAAACACGCTAGAACATTTACGCATATATCCACTCTCTCCCAAGTTTCACTTGGGGGAGAGAGGAATATGAGTAAAGAAAGAAAAGAAATAAAGAAGAAAGATAACGATTAACGTTTCGAGAACTGAGTCGCTTTACGCGCTTTGTGGAGACCGACTTTCTTACGTTCAACACAGCGTGCATCACGCGTTAAAAAGTCACCCTTAGCACGAAGAATACGACGTAGCGGATCAGCAGCGCCTGCGCTACCACCTTCACCGTCTGTACCTTCTTCATCGTAAGCAACAAGTGCGCGTGCGATACCTAGACGGACAGCACCTGCCTGGCCGCTGATACCACCACCCGATGTCGTGATGTTGAAATCAAAGTTAGATTCCATGTTAACCGCAACGAGTGGTTGCTTGATGATGATGCGATCGGTTTCGCGCTGGAAATAGTCTTGTAGTGAACGGCCATTTACTGTGAAGTTACCTTGGCCACGCGTCATGAAGACACGCGCTACAGAACTTTTGCGGCGACCTGTGCCGTAGTACTGATCACTCATTATTTAGTACCCTCTGTTTTTTCAAACGATAGAACTTCAGGTTGTTGCGCCGTGTGAGGATGGTCCGTACCGGCGTAAACCTTTAACTTCTTAAGCATAGCCCGTCCCAATGGATTCTTGGGCAACATACCGCGAACAGCTTTTTCGATAATGCGTTCCGGATGCTCATCTTGTAGTTTTTCGAAATTAGTTTCTTTAATACCACCGGGATAACCTGTGTGGTGGTAGTATTTTTTATCTTGCGTTTTTTTACCCGTTACACGCACTTTGTCAGCGTTAATGACTACAATATAGTCACCCGTGTCAACGTGGGGTGTATAAATAGGTTTGTGTTTACCACGCAGATGCTTAGCAATCTGAGTCGCCATACGACCCAACACTTGGTTTTCAGCATCCACCACATACCACTTGTGGTCAACTTCATGTGGCTTAATACTGACAGTAGCCATAAAACTTCTCCCAACTTTATAACTGGTCATAGTAAAGATGCGCGATCATACCCTAATTTGTGGCATCAGACAAGCAAAACGCTAGCTTTGGTGGCGAAAATCAAGCGGTTGTGCAAACTTCTGCGTACAGGACAGGCGCCCTAGCCTCGTCATCAAACGTCACGTATTCCCAAGCACTTTCATCGGCTAACAGAGCCCGAAGAAGGCGGTTGTTCAATGCATGACCTGACTTGTAGCCATTAAAGGCTCCAATGAGGCTGTGGCCTAAGAGATAAAGATCACCAACTGCATCAAGAATCTTGTGTTTAACAAATTCGTCGTCATAGCGCAAACTATGTTCATTTAATATACGATAATCGCCTATAACAACCACATTATCCATACTCGCGCCTAGCGCTAAATTATGTTCACGCAACATTTCATAATCGCGCATGAAGCCAAATGTACGCGCTCTACTGACTTCTTTTACGAACGATGTCGAAGAAAAGTCGAGTGTCGCGGACTGGGGACGGCTGTTAAAGACAGGGTGTTCAAAATCAATACCAAAAGTAACTTTGAAGCCTTCGTATGGCTCAAATCGCGCATATTTATCATCGTCTTCGACTTGCATCGTTTTCTTAATGCGAATGAATTTCTTAGCCACATTTTGCTCTTCAATCCCAGCGGACTGGAGCAAGAAGACGAATGGGGCAGCGCTACCATCCATAATTGGTACTTCGGCAGTAGACAAGTGGATAAACGCATTATCGATACCAAGACCCGCGCAAGCGGATAGTAAATGTTCAACCGTATCAATACGAACACCATCGCGAATGAGTGATGTCGATAAACGCGTGTCACCGACATATTGCGCAAGCGCAGGTATGTCGATATCGTTGTCTAAATCGGTACGTCGAAAAATTATGCCCGTATTTGGCGGTGCCGGGAAAAGCTCAACTCTATTTTGTAAGCCAGTGTGTAATCCTACACCTTCAAAAGTGATAGCATTGCGTAACGTTCTTTGCGGAATCATTATGGCAATTTCTCATCTGTTTTTAGCGTATTGTTCCAAAAACGCACAAAACCTGCGCTCTACCCATAAGGACTCCCTTGAGCGCATTGTCACAAAAAACGGATAATAGCACATGCATTTCCTGTAATCTACATTGGGTGACGTGCTTAATGAAAATCATTTGCGAACGTGCGCAAACTCGACGCTTATGCATCTCCCTGCTATGATGCGCCTACTTTAACACGTTGCAATGACCGACTAAGTTACTTATGAAACTAGGAAATTTTAAAGCTGTTATCGCTGTCGCATTGATATTCATGCTGCGCTTGCTCGGGTTATTCATGATATTGCCCGTGTTTAGCGCATACACCGAGCACTTCAGCCATTCAACGCCCTACCTGATAGGACTCGCCCTTGGTATATATGGCTTGAGCCAGGCAAGCTTGCAAATACCACTTGGTATGGCTTCTGACAGGATCGGCCGTAAACCCATTATACTACTCGGCCTCATCATCTTTATATTGGGCAGTATCGTCTCAGGTACCTCAGACACCATTTACGGCGTTATCTTCGGTCGCTTCCTACAGGGCTGTGGTGCCATTGGTAGTACGCTCGTTGCAACGGTAGCTGACCTAACAACAGACGATGAGCGCACTGCGGCCATGGCGATTGTTGGCGTTAGCATCGGGATTGCATTTAGCTTAGCCTTACTACTCGGTCCTATCCTCGCAGGTGTCACCGGTGGTGTAAGAGGTTTATTCTTTTTCACAGCAGGTTTTGGCACATTGGCAATTCTGATCCTCTACACGCTAGTCCCAACGCCCCCCAAACCGACCTTCCATGCGGAATGTGAAACAAAAACGTCGCTCATCGCAAGCGTATTACGCAACAAGGCATTGGTTAAATTAGACATCGGAATCTTCTTACAGCATGCGATACTAACGGCAACCTTCGTTGCATTACCCGTTATCATTACCCACGAACGGCTCATACCCACTATTGATCAGTGGAAAATCTATTTACCCGTCTTACTGCTCGGCTTCATCATTGGTATCTCGATTCTGATGGTAGGCGAACGAAAAAAACGCGGCGAAACCGTTTTCCTCGCGGCTATTGCAGCGCTTGCCATAGGTTTGTTGGTACTTTATTTCAATTACACAACAATCATTGGTTTAATCGCTGGTCTATTTATCTTTTTCACTGGATTTAACATGCTTGAAGCAAGCTTACCCTCGCTCGTCTCCAAAAAAGCGCCCACGACGCACAAAGGTACAGCACTAGGCGTCTACTCTAGCGCACAATTCCTTGGCCTCTTCACGGGCGGTAGCCTAGGCGGAGCGTTATACGCTCATTACCACCCAAGTGTGATTTTTCTTGCCTGCAGTGGCTTGGCAATGGTATGGTTTGCCATAACTGTTATGACTCGTGAAGAAGTTCGATAAGAGGAGAGGATAATGGCTCGCGGTGTTAATAAAGTAATTCTAATCGGTAATCTAGGTAACGATCCTGAAGTACGCTATATGCCAAACGGTTCACCTATCGCAAACATTTCTATCGCAACGACCGAGAGTTGGCGCGATAAACAATCCGGTGAACGTCAAGAAAAAACTGAGTGGCACCGTATTGTTATGTTCGGCAGACTTGCTGAAATTTGTGGTGAATACTTAAAGAAAGGCAGCAAAGTCTATATCGAAGGTCGCTTACAAACTCGCAAGTGGCAAGATAAAAGCGGTGCCGATCGCTATACGACTGAGGTGATTTGTAACGATATGCAAATGCTTGATTCTCGAGGCGGCTCTTATAGCAACGACCATCAACAAGACTACTCATCTTCCTCAAACCAACCAGCTACACAAACTCAATCGAGCACAAACCAAGCAACTGTGAGTGGTGGTGCCGATGATTTTGATGACGAAATTCCTTTCTAGCATGGCCCTACTGACAACCAATGGTCATTGACAGACAAGGCTTTCGTCTCAATGTAGGTATTGTCCTCATAAACGAGAGCAACCACGTATTTTTTGCGCGTCGCGTTGGTCAGAGTGCGTGGCAATTTCCTCAAGGCGGTATGATGGCCGAAGAAACGGTCAAAGAGGCCATGTACCGAGAACTCAGCGAAGAAATCGGTCTCGAGCGAGGCGATGTCGAAGTATTAGGCTGCACCCGCGGCTGGTTACATTACCGTCTCCCCCACAAATTCATTCGTCGTCACACGACACCAAAGGTTATCGGCCAGAAACAGAAATGGTTCTTATTGCGTCTTACGACGAGTGATCAAAAAATCAAACTCGACTGTGGTCCTACGCCCGAGTTTGACAGCTGGCGTTGGGTTGATTTCAACTATCCGGCTGAACATGTTGTCTATTTCAAACGTAAAGTGTATCGTCGAGCATTGAAGGAATTGGCAAACTTACTGCCAAACAAGAACGCTCAATAGTGGATGTTGTTTATGCGAAGGATTGCGTGGGGACTCATTCTCCTACTTACCATGTGTGCGAGTGCTTGGGCCCTGCCTAAGAGCGCAGTGTTTTATTATGGCGCACACCCACCCGTGCGCGCGTTAAAAGCATTCGACTATAAAATCGTTGAGCCCAATCATGCATCCACCAAAGCACTCATTAAAAGTGGCAAGTTTTCAGATTTATACGCCTACATAAGCCTAGGTGAAGTAGCGCGCGACAGTGTACATGCAAAAGCTATTCGTGGGGATTGGAAGACTCACGTGAATAGTGCATGGGGCAGTGACGTGATTGATCAAACCAACCCCGATTGGCAGCGCTATGTTATCGAGGGGATTATTCGTCCGCTCTGGCAACAGGGTTACCGAGGTTTTTTTCTCGATACACTCGACGCTTATCACGCACTTCCTAAAGACCAGCAACTTAATCAACAACGCGCGCTTATTAAACTTATAAATCGCATCAAACAAACTTACCCGGAAGCTAAACTCATTCTCAATCGCGGCTTTGAGTTACTTCCTGATATACACAAGCTCGTCACAGCCGTAGCTGCAGAATCACTCTACGGCAGTTGGCGACAAGAAATTCGTCGCTACGGTGAAGTGAGCCCACAAGGACGCAAATGGTTACTTACCCAATTAAATGAAGTTAAAGATCAGTACCACTTGCCTGTCATCGTCATCGACTATGCCCCCGATGGGAAACGTGATTTAGCGCGCCAATATGCGTGGGACATTGAGCGCCATGGCTTTATTCCTTACGTTGGCAATAAACATTTAAATAACCTTGGGGTGAGCAGCATCGAGGTGATGCCTCGCGACATTCTTGTTATCTATGATAGTCAAGACGCTGAGTCATTACTCTACAGCATGGCACATCGCTTATTTGCCTTGCCTATCGAATATCTTGGTTACACGCCACGTTTTATCGACGTGCGCAAACCATTACCGAGCTACCCATTAAGCGGTCGTGTTGCTGGTATCATAGTATATTTATCCTCGGCAGATGCAGGCTTACAAAGTGGCTTATACGATTGGTTGATGAAGCAAAAAACAAATGGGATTTATTTCGCGCTTATAAATCATCTTGGGTTTCCGCAAGAAAATGCTTACCTAAAACCACTTGGCATGTTTAAAAAACAAGAGAAACATCCCAAAAGGCGTGAGATTACGATAAACTATCAAGACGATGATATCGGTTTTGAAATGAATCCTGTCGTCAATGCTTATGCTTATCAACCACTGCGCGTTGAAGATGGCGATACAATGCTACAACTTAAAGGAAGCGATGGCACGATCAATGATGTCATTGCAATTACATCTTGGGGAGGTTATGCGCTTGCCCCCTACGTCACGATTGATATTACCCGAAAAGCGACACGCTGGATATTAAACCCTTTTACGTTCATACAAAAAACGTTGCGTTTACCGACAATGCCGAGCCCGGATACGACAACAGAAAACGGCAGACGTTTTCTTATCGTTCACATCGATGGCGATGGTTTTCCAAGCTTTGCAGAGTTTACTGAAGACAAAGTTGCTGGTGAAGTGATGTTAAAAGAAATCATCGATCACTACCGCATCCCAACGACTGTCTCTATTATCGAAGCTGAAACAGCAAAACACGGTCTGTTCCCGAAAATATCTGAACGTCTTGAAAAAACCGCGCGTGAGATCTTCAAAAAAGATTGGGTTGAAATTGCCAATCACACCTACTCACATCCGTTCAAATGGCGCAAACTTGCAAAAAATCCAAGTCTTAGTGAAGCACATCCAGGGAAATATAATTTACCTGTCAAAGGTTATTCGTATGAACCCAAGCGTGAGATCATCGATTCGACTACGTACATCAATGAACATTTAGCACCGAAGGATAAGCGGTGCAAGATCCTATTGTGGTCGGGTGATGCATACCCTGGTAAAGATGCATTAAAGCTGACATATCAAATACATTTACGGAATTTAAACGGTGGCAATACCACGGTAACACGCGACACTAATACCATTTTAGACATTTCACCACTCGGTGTTTGGACCGATAATTATTTCCAAGTCCTTGCACCTATACAAAATGAGAATATTTACACCAACTTGTGGCGCGGACCCTTCTGGGGCTTTCAACGCGTTATCGAAACGATGCAAATAACCGATAAACCTCGTCGCTTCAAACCAATGAATATCTACTTTCATTTTTATTCAGCTTCGAAACTGAGCGCGCTAAATGCTCTTAAAAAAGTATATGACTGGACGCTCGCACAACATCCCTTACCCATTTTTGCATCACATTTTGTCGACATCGCCCATGACTTCGAAAACACACTTATAGCCAAACTAAATTACGCTTGGCTAATTAAAAATAGCGGTTCACTTCGCGAGTTACGTCTACCAAAAAGCAATGGTTATCCTGATTTAAAACGTAGTAGCAATGTTATTGGCTTTGCACCACTAGGGAAAGACTACCTTATTCACCTAGGTCCAAGTAAGACATCGTATTTGAGAATAAGCCGCAACAAACCAACTGAGCCCTATATTGTCTATGCAAATGGACAGGTATCTTATTTTGCTCGCAGCAAACTTAATATCGCGATGCGTATAACGAGCTTTTTGCCACTTGAATTGACACTCGCCAATATGCAGGGATGTCAATTACGAGAAAACGATAAAACGCTCGATGGAAAAACGAATAACAATGGCTTTATCGATTACAAGCTATTGGAGGAAGGAGAGCATGCCCTTACCATTCAGTGTCGATGAAACACCTACACGCGAAGTCTTCATAAGGACGCATCAACTCATTGGCTTCGTTTTGTTAATCGTAATTGCACTCTGGTTATTTTACCCAGAAGAAAACTTAATGAAGCACATCGACCACGCAGAAACGGTCGATCCCATTACTATCAATTATCTCGAAAACTTGATGTTACTTTATCCCGAACAAGAAAGAGTCATTCTCTCGCTTGCTCATGCTTATATTAAGTCAGGCCGGATGCAAGAAGCTCATATGCTGTTACAAGAAAAACACTATAAACGTCCCTATGCCGCACAATGGTTACTCTATCGATTATTACGCCACCAACATTTTTCTAAGTCTACACCCAACGCTCGCGATCAGGTGCAGTTACTACGTGAGAATATTATCTCGCTTGCTAAAGCACCTCTTGCACCTCACCAGCAAATTCGTCTGGCACAAGATGCTGAAGCACTTTCGATGAGCCATGAAGCGTTGACTCTCTACCACAAAATTTTGACGCATGGAGAAACATTAAGTAAAACTCGCAAGGCTAAACTCGCTAAACGCGCAGCTAAACTCGCACTCAGTCATAGACACTATCAACAATGTGCAGACTTTTACAGCACTGCGCTTAAATTAAGTGATACGCTAGATACTCGACGCGATGCATTCGTAAAAGGGGTACAATGCCTGCAGGCTGGCGACATGATTGACAAAGCGATGACTTATGCAAAGACCCATATGGGCAAGCTTTCTCATGATAAAAAGACATTGATGTTCTTAACTGAACTTGCGCTCGCGGCGAATAAACCTGCGATAGCACAAGAGCATATGAAACGTTTGTTGAAAAAACCATAATGAAAAAAATAGCTAACAACATTTTGACTCTTTGCATCGGCACATTATGTCTCGCCGTTGTTAGCCACGCACAACCTGCTGATACAGCTAAGCCACCTAGTGTCTATGATGAAAAAGTCTATAACCTTGCCTATAAAACATTTCTTGCCAATGGTAATATAAAAGATGCCTATGCACTTGCGCGTGAAGCAGTCAAACACAATCCCAATGATCTACTCTGGCGTAAACGACTTGCGCAGGTTGCAAGATGGTATAGTAAGCCAAAAGAATCGCTAAAGCACTGGAGCTTTTTAGCTATTAAATATCATGACAAACAAGCGTGGCAGGAAGCTTCTGAATTAGCGCGCTCGCTAAACAATTGGTATAGCCAGCGTCGCTTGTGGCTCTATAAACTTGCCCATAATCCAAACGATGTGCGTGCAAGACAGGAGCTTGCCCATATCGAGCAAAAAATTGGTGAGCCTAAGGTTGCTCTAAACCATCTACAAAACACACTCGATGACACAACATCAAAAGAACATCGTATTCACACCTTAACGCGTATCGCCCGACTACAATTACAACTAGGCAACTACAAAGCGGCAACAAAAACGTTACATAGACTCTCAGCACTCGGTCATTACGATCATGTGTTTATCAAAGAACTTGTCACGATTACAGTTCGACAAGGACAATTTCAAGAAGCAGTGAGTCTACTAAAAGAAGCCAATGCCCATGACCCTCGCTTTACGAGCAGTCTTGCCCATACGGCTTGGCTCGCCAATGATATGATTACAGCATTCAACGCATTAAAACAGTTGCGTGCTCAAAATAAACTTACTGTGACTGATTCATATCGCCTACTTAATCTATATCGAGACTTCTCACCAAAAGATGCTTTCCCATTTGCAAAATACGCTTGGCAGAAATATAAAACCAACTACCTATTCTTACAGCTACTCGATATAGGTCATCGTGAGGAGCGTTGGCAAGAACTCGATAAGCTTATGCGTCATTCACACAAATTGAAAAATAGACGCATTTATACAAGTGCTTATTTTTATCTTATTAAAGCTCAGACGGAGCATGCACTAGGCCGTAATGCTGACCCCATTTATCAAGCAGGCTTAAAGCGATATCCAAGTAACAACGATTTAATCATCGGTTACGTTTGGTATCTTATCGAGAAAAAAGATTCCGCAGCCCTTAAAACATGGTTACATTATAACGAACATATCGCGAAAAAAAATCCAAAGCTTAAAGTCGCTTACCCGCAGATGCTGATTATTATCGGTGAAAAACAAAAAGCGCTAGCGTGGCTTAATCGCTTGTATCCAAAACATCGGAATGATCCTGTCTGGCTTGCTGACTACGCATCGCTACTAGCTGACGAAAAAGAAAAATACAAGGCTGACATCGCTAAACATCGTGCATGGGCTCTTCTGCAGAAGAAACTTTCTAAATCTTATCAAGCTTCTTTATCGAAACAGTATCAACAAACACTTGCTGCACTAAGCCTCTCACTTGCCCCAGGTGATACCGCTCTAAACGCACTCACCCTACTTGCTAAGAACAAAAGCTCAGATGCCGATGAACTATGGTTAGCTTGGGCTATTAGCCATAGGCATTACGATCTTGCTTTTAAGATGCGAAATATCTTAAAAGCACAAGGTAAAAAAATTCCTGCATGGGCAGCATTATCCCTCTCACTCGTGGAACACGACACGGTTGCTAGTAAACGTTTACTTGCTAGACCACAAAAACTAAGAAACGTATCAGCAAGTGACCAAATGAATGCGTACTTGCAAACAGGTGATTGGCAAGAGGCGCGTGATGTGGGGCGATGTGCGCTTGCTAAAGATCCACACAATGCCGATGTCTACGCGACATTACTCGACATTATGCGCAATTATGCGGATCGCTTCTCTATCGAACAAACGCAACGTCAGTTCGGTCGCGTACGCGGTCCTGAGACACTTATCAAAGGCTGGTTTAGTGTTAGCGAACACTGGTTTATGAGTTTTGATGCTAACGTATGGTTACTTTCTACGATCGATGACACGTTTATTCGTCAATTACCTAAATATGATAACGCGTATCACGCGGGCCTACACCGTCACTTACGACGAGGCTGGATCAACATGAAGGTATGGTACAGACGCGCTGTTGAAATGTTTTGGGGTGGCTCAGCTGAACTCGATTACCGAGTTACAAGCAAACTTAAAAGTAATCTCTTGATAGCTTTTAATCAAGTATCGAATGATAATACGCCACTGCGCATCGGTGGTGTGAGAGACTATGGTGAATTACAACTAAGTTACCGAGTAACTGATCGCGATGAGACATCGTTACTCTTAGCCGGTGTCACTTTGCGTGATCAAGAACGTCATAAGATAAACGATGGTTACGGCATTGCGGCAGAGTGGCAACACAGATGGTTTCGTGCCTACCCTGATTACACAACGTTTGTTTTCGCAAGCCATTATGAATATTTTATTTATCCGCTTACCCAAAGCAGTAGCTTTAGATTATTACCACTCGGTGAGCCGCGGAGTGCTGCGTACTTTGATCCTGAGACTTTCTCTGAAGCCGGTATCGGCATGAGTGTTGGCGAACAATACCGTCTACACTACTCAGAACACTTCCGCCCGTTTGCGGTCGCAAGTATTCTCTACAATACGGTTTCAAAACTAGGCGGTGTCGCGATGATAGGTTTTGCAACACCCGTTTTCGGGCGTGATCACTTAGCAATCAGCGCGCAAGCTGCAACCCAAGCAACTGAGAACGACGCTATTGATTGGTTACTCTCATTACGCTATCAGGTTTATTTGAAATAACCCGTTAACGAACTTGAGCAGGGGTATCTACAGCTAATAGTCCAGCACGTTTTGATGCTTCAACAGCACTACGGGCTAAGCCATCAGCGCCGGTTGCAAAAAGCTGTGATCGATTTTCACCAAACTTTTTTCGAGCGACAACTGAATTTTTTGCTTGAGACATTGCAACTAAGCTTATAATTCTTGAGCCAATCTGTGGTTCTGATAACATCTTTGTAAGCTTCTCTGCTTCGTCTCTTGGATTAGTTTTACTCGAGCCACTAGTAGATTTTTCCTGTGGTGGTGAAGCAGCTGCATCAAGATGTCTTTGATGAAAGTCAGTAATTGCTTCCATAGTCGTTTCAAGATTTATTTCTTCGATAGACTTTCCTGTTAAACCAGTAATACATTTTTTTTGTGTTCGTAATACAACACTATCATCATCAGTTGCTTTTTTGTCTAAGATACTTATCACACTTGCTGGCCGACCTGCAAAGTATACAAAATGGTTTTTTCTCCACGCATAAAAGTATTCTGACTCGAGTCTACTTATTGTTAATGAGGCATCACCCACATCATTAAACTTAAAAATGTATGCGTTTCTTTTATCTAGCTTTTTACCTATTATTTTTTTTAAACGTTCAAATTTGTCATCGAGTGATAGCTTGACTCTTAGTTTAATGTAAACTTCTACTGATGGCAGACTTTGTGTCGTATGGAAATGTAAATCGTCCTCTATGGTAACTTTTCTGGTCGGCTCGTTGAGCGTTTTTCGACTTGTATTGAACAACTTGGCAAGCTTAACGAACGGTAATTCATTAAGATGTAATTTTAGGGCTAACCTTTCAAGCCATTTAGCAGCAATAGGACTACCGAAGAATCGTATGCTAAATGCAAATGCAGCAACAATAGGTAGACTCACTGTTACAAAAGCCGCAATGACTGCTGCACTGATAGCAAGTATATTTATAGGATTCATAGCAAAAAACATCCCAACGATGATAACGCCTGTGATTAGAAGCAAAAGGGTAGAAACGAGTAATACGCTTGCTACTAACAAACTTAGGTACGTAATTTCATGTGCGGCGTCTTCACGCGAAACAGGGACTAGAGCAGTTAGTTGTTTTTTTATAAGGCTTGTCTCACCCCACGCTTGGGTATAGGCTTGCTGTAACTCATCGTGATAATCACTTTGTAATAATAGTTGATATTGACAAATCAACCCTGTTAATTCTCTATCCCTTAAATCATGGTTGAAATTGTGTTTGCGACGGGGATTGGAGTGAAGATGGGGAAGTAGATACTTAATTATTAAAAGTTCGTACCATACTTCTAACATATAATCTTCTACAGCCTCACGCAGTAACTTTGCCTTATGCGCTTCATCGTCCATCTCACTAATAGCACGTTGTTCAGCTATCGTATCTAGATGTGGCAACAAGAAGAAGCGTAAGAGATCGTGCCCTAGTTGTTTTATATGACAGAAATCATAAGCACTCGAAGATTCTGACTCATTGGCTTGCTTATCAGCATACCGCTTGGCGATTGTAAAAGTCGCCTGACAGATCTCATCGATAGTCTCTATGTAACTAGGCAACTCCCTAGAGCTGTAGTAGTCTCGAACTACATCGATGACGTCAATAGCTGATGAAACTTCACCTTCATAAAGAGGTTCTTTTTCTTTCGGCATATCAGTTCTCACAACAATATATAATTAGGGGTATTCTATCACAAATCTGTACATTTTGCAAACAATTATTAGTACGTTTCCGTGACGCTTGAATGCCCAAATTACCTATATTTCCACTTGATATAGTCGACTAAGATACACATTTTATAGATCCCTATACAGGATTATGCTACGGTTATTGCCAAGAAATGGACTGTCTCTGGCTCGCAAGGAACTACCATGGTAAAGCGCCTAATCCTCGTTTTATGGCTGTGTCTACTCGTCGGTTGCAGCAGCATGCACGTTACCCGCGGCCCACTTATCGAGCCCAATCAAACTTGGGCGGTAGTACCATTCGCAAACCACACCACAACGCCGATGGCCGGCCTTAATGCCGCTGAGACGACAAAACAATTGATTCGTGCCAAGGCCTTTGGTCCTATGATCGACTACATTCCTAAGCGCCACAGTAGCAAGACACTTACCCCACTTGAAACAAAACCCATGTCACACCGCCAGATGCTACGCTGGGCTTGGCGCCACAAAGTGAGATACGTTGTAACAGGCACGGTGACAGAGTGGCGGTATAAAAGTGGGATCGACGGTGAACCCGCCGTAGGCTTGTCGATAGAAGTATGGGATACACTCGCTGAACATGTTGTGTGGAGCGCTGTTGGTAGCAGCACGGGTAATAGCCGTGATTCCTTGAGTTATGTCAGCATGCGCCTTATCCGCCGCGGCGTAGATAAGATCCATGTTTCGTAGCTCACTACCCGATTCAAATTACGCACGCTTGGTTGCGCCGAGTACTGAATCACCTCTTTTCGCCTGGAGCGAGAGTATCTTACTCACCATCGTGATGCTTGCCATCATCTATGTGTTTTTCCCAGATGACCCCATGCTACATCACGCACCGTTCCCCTGGCCGTGGCTTCTACCCCTTGTACTCGCATTGCGTTATGGGTTTATCGCGAGCCTACTTTCAGGCGTTATCATCACTGCAGCGCTGGCACTTCATGAGGGCAGTCACACACTGACCCTACCCTTCTACCGTCACTATCTACTGGGTGGATTTATCTTAGCGATCTTAGCTAGCGAATTTCATTCGGTGTGGCAAAACCGTTTATACCGTGCAGAGCAAACACTCACCTACGAAAAAAATCGACTCGAGAAACTTGCAAGACGCTACTTCGTCACGATGACATCGCACCAGCAACTAGAGCAAAGTCTCATCCATAAGCCTGTGACATTGCGCTCGGCAACGGAAGCTATTCGTGAGCTCATACAAGAAACCGGCGGTGAGATGACAACCCAAGTGGCTGAGCGGCTTATTGATTTGCTAACACACTATTGTCATATCAACCAAGCAAGCCTCTATCTCAAAACAGACGATGGCTGGCAGCCAAGCGCAAGTACGCACGCGCCGAAACCTCTTAATACCAATGATCCTCTTGTGAATAATGCACTCGAGGCACAGACGACGAGCTACGTGTCTGTTAATAAACTCAATGAGTTCGAGACAAGCGATTATCTCGCTATTGTCGTAATGACGACGAGCTCTGATGAGTTACTCGGCTTACTCGTCATCGAAGATATGCCTTTTCTCTCATTCACACACGCAAGTCTGCAAATGATAACCATCATGCTTTGCTACTATGCCGATGAGTTACGAGCATACAAACTTGCAAGCGAGTTAGTTAAGACTATCCCTTGTGATGTTCACTTCGGATCGGAATGCGTTAAGCTTAAACGCATCTTTGATAACTATAACATTCCAAGTACGATCGTTCGCTTCACAATCAAACATGATGATAAGACGAATGATATCATCCAACAGCTACATGAAAGACGTAGGGGCCTCGATGTTGTTTGGGAGCGTGCTGATAAAGACCATGCACTTACCGACATTTTTATCTTGATGCCATTTACCGACACAATTATGTACGAGGGATTTAGAAAACGCATTGCGACTTGGCTTGAAAATCAATACAACATAGTACTAGATAAGGACACTGTTAGCATAACAAATTTTATGTTTGCTAAGGGTGAATCAATCAATGCTATGTTGCAACGCATTATGTACCATGGCTAAGTATATTCGGGCAGTGTATCTCGTTGTTGGCACCTTGATGGAGGCGGTTGCCTGGTATAGTTTCTTCCACATCAACCAGACTCCAATTGCGTGGGTTATCTTCCTAACCTGTCATGGTACAAGCGCCTATCTTTTTGCACTCATGCTTCTACCAAGCTTACCAAGACGGTGGCAAATCCGTGATAGCCTATGGTTACTCACACTATTCAATTTATTTTTGCCATTGATTGGACTCATAAGCCTGATGTGTGTGTTATCCATCATGGAGTATCTCGACAAACCCAAGCCACGCAATTTTTTTAAACGCATCGATGCGCTAACACCAATCAATTTCAATACGCAACAAAAAGCACGATTCGGTGCAGGTGGCGCGGAAGCGTGTCTTTCACAAAAACACTTACCTACCAACATACGTTCAGAGGCTATGCTCTATTTGAGCGCACAAAATCACCCCCAAGCGTTCCAAACGATCAGTCATTACCTAAATGACAACGATGATCAGATCCGCTTACTTGCTTTTAGCTTACTATCACAAAAAGAACAGGCTTTGGTCCGCGAGTTAAACGAAAATAAAACCAAGCTTGAACGAGGACGGTTTAACACACGCTTTGACGAAGCAATTCTTCATTATCGTCTGGCGCAACTTTTCTGGGAACACGCCTATTGGCAACTTGCTCGCGGTGAGTTACGGCAAAAGACCCTAAAACAGGCGCGTCAACATGCACTGCATGCCAAAAGTGAATTAAACGACAACCCTAATCTTTTTATTTTGCTCGGTAAAATCCATTTAGCACTCGATGATGAAAAAGAAGCGACTAATTATTTTATTCAGGCTCATAATAAAGGCGGCCTTGATCAACGCATCGTTCCCTATCTCGCTGATATTGCTTTTCGTAAAGGTGAGTGGCAACAAGTCCACGCCTTACTCAGCAAAACTGGATTGACGATGACGCACACAAAACTCGCTCAAATCATTTCATTCTGGTCTGGAGCAAGCCATGACACAGCCTATTGACGTTTGCCTATTACTAGAAGGCACATATCCCTACGTACGAGGCGGTGTCTCAAGTTGGATTAATCAACTGATTTTAAGTAATCCCGACTTAAACTTTGGTGTTGTATTCCTCGGGAGTACACCTGAAGATTATGAGAAGAAGCACTACCAATTACCCGAACATGTTGTCTACTACACAGAGCACTTTTTATTTGATTTCGATGTCACGCGCGAAGAAAAGCTTACAAAACTTAATGTCACGTCTGATAACATCTGTAAAGTACATCAAGCTTGGTCGGAATTGGGCACTAAACAATATACATCTTCAATTATCACCGATTTATTAGCTGAACCTGCGTCCGTACTACAAAGCGAAGCAGCTTGGGAGTATCTCTGCAAACGCTATCAAGAAAGCTGTCCAGCCGAATCATTTATCGATTACTACTGGACCGTTCGTAATATGCATATTCCGCTCTGGCAGCTCGCCAAGCTGCTTGACGAAGTGCCTCGCGCACGCGTCTACCACAGTATATCGACAGGCTACGCAGGTATGCTTGGTGCATTATTACACAAACGGCATGCCACACCGTTTTTCATATCCGAACATGGCATCTACACAAAAGAGCGACGCATCGATTTATTCTCTTCACTTGTGCAGCACCAATCGATGACGGTAGGCGAACAAAAACCTATTCAGGATCACTTACAAAAACTCTGGATTCGTTTCTTCGAGAGTATCGCAAAGCTTGCGTATCAACATGCACATCCTATCGTCAGTTTGTTTAGCGACTACCAAATACAACAAATACGCGATGGTGCGAACAAAGCTGACACCCGAGTCATTGCCAATGGTATCGATATCGCTAGATTCAAACCTTGTCGCAAGAAAGAAGGCTCAACACCCCCACCGGTCATAGCACTTATTGGACGTATCGTACCTATCAAAGATATTAAGACTTTCATACGTGCAATGGGATTAGTTATCGATAGAATGCCACACGTTGAGGGTTGGATAGTAGGGCCAGAGGATGAAGATCCTGAGTATGCCAACGAGTGCAAACAACTTATCACGCTTCAACAACTTGATGGCCAAGTGCAATGCTTAGGGCAACAAGATGTCTGTAACATCTATCCAAAGATTGCCATAACGGTCATCAGTTCTATTAGCGAAGGCTTGCCACTTGTCGTTCTTGAGTCATTCGCAAGCGGTGTACCGGTTATTAGCACGGCGGTAGGTGCTTGTCCCGAACTAATCAACGGCAAAGATGAGAATGATAAAGCGCTAGGACAAGCAGGTCGCATTATCAATATTGCTGATGCAGAGGAGCTAGCAAAGCAAATTATATCGCTCCTAACCGATAATGATGCATACCGAAAAGCAAGTACGAGCGCTATAGAGCGTGTAGAGACACACTATCAAGCTCAAGATATTAATGATCAATACCGAACTATTTACGCGGAGTTAATTCCATCATGGCAGGCATAGGTTTTGAATTACGCAAATTATTACAACACGATTCAAACATAGGTACTCTACAAGCCTACGGCTACGCGGGGATCATAAGCTCCGGCCCATGGATTTTATCTATATTAGGTATTTTAATCCTCGCAAGACTAAGTCTTAATGATGTAAGTGATCCGTTCGCTGTGACACAATTCCAAGTCACCGTTACTTATCTTATTGCTAGTAGCCTCATGCTAAGTGGCTTTCTACAACACGCCTTCACACGTTATATTTCCGATAATCTATTCGCGGGTAAAAACGATTTTGTTTTTCCTAATACGATTGGTGCTGTGTGCTTTATGACGGCCGTCTCAGGTTTAGTGGCGCTACCTATTATCATGTTTTTATTTACTGATCAGCCGATGTCATATGGATTACTATTGTTAATCGCTTTTGTCGTACTAAACAATGTCTGGTTACTTACTAATTTACTCTCAGGGTTAAAAAATTATAAATCAATCGTAAGCCTATTCGCACTCGCCTATGCACTAACTGTTATTATTGGCTATGAGCTTAGGTTCTCTGGCATAAATGGCTTATTAAGTGGGTTTATCATAGGTCACTTAGTCTTGATGTTCGGCATGGTTATTTTAATCTACTTAGGCTTTCCATCTCGACGCTTGTTAACCTTTAGTTTTCTAAAATCGGGTAAACTCTTCTACAGCCTCATGGCAACAGGTTTTCTATACAATACGGCAATATGGATCGATAAAATCATATTTTGGTATCACCCACTGACAAGCCAAGGTATCATTGGCCCACTGCGCGCTTCACTCGTCTATGACTTACCAATCTTTTTAGCCTACCTTGCAATCATTCCAGGCATGGCCGTATTTCTCATTCGCATGGAAACTGATTTTGTCGAACACTATGAACGATTTTACACAGCTGTACGTGAAGGTGAAAACTTATGGGCCATTGAGCGTGCGCGCAATGATATGGTGATGAGTGCGCGTCAGGGCATTTTTGATATCGTTAAGATCCAAGGCTTAGCTGTACTCGTTATTTTTGCAACCGGTCAATATATTCTGAAAGCTCTCGGCATATCAACGTTGTATTTGCATTTACTCTATATCGATCTCGTTGCAACCGGTCTGCAAGTTGTGTTACTCGGTCTCATCAATGTCTTCTTTTATTTAGATAAACGTATGCGTGTTCTAAAACTCTGCGGTCTTTTCGTCATTCTCAATGCAGTAGGCACACTGCTTAGCATTCAACTCGGTGTTTTCTTTTTTGGCTATGGCTTTGCAGTCGCATTGCTTATCGTTATTATCTTAGCGATGCACTGGTTAAGTCGGGATTTTGCAAGACTTGAGTATGAAACATTTATGGGTGGTGAATATCAAACTTAACTACCTACCGCAATCATAGGTCCTTCATCGTCATGTGTAGCTCTTGCTGCATTGTTCTGCTTTGAGATTTTATCTTCAACATACTCAATCTTTCGAATGACAGAAGCAAACTTTAAGTTTTTATCTTGCAAAGCGTCAATTTCCTTATTATCTCTCTGACTTCTCTCACTTACTATCTGTGATAAAGTATCATCTTGCTGCTCTCTTTGCTTATGACCGTACCAAAACAAATTACGCACGTTAGGTTTCAATACGCAATCATTTGTTTTCTTATCATAAACTGCCGCCACTTTTCTGACATTCTTCTCTCGTGTTTCGATAGATGAACCAAGTGCTGCAAGTTTCTTGGTATTTGTAGCAATGTGTTTTTGTAGCCGTTTTTTTAACAATGTATCTTCAAAACCATCAAGCACTTCGGTATGATCAATAAAGTATTTGAAAATTCGTTCAGCACCAGGCTGCCGTATTTTTTTTTGCAAGATACCCAACTCAGTCGCGTTTATTTTATCAATAAGATAATGCATATGTTCATCATCCATTGCCTCGATCAACGCATCGACTTCGACCCTGTGCATGCGGAAACACATCAAGCGCACAAATGCATTCAATTGCTTCTCATCACTTCTATATATGATGTATTGAAAAGATTTTACATTCAGCCCAGCTGACGCATGATAATTCTTATAGTCTCTTAAGAAAAAATCAAGCATGGTGTTAAACATCTTATAACGATGTATACGTCTCAAGCGCACTTCTTTTTTGCTTCTGCTTGCAATCTTTGTTGTTAGTGAAATAAGTATTTCTTGCAGTTTTTCATCTGATATTTTTTCAAATAACGTATAGAGTAATAAATTATCTTTTAACCGCGTAACAAGTGTGTACTCATCTTCCTTACTTCTCTTCGTGAATAAACGGTCTGCCCGCTTCTTGTCGACATGACGAACTAATCTTTGTAGGGCCGAATCATCAATAGTTTCAAGCAAAGAGTTTATCTGAGGAGTATTCAGACTATCGATAATTTTATTTAATTCATCAGACGTTAATTTACCTATAAGGCGTGACAGGCTATCTCCATCAAATTTCCTAATGAGTCTTGGAATTCGATTCTTCTCTATTGCCCAGACGATTCTACGAACATAAACGGTATCGAGTAATAACATATCTTTGTTGAATAGGTCACTATCAACAAAATTCACTAAGGCTTTTACTTGAGTCTCTCTCAAATTATCTAACAAAAACTCTAAGTGATCCCTATCGATCTTATCCGCAAATGCTTTAAAATCCCCAGATGCTATCAATTGATTAATGTGTTGATTAAGTCTTTCACGGCTTAATATTCGAATATCCCCTTCTTGGTAAATCTCATCATTGTTTTGAGCTTCAATCTCTATTTCTTCGGCCACTTCGCTTGTATCGTTATTAACATACAAGTCCTCTATATCAAATCGTCTCGCATGAACCTCACATGGATCCTCCGCCGAGGACTCTGCGGACATAGCCTCACTATCTTCGACAAGCTTCTTAGACTTAGCATGATTAAAACCCTTGCGAACCCCATATATCATCAAAGCAAGCGGGACAATCGTGGCAAAAGCACCCGCGTAACCAATCGCTTTTGTAACTATGTTACCTTCAAACTCGGCTACTCCGCGGTGATTAAATTCACCTGTGATGAGATTCAACGCAGCGTGATATGCCGCAAGATAGGAATCCAGAATTCCATAAAGTACATTGGCAACGAGTTCAGCCACGCCATGGAGAATACGTGTGAACCCAAGATAGACAAACAACACAAAACCAGGGGCAAAAGAATCTGGGCCAAAACCAATCGCAAATCCATACGTAAAGCCCAGGGCATATCCCATAAAGTTCATCACACTAGGATCTTTCAGTGGCCAATTACGCTCACGAGCTGGACGCAAAACAAAGCCTAATTCACCATTGGAGCCTGGCTCTAAGTTGAATTCTTTTGTGCCAATTAAGTAGAGATTGGTCGCATGATAGAAACCATTTTTAAACGACATCCAAAATGGTGAATCAAAAAACTTGGTATCATCAGGGTTATCATGAGGCGTAAGAGATACCGCGGAAGATTCGCCATCTCCCGTCTCTAGTAAACCCTCTCGTTCATCGACTGTTGGTTTACCCATACCTCTTGCCATTGCTATTCCCTCAGACCAAACTACGGCCTTGTGTTAGAAAAAATCGACTATCCTCATCTTTTTTACCCGGGCTACTCCCTGTCCCCGTACCTAAATCATTGATTTCAAAGTATCTTGATTGATATAACGTAGTTTACGCTTTGTACCTTAAAGGTACATTAAGAAACCATTCTCATTTTCACTCACCTATCCCATGCCTAAAATATGTAATATCAGACACTTACCCTTCAATATCTGTGTGTTTTCGCCGATAATAGCGCCAAGGCATAACAAAACGGTTGCATCCTCATGACTGGTAATATTCTTGTCACAGGCGGCGCGGGTTATATTGGCAGCATGGTCGTGACGCATTTGTTGGCAAATAACGCTAATGTCACTGTTATCGATAATCTCTCAACAGGACACCGTGAAAATGTGATGTGCAGCCAGTTTTACCCTGTCGATATTGCGAACGAAGCAACAATGATTAAAATCATGCGTGAGCATCGTATTGATGCAGTTATGCACCTTGCCGCATCAACATCGGTACCCGAGTCGGTCAGCAACCCACTCAGTTATTATTTAAACAACACAGCGAATACGCTGCAGATGCTAAAATATTGTGTGAAGTGTGATGTAAAACATTTCGTATTTTCCTCAACAGCTGCAGTCTATGGCGAATGCAACCGCATTTTAAGCGAGGACATGACTTGCAATCCCATAACACCGTACGGCCAATCAAAACTCATGAGCGAACAAATGATCCAGAATGTCGCTCGTGCATCACAGCTGCGTGCGGTTATCTTGCGTTATTTTAATGTTATTGGTGCACACGCGCGCGGACTCGTTGGACCACGCATGCGTGAACCGGGCAACCTTGTCCCACGCATAATCAAAACAGCGTTTGGCGAACAAGACGAATTACTCATCTACGGTAACGATTACGCAACAAAAGATGGTACCGCCATCCGCGACTATGTCCATGTTGAAGATATTGCAAAAGCTCATCTTGCCGCATTAGATTATTTACAGGGTGGTGGTGAAACAACCATTTGCAATGTGGGTTATGGTGAGGGGCACAGCGTGCTTGATATCGTAAAAAGTGTCGAGGCATTGGTTGCAAAGAAACTCCCGGTGAGTTTCCAGTCACGCAGGCCTGGTGATCTCCCGGAAGTCATTGCTGACAATCGACACATCCAGAAAACACTGAAGTGGCACCCCCAATACCAGAATATACATGAAGCTTTGAAAACCGCTGTTGAATGGCAACGTAAGTTACGCGATATTTAAGTATCACCCTGGATTATCCTCAACCAGTGCCCTATAATCGTACCTTTCTATAAAGGGTTTATCGAAAAGGGAAGCCGTTTTATGCAACGCATGTTGCGTCTGATCATCCAAGCCGTTAATGCTGCGAATAATCTCGAAGAGTCGCTAGACATTATGGTGCATAAAATCAGTAAAGCGGTCAATGCATCTTCTTGCTCCATCTACCTCATCGATAATCAACGCGCCGAATTTTTATTGATGGCCACCTCAGGCTTAAATCCCAAAGCTGTGGGTAAATTACGCATCCATGTCGATCAGGGTTTAATAGGTTTAGTCGGCAGACGCGAAGAACCGATCAACCTAGAAAATGCGAAACAACACCCAAGCTTTGTGCCTTCCGAATTTGCTGGCGAAGATCACTACCATGCGTTCCTCGGTACCCCAATCATTCATCACCGCCGCTTACTCGGTATCATCACCCTACAAAACGAAGACTCTCGCGCCTTCGACGAAACTGAAGAAGCATTTCTTATTACGCTTGCGGTACAACTCGCCAGCATCATCGCCAATGCCGAAGCAACGGGCGCTATCTCAGAGCTAAGCGCCCAAGCCTTAGAAAAACCAGGCTATGAAGAAGCTGCCATCACCGGCCAACCCGCCGTTGCGGGTGTGGGTCTAGGTACTGCTGTTGTGGTCTATCCACCTGCCGACTTGAGTGCAGTGCCTGAAAAAACCACCGACGATATCCCTGGTGAGATCGAACGCTTACATCAAGCGCTGAATGAGACAAGTCGTGAAATAACGATGATGCGCGATCGCATGCAAAATACCTTACCCGAAGAAGAACTTGCGTTATTCGACGCATATCTCGGCATATTAGCAAGCGAGAATCTCGCTAAAGAAATTATCGAACATATTGAAGCTGGCATTTGGGCACAAACAGCGTTACGCAGAGTTATTAAACGTCACGTCAATCACTTCGAAGCTATCTCAGATGATTACCTACGCGAACGGGCAAGTGATTTTCGCGACTTAGGGCGTCGCGTTCTTGCTAATCTCCAATCACAAGAGCCACGCCGGGTCGATTATCCCGAAAATACTATTCTTGTTGGTGATGACGTCACCGCATCGGCACTCGCCGAAGTACCCGAGGGCTGTTTAAAAGGTGTTGTCTCGGGACAAGGTTCGAAAAATGCCCACGTTGCCATTCTCGCTCGCGCATTAGGGGTGCCAACAGTCACGGGTGGTCAAGGCATGCAGCTCACCCAACTCGAAGGCCAATCCCTGATCGTAGACGGCTACTTTGGTCAAGCCTATGTCAATCCTTCACCCGAACTACACCGCGAGTTTGCCGAACTTGCCGCTGAAGAGCGCGAACTCGATGAAGGTTTAGAAGCGCTACGTGATCAAGCCGCTGAAACGCCAGATGGCCATAAAATTGCCATGTATGTAAATGCCGGGATGGTGGCTGATGCGGGACTAACCTTGAGTGTTGGTGCCGAGGGCGTTGGCCTATACCGCACCGAAGTAACCTTCATGGCACGCGATAGATTTCCGAGTGAAGACGAACAAGCGGTGATCTACCGCCAAATTCTAAAAGCTTTCGCACCACAACCAGTGACACTACGCACACTCGATGTCGGCGGCGATAAACACTTACCCTATTTGCCGATCGAAGAAGCTAACCCCTTCTTAGGCTGGCGCGGCTTGCGCATCACGCTCGACCACCCCGAAGTTTTCCTCATCCAAGTCCGCGCGATGCTACGCGCCAACCGCGACATTGGTAATTTAAGCATCATGTTGCCCATGGTATCGGGTGTCGGTGAACTGACCGAGGCTATTCACCTGATGGAACAAGCCTACGATGAATTGAGTGAAGAATTAGACAACATCATCATGCCACGCATTGGTGTGATGATCGAAATTCCATCAGCTGTGTATCAAGCGCGTGATCTCGCAAAAAAAGTTGACTTCTTATCGGTCGGCAGCAACGACTTGACACAGTATTTGCTAGCAGTAGATAGAACGAATCCGCGCGTTGCACAACTTTACGACCCGCTGCATCCCGCTGTACTAAAAGCGCTAATGCAAGTGGTGGAAGGTGGGCACGCCGAGGGTAAAAACGTCGGCATTTGCGGAGAGATGGCGAGTGATCCTGTTGCGGTCATCGTCTTACTCGCGATGGGATTCGATACAGTGAGTTTAAACCCCGCGAGCTTACCGCGAATGAAGTGGGTTGTACGTAATTTCACGGTAGCACGGGCTAGAAAACTATTAAGCGAAGTATTGGAAATGGATAACCCAACACTCATCCGCTTTCACTTAGAGAAAGCACTCGATGACGTTGGCTTGGGTGGACTTATCCGCGCTGGGAAACACTAGACTATGGATTTAATGACCGAAATGCTCGCCTTCTTGCTGCTTGGCACTGTGAGCGGCATATTATCGGGCGTACTTGGCATTGGTGGCGGTACTATCATCGTCCCTGCGCTTGCCGCGATGTTCAGTATACTAAACTTCCCAGAAACCCACATCATGCACCTCGCCGCGGGTACCTCGCTTGCGGCAATGATCTTCAGCTCGCAAGCCTCATTTCGCGCCCATTATCGACGTGGAAACTTCGCACCTAAACCACTCATTAAACTGTTACCAAGCATTATCGTTGGTACCGTATGCGGCGCAATCCTCGCCGATCAGATGCACTCCGATTGGCTTCGAATCATCTTTGGTCTTTTTATTCTCATCATGTCCATGCGTATGTTATTTGCGCAACGTGATCATATCGGCGGCAAAGAACACGGCTGGGGCCTGTATTCACTGATGGGCAGTCTTATAGGACTTAAGGCCGGCCTACTCGGAGTCGGCGGTGCAGCACTCACTGTCCCATTTCTAACCCACAGCCAAGTCAATATGCGCCAAGCAATAACGATCTCAAGCGCTTGCGCACTTGTTATCGCCATCTGCGGCAGTATCACCGCGATGTTTACAGGCGCGAGTGCCATTGATCTGCCGAAATGGCACACAGGTTATGTGTATTGGCCGGCCGTCGTTGGCATCGCTATCCCAAGTATGCTGACCGCACCACGCGCAGCTTATTGGTCAACACGCATTCCGATGAAGATTTTAAAACAATGCTTTGCTACACTACTACTCATTGTCGGCTTACACATGTTGATAGGCTTATAGGTGATTAAATACCCACACATTGATCCTGTAGCACTGAGTCTCGGCCCCATCCAAATCCATTGGTATGGGCTCATGTATCTGATTGGCTTTCTCTCCGCCTGGGGTCTTGCGAGCTTACGCGCGCGCAAAACGGGCTTTTTAACGCTCGAGCAAGTAAGCGACATGATTTTCTACGCAGCACTCGGCGTTATCATCGGCGGCAGGCTAGGCTTTATGATCGTCTGGAACACCCACGCGCTGTGGGCTGATCCCTTGAGTACGTTCAAAATTTGGCAAGGCGGTATGTCGTTTCACGGCGGACTTGTAGGTGTCTTAATCGCCTTTTGGTATTTCGCGCGCAAACACAATAAGACCATACTCGAGCTTAGTGATTTCTTTGTCCCCATGACCCCTATCGGCCTAGCTGCAGGCAGACTTGGTAACTTTATCAACGGTGAGCTTTGGGGACGCGTGACCGATGTGCCTTGGGCAATGGTTTTCCCAATGGCTGACAGCTTACCGCGTCATCCGTCACAATTGTATGAGTGTCTGCTCGAAGGGGCGCTCTTATTCCTGATACTTTGGTTTTATAGTGCATCACCGCGGCCGAGAGGACATGTCACAGGGCTCTTCCTCATTCTCTACGGTGTTTTTCGCTCATTTGCTGAATTTTTTAGAGAACCGTCACAAACCTATGGACTTATTATGGGTTGGATGACCGACGGACAATTGTTATCATTGCCCATGATTATTGTTGGCATATGGCTACTGCTTAGGAGAACTACCCGTGAAAACGTATCATGATTTCTTAAAACACATCGTCAATAACGGGGAAGAGCGCATGGACCGCACGGGTGTCGGTACGCTTAGCACCTTCGGCTACCAGATGCGTTTTAATCTAAGCGATAGTTTCCCACTTGTCACAACCAAACGCTTACACGTTCGCAGTATCATCTACGAATTGTTATGGTTTTTAAACGGCGATACCAACATCAAATACTTGAACGATAATAAAGTCACAATTTGGGACGAGTGGGCTAACGACGATGGTGATCTCGGTCCTGTGTATGGAAAACAATGGCGTAAGTGGGAATCCAAAGATGGTCGCATTGTTGATCAGATAAGCGAACTCATACACAATTTAAAAACGAACCCAAATTCAAGACGCCACATCGTCTCAGCTTGGAACGCGGCCGAATTACCTGACATGGCACTGCCTCCGTGTCATTTGCTGATGCAGTTTTATGTCAATAATGATCAACTATCGTGTCAACTCTACCAGCGCAGCGCTGATGCTTTTCTCGGTGTGCCGTTTAATATCGCCGAATACGCGATGCTCACGTATATGATAGCGCAGCAATGCGATTTAAAACCGCGTGAGTTTATCTGGACGGGTGGCGATGTACATATTTATTTGAATCACTTAGACCAAGTAAGCGAACAGTTATCACGCGACCCCTACCCCGAACCACAACTCAAACTGATGCGCAAACCCGAATCGATCTTTGATTATCAATTCGAAGATTTCGTGTTTGAAAACTATCAGTACCATCCAACGATCAAAGCGCCTGTGGCTGTTTAATTAAAGGCTTCGCTGCATTCCAAATCGATGTAACAGAGCTCGCGTCACATTCTAAAGCAGCCGTTACAGCTAAAGTTGTAACTTTCAGATAGCTAGTATTATCAATGGTAGTATACTTTACTTGGAGAGTTTCCAGGGGAAATCATCCTTCTCCTGATCAAAATTAAATAAGCTTAGGACTAGCTATTATGTTACCCGTATCAGATAACTCACCATCACAGCGGACACCTGCTGCGCTGACTTCGAAAAATGTTTTCATACCTGTTTTAACTAAACTTCTCTCAGGAAGATAAAGCAATTTTTTATTAGCAAATCGCAACTTAATTGCATTTGTAAATGACTTAATTGTCGTGAGAACTTCCACCTCTTTTTTAGCCGTATGCTCTTCAGCATCAACAAATAAATGCGCTTTGCCTAGCCATTTTTCAAAACACGTAAAGCCTTGTTGCAACCATGGCGTGTTACCGAGTGCAGCAAGGTCACAAATGACGAGCATACGATAACAAAGGGTCACTGTGAACTCATGTGGCAACGAGTTAGTTTCTAACATCTGGCTCAGCTTTATAAACATTATCTTGGTCTCGTCGATAGAATCAATTTTCACCTTCTCCCACATTGGATGAAGCTTATTCATTCTAAGCAGCCTTGTTACAATCTCTATTCTTGTATCATCGGTGACGCTTCCAAGATGTAACATCATTTGAGCCAATAGATTTTTTTCAATACTTTTTACATCGCTATAGTCGATGATACTCTGTCTCGCAAATGCATGGTGCAAGTAACGCATACGATTAAACATTGGCACAATGACGTTACCAACCAGTTCAAAATTCCCCATCCAATCGATAGCCGCAAGCTGCAAAGGAACAACAAATTGTGCATGACGTGAGGCATATTCACGATATGAGATAGCGGGCAAGCATGCACTGTATCTTCTATTAACTTCCTCCATCAACATAACCATGTTATCCTGAAGTTTCTCACGACTTTTATCATACTCGTGAAACAGTTCTTTTCGCTTCATCATTGCGCTTTTTGGGTCATGTATAACGTCATCACGTAAAGCTGCAACATCTGGTGCACTCGCTGAAAGTTTAGTTGGGATTTTAACTCGTCTACGTGGAATTGGATCTGTCATGTAGCGTAATCGTTTATCAAAACATCTAACCTCACGCTTCACTTTGATCTTGGTTATCTCAAAGATTTCAAACATTTTACTTTGCATCAACCATACGCATAAGGCCATGGGATCAGAGTGTGATATTAAACCATTTAACATAAATTTAACGTAGTCACCGTGGTCCAACATAAATTCGTGTCCTGATAACATATCTAATAGTAGACGTTCAACAAACTCAGTATATATGCTGAGATATATAGATTTAGTATTGTTATCTAATGATTCATTATCAATGACTTGCTTAGTTTTATCATCTAGAATTCTATCTATCGACTGTAAGTTAGATTTTATCTTATGACGAATGCGTTCGATGTTTTCTGGACTTTTTGGAAACATCCCATAAAGAGACCTTAATTCACACATGATTTTTTGAATGTGGCACTGCATGCGAGTATACGGCATTTCACGCATACAAATCATATCGTCAGCCAGCGTGCGCAATACTTCTGATACCATCAGATGACATAAGCGTGTATCTTTTTCATCATGTTCTCTTTGACTCTCGTCAATCTCTAGGATATCGATAATACTTATCTCAGTTCTTTTCAGTACATTATCGATATGCTGTGTGGCTGCTGCAAAACGCTCAAAGCTCTGTAGGTTATGATAGAAAGGTTCTCTCATCATTTCTTCGTACGTTAAGGCCTTGGCGTAACACACTTGTACCCACTCATCAATGACGTGTTTGATCTCTTCTATTTTTGCTAATACATCACTGTTGTCCATATCAGCGAGGTAGTCTCGATAATCAGTTTCAATACGAGCTATTGGCTGTAATATAAATTGTTTTAAATAGTCGATATGTATCGCATCACTCGCCTTGCGGAGTATACTCTTTTGTAGTCGTTCTAAGTAATGATGTTGGATAAACTCAACTTGCTTCAAGCCACTATGACCATCAGATAACATCATCAGTGTTACCTTAACTGCTTTTGGTTTAACGTCGATTTTGTCGCAGTCAGGAACGCGTCTTACTAACACTGTTGTGTTGTCAGCTACAGCACCCAGTACGTAATTGGCATAACGCACGATAGCTTCTGCCTGCTGCTCTAACGTATCATGGTTCAAAACTAAATAAGGATTAACAAATATCGACTTCGGTGCCGCATTGGTAACACCGTCAGATACGTGCCATATCGTCACATCACGCCAATCGTCTGGAATAGGAAACACACTCGTTTCACACTCAG